>Ga0164241_10000032_pt1 | contig 361846 bp, 299 predicted proteins | sample OricomyardsoilBY_FD_108780 | JGI IMG/M metagenome (GOLD analysis project Ga0164241, IMG submission 108780) | Backyard soil microbial communities from Emeryville, California, USA - Original compost - Back yard soil (BY) | ecosystem: Environmental > Terrestrial > Soil > Unclassified | place... | reverse complement strand
GCCGCCGGTCTTGGCTAGGATGGTTGTGATGGCGGCGGTCAACGACGTCTTGCCGTGATCCACGTGACCTATCGTGCCCACATTCACGTGAGGCTTGTTTCGCTCAAACTTCGCCTTGGCCATGGTGCCCTCAGCCTTCTCGGGGATCTCTGCTTTAATTTTTACCGGAAGGGAGCGGGAAACGTAGCAAAGACTAATCCAACCGTCATGCTTTTTTGATCAAGGTTTTTAGCCTAAATCGGTGGGTCTCACTTACTTAGCCTGGTTCAAGGCGGGACCGGGGGGAATGAAAAGCGGGGATGGGAAAAGTGGAGCCCAAATCGGGAATTGAACCCGAGACCTCTTCCTTACCAAGGAAGTGCTCTACCACTGAGCTATTTGGGCCGCAACCTTGGCAAAAACCAAGAGATCCGGGTGGAGCGGGCTAACGGACTCGAACCGTCAACAGCCACTTTGGAAGAGTGGTACTCTACCAATTGAGTTAAACCCGCTCGAAACCCGGTTTCTCTGGTTAGAAACGGCATTTCCTGCATGACTTTTACGAAATGGGCCGAGGTGGGTTCGAACCACCGTAGGCAAAGCCAGTGGATTTACAGTCCACCCCCATTAACCACTCGGGCATCGACCCATTTCGATTTTCGATTCAGAAATTTCGGTAAATCATCGGCTGGCCGCCGGTCTTCGCATTCCAACTGGAGAGTGAGCCAACGGTGGGAATTGAACCCGCGACCTGCTGATTACAAATCAGATGCTCTACCAGCTGAGCTACGTTGGCCTGCTTTCCGCCAGGTAATTGCCCCGTTTACCGCTATTTCTGAAGCTCGCCCCTTACTTTTCAAGGCTTTTCGCCCTGAGGTAGCGGAATGAGGTGGGGGAAAGGTAGCACCCTTGGCCCCGGATGATCAAGTGATACCTGAATACTTTAGCGGAGCTCCCACAAGGGCCATGGCCCGCCGCAAACGCCATGCGGTCGGCGGGTGGTGGAATCGATCGGATTGAAGCCAGGGTTGCGGAAAGATCGAGGGGCATGGGCAAATAGGCAGCCATCGGCGCAAAGCCGCCACCAGATCGGCATCGGTTCGCGCCAAAACCCAGGCGTCGGCTTGGTATTCCCGCCCCCAAGCCGCTAAATGCCGAAGCGGACGACTCAGGCGAAACCCTTGTCTCAGCATGACCGCTAGGCAAAAGGCGGTGAAAAACCCCATTTCACCGCCTAAAAGCAGGAGGCCAGCGAGGGATCCCAACCCGGCCCCCAGCAAGACGAGCCCCCAAAACTCTCCCCGCGCATGCCCTAAGGCGTAATGCCCGATTTCATGCATCAAAATGGCTCTTAATTCGTTTTCGGGATGGCGGGACGCCAATCCGCCATCGCAGACGAGGAAGGTTACCGATCCGAGGGAAAAAATGCGCGCATTCGGGATTTCCTCCCCCTTGGGTCCCGGGCGCAGGCGAAGCCGGACGCGCCGCGGCCAGGGGACAAGGGGGGAAATCGGGGAGGGCCCAACCCATGAACGGGTGCCGAGAAGATACCAGGCGTCTTTTGCCGGCGCGATGATCATGCCCAGGCAGGCGGATAGGCCTATGCCCCAAAGCAAGGCCGGGCCCCGCAGGGTAAAAAGCGCCGGCCCGAAAGCGTGGACGGCCAGGAGTAGCGCCCAGGTTACTATGGCTTCGGCGCTGAGAAGGGGGAAACCGTCCCGGCCCCCTAAGAGCCGGGCGGGACGCGGGATTTTGCCGAAAGCGGCAGCCATGGACAACGCCGCTTCAAAGACCATGCGCAAACCCAAGGCCAGGGCGGTTATTCCGAGTACTTTTTCCATATGCGTTTTTCCGGCCAAAAGGTAAGGCTTGCCCGGGGTTTAGGCCTGGTTTTCCCGCTCTTCGCCGCGGCGGGGTTTTGGGGCTGCGCGGCCACACCGGTGAAAATGGAATGCCAGGAGCAGAAATTCCGGCTGGATTATGAAAACCTGAGCGAAGACCAAAGGCGCTTCGGAGAGGAACTCTTGCAGGACTGCGAAAACCGTCTGGATTCGGCGCAAGCCAGGGATTCGGCCTTCATCGAGAAAATCGACAACCGGTTCTCCCCGGGGGACAGCCTGTGAGCGTTTTGATAAGGCCCCAGGAGGCCCTGGCCAAGCTCCCCCAGGTCTTGCTGGACATCGCCCGCTCGATCAATGACAGGGGTGGCGCGGTTTACCTGGTCGGCGGCTGGGTGCGCAATCACCTGCTCGGGATTCCTTCCGAGGATTTCGACTGCGAGGTTTACGGCATTGAAATGGAAACCCTCTTCAAACTTTTGGAGAGCCATGGCAAGCCCAACCTGGTAGGCAAGGCCTTCGGCGTCATCACCTTGACGTTGGACGGCATTCCTTACGACTTCGCTTTTCCCCGCACCGAGAACAAGGTAGGGCCCGGCCATAAAGGCTTTGCGGTGGTACCCGATTCCCAGCTCACCTTCGCGCAAGCCAGCGCCAGGCGCGACTTCACCGTCAATGCCATGGGCCTCAAGGTGCCCGAAATGACCTTGGTGGATTGCCACAACGGCTTGCGGGATTTGGAGGCCGGCCTATTGCGGCATGTCTCCCCCGCCTTCGCCGAAGATCCCCTGCGGGTCATGCGCGCGGTGCAATTCGCCGCCCGCTTCGAATTCGACATCGCCCCGGAAACCCAGGAGTTTTGCCGCGTCCTGCCCATCACGGAATTGCCGATGGAAAGGATGTACGGCGAATGGCGTAAGCTCTTGCTGAAAGCCGCCAAGCCCTCCATCGGGCTGGAGTGGTTGCGCAAGCTCGATTTGCTGGAGCATTATCCCGAGTTGAAAGCCTTGCAAGGCGTGCAGCAAGATCCCCAGTGGCATCCCGAAGGCGACGTCTGGACGCACAATAACATGGTCATCGATCAGGCCGCGCTTTTGCGGTCGGTGGAATACGGCGAAACGGAAAACCTGGCCTTGATGTTCGGGGCGCTTTGCCATGATTTCGGCAAACCGTCGACCACCCATTTCGACAATGGCCGGTGGCGCAGCCCTGGCCATGACGTGGCCGGCGAAGCCCCTACCCGCAGCTTCCTGGCACGCCTTACCCGCGAAGTCGCGCTGACCGAAACCGTCGTCTCCCTGGTCCGGGAGCATTTGCGCCCGGCCATGCTCTACAAGGCGCGCGATGAAATCAAACCGGGGGCCATCCGACGCCTGGCCCTGCGGGTGGACATCGAAAAGCTGTTGCGGGTGGCGCGGGCCGACCACCTGGGACGCACCACGCCGGACGCCTTGGCGCGGGAATTCCTGGCCGGCGACTGGCTCTTGGCGCAGTCGCGGCATTTGAATGTCTTCAGCCAGAAGCCCAAGCCTTACCTGACCGGCAAATTCCTGCTATCGCTCGGGCTCAAGCCCGGGCCGGCCATGGGCGAACTCATCCAGGAGAGCTTTGAATTGCAACTCGACGGGCAATTGCCCGATCAGGCGGCGGCCGAGCTCTGGGCGCGGCTGCGCTTGCAGGGGTAGGCGCGAGGGGTGGGGATGCCGAGGCCGGCCTGGCCCGCGAAGAGGGCGGGCCGAGGCGGGGGGAGCGGGTTTCCCCTCCCCCGTCGCGTCTCGATCCTTATCGCTTAAGCGTCCTTGGCATTCTTGTCCACCTTGCCGCCCTCCGCGTAAACAGCGTCCGCATCGCTTAACGGTTCGCAGGCGATGGCATATCTTCCCCGCCGGGCCGCGAAGACTTGATCCAGCCGCTTGACGGCCGCTTCGGGGCTTAGGGACAAGACATCTTCGACGTCGCGGTTCCAAGGCAGCCGTTGCAGCCTGTCCGGGCGGCTGAGGTAACCCTGCTGGTACCCCTGTTCCGCGGTGAGATCGGCCAGGGAGGGCTTGGACCCCGCAGCCCAGTCGCTGCGGACGAAGAAAGCGTTATTGTATTCCAGGGCGACGAATTGGTAGCCGTGCGAACGGCATAAATCCCAGGCAGCGCTGAGGCTTTGCCCGAAGCAATGTCCTCCGTCCCAGACCCAGTCGGGACGCCAAAGCACGGTGAAGCGCACGGGCGGCGGGATTTTTTCGTTGACCTCGAGGCAAAGCAGGCCGGGCCGGTAGGCGGAGAGGATGCGGGCGAGCACGAAATGATCGTAGCCGTCGATGTCGAGGCTGAGCACCCCGAAATCCTTGGGCAACCGGCAAACCTTGAGCCAGGGGATGATATTATCGGGCGTCACGAAGAAATGGCCGAGCCGGATATCTTCCCTTTGGCGATGGAGGTAGGCGAGGCGGGCGAATCTTTCCCCATTCCCTTCGCAGGCCGCGCCGGAAAAGCCCTGTTCGAATAGATCGAGGGAATTGGAATGGGTCAGGCCGTCGCCCGCACCGATATCCACGCATTGGCGGGGAAAATCGGGAAGCCCGGCGACAATGCCGTTGAGTATGGCCTGCTCTCCGAAATTAGTGCGGCGGGGACGACCCGTGGCATCGGGCCGGATGCGGCGGATTTCAAAACCGAGGGAAGCGAGCTTGCGCCTGATCAGATCCGTCACCCACCTGGACAACAGCTTCCCCACCTTAAAACTCGAGCAAAAGGCCCGCCCGGCCCACCAGGCCGCCCCGGCCCTGCAAGCCTTCGTATTCGGCGCCCAGCAAAACGCTGGAATGCCGGCCATTGCGGATATCGAATAGGCCACCGGCGCGCCAGAGAAAGCCGTGGCGCTTGTCGCCGAAAGCATAACCCACGCCCCCTGTGGCGACGGGCATGACGATGCGCCCCAGAGGCAAACGGATATAGGCCGCGCCGAGCACGGGAATGGCCGAGGCTTCGCCGGTCACCCCTTGCCCGCTCTGGACGCCTATCCAGGTTTGATCGTCGATTTTGTCGTAAAGGCCGATGGTGTATCCGAACCCAGGCGAAGTGAAATCGACATGGCTTTGCGCACCCAAGGTGGCCGTGATGCCGATTCCCGCGTGAACGGGCAGGCATACGAGAAGGAGGAAGAGGAAAAGCGGGGAAGAAGTGGGACGGATGAAGGCGGGGAGGGAAAGCCGGGCGACTCCCGACGGAATGTTGAGATGAATTTGACTAGCCATTCCCGACAAGAATAGCTTACGAACTCAATTCCTTAACCTGCAGGCGCGGCATGCCTTGCGCCGCCGGCGCGGGTTGCATGCCCTGATTGGCCATCATGAGGGCCGAACGCTCGACCCTTTCCCATGTGCCCTGATCCTTCTGGAATATCGCCTTGAGCATGCCGAGGGCCAGGGCCACATTCATGCTGACGAAATAGAAGGGGATGAGGAGCAATTTGGAGCGGCGGGTCTTGCCATTGCGGGCATAACCGAGGCCGGCTAGGAAATAAAGGCCGACCTGGGCGACGAAGGTCCCGTAATAGACCGGGCCATGGGTGAGCAGGGCGGCATTGCTGCAAAAGAGGGCCACCATGAGGACAGGGGCTATCCAGCGGAGGAATTTATGCGAGAAAAAACCATAGGCCACCAAGCCCCGGAGCGGATTCAGCAGGGGAAAATAACGTCCCAGCAAATTGAAATTGGCTTGGCTGATGCGGACTTTGCGGAAAAACTCCCCGTACGCTTCGGCGGAAGTCTCTTCGCTGCCTATGGCCTGGGGTTCGTATATCGCCTTGCGCCCGCGTGCCAGCACCCGGGTGGTCACGTAAAAGTCGTCCATGACCTTGCGGTCGGTGGGAATGCGGTCGTAGAGTTCCTTGCGGATGGCGTAGATGGCCCCGTTGGCGCCGATGACGATGCCCATGCGGCCTTCGGCCTTTTTGATCTCGCTTTCGAGATTCCAGTAAATGCTTTCGCCGATGCCCAAGGCCGAGGTGCCGGAATCCTGCAGGACCAGGCGACCGCAGACGCAACCCACTTCGGGATTGTCGAAATGCGTGAGGAGTTTTTGCAAGGCGTTCTTGAGCAACATGGTATTGGCGTCGCAAAAAACCAGGATATCGCCTTGGGCCCGGGTCACCAATTGGTTGAGGACGCTGGCCTTGCCGCCTCTTTGCTTGAAGGAGTAAAGCTTGACGTCGGGCGCGTATTTGGCCACGATGGCCTCGGTCTTATCCGTGCTGCCGTCGGAACCGACGAGGATTTCGAGATGCTTGCGGGGGATTTCCAGCTTGAAGCAATTGCGGATTTTCTCCTCGATCACTTTCTCTTCATTGTAGGCGGCGATGATGATGGAGACTTTATGGCGCTGGGGGTTGCCCATCTTTTTCGGGCGCACCCGGAAAAAAAGGCTCAGGACGGGCAAGGACAGGGGATAGAGCAAATAAGTGTGGAGCAGCAGCGCAGCCGCCGTCCAGTAGACGATTTCCATCAGGAAGCTTCCTTCTTGATGTAGTCGTCGAAAGACTGCCCCTTTTCCCGGGAACCGGAAGCGATATAACCCAATAGCTTCATCATCAAATCGGAATCGGCGTAAGAAGGGAAATTGCCGATGATTTCACCCTTGGAATTCAAAAACAGCAGGGTCGGAAACCCTTGCACTCCCCACTCATTCGCCAAGGAGGCCTGCGAGTAGCGATTGCCTTTCCAGGAAACGGCGTCGGGGCTTTCCGCGTTGAACTTGATGCTGACGAAATCCCGGCTCAATTTGGCGACCACGGCCTTGTCGCGAAAGGTGGTCATGTCCATTTTGCGGCAATAGCCGCACCAATCGGTGTATAAATCGACCAAGGTATACTTGCCTTTTTGAGAGGCGAGCTTGAGCCCTTGATCGAAGCCTTCCCATTGCACCTCGTCTGCGGCGGCAACTTGGGATTTGGCCTTGCCTTCCGCGCATACCCTAACCCCCCCCAGGCTTAGGGCCAGGGCGAAAAGGACAGGGTATACGGGAAAACGGTTCATGGTGGGTGCCTTTTCTTAAACTAAGGCGCTTTCCAGTTTTTCGGTGATCTTGGTTTTGGGATAAGCGCCCACTAATTGTTGTACCACTTGGCCGTTCTTAAAGAAAAGCATGGTGGGTATGCTGCGGATTCCGTAACGCCCGGCGATGTCGGGCGCCTCATCGGTATTGAGTTTGGCGATTTTGGCCTTACCCTGGTATTCCTTGGCCAATTCTTCGACGATGGGGGCGACCATGCGGCAAGGGCCACACCAAGGAGCCCAAAAGTCGACGAGCACGGTGCCCGCGAAATTCCCGACTTCTTCGTCGAAATTGTCATTGGTCAATTGAGTTACGAGTTCAGTGGCCATCTTGGCCTCCTTTGGCTTTGGTCTGATAAAAGTCTAGCCGCTCAACCACCTGCTCGTGAAAGGCTTTCCAATTTTCGGGATGATCCATGAGATAGCGGTAGTTCCGATGAAAAGATTCCGGAGTCATGGCATGTTGGTGGAGCAAGACCCGGCGGGCCTCATTGGCCTTGGCTAAATCCCCTCCGCAAACGGCGGTGGCCAATTTGAGCTGAGCCACCAAATCTACAAAGCCTGAATCCTCGACCTTATCCCTTCCCCAACGCTCTTTCTGGCAAGCGGATAGTGCCATCGCCGTCGCAATCATCAACCCGAAGACCACGGGTATAGTATAGCGGCCGGCTAGGGCTGTCAATCCGATTCTCCATCCCGGCTGGGAAGTTACTAAGCCCTTGATTCTCAAGCGATGTTCCCGGGAGGGTAGGCGGGTTTTTTACTTAGCGATGACACAATCTTGACCAATGTACGGAATGGGCCTAGTCGGCTTTTGCCTCCAAGGCCTCGTCTCCTAAGAATAGGCCATTTACGAAGGCCGTGCGGTCAAATGGGATTAAATCCTCTAACCCTTCTCCCACCCCAACCCAAAGAACCGGAATTTCAAAGGCCCGCGTCAAAGGAATGAGGGAACCCCCCTTGGCCGTGCCGTCGAGTTTGGTCACCACTAGGCCATGGATATGGGCGACTAAGGAAAAACCCTTGCCCTGGGCAATGGCATTTTGCCCGGTATTGCCATCCAGAACCAGCAAGGTTTCATGCGGTAAATCCTCCCCGTGTTTTTTCAGGACACGCAGGATTTTGCGCAATTCCTCCATCAGGTTGTCCTTGGTATGCAAACGCCCGGCGGTATCGATGATGAGGATATCATGCCCACGGGCCTTGGCGGCGGCATAGGCGTCGTAAGCGACGGCGGCGGAATCGGCCCCTTCCTGGTGCTTGACGATGTCGGCCCCTACCCTCTGCGCCCAGGTTTCCAATTGGGCCACCGCCCCGGCCCTGAAGGTGTCGCCCGCGGCCACCAGGACTTTACGTCCCTGGCCGCGATGAAAATGCGCCAATTTGGCGATGGTGGTGGTTTTACCGGCCCCATTCACCCCTATCATCAGGATGACGTGGGGCTTCTGCGTTATCGGCGTAGGGGTGGTATCGGGCAATAAATCCGAGGTCACCTCGGCCATGAATTGGCGCAATTGTCGATTGTCGATTTCGAGGCCGCGGGATTTTTTGCGCACGCCATCCAGGATGAGCTGGGTGGTTTCATAGCCGATATCGGCGGCCAACAGGTTTTCTTCGAGGGTCTCGATGACTTCCTCGGTCAACTTGCCTTTGCCGAAACTGCCCTTGATTTCGCGTAAAACGCTGTCCCGGGTTTTGGACAAACCTTGGACGATTTTGCTGAAGAATCCCATCGGCGTAAAGGTAGCGCTTTCGCCGGGCCGGGCTTATTTCACGAATTTCAGGCGGAGGGCCAACCAGGCGCAGCCCAGGCCGAGGAGGACGCAAAATCCCGTCAGGGCGGGAAAGACGCCCACTCGATCGGAAACCAAGCCTAAAAGGAGGCTGGGCAGGCCGAATCCCACATAAGCCAGCAAAAAGAAACCGGCGACTGAACGCGCCCTTTCGCCGTCGGGAACCTCGTTGACGCGGGACAATCCCCCGTAAAACAAAAACCCGTAGCAAGCCGATCCAGCCATGACGGCGCTCAAGCCGAGGCCGACTAAAAAGCCATGCGAAGCGGAGAGGAGCATGCCGGCCATCCCCGTGGGCAAGAGCAAATATCCCAGCCATAAATTGGTCGCGGGCTTTTGCCGCCTGGCCACCGGAGCCCATAGCGCTCCGCTGAGATTCACCAGGAATAGGGCATGCCCCGCAAAGCCCCCCAGGCCATGATGATGCAATTCGGTGGGAAGAATGGCTATCACCACCCCGGTAGCCGCCCAAGCCATGGCTATGCTTAAGAATTCGGGCCAAAACCGACGCGCTACGAGGGGGAAAGAAATCAATGGGGCCGGCCTTTTGCCGCTGTCGGGCACCCGCATCAATCCCAGCCAAAACACCACGGCCAAGGCGGCCAGAACGGGGTAACTGATAGGGGTTTCGGTTGGGTGGAATAGGATTAAGGTGCCGGTGAATAAAGCCCCCAAACCGAATCCGAGCGAGGAGGTGATGGATATGCCCGCCGCCACGAAGGAGCTGGGCTTTATCCCCTGGAGCCTTTCGGTCAAATAGGTCGTGGCCGTACCGACGCCGAGACCCACCGCCAAGCCCTGGGCCAGGCGGGCCAGGAATAGGTGGCCGAGCGTCGGTCTCCAGGCCATCACCGCGCTGGCGAGAAAAGCGCAGGCCAGGGCCGACAGCAAAACCGCCTTGCGGCCCCATCGATCGCTAAGTCCGGCCAGAAAAATCAAGGTGGGGAGCAAGCCGGCGACATAGGCGCAAAAAACCAGGCCGGTGAGCGACGTGCCCATGCCCGCCGCTTCGGCATAATGCCGGTAAAGGGGCATTTGCAAATTCACCGAGGCGGTAATGACCAGGTTGACGCCCAGAATAAGGACGGTATCGCGTATCCAGCCCGATCGGCGCGGCTGCAGGGAGTCGGATTCCATGGTTAGAGAGTAATTCACCGCGCCGTTATCGCGGGTGTTACCTAAGGCTATCCCGCCATGGCCGATCCGAAGGCGTCGATTTCATCCTTTCGCCCCAAAAGCCATTCGCCGAAAAGAACCAGTTGCTCGATGGGCAAATGCACGTCTTGCAAATAAGCCTCGCTGGAAGGCGGAGCCAATTCGCGCGCATGCAGGCCGAATCCGAAACCGGTGGCCGTGAGATCGGCGAGATGGATGAGGATGACGCGATGATAAAACTCCCGGGACAGCTCGGGCTGGTGATGGTAGCCGATGCCATGGACGAGGTCGGAGGGGAAATTCCACTTTTCCGCGATATGCCGCCCCAGGGCCGCGTGATCGAATCCGAAAACGCGTCCTTCGGCCTCATGCAAGGGCAGGCTTTCTTCCGCCAAGAGCTTATCCACTTCGGCGTATTCTCCCGAAAGAAGCATGACGAGTACGCCTAAATCATGCAAAAGCCCCAAGGTGAAAAAATCCTCTTGGTCGGAAGGCGTATAGGTTTTGAGGAATTGCGCCATGTGACGCGATAGCAAGGCGACGGCGATGGAGTGACGCCAAAACCCCGTCCAGAGCGGCGAGCGCGTGGGCGTCAAGGCCGTAGCCAGGGCGAGGCGGGCGATATTCTGGTTGCCGACCCGGACAATGGCCGCTTTCAGGGAGGAGATGCTGCGGGGCGCGCCGAAAAACGCCGAGTTCGCGGTTTTGATCACCTTGGAGCTGATGCCGGGTTCCCGCTCCAGGACTTGCACCAGGCTTTGCGATGAACAGGTGGGATCCCGCAAAATGGCCAAGGTTTTTTCCACGAGGATGGGATTGCGGAAATGCTGCCCGCCGTAACGCTCGAAAAAAGCCTCGGGATTGCCGTGCAACTCCGGTTCCATGGCTGCCGCGAGGCGGGAACGCCGCTTAATTCGCCTCGATCAAACTGAAAAAGGGCTCGGCCTCTTGCAGCATGACCGCCAACTCGGCCATCAGTTTTTCTTCGTCCAACCCCAGGTTGAGGATGCCGTGGCATTCCGCGACAAGGGGAGCGAAAACCTCTCCTTGCATGCAACCGCTGCCCGCCAGGTGGGCCAAATGGTTGGCGAGATGGATGAGGGCCGCCATCTCGGGCATTTCGCGCTCTTCCAGGGGATGGTGGTGACTGGTGATGGGCAACTTCAATTCGATGGGCATTTGCCATTTATCGACCAGCATGCCGCTGACTTCGGCGTGGGTCAGGCCGAGCATGGTCTTTTCCACCTGGAAAAGAGGCTGCCCTTTTTCCAGCGCCAATTTCATCACCTGCTGGTATTCCTGGCTGGCGAATTGTTCCAGGATGAGCTTGCCGATGTCATGCAATAATCCCGCGCTGAAGGCGATTTCGAGATCGACGAGCTTGCGGCGCCGCAAATGGGCCGCCAGCATGCGGGCCGCCATGCCGGCCACGAAGCTGTGTTTCCAGAATGCCTTGCGATCGAAACTGGCCATGCCGGGCTTGGCCGGGAAGATTTTGATCACCGAAGCCGAAAGCACAAGGCTGCGTATGGTATTGAAACCCAGGATGACGATGGCCGAATTGACCGAGGAAATGGTGCGCGGGATGCCGTAAAAGGCCGAATTGGCGAGCCGCAAAACCTTGGAGGTGAGTGCAACGTCCTTGGAAATGAATTTGGCGACGTCGTCGGCATTGCTTTTGGGATCGTTGACGATTTGCATCACCTTGCCGGCTATGGTGGGCATGGTGGGAATCTGTCCTAGATCCTGGATGATTTTCTGGTAACGCTTCTTCACCTCCTCGTTCATGGCAACGTCTTTCTGGCTGGAAGCTATCATGGCAAGGCGCGGTTTCGCAAGCGCCCCCGGCATTGGGGGCGGACTTCTGGGATTGTATCACGGTGTGGCGCGAAGGGGAAGGTTTTTAGGGCCGGCGGGGAATAAAAAAAGGGAAGAGTCCTGGACTTTTCCCTTTTTTTCAGGCGATTTCGCGGTCGGTTTTCGAGCGGCGCTAAATCTTGGTTTCGATTTTGTCGACCAGGCCGTAAGCCAAGGCTTCGTCGGCCGTCATATTATTGTCGCGATCGGTGTCCCTTTCGATTTGGGCTTCGCTTTTCCCAGAATGATCGGCCAACAACTTATTGAGCATGGTGCGGATGCGCAAAATCTCCTCGGCTTGGATCTGGATGTCGGAGGCGGGCCCGTACATATGCCCCTGGATCAGGGGTTGGTGAATCATGACCCGTGAATTACGCCACGCGAAGCGCTTGCCCTTGGCCCCTCCGGCCAACAAGATGGCCCCCATGCTCGCGGCCTGGCCGCAGACCACGGTGGCCACGTCGGATTTGACGGCTTGCATGACGTCGTAAATCGCCATGCCCGAACTGATGACCCCGCCGGGGGAATTGATGAAAAAGGTGATGTCATCGTGGTTTTGGCCATCCAAATACATCAGCATTTTGATGAGCTTCTCGGCCGCCGAGTCGTCCACCGGCGAGAAGAGGAAAAGCTTGCGCTGCTTGACGAAGGATTCGGCGATTTCCTTGCCGAGAAAGCTTTCCTTATCATCCTTTTTCTCGTCTTCCTTTTCATCGAGCCGGAAAGGCGGAAAGGAAGCCGGGCTGTAGGGGATGACGCTATGAAGAATGCTGGACATAGGTTGGACCTGTGGGCTGGGCGCTGACCCGCGCCGTGCATGGGACAAGATACTACATCCACCCCTGGGCAAATCAAGGGTAATGTGGGAAACCGAACCGCCTATTAAGCCCTGGACCAGGTCGTGGTACCGTCCTTATTGTCTTTCAGCGTGATGCCGCGCGCGGTGAAAACGGCGCGCAATTCATCGCTTTTTTTCCAGTCCTTGGCCGCCCGCGCGGAGCGGCGCTCTTCGAATAATGCCGACAAATCATCGGACAAGGGTTCAAACTCCGCCGCCGCCGGAGGCTCGGCCAGGCCCAGCCCGAAAAGCGCGTCGGCGTCTTCGACCAGGGCAGCCTTTTCGGCTTCGGGCAAATCAATGTCCTTGAGCATGAGATTCAGCAAGCCCAAGGCCTGGGGGAAATTCAAATCGTCGCATACCGCCGCGAGTATTTTGCCTTGCCACTCCTTGGCGAGCGGGCTGCGCAGCGCGCCGGCCTTGCCGATGAGGGGATCGGTTCTCTTGCGCAGGGCCGCCAGCGATTCGCGCGCGCCGTCCAGGGACTTGTATCCGAAATTCAAGTAGTTGCGGTAATGCGCCGTCATGCAGAAGTAGCGGTAGTCCATGGCGCCGTAACCTTTTTGCATGAGCGCGTCCAGGGTCACGAATTCCCCCGAACTCTTGCTCATCTTTCCCCCGCCGCCTTGCTCGTCGGGCGCGTCCAGCAGCCAGCCCCCGTGCAGCCAGTAGCGGGCGAAGGTTTTGCCGGTGGCGCATTCGCTCTGGGCTATTTCATTGGTGTGGTGGACGCGGATATGATCGGTGCCTCCGCAATGGATGTCCAGGGTCGGCCCCAAATGCTTCATCGCCATGGCCGAGCATTCGATATGCCAGCCGGGAAAACCGCGCCCCCAGGGGGAATCCCATTCCATTTGCCGCTGCGCGTCCTGGGGGGAAAACTTCCACAACGAGAAATCGGTGGGATTGCGCTTGCCTTGGGTCACCGCCACGCGCGCGCCGGCTTGCAGGCCTTCCAGATCGAGCTGGGCGAATTCGGCGTAGCGGGGAAACCGGGAAGTGTCGAAGTAAATGCCGTCGCCCTCGAGGGTATAGGTGAAACCCCGCTCTTCAAGGGTGCGCACGAGTTCGATTTGCTCGGCGATATGATCGGTCGCCTTGGTCCAGCGGGTGGGCGGCAACAGGCGCAGGTGCTCCCAGTCCTTCATGAAGGCCCGGGTATAATGGTCGGCGATATCCCAGACGCTTTTGCCTTCTCGTCTGGCGCCTTTCTCCATCTTATCCTCGCCGGTATCGGCATCGGAGGTCAAGTGCCCCACGTCGGTGATGTTCACGACATGGACGACCCGGTAACCCAGCCTGTCCAGGGTGCGGCGCAGCATGTCCTCGAATACATAGGTCCGTAAATTTCCGATATGCGCGAAATGGTACACGGTCGGTCCGCAGCAGTACATCCTCACCAGGCCCGGTTCCATGGGCTCGAAAACCTCTTTGCCGCGGGTTGCCGTATTGTAGAGCCTTAAGGTGGTGTCAAGCATGGGTAAAGAAACTCGCGATTTGAAAAGAATCCCGTAAAAATGCAAAACCGCCGGCGGATTAAGGGGCGGCGCGCAGGAATTGAAGCTGTTTTATCCGGGTAAACCCCGAGGCTATTGGGAGTTTCCGTCCTGAAAAATCCCAAAATCCCTTTCCGTAAAAGAAAAGATTCGCCAGGCGGAATCCGCTTCCGCCCAATACCTTCAGGGCTGGAGTCTTCCCCAAACATCGCTTTTTCCCCAAACGGTTTTCAAATTTCTAATCCGTAACGGGTTAAATAATATTCCGGTAAATTTCGTGACAAGAAGAATACTTCGAATTCAATTGACACCGCTATGGCTCCCGGCCCAGAATGATTTCGGGCAGGAGGCACTATGAAGAACATCCGTATTCTCAGTATCGATTTCATGATGGCAGGGGGGTGTTTGCTGGCAGGAACGGCGCATCCGCAATCTTCGCAAAAGCTTTTATTGAAGGGTGATCTGGTATACCAGGGTGCTTTCCGCGTTCCCGAGGCCGGTTTCGACGTGGGCGGCACCGCCCTGGTCTACAATCACGAGGGCAAGACCTTGTATGCCGCGGCGCGGAACCAGCAATACGCCGAAATCACCGTTCCCGAAATCGTGAACAGCACCAAGATCAGCAGCCTGAAGACCGCGAGTTTCGTGCAAAAATTCGCCGACGTCACCGAAGGCAAGCTGGAAACCATCAATCCAGGCGATCCGAACGGGAAATCCATCGGCGGCGGCCTCGTCTTCAACAGCCAGTTGATCCTGTCGGGATGGGCGTATTACGACGCCAACGGCTCCCAGGTCAAATCGCATTTCGCTTCCTCGATGACCCTGGCCACCAAGGGCGACTTGAAAGGCCCTTACCAGGTGGGCACGGTGGGCGCGGGATTCGTTTCCGGCTACATGGGATTGATCCCCACCGAATGGCAGCCTTCCTTCGAAGGACCCGCCATTACCGGGCAATGCTGCATTCCCATCATCAGCCGCCCCTCCTCGGGACCCGCCCTGTCGGTTTTCAACCCGGGGGATATCGGCAAGGCCAATACCGTTCCCGCCAATCCCCTCGTCTATTACGATCTCCAGCATGAGACCCTGGGCAAGTATGGGGCCAGCGGCAAAAACATGGTTTTCAACGGCGCCTCTTCCGTGAACGGCGTGGTTTTCGCCAGCGGGACGCGCACCGTCCTGTTCATCGGTTCGCACGGCATCGGCGAATGGTGCTACGGGGAAGGCGCGACTTGCGGCGACAAGGCCGACGGGTCGAAGGGAAATCACGCCTACCCCTATGTCTATCAGATGTGGGCTTATGACGCCTTGGATTTGATCGACGTCAAGAAGGGCGTGAAAAAACCTTGGGATATCCGCCCCTACGCCTACTGGACTTTCAATCTTCCCTTCGAGACCGACGACTTGCATGCCATCGGCGGCGCCACCTATGACGCGGTCAACCAAAGGATATTCATCTCCCAAATGCACCAGGATCCCGGTAGCGGCGGCAGCTACCTGCCCGTCATGCATGTCTTCAAGGTGAACGCCGAAGGCGCCAGCACGGGAATTGGCGGCGGCGTCAAGCGGGCGTCCGGATTATCCTTGCTGGCCGACAAGACGGCGGGAGGCGTGAAACTCTCTTTCCCCGGCGCCGAAAACAAGGCCGTGCAGGCAGCCATCTACGACCTGTCGGGCAATCTCATCACCGACTTGAGCCCGAATATCCGCCATGGCCATGTCGACTGGAACGCCTCGGGGAATGCTTCCGGGCTTTACCTCATCAAGGCCAAGGTGGGCGAGAACGCCATCACCCGGTCTTTTTCGTTTTAAGAATGGGCTGAAGCCGGGTGATGTTCGCAGCCGGGCGACGGCAAAAGGAGTTTGCAGATCGGCTCTAAGCCGGCTTCCGCTTCGAAGGCCGGTTTTTGAACTTCGAGCCGCCGGCTTCGCCGCCGACGAGTTCGATGACCGAGATCTCGCAGCGGGTTCCCACCCGCATGGGCGGGCCCCAATATCCCGTGCCCTCGCTCACGTAAACCCACATGGAATCGACGCGATGCAGCCCGGTGATCAAGGGCTGGTCGAGTCGCGCGAGCCAGTTGAAGGGGAAAATCTGGCCGCCGTGGACGTGCCCCGATATCTGCAAATCGACCCCATGGGCCAAGGCTTCGGAAACGGCCTTGGGCTGGTGGGCCAGTAAAACCAAGGCGCGCGACGGATCGCGGCCGGCGGTGGCCTTGGCGATGTCCTGGCCATGGTCGGGCAGGACGGCGGCGGCCGTGTAGTCGTCGACGCCGGCCAACTCGAAGCGGCCGTCGATGGCGACGCATTCATTGCGCAAAACCCGGACGCCCAGGGCGGCCAAATGCCCTATCCATTCGTCGGCTCCGCTGTAATACTCATGGTTTCCGGTCACGAAGAAGACGCCATGCCTCGCGGAGAGTTTCCGGAGCGGATCGACATGCTCGCGCAATTGCTCCACCGTACCGTCGACCAAATCGCCCGTGATGACGATGAGTTCGGGATCCAGCTCATTCACCTTGCGGACCAGGTTTTCGATCATGTTCCGGCCTATGGTCGGCCCCACGTGCACGTCGCTCAATTGCACGATGCGGAAATCAGCCGCTTGATCGGGCCAATGCGCCAAAGGCACCCGCACCCGCCTCACCTTGAAACCCCGCAGCACGTTGAGGAATCCTCCCAGCCCGAAAATCCCGGCCGCGGCGGCGATGCTAACCGATAACTGCCGCGCCAGGCGGATTTTGTCCTGCGGATCCTGGGGCAGGCGCCCCGCCAGCGCCGCCAGGCCCTTGCCCATGTCGGCCAGGCTGGTGAACAAGAGCAGGTAAAAAAGCAGGCCCATCCATGTATAGGCCAGCCAGGACAACGGCAAGGCCCAGGTCCGCGACAAGGATCGCATGGTGAGAAAAACCGCCGGGATGAGCAGGGCCAGGACGACCACGGCGATGGTCAGCGCATGTCCCCAGGCGGCCGGCCAGACGGCGTCCCTCACCAGCCGGATCCAGACATACCGGTGAATGACCCAGAGCAAGGCGAATAGGATGGATAAGGGAAGAATGAGGCGGGATAACTTCATGGTCTTAATCTAACCGCTCAGGAAATACCGTCCCAAGCCGACGGTGAACAGCATGTTACCGTATATCGCGTGTTCCAAAGCCACGATGGGCACGCTATAGGAGCGTAAATAGGTGTTGAGAAAGAGCAAGCCGCCCAGAAAGCTGAGGATGACCGCGACGGGATTATGGTAAATCACATGCATGAGGGCAAAGCCGGCGGCGCTCAGCCAGGTAGCCGTGCGGGGATGGGGGAAAAGCGCCGAATAGCGGTGCAGGAAAAGCGCGCGGTACAGCAACTCCTGTGGAAAGGCCGAGCACACGGGGTAAATCACCATGACCCAGAACCAAGTCCAGGGGGTTTGCCGGGGGAATGCCCATAGCCTTTCAGGCGCGAGCCAATGGGCGGCCAAAATCAGGAAGACGCCCACGGGCACCACGCGTTTGAACATGCGCCGCAACTCGCGCTTCCATGCCGGCGTTTTCCATAGCCGGTCTTTGCGATAGGAAGGATCGAGGAGCAGGAGGAATAATCCGAAGGCCATGGCCAATCCCAGCGCGGCGATATTGGGGATGGGCAAGGCGTCGAAATACAAGGCGGCGGGTATGCCGACGAATAAGACCACGGCTTCGACGCTCCTCAATACCCGGTCGCGCGCGGCCAGGGTGGCGGGGCCGGAGGATGGCATGACTATCCCGGCGTTGGACGCTCGCGCTCCAACCTTTTTTGCAAGCCGGCGAATTTTTCCAATTCGGCCTTGTTCAAGGTCGGATATTGCGGGTCGAGCTTTTTCAGGGTCTTGACCAGGATATCGGCCACCGTCGCCCAGGCAAAGGGCTTCACGTCGGCGGGAACGACATACCACGGGGCCCAGGGTACGGCGGTGGCCGTAATGGCATCCTGGTAAGCGGCTTGGTAATCGTCCCACCGCGCGCGTTCGGTGATGTCGGCCTCATTGAACTTCCAATGCTTATGCGGCTTCTCCAGCCTCGAAAGGAAACGTTTTTTCTGCTCCTCCTTGGAGAGATGCAAGAAGATTTTGATCACGGCCGTGCCGTTGCGCGCCAGGTGTTTTTCGTGATCGCGGATGGACTCGAAGCGTTCTTGCCAGAACGACTTCTGTTTCGCCCGCGCGGGATCGATTTTTTGCGCTCCCAGGTATTCTGGGCGCAGGCGGACGATGAGGACTTCCTCGTAATAGCCCCGGTTATGGATGCCGATGCGGCCTCGCTCGGGCAGCTTCAACGCGGTGCGCCAGAGAAAATCATGCGCGACCTCGGTGAGCGAGGGCTTTTTAAACGAGCTGACCTCGCAGCCGGCGGGATCGATGCCGCGCATGACCGCGCGTACGGTGCCGTCCTTGCCGGCGGCGTCCATGCCCTGCACGTGCAGGAGCAGGGAGTGCCTGGCATCGGCGAAAAAACGCCGCTGCAAATCGTCGAGTTCATCGGTGAGGGTGTCCAGCTTTTTACGGTCGGCGTCCTTGTCGCGTTTGTCCTTCGGCGGGCTGGTCTCCCATTTCTGGAGATTCAGGCGCTTGCCTGGCGGCACGAGCTGGGGACAGGCGACGGAAATGGAGGAAGGCTGGGTCATGGCCCAAAGTTAATGCCTCTCCACCCGGCTTGATGCCGTCACGTCATTTGGCGCCTAAAGCCGCTTTGGGGGTTGCGGGGGCAAGGCCCCTGCGAGAGGGGGTCGGTCGAGACGCCGAAGCCCAAGGCCCGCTCCAGGGGTATGCCTCCGCTGGATCCACCAAGCTTCACCCGCGCCCGAGTCCGGGTGGGTAACGCGAGCGAAAGTCGGTCGCCGCCAATGGACGGGCGAGTTCCACCTCGGAACTTGTGGAGAGGTGGCTGTCCGAGCCCGCCCGGATGGCGGAGACATCAGACTTTCGCGTCAATGCTCCGAGGAGGCTCGGCCGAGGGGGAGACTTCCCCCACCGTCACGATTCCGCCGGAACCCCGGTCACCGTGATATACAGCACCCCATGCGAGAGCGGCAATCCGAGCAATTCATTGACGAGATCGTCGAAATAGCCGCCGATGCCGCTGGAACCGAGCCCGAGATGGATGGCTTGCAGGTTGATGCGCTCGCCGATTTGCCCGCAATCCATGCAGGCGTAGCGATAGCCGCGATCGCCGTAGGTTTCGGCGAGTTGCGCCATGTCGGCGGTGTAGACAAGCAGGAAGGCCGAGTCCGCCGCCAATTCCTGGCCCAGGCAGATTTGCAATGCCTCCTGGCGGAAGCGCCCCGCGCGCGTGAGGCGCCAGCGCATGGTCTCGGCGCCGAGGGCGTAAACGCCCGGATCGAGACCAGGCACGTCCAGGACTATCAAGTGGAATTCGATTTGTCCCGGAGCGAGCCGCCATTCCCCGCCTTCATTGCGCAAAGCGAAGGCCAGCAATTGGCGCATTTCGTCGACCGGTATGCCCGTCCCGGAGAATTCGCGGCATGAGCGGCGTTTCAAGATCAAGGGCAATTGGCTTTCACCGGTATCCCTGGGAGCCATGGCCGGAAAGGAGAGTTGCACGGGTTCCCGGAGGGCTTGTCCCGCCCTTTGCCTCTCGCAATGGTTTTGTTGCACTTGCAAGGCGACGCCGCCGGGCAAGTCGATGACGGCGTCCTGGGGCGCCGGTCCCGGATACTGGCCGGCATCGGGCGGCAGGCTTTGCCGGGGCCCGACGGCGATGCCCAGGAGCGGGAATTCCTCGCCGCGGGTGAGAAAAAGCAATTCCTCGAGGCCTTCGTCGAGGAAGCCGCCGAGCAGGCGATAGTCCCATTGCATTTCGCGGCAGATCTCGAGCGCATTCCCCAGGGCATGGCCGGTATCGAGCAGGATGCGGCGATAGGCGCGCTCTTTATAACGCCAGGCGCTGCGGGCGTAAACGCCGGTGAAAAGCAAAAGGATATTCGCCGCGTCCACGGCGGGCTGGCCATGGAAATAATGGCGGAGATCGCCCCAAAAATCTCCCCGCCAAACCGGATAGAGGGCGGAACGCAAGCTATGGTACAGGTAAATGCCGTCGGGTAATTGCGGAATGCCCCGCACCGCGACATAGAGTTCGGTGGGATAAAGCCCCCCCGCCGAAGGGGCGGCCCGCAGGAATACGTCGCCGGCGCCCTCTTGTCCCAGGCGCGCGGTCAAGCCCAGGGTGAAAAACAAGAGCCGGGTCAGGCCTTCCAGGCTGTCCGGCGAGGGCATCGCGATAGCCTTATCCTCGGGGATGGCGTCGAGCAAACCGCGCAAGGCCGGCAATAGATCGACGCGCTCCTCGGCATGCACTTCCTTGAAAGCGGCCGGCTGGCTATCCCAAAGAACCGGCCCCAATTTGTCGATGGTATGGGGATTGTACTTGGTGAGCTGGTGATACCGTTCGGTAAAGCTGGGCACCTCGCAAAGGTAAGCGATAGCTTGGGGCGCTTGAGCCCCGAATAGGGGCGTTTTTTTGTACCCTATCCGCTTCGGAGATCCTGAGATGCCGCTTTGTTCACCCCTGGCCCGCAGGCTGGAGATTTTTTCAGCCCTCGGCTGGGGCCTCGCCCTATTATCGCCCCTATCCGCCGAGGCTTTCACCCTCAATCGCAACGAGGCCCACCTGCATTGGCGCAGCGTGGAAACCGAGCACTTCCGTTTCCATTATCCCGCCGAACTCGAAGAGCCCGCGGAATATATCGCCGGCATCGCCGAGGCCGTCGCCCAGGATAAGCTCGATCGCTATCGCCTCAAAATGCCCAATAAGAGCGAATTCATCGTGAGGGAGGATATCTACAGCAATGGCTGGGCGAATTCCCTGCAAAATACCATGACGGTTTGGGCCACCGACTGGGATTTCCCCATCCGTTCGACCCATCACTGGCTGCGCGACGTGGTCACCCACGAATTTTCCCATCTGGTCAGCATCCAGAGCGGATCGAAATTGCCGAACTTCTGGCAGGGCCTCATTCTCGGCTATGACGATTATTTCAACGAGCCCACCCAGGGCCATTTCGCGACCATACTCCCCTTCATGAATTATCCCAATTGGTTCGCCGAGGGAGTGGCCCAATACGAAAGCGAAAGGAGCGGGTTCGACGCCTGGGACAGCCATCGCGACATGCTGCTGCGCATGGCGGTCAGGGAGGGAAAGCTGCTTTCCCTGGCGCGCATGGGCAGCTTCGCGGGCACCAGCCTGGAATATGAATTGGGGCCTTATACCCAGGGCTTCGGCCTCACCCGCTTCATCGCGGGCAAATACGGGGACGAAACCATCATCAAACTCTGGTCGGAAATGAGCCGCATCCACCGCATGACCCTGTCGGGCGCCATGAAAAGGGTGATAGGCAAGAGCGGCGAAGCGGTTTACGCCGAATGGAAAGAATCGCTCAACCAGCGCTATGAGGCCCAGACCCTGGCCTTGGGCAAAACCGTTACCGGCGTGAAAATCACCTCGGACGGTTTTTATCACTATTACCCGCGTTTCAGCCACGACGGCGGCAAGCTGTTTTTCTTGTCCAATCTGGGACGCGACGATTTCCGCGCCTCCTTGGTGCTCTACGATATCAGCGATAGCGCCATGAAGAAAAAAGAGGAGGAGCGCTTCGAGACGCTGGCCGCCGTCCGTTCTTATTACGACGTGGCCGCCGACGACAGTACCGTCCTTTATTTCAGCGCCATGGAAGAGGATCAAAACGGCATCCACCATTTCGACATCTACCAGCGCAATGTCAGGGCCAAGGCTTCCCTCAATCCTTTCGCCGAGGACAAAACGAAAAAGCGTTTTACCGAAAACCTCGACGCGGCTCATCCGACCTATAGTCCCGACGGTCAAAGCGCGGCCTTTATCCGCGCCGATCACGGCAATTTCCGGTTATGCCTGGCGCCGGTTCCCGACGGCAAAAAACTCGCGGCCGACGAGGTGGTGACCCTTTGGCCCGATGACGAGTTCATGCGCGACCGCATCGGCTTCAACCTTTATACGCCCCACTTTTCTCCCGACGGCAAACGCATCGCCTTTTCTTATTTCGACGGCGCTTCGCGCAATATCGGCCTGGTCGGCGTGGACGGCAAGGGATTCACCCCGCTGCTCACCCACGCTTACGATGAGCGCGATCCCTTTTTCAGCCCCGACGGCCAATGGCTTTATTTCAGCGCCGACAGCGGCAACATCTACAATATCTACCGCGTTTCCCTGACCGGCGATAGCGCGGCCGGACAGCCGCCGCAACCGCAAGCCGTGACCCGGGTGGTGGGCGGAGCCTTCGCCCCCAGCCTATCTCCCGATAGCAAGCGGCTGGCCTATGTGGGTTACGACCAGGATGGCTTTTCGATTTACCTCATCGACAGCATCACCCCGCTGCAAGGCAAGGGCGAGCCCTACCAAGTGCGCCACAACGATACCTTGAAAACCGAAAGGGAAGCCTTCGCGGGCCGAAGCCGGGCGTATAAAGCCATCCCCAATCGCCCCATCCTCACGCCGCTGCTCTTCGGCCAGGAGGCCAGCGCCGCCAACCGTCTGGCGCGCCAGGGAGAACGCAAATGGCTGGCCGGGGTGAGCGGTTTCATCAATGATCCCCTTTTGAAAAACGAGGCCAGCGCCGCCTTGCTTTTGCAATTGGGCGAGGGATGGGATTATATCGGCGCCAATCCCGAATTGATAGCGCGCGACAAGGAGTCGCAGGTTTATCTGGCCTGGCGCAACCATAGCCTGCCGGTGACCTTGGGCGCCGCCTACTCGCGCGGCAATCTCACCACCACCGATACCATCTCGCAAGTAGATGTTCCCGACAAACCGGGAGACTTCGTGCTAAAGGAATTACAGCATTATGCCCTCACCTATCGCGATGTGAATGTTTCGGCGGGCTATGATTTATTCGATGCCGCGTCGGTGGGTGAGGATGAAAAATCCTCCTTCATCCAATTGACCGCCGGTTACAATTGGAATTCTTTCGACTTCTATGACCTGGGCGATGATGGGACCTTCACTTTCGATTATTACCGCTCCTTTTATCTGAATAGCCTGGTTTGGCTTTATGGAGCGGATTACAATGACAAGGGCCTCGTGGCCCCCTCGGGCATGGCGGCCTATTTCAGCCATACCATCAGCAATTCCGGCCTCTTGCGCAATGGCACCTTTCAGGAAAGCTTCGTCTTCAATTCCAACGGCGTCATCGAGCCCCGCCTGCGGCGTTATGTCCTGCAAGACGTGGATTTCGGCGCCACCTATGGCCAAAAGCTTCCCTGGAGCGAAAACGGCTCCTTGGTTTTTTCAGGTTTTGCCGGCACCCTCGGCTGGGATTTCACCAACCGGCAAAACGAGGCGGATACCCTCGACGATTTCTTTTCCAAGGGTCTGTGGATACGCGGTTATCCCTACTTGCGCGACATCGAGCATCTCGCTTTCAGCGGGGAAAACACCATGACCTTGTCCCTCGACTTGAACCAGCCCGTGCTCCCCGACATTTACCGCTCTTCCTGGATTTTCTTTCTCGAGGATCTTTACTTCAACGCCTTCTGGGAAGCCGGGCGCGCCTGGAATGGATCTTTCGCCGAAACCGATCTTTTCCGCGCCGATTCCTGGAGCTTGCATGGCGGGGCTGACAATTGGTATCAAAGCGTGGGCTGGGGCCTTAAACTCAATGCCCGCATATTCCACCAATACCCTTTCCTGGTTTTCTTCGAGGCCGCGACGGCCCTCAGCGGTGTGCCCGACGGCGAAGGCGGCATCGAGCCTCTCGAGTCCATTAGCCTGCCCTTTTTCGGCGGTCACAACAGCCGCATCGATACCCATGCCACGCGCATCAGCTTCGGCGTCGCCTTCGGACTGTATAACGGCCTCTTGGGCGGCGCCCCGAAAACCTCGGCGGGGCCGAAAGCCATTCCCCAATCCGGCCGCAACCCCTGGAATCCGGTGTCGTTTTTCGCGGGGCAATAACCGCGGGCCCTAGGCCTGATCCTCTTTGGGGCGGTGACGCGAAAGGCTGATGTCGCCGCAATCCGGGCGGGCTCGAACAGCCGCCTCTCCACAGGTTGCGAGGCGGAACTCGCCCGTCCGGTTGCGACGACCGCCATTCGCTCGCCTTATCCACGAGGTCTCGGCGCGATCACCATCCGTTCTATAGGCGGAGGCATACCCCTGAGAACGCTACTCGCCCCATAGGCCTAAGCCCCCGCTCCCAGGGGTATGCCTTCGGTTGACCCGGTGAAGAATCGCACCTTGCGCCGAGTCCCGCGCCTAGGCAAGGAGCGGCGGTGAGCGCCTGAAAACGCAACTCGCCCCGCAGGCCAAAATCGGCCGGGCTAATCCCTGGCCGAGGACCTGCGAGCTGCGTTTTCATGGCCGAACATCAGCCGCCTCTCCACAGGTTGCGAGGCGGAGCGAGTCCTCGCCCCCGGTTAGGAATCGATTGCCAACCCGTTACAGTCGTGTTAACCCGGAAGAAATGGCCGGGACTCGCCTTTTCTACGCGCGTATTTCCCTTCGAAACTTCCTGCATCTATTTCTATTCAGGGCATGCCCATTTTCGCCTTGCAGTGGATTTTGGGGTTAGCAGCCCTTTCTTTAAGCTATGCCGCCGTGGATCGGCTGATTCGCCAGGATGGCTTCCGCCTGATCTTTCGTCGTCTGGGTTGGCGATCCGAAGCCACCGTCACGGGGGTATGGATTGCCGTCTGCCTCCTCAGCCTTCCCTTTATTCCCTGGACCGCCGTACCGAGCGGGCCCACCCTGCGGTATTTCGCCTTGGCCATCGTCGGCCTGCTCGCCTGGCAAGCCGCCACCAAGGATATCGACATCGTCATCGGCGAGGGCCATGGCTTTTCCCGCCTGCTGCTTTTGGTCGCGGCCACCGGGGTTTATTTCCATCCCGCTTTCGTCTTTATCGCCGGCTATTTGCTGACCCATCCCTTCGGTTTGTGGCAACACCATGCCACTTTGCCCATGCGCCTAACGCAGGCTCTGGCGGCGTATATCGGTTTGACCTTTGCGACCGGGGTTTTCTTGCCCTGGAGTGGAATATCCGGGCCGGATTTCCAGCCTGCCTCCCTATTGGTTTTTTTTCTCGTCACCCTTATCGCTTCCCATTATTGGATAACCGGCCTGGCCAAATGCATGTTGGGTCCGAAATGGTATTCGTGGCCCAAGGATAACCGCCTTCACCATATCGCCGCCAGCGCCTACAGTTGGGGCTGGGCGCGGTTCCTGCCTTGGACAACCTGGCTCCGCGTCATCCGCCGCGCCAAGGCCGTGGAGAAACCTTTGCAATGGGCGGCTTTCGGGCTGGAATTACTGGCGCCTTTGGCCTTATGGAATGCCCGCGCCGCCATGGTGTTTTGCCTGGCCTGGGCGGGATTCCATGCCGGGGTTTTTCTTTTATCGGGCCTCTTGTTTTGGGATTGGATAGCCGCCGACCTGGCCATGGCCGCCCTGCTTTATTTTTTGCCGCCGGAAATCCAGGAACAGGCATTCGGACCCTGGCCCGTCTTGGCTTCGGCCCTCTACATGCTCCTGTTGCCGATGCGTCATAAGCTTTGGAAGCCCATGCCCCTGGGCTGGTTCGATACCCCTTTCACCCAGCGCATGCATTGGCGCGTGCGTGGCGCCAGCGGAAAAGTCTATGGGCTCTACAATGACTTCATGTGCCCGCATGAAAGGCTATACGGCAAGGTCAACGCCTGCTTCATGGTGCCGGTGCGGGTCATTACCTATCATCTCGGCGAAGTCTGGAAACACGATTTGCGCGACGCCATCCGTTTAGCCGGGCCGGATTTGGAGAAGCTCGCGGCCGTGCGGGAAAAATTCGGCATACGCCCGGTTTGCGAAAAACGATCGGCCAATCACCAAACCTATTTGCGGCAATTCTTCCTGGCCTTGAATAGCGGCGCGCGCAAACAATACCTGCCGCGTTCCTTACGCTGGTTGAAAGCCCCCGGCGATCAGATTTTCTATTGGGGCGATTTGCCGGCCTACCGGCGCCAGGAAAGAGTCGCGGAAATCACCCTGCATTACCGCGAGGAATACTTCGACGGGGAAAGGCTGCAACGCCTTGCCGATACCTGCGTTTTGACCTTGGCCATCGACCCGGCCGAAGGAAATCATGGCGAGGAAGGTTTGACCGGGGAAGCCTCGGCACCGCTTCGACCCAGGGAGCCGACTCCCAAGGAAATCGACGATTTCCTGCTCAGCCATGCCCAGGGAAAATTGATCGACTTGCCGGGGATTAAAAGCCAATACCTGGATGGCGACGATGGGCGGCGACAGACTTGAGACGGCCCCGTTCCGCGGCGCTAGGACGCAAAGCGCCTTCGCCTCCGATCATTCAGGGGCTGGCGGGATCCTGGTAGAGCATCAAGCCGGTCATCACGCAAACCAGTCCCATTTCTTCCGAAGGCTGGACGCGAGGCGTCAACCAAACCCGGCCGGGGAAAAGCGTTTCGACCGCCCCGCGCGGTCCGTCGCCGCCATCCACACGATAACCCACCGGGCCCATCGACATGACTTTCCGATCGGTTTTCGTGACGGGCTTCAGGGCATAGGCCGCCGATGGCGTTTTCAAGTCGCCGGAGAGGGCGTCCATATCGGTACCCTTCATCTCCGCGGTCGCGTATTCGGACCCGGCCCGGCACTCGCAGGAAAGTTTATTCCGGGCATCCCCGATTTCCCCGCCAAAGGCCTTCATGCTTTTTTCCAGGGCGCTGGCCGCGCATTCCCCGGTCATGGTTTTTTCACCTTGTTTTAATCGGTATTGATAACCATTGGTCGTATAGGATCCTTTCAAGCCGGCGATTTGCCCCGAGGATGTTTTTTTCCAGTCGCGATTCACGTCGGCCACTTGGTAAGACCCGAGTTGAAAACCCTCATTGACGAAGAGACCGGATGCCTGGCTGCGTTTATCGACCTCGAGCACCTTGGCTCCATCCGCCACATCGGCGGGAGGCGCCATCCTCGGCGTCGCGCAACCCGCCAGCCATTCGATGGCAAGAGCGGCTAAGGAGAGACTGACGGTCCGTCGATTAACCGTTCTTATCACTGCGGCGGTAAGCGTGGATTTGGGCATGGGGATAGGATAGCACACCGAAAAAGCTTGGGGCAATGGCCAAACCCATGGATAGGCGCCTCTTGAAGGGAAGCCGTTGCCACCTTCCGCGTCCTGAGTGGACGCGGAAAGTTAGGGAAGGTATTGCACCCGGGCCACGCCATGCCCGGACTTCACGAAATAAAGGCCGGGACGCAAAGACGACAGAATACGATAGCGGCCCAATCCCAGCGGCAACAGCGGTAATTGCCTGCCTTGGGGATCCAATAGACGGGCATTTCCCCCCAGATCTCCGCCCACCGTCAAAAAAGAACCTTGGAAATGGGCTTGGAGAGCCTTGGCCTTGGTCATGGCTATCACATGGTCTTCCAAGCCTGTTGTCCAAAACCTGTCGTCCGTTTCCTGATCCGCAGGCAATTGGCAGGCGCTGCCGCGCGCGCCGAGCGAGCAAACCCAGTCTTTCATGACATTGATCGCCGTCGAATCAATTTGAAACGACGCCAATGGCGGCATTTGCGCCACGAAGCTGCGCGACATCATACGGCGCACGACATAGGAGCTTTCAGGATAGCCCTTGTAAACCAATTGGGGGAATTCCTGTTCTTTCACCGAGGGCCGGCCGAGGAAACCCCGTTGAAGATTCGGATCCTCCGCGTCGTATACCGGGCTTCTGGCCGCGCCGTATAAAAAGTCGAAGGAATGGGCGGCCCCTTCCGCAGACACATAGTCGCCATGGCAATGCGCGCAGTTCGCAGCCAAATACGAACGCGCCTTCCACTCCAGCAAGGTCATTCCAGTAGGAGGGGTGACATTGGTTTCCTTGAGCCCCACCCACCGAAAGGTCGGCGTGGCTTTGCCGGCCAAGGGATTGGCCGAAAGCAGGTTCGCCGTGAAAAATGCCGCCAATTGGTTGACGCTTGCGTCGGCTTGGGAAGGCCGATTCAATTGCGGCGTGATGAATCCCAAAACGGTATGCCCGCGATGGCAGGAGGTGCATTGGAATTTGCTGGGGTAAAGCCATTTTTTGCCCAGGACGACGCCGGATTTGGTGACATTGTAAATCTCATCCATTCCGGTGGAGGGATCGACCAAATCGGCATCGGTTTGATCGCGCCGCCACCGATAGGTCAGTCCGATGACGCCGGGCGTGCTGTCGGGGTGCAAAATCAGGAACCGGGTTTCGATGAGGATACGGGAATTGCTGTCCCCGTATACCGTATCGATGGAAAAGTTCTTGATTAAAATGGTTTTATCCGGAAACTTGTAATTGGTCGTGTCGGTGGGGATGATTTTGGTACCCACCGGAATGGTGATAAACCTTTCCTTGGACGCGCCGTCGCTCCAGAGAGGGGTGTTCACCTCGTAGGCGAATATGCCTTCCGTCACCCGGCGCGTTTTCAGGGCCACATTGTCGTAAAGGCCGGTAAGCGACAATTTCGCCGGCAAGACAGCGGCGACATTTTCCTGATCCGTATTGGCGTCAAAGTCGGCAAGAGCGTCGACCAGCCTGGCGGAAGGCGATTGGAATCCCAAGCCCAGAATGCAAAGGGTCAGGCCCTTTTGAACCCTGGAATGGAAACGGAAACGGCGCGGTCCTTGGATTCTAAATAGCATGACTCTCCTGAATAACCGGACCTCGGCCCGGCATCGCAACCCTTTCCAATTAAGGTACCATGAAGGCGGCCGAAGTCGCCCCGTGGATTCCGCTTACGCGAACAACATACATGCCCTTGGAAAGGCCCTGGGTTTCCAGCTTGATGGCCGGCCCGGACACCTGGCGCTTCTCCAGGTGTTTCTTTCCGGCGACATCGTATAGGGCGATATCATGGGGCAGGGACGTTTCACCGTAGAATTCAAGCATGTGGCTACCCTGGCCGGAAACGATTTTCCAATGGGTCGCTTGGGCGGCCTTGGATTGGATGGGAACGGGCACCTCCGTCTTGTAATCGGTGCCGGGGCCGAAGCTATTGAGAGTATAGGAAGCGAAATTCGTGAACAAAGCCGTATTGTCCTCGGCCACGATATTCGCGAAATTGAATTTGACCATCCGATTGGTTTGCAGGCCCGAAATCACCAAGGTGACATGTTTCTTGTCGGCAGAGATGGTCGCCGAAGTCACATTCAACTTCGCGCTATTCGAGCGGTTTCCGCCGCCATAGGCTTCAACGGGAACCTGCTGCCATTGGTTGATGGTGTAATTCGCGGCATTGCCCGCCGAAGAGCCTACGGTCTTGGTGAACTCCAATTCGAAGCTGTTATTGCTCTTGCTGCGGATAGCGAGCACGTCGAAGGACACCGTCGTATTGGCGCGCAGGACGTCGAATCCCGACGTCATTCCATCGCGTCCCGCCCAGTAGCCCGAGCTTCCGGCGAGGCCGAGATAGAGGTCGCCATTGTCGGCTTCCTGAATGCGGAAAACGCCGTTGACGCCGGATTTCACGAAGGGGAAAACCACGCCCTGCAATTCCGTGCCGACCTTTTCGACGAAGACGCGGAAGATCTTGTTGTCATGCGCCTGCACGGTTTCGCCGACCAGAATCTGATTGGCATAAATCCCCTTCTTCAGGAAAACGCCGTTACCGGAAGAGCGCCCGGTTTCGTCATTGTCCCAGTTATTCCAGAGCAAGGGGGGCGTTTCCGTATTATTGTTGCTGGTTTGGCAGGCATTGGCGGGATTGGTGCGGTGGCCGTAAAACTTGCCCTTCTTGACATTGATGACCTTGGACGAAGGCAACCACGAACCTTGGTTGTCGGTCACGAAAATGTCGGAACCATTGGTCCACATGCCATTGGGATTACGGAAGCCGCAGGCGAAGGGAACGCTGGTACCGTCCATTTTAAGCTCATACATGGTGGAACGGCCCGCCAGCGCCGAAGTGCCGGGATAGGTGCCTGAGCCCCAGTCCTGCCCACCGATATGCACGTCGGACGACAGGGCCGCGTAGAAGGAGCCGTCCATATAGCCCAAGTCATAGGAAAAATTGAGCATCCCATTGTCCGAGGGGAAAGACTCGTTGATGCTGTTGTATTCATCGGCCACGCCGTCGCCATCGGTGTCCACCAATTGGGTCAGGGCCTCTTTTTCCATCACATAAATGACGTTATTAACGATTTTCAGGCCCATGGCATTATCGAGGCCCGTGGCGAACCGTTTCGCTTGGATTCCGGTGGATCCGTTTTCCAGGCCAGAAAAAATGAAAACCGAACCAGGCACGCCCCATTCGACGATGGCGACGCGGCCGTCGGGAAAGACGTCCATGCCCCCAACCAGAGGCAAGGAATTATTGGTGCTGGGCGTGGTGAAAAGGTTGGAAGGGGTAAAGGTCACGCCTTGGCGGGTATAGCTGGGATGCATCTGGGCCATGACGGCGCCGGAAAGCAGGCCTAAGGCGATAATAGGATGGGCGGCAAGTCTCATGTGCTTATCCTCAATTCCAAGATCCGGTAATGATGGCCGTGCCATTGGCCGATACGGTCAAATACATCGGATTCGTTCCCGAAATGGTTCCGCCGCTTTGGGCGGCCCAGGTCTCGGTGGCAACCCCGCCATTCAAACGCAAGCGAACACTCTGTCCCGCTTCGAGCCCGGCGACCGTAATGGTCCGGCGTAGGCCGCCGCTACCGCCAGCCACGTATTCCGGCGTCTCCGAAATGGACACGGTCGAGGCCCCTGCCACGACGGCATAGCGAAGGGCGACGTTGTTTCCGCTGAGGGTGAATCCTTTATAGACATTTTTGGAAGAAACGGCGGTTCCATTGTTCAGGATCTCCCATTTTTGGCTCGCCGTATTCCGGTGCAAAACCGCGCCTCCCGAAAAGGACAGCACTTGACCGAAGGTTACCTGGCTATAGGTCTTATTGGTTTCGCCCGGCGTACCCGTGCGGGTCATGTAAAGGCCACCATCCTGGGTGCTGTATAGCGCCGTGAAACCGGAATTCAGCAATACGGCGACGAGTCGGTTTTTGTTGTCATTGGGACGGCTGGCATTGGCCTCGTTAATGGCGGTGCGGAAAACGAAAGGGGTCCTCGGCCGGGTCTGCGCCATGGCTAAACTGGCCATGGCGAACACGACGACGCAACAAATTCTTTTTCTCATGCCTAATCTCCAAAACCTTGCGGGGTATTTCCCTACGCGCACGTGATCCGAGCAACCCAAACCCCGGCGCTCAATCGGCGGTGAGGGTATCCCAGCATAGCCCGTAATATAGGCGATCATCACCTTTTCACCCGGTAAATATCAGCATACTTTGGTGTTTTTCGGTACATCAAGCGAGCGTTTGTCCCTGAAGCAACATATTCCAATCGTGCACGATCCGGTCCGCTAAAATTTCGATCCCGTCGCGCGAAAAATCCGATAATAGGATAAATTAGACGCACCCTTAGGAGTTTGAGGAAGGTCATTATGCTAAGAATTTGGGCGGTTAAAAGCGTGTCCATGGGGCTTTTATGCGTGGGCGTGGGCTTTGCCCAGAACAATGTCCTGTCGTCGGTGGAAGCGGAACAAGGATTTCAACTCATCTTCGACGGTACTATCGCATCCTACCGTTCTCATTTCGTCAATTACGTCAAGAACAATGCGAATAACACCAATTTGGACGCCGGGTGGGTTTTGAACTCGGCGGAACAAGCCGTCACCATGACCAGCGGCAGCCTTCCGGACACACGCTCCGTGAAAATGTACCGGGATTTCGATTTGAGGATGGATTATCGCAATAACGGTAACCAAGGCGTCATTTACCGCCACTTGCTGACCGGCGCCTTTCCCTGGGAAACCGGCGTCGAGTTTTCCATCGACGATAACGTCAACCAGTCCCCCAAGGTCCGCGTAGGCGCCCCATACGATTTATATGCCATGCCCGCCGCCACGTATTACAAAACCTATTCCACCAACCAATGGAATTCCCTGCGCATCGTGGTCAAGGCCGACAGCGTCGAACACTGGCTCAACGGCACCAAGGTGGCCGGTTTCAAATACAATTCGACGGCATTCTGGAGCGCCGTTACCGCCAGCAAATGGAATACCTACAACAATTTCTGCACCAGCACGGGACAGCGCAATTCCTATATCCGCCAAGGTTATATCGGCATTCAAGGCGACCACGGCGGCACCTGGCTCATCCGCAATTTCCGCATCCTGCACGACTCGCTCGATACCCAGGATCGAGTCACCCTGGGGGAAGTCAAAACGACCGTGGGTTTGGCTCCGCACCAAGGCAAGGCGGAGGGCTTTCACGTCTCCGCCCGCGGCGACAAATTGGAATTGACCCTTCCCGCCGGCACCGACCTCAAGTCCATCGAGATGCGCGATTTGCGCGGACGCGTCTTTCACCCCGCGCTTTCCAGGAGCGGCGACGCCAAAGTGATATTCGCAACGACCGGGTTGAACAAGGGCTTATACTTCATCCGGACCGCTACCGTCAGCGGCGTGCAGCAAAACAAGATTTATGTGCAATAGGTTTTCCAAAGCCGAAAACCCTTCCTTCGGATCGTTCATCCTTTAAACCCATCGTCAGGATCTGAGGCGTCTCGGATCCTCGTGACTATCTTTCGGAGAGTGATTTCATTCATGCTAAATCGGCCCGCGATTGCCGCCGTCGCCCTTTTCGCCGCATGGAATGGCTACGCGGATGAATCCTCCGCGATCCATTATAAGCCGCTTTCCCTGGGCGCCATCTCCGAATTCGGAATGCTCCAAAGCGGCCGCTTCAGCCAAAATCCGGCCTTCTCGGACGAATGGGTGGATCATTTCGGCGCGCACTTCGTCCAAACCGCCGAAATCGACGATCGATGGATTTTCAATATCGGGCTCGGCGGCATTTTCGAATTTCAAAAACCCGAAGTCGAAAATCCCGAATGGGGCGGAACCCAGTACAAGAGTTTTTTCGTCGGCCCCTCGGTAGCTGATTTAGAGTATAAAGTCATCGAAGAGGATGCCAAAGGCTTGCGTCTGGGGCTTGGGATGTTTGGCTATAAGTACAATCCCGACGCCGCCAATTTAGGCGAGTATTTATTTCGCACCGGCCCTTATCCCAATTACATCATGACCGGCGGCTATGCCCTGCTCAACAATAGCTCGGCGACGCTCCAGGGCTTGAAGGCCTATTACCGCAACGGCGGTTTCGCGGCGGACTTTTTCCTGACCACCGAAACGGTCATGCCTCCGCTCTATGACTTGTCCTTGGCCGGCATGTTCAAGTACCGCGTCGCCGACGGCTTGCTTGAAGTCGGCTTGGGCGTCAATGCCAAACGCCTTGTTCCCATTCGTCCCTCGAAAACCTCGCCCCATACGGCGTCCAACGCCTATTTCACCGTGGGCGGGGTCGACTATTCCGGCAAAGAAGCGTATTACGCCGAACAGTCCAAGTTCTACCAGCGCATCCTGGGGTCGGCCGGCAATGCGGCGGACAGCGCCAAATGGATTGGACAGCGCGACTACTATGGGCAACTGGCCGACTCGGTGCATATCTGGGCCAGCCCGGGCGACTCCAATCTCGCCTATTTCACTAATCGCGGATCGCTGGCGAATGCAGCCGATACGGCCGCCCTGTTGGCGCGCTCCGGCATAGCATCCTTGAAGTATTACACCCAAAGCGGCATCATCGCCGATTTCATGGTATCGCTGGACCTGAAGAAACTGTTTCCATCCGATTTGTTCGGCCCGAATGACATGCGTATTTTCGCCGAGGCGGCCTTGCTTGGCATTCAGGATTACCCGGTTTTTTACACCAAGAAAACGGAACGCCTGCCTATCATGGTGGGGGTCAATCTCCCCGGCTTCCGGTTCTTCGATTTGATCTCGGTGCAGGTCGAACGTTACGCTTCGCCCAATATCAACTCCTTCTATGAAAGCCTCAGCTCGAATGAGGCCACGCCGGAAATCGCCCGCGGCAACGACAGCCTTTTTTCCCAACGGGCCTATATGGACGTCAAGTCAAAGGATGATTTGAGCTGGTCGGTGCTGGTGAAAAAGCAATTGGTCCCGGGGCTGTTTCTGACGGCCCAGGCCGCGCGCGACCACTCCAGAATGGTGAGCGAAAAAACCTATGCCGGGCCCATGCTGGACGCCAACGAAGTCCTTTATACCAGCAAAAACTGGTATTGGATGGTTCAATTCGGTTTCGCCATTTAATGGGACTAGTATGAAGCCCTCGTATCAGATGTCTTTGCGCGGCGCCCTCGGTTTGGTGGTCTGTGGCGGGTTCCATGCCTTTGCGGAAGGCCTGGACGTCGAGTACCAACCGCTGAAATTCGGCGCCGTCCAGGAATTCGGTTCCGTCAATAAAATGCTGCTTGTTTCCCAGCCCGTCCAAGTCCTTGAAGGGGAATGGATCGATCACTTCGGCGCCTTTTTCACGCAAGAGGCCTTGGTGAATAAGCGCCTCGATGTCAAGCTGGGCATGGGCGGGGTATTTCAATTTCCCAAGCCGGAAAAGATTTCCACCAAATACGGCGGAAGCCTCTACAAGCTTTTCTTTGTCGGACCCACGGCGGCCAAGGCCATGGTGCTCTTCGGCGATCCCGCCTCACCCACTTTCAGTGTGGGCGGAGGCATGTTTCCCTTCAAGTACAACGCGGATGCCGTCGATTTAGGGGAATATCTCTTTCGCAGCACGCCGTATCCAACCACCCTCATGACGGGTGGCCTGACCTTTGTAAACGACAACTCGGCTTACTTGCAGGGTTTCCATGCCGCGCTCAACATGGATGATTTCCATGTCGACGCCCTGCTCACGACCGAAACCGGCTTACCCCCGCTATACGACTGGTCGCTGGGACTTTTGGCCAGCTATCGGGTCGGAGGTATTTTCGAAATCGGCGCCGGCGCGCAATGGAAGCGCATGATTTCCATCGACCCCGATCGCACTTCCTGGAAGAGCATTTACAATGCCACCTTCGTCAAGAACGGCAAAACCTACTATGGCGACCCCGCCTATTATTCCGAACAGGCCAATTTTTACAATCGTCTCGCCGATTCCTTGACCGCATCCGGCCGAAGCGATAGCGCGACGGCCCGTTTGCGTGCCCGCGAAAATCAAGCCGTCGTCGATTCGATGAACGGTTATTTCGATCCGGGTTCGGGCGTCGTGAATGGGTGGTATAGCGATGAAAACCAGCTCGATAGCATTATCCCGGAAAATACCCGCAACTATTTCTCCACCGAGGGCCTCATCCTCATGGCCAGGGCGAGCGTCGATTTGGGCGCCTGGCTCGACATGGATCCCTCCCGGCCATTCAAAATCTTCACTGAAGCCGCCATCCTGGGCTGGAAGAATTACCCGATCTTTTATGAAGACCGCATGCAGCGTGCCCCTATCATGCTCGGCGCCCACCTGCCCACCTTCGGCTTGCTGAATCAATTGACCGTGCAATTCGAGTATTTCAATTCGCCCTGGGCGAACAATACCCGTAATCTCGGCGGCGGAGGCGGAGGCGGGGATCAGAATCTCGCCGTGCCCGTCATTCCCAGCGGAACCAATCCGATTTTTTCCCGGCATGAGTATAACGACTTGGCCAAGAACGACAATTATGCCTGGGCCATTTTGCTGCGGCGGGAACTTATTCCCGGCTTCAACCTGAGCGCGCAATTGGCCCGTGACCACATGCGTACCGTGGGTACCAACTGGTTTTACGGCGGGAGGCTTGAACCCGTAGAAGTGCTTTATCGCAATTCCGCCTGGTATTGGATGGTGCACTTGTCGTGGGGTCTATGAATATGCGTCGCATCAACCCGGCAATCAAAACCCTGGCCACCGCCCTTTTGCTGGCTACCCATAACTTCGCCGGAGAGGTTAAAATCGATGACAAGCCCTTGTCCATCGGCGCTCTTTCGGAATTTGGTTTTGTAGAAGAGGGATTATTCCGCACCGCGGAGGGCTCTTCCATTTCAAAAATGGAATGGGTGGATCACTTCGGAGCCTTTATCACCAAAAAGGCCATCGTGAACGACAGGCTTTACCTGAGCGCCGGGCTTGGAGGTGTTTTTCAATTTCGCAAACCTGAAACCGTAGGCGCCGGTTTCGCTTATCATCAACGCAAGTCTTTTTTTATCGGGCCCACCGAGAGCGAGGCCGTCTATCACTTCGGTGATCCTGAAAACCCCTGGCTGAAGCTCGGCGTGGGCCAATTCTTCTACAAATACAATCCGCAAGCCTCGAATTTGGGCGAGGCGCTATTCCGCTCCGGGCCTTATCCCACCTTCATCACCACGGGCGGATACGTCGTGGTCAATAGCGCGGCCGCCAATTTGCAGGGGTTCAAAGCCAATTACCAGTCCGGCGCCTTGAAAGCGGACATGCTCTTCACCACCGAAACCAATATGCCTCCCTTTTACGATTGGTCCTTGGGCCTTGTCGCCTCCTATAGCCTGGGTGACGGTCTGCTGGATTTGGGGGCAGGGGTCAATTTCAAGCGCATCCTTTCCGTAAGGCCGTCGCGGACGACTCGAAAGACCCGCGAGAACGCCTACTTCAAGGACCCTACCGGCAAGTATTACGTCGGGAATGTCGATTTTTACGGTTACTCGGCCGAATTCAATTTGAATGCCGCCAATAAAGCCTATGCCCAAGGGAATACGGCCCTGGGCGACCATTACGCCGTGCAATCCAGCCGGGACAGCGCCGCCGCCGCCTATGTCACCGAGGTCCTGTCCTTGCCCGATGGAGACCCGGCCAAGCCGGCGATGGATTATTTCACCAGCCAAGGCAATCTATTGATGGCGCGTGCGACCCTGGACTTCAAGAAATTGTTTGAATCCTCCCTCTTTTCCCCGGAGGATTTGAAAATCTTTTTCGAGTTGGACGTGCTGGGCGTAAGCGATTACCCGGTTTATTACGAAAACATCACCGAGCGCATGCCCATCATGGCGGGCGTGAATTTGCCCACCTTCCGTTTGCTGGACCTCCTCTCGGTGCAAATGGAATATTGCAACTCGCCCTGGTTCAACAACACCAATTATATCGGGCAGAAGCTGAGCAATATCCCCTTCATCCCCATCGGCACGGATGACATCCTATCGCGGACGGAATTCAATGATCAGGCCAAGCACGACAATTGGAAGTGGTCGGTTTTAGCCCAGAGGACCATCAAGGGGCGCCTGACACTGTCGGCGCAAGTAGCGAGTGATCACTTAAGGTTAACGAGTTCCGAATACTATTACGGCCCCCAATTCGACCACAATGAAGTGACGGCCCTGCCGAAGCACTGGTATTGGATGACCCAGCTGAGCTGGGGCATTTAGCGCCAGTGCCGCAATTCCTTTAACCCTCTATCCTTTTACGGGACCTTACGGCTTCTCCAGTAGGCCGGCACCGCGCAAGACCTTCCGCGTCCCCAGGGCATCGTAGGCGCTTCCGGCACCGGCGGCGTTCAATAGCAATACGCCGTCGTGGTAGTGCAGACGCTTTCCATCTTGTTTGGGCGTAATCATCTGGCCGCGATGGAAACCCAGTGAAGTCGTTTCTTGATAAAGGGAATCGCCCGGCAAAAGCATGATTTCCAAGTGGCGGTACCAAACCGGAGTGCCTTCCGATTGCCAGGAAATCAGGCCTTTTTTGAGGTATTTCGTCACATTATTGGGTGTCCCTCCCGAAGAAACCCGTGGGTTACGGTATTTGATGCGAACGGTATCCTCAACTAAATGCACCACGCTATCGGATCCATAAACCCGCGCCTCCTGGGTTACCCAACCGCCATGGGCATTGGCTAAACTGTTGTAATTGGGTTGGCCCCAGCCATTCACGCCTACGACCACCCGGCTATTCCAATCCTTGCCGCCATAATCGACTTCCGGGTCATTGGGCGAGTATTGCATGCGGCCGCTCACCATATGCGCCTTGACGGTGACCCACACGTCCCCGATAGGCCAGAGTTGTCCCATGCCTTGGGTGGGATCCCCTTGCGATTCGACGGCCCGGGGAAATCCGCTGGTAGGGGCATCGTCGGCTTGCACATGGATGAGCATGCCGCAATTGCCCACATTGCCGGGGAATCGCATTTGGTAACGAACCCGGTAATGCGAAAAAGGGATTTTGAAATAGACTTGGCCCGCGGGGCTTCCCGTGACCTTAATGGTGTCCCCACTGATGGAGTAGGTGCTATTGGGAAAGGCCGTCTGGGCTTTGGCGGGAGGCGTGTTGCCATTGTTGGCGATATAGAAGTCGGAGGCGTTATCGCCGCGGAAAAGCTTCATCCACCCGGACGAATCAGGGGCGGGTAAGGTAACCTTTTGGGCCCAGCTGGCGCCCAACAAAGCCGTGGCTACCAGGAAAAACGATTTTGAATTCATAGACGCTCCATTCGCTTTACAAATTAACGCGTAATCCCTTTCATGGCGTCCTGATTCTGGCTGGGATTTGGGTGCATTTACGCGGAATTTGGCAGTATTTCGAGGGTCGCGGGAAAGGAAAAGCGACCCTGGCCCGCCTCAAGGCAAGAAGCGTTCCCTTTCATCGGCGGCGGGTAACCGGCAGGTATCATGCTTTCCGAACCAGTGGTAACGGTTTTGGGCGACGATGTCATAGACGCCGTCGCGGAAAAACCGGGGGATGGCGAGGAGGTAACGGGAAAAGGACCAGGGACCTCCCAGTCGCGCCAGCACGCGCAACGCCGCGTCCGATTTGCCATAGACCTTTTGTCCGTCCCATAAATACACGCTGCGCAGATCTTCCTTATCCGCGAAGGTCTTCCCATTCAGAACAGCTACCGCCGTATCGCCTTGCAGGGCAGCGAAACGGAATAAATCGCCTTTGTCCCGAATCAGCACGAAATCGACGAAGCCATTGCATAGGGCGCAAACTCCGTCGAAAAAAATGATGGGCTGACCCGGTTTCGCTGGCGAATCCATACCCGCTTAAACTAATCATCGGCGGTTACGGCGCGATTTCACCCTTCCGACAAGGGCCAATTCGCCGAAGGTTCCGCTAATTCGGCGCCTTTGAGCTTTAGGCGGTATTCCCGGCCCGAGGGCATTTCCACGCGCCATTCGTATAGGGCCGTATCCTGCAAAATCTCCGAGGGAAGGCGATAGAAGTTTTCGGCTTCCGCCGCCCATGACGCTTCCGTCCAGGGGCCGGATTCCGGCGCCTCCGCTTTTCTCCAACGGATGGCGGTTACGCGCTCGGCGGCATTGCGCACTTGCGCCAAGGCCCAAAAAGCATTACTGCCTTCCTTGATGAACAGGCTGGGCGGACCGTCGAAGAGATCATCCCGCACGGGGCATTGCACGGGTTTCCATTTGCCCGAATACCGCCCCGGCTTATCACCCATCAAGACCTTCGCGGGCGCACCTCCCAAGTCCACCCCGCAATGCGCGTCGGCGCATTTGTCCATCACCCTCACGATGGCGGTTTTCCAACCGGTTTCCGATCGTAAACTCACTTCCAGGCACTGGCCGCAAAAATGCCCGCCATCCCATTGGCCTTGAAGGTCGCCGGGCATTTCATGGACATTGATGGCCGCGAAAGCGTAAATGCCGGTTGTCCCGTAATTGCAAGCTCCTCCCTGGCTGGGAGCCGGATCGTCGACGCTGCCATAGGTGGTGATGTCGCCGAAACTGAGGCCGGTATCGACGCTGGGATAGCTGGGCGGCGAGGCGTCGCAAATGCCGGGACAATGCCCCGAGGTGTCGGTAAGCGGGGGATGAGAACCTTCGATATCCTGGTGGGCGGATGGATCAAAGCCGCAGGCGAAAAGGCCTAAAGCCAAGCCGAGCCATAACGCCTTCACGGGAGCGAAGGCTTTTCGGCGGGGAAAAGTCGACCCCGCGCATCGCGAGCCATACTATCCTCGCCTGTGAACGCCGATAAAGACCGATGACGGATTTTGGGGCTCCCCGCGCGCTGGATGAATAATGCGTCGCCGGCGGATCGCCTCGGCCGGGACTCACGCTGGGACCCGGCGTCCCGCAAACCCGTTTGCGGGGATGCCTGGTAAACCCGCACCCAATCGATGAGCATGGACTGCGGAAAAACCGTGGTATCCACGCCTTGCTGGCCACCCCAACTGCCGCCTACGGCGATATTGACCAAGAGGTAAAACGGTTTATCGAAGGGCCATTTGGCCGATCCGGTTTCCCGGGCAAAGGAAAAATAGCGCCGTCCGTCCACCGCCATGGAAAGACTATCGGGACCCCATTCCAAACCGTAGACATGGAAAACCTCGCCCAAGTTATCGACCGCCAAGGTGGCGCCTCGCTGGGTATTGAGCAAGTGGTTGTAGTCTTGGGTATGGACCGTGCCATGCACGATGCCGGGTTCGAAACCGACGTTTTCCATGATGTCGATTTCCCCGCTATTGGGCCAATTCCCATAGGCATTGTCCTGCGGCAACATCCAGATGGCCGGCCACAACCCCTTGCCTGTCGGTAACCGCGCCCGCACCTCCACCTTGCCATAGGTCCAGGTGGCCAGGCCTCGCGTCACCAGGCGGGCCGAGGTGAATTTGCAAGGGCCATACCAGCAGGTCAGGGTGTCTTCCCTCCTGGCCGTCACTTGCAAGTAACCGCTGTCCACGTGGGCATTGGCCGGTCTCGCCCGGGTATAGTATTGACCTTCCTGATTGCCGTTTCCCGAACCGCCGGTATCCCAATTCCAATGGCCGGGATCGGGAAGCCCCGGAGTTTCGAATTCATCGGACCAGACCAGGACGGATGGGTTTTCGGCGGCAAAAGCAGGGAGGGAAAGCGACAAGGCCGCCAGCGCCGCGGCGACCCAGGTACCGATGCGGAAATAGGCTATCATCTAGGGCGATATCATGAATTCGTATGCATCTCTTGCCGCCGGGAATATCGGCATTCTAGTCGAATCGGCCCTCGAATACAAGCCGAATCAAAAGGCCCTGGTGGTTTTCGACCAGGATAGCCCCCTGGCCAAAACCCTGACGGAAGCCTACCGCGCCGTCCTGCCGCAAGCCTTATTCCTGGAATTCAAGGCCCATTCTCCGGAAGCCTTGCGGGCCGCCTGGGAGGATTTGGCGCCGGGTGATTTGGTCGTGCTCATCCAATCGACCCATTTCCGCCTGGTTGAATTCCGGATACGCATCGAACTTTTCCGCCGCTCCCTCAAGGTCATGGAGCATTTGCATCTCGACCGCATGCGAGGTGTGGAAGCCGACATTTACCTAGACGCGCTGGCCTACGATCCCGGCTATTACCGCGGCATTGGGCATGAGCTTAAAAAACGGATAGACTCCGCGAAAGTCATCCGCATCGACAGCGGGGGGGAAAACCATCTCTTCACCGGCGGCATGGAAAAAGCCCGCCTCAATGTCGGCGATTACCGGGGCATGAAAAACGTCGGAGGGCTATTCCCCATCGGCGAGGTTTTTTCCGAGGCCCTCGACCTGGCGTCGGTCACGGGGAAAATACGCCTATTCGCTTTCGCGAATTCGAGCTTCGAAGTGGAGGTACCGCCGGTTCCGTTGACCTTATGCATTTTAGGAGGTATCGTGACGGATTGCATCGATGCGACTGAAGAATTCACGAGGGTATTGAATCGCATCAAGGCCGACGAGGGCGAGGTATGGGTGCGCGAACTCGGCTTCGGCATGAACCGGGCCATGACGCCGACCAGGCGGGTCAGCGACATCGGCACCTATGAAAGGATGTGCGGCGTGCACCTGTCGCTGGGGGCCAAACACGCGATTTACCCCAAACCCGAATTCAACCGCCGGCATACCAAGCACCACGTGGACGTTTTCGCCGTAACCGAAGGCGTTTATATCGACGGTTCCCGGGTATTCGCGGAGGGAGAATGGACGGTTTAAAATTCGCTCCGGTCGATTTCTATCTTTACCCGATATGAAAAAATTATCGCACCTGTTCAAACGGAACCGGGACTGGGCCGCCGAAATCGTGGAAAAGAATCCCGACTTTTTCAAAGTCCTGTCGGGCCAGCAAGCCCCGGAATACCTTTGGATAGGCTGCGCCGACAGCCGCGTACCGGCCAATGAAATCGTCAATTTGCTGCCGGGCGAGCTCTTCGTCCACCGCAATGTCGCCAACCTGGTCAAGCACGTGGACATGAATTGCCTTTCGGTATTGCAATACGCGATAGACAGTCTTCAAGTCAAGCACATCATCGTCTGCGGCCATTATGGCTGTGGCGGCGTGCGGGCCGCCATCGAGGATACCCCTCATGGGTTGGTGGACAATTGGATACGCAGCATACGGGATCTTTACCTGAAAAACCCCGAATCCTTCGCCGGACTCGAGACCGAAAAGGAAAAAGTCGACAAGCTCTGCGAGATGAACGTCATCAGCCAGGTTTATAATGTCTGCCAGACCACCATCGTTCAGGAAGCGTGGAAGCGTAAACAGAGCCTGACCATACACGGTTGGATATACAGCCTGCACAACGGGTTGTTGAAGGATCTCGATGTCTGTATTTCCGAGAACGAGGAAATGAGCAAACTCGATTTGAAATAGCGCCGCGAAACCCTTTGGCGGGCTCCGCCAGCGCGCATTCCGTCCGCGCGCCCGACTTAAAAGTCCGCGGACAATCCCACGAAGACGACGGGAAAAGGAAAATTCAGTTGCGCCGATTTCAATTCGCCGGTGCCGTCGTCGCGCGAGAAATAATTCGGCGTATTCATGGAATTCCATACCTCGACATAGGTCTTGAAACGGGTGCCCCACTTGTCGATTTGATGCGACAGGCGCAAGTCCAGGCGGCTATAGGGAGCCAACCGGCCGCTATTGCGGGACCCGACCGCGATGGGCATGGCATCGGTATCATCCATGGTACCCGAATAAGGCGTATAGGGCTGGCCCATGGCCCACCGATAAGTCAAGCCGAGCGAATATTGGTTGGTGATGCTGAATTCATTGACCCAATTGAAGACGATGGGGCGATGGATCTGGTAAGGGTAATAGGGTTCGCCTTTCCTGTCCTTGCGGTAGGACAGGCTTAAATCGAGGGAAAGCCATCCATTCCAAGCGGAATGGGGGTTGTAAAAAAAGGAAAATTCGGTGCCGAAGGCCATGCCCTCTCCGGTATTGGCATAGTCGAATACCAAATCGCCGAAGACCTGGTAGGCTAAGGCTTGCACCGAGTCGGGCAAATTCGAGAAACGCGTCACGGTGTCCAATATCCCCTTCAAAGCCTGAACGTCCTCGCTCGTCATCGACCCATAGGGCCTGGGTTCCAAGCTTCCTTTCAAATCGAGGTCGCCGTTGGGGATCAGGTTATCGGCCACCAAATCGAAATAATGCTTGTAATAGGCGTCGATGCCGAAGCGGTAGCCGGGGGCGAGGGCATGCTTCCACTCCGTCCCGGCTTCCAGGCTTTTTTCGGATTTCAGCCCGGGATGATCGGCCTGTTTGTAATAAGGAAGATTGTGCTGGGTATAAAGCCCGCCCCTGAAATTCAACTGGTTCTTAGCATCGACATCCCACCGGTAGGCGATGCGTGGGGCGGGTACGACTTCGCGGGCTTCGGGCTGGTATTCCTCCCGGAAACCATAGGTCAATTCCCCGCTTTCCAAGGTGATGCGATGCGAGAAAAAAAGCGAGAGAACATGCTGTTCGGTCCAGCCGGCTTGGGAAAACCGTATTCGCGCCGGCAAGCCGCCGAGATAATCGAAATGGGTGCGACCGTCGGCGGCCTTCACCACTTCGAAGCCGTCGACGCCGAATTGCCCCAGGGTCGAAAGCATGTCCATATTGCTGTTGGCGATGACGTCGTAGAGGACATAGGGCATTTCGGTGCGGTAGAGGTGGAATTCATAATCGTAGCCGAGGCCGTATTTGAATCGGTGCCTGTCCGAGGGGGTATAGGTATTGAGCAGCCGGTAATTGAAAACCCTGGAATCCAAATCCAGGGAGAGGGGTTTCTTGGCCTGGACGCCTTTTTTGAAATCCACGTCCCATCCCTGGAATTGCAAACCCATATTGCTTTGCAGGTAATTCTTCTCATTCACGTCCCAGGCGGCGTTCAGGAAATGCATGTGATTGCCGATGCCGACGGCCGAAACGCTGTCGATGGAAAGCTTTTTGGAGCGATCGACTTCCTTGGACGGCGTGGTCGGAAATACGGGCAAGGGATTGTCGTCCGGGTCGGGCTTGGAAATGATATTGGTATGGGACGGAATGACGACGGCGTAATGATCCTGGGCGAAGCCGCCGGAATACTCCAGCCTTAACCTGTCATTGGCGGAAAAAACCGCTCCCCAGTGGTAATCCTGGAACCCGGGCAAATTCACGTAATTCTTATAGCCCTCGATATCGCTTTTGAAAACACTGTCATTGGAAATGCCCGACATCCCGTTCAAAAGCCCGCGCAGGCTTTCATTCAGCAAAAAGGCCTGGGCGGATCCATAAACGGAAAAGCGGGTATGGGGAATGGGGGTTTCGGCGAAGACGTCGCCGCGTATCATGGAAAGGTTGGCGTTGAAATGGGGTTCTTCGACCCGACCGGTCTTGCCTTTCAGCTTCAAAATCCCCGACAAGGCGCCGGGATATTCCACCGGAAAGTCGTCGCGGTACAATTCCACCGCTTCGATGGTATTCAGGTTGAACAGTGAAAAGGATCCGCCGACGTGATAGGGCTGCAAAAGCGGCAGGCCATTCAGCACGATACGGCTTTGATCGGCCTCGCCCCCGCGGATAAAAGGGCGGGCATTGAAATCATTGGCCACCCCGACCCCCGGCGAAAACGCCAGGGCGCGCACCGGATCATTCATCACCCCCGGCATTTTGCGGATGAAGTCGCTTTTGATTTCCAAGGCGGGGGTTTCCTGCTTTTTGCCTTTGACGCTGACCACGGGCAATTCCGCGACGGCGGAAGTGTCGGCCGCTTCCCAGGCCCGAGCGGAGGCGAGCATCAATAAGACGGGCAGGGCCAGGCGGCGCATCAAATATCCCAGCCCATCCCCAACTGGATATCCCATTGCAAAAAGGAAATATCTTCCCGACTGAATTTCTGCCCGCCGGGAGGTACTTGCGGCCAGGTCAGGTGAAGGTTGGGAATGATGAAATCGGGGAAAAGGGTCCAGTCGGGAAACCGGTAGAAAAAGCCGATGCCGCCTTGAGCGACCCAGCGCGGGTCATACGGCAAGGGCTTGGAAAAATCCCCGTCCAGAACATCGCCGATTTGGGTGGCCAAATAGCTCAAGCGGAAATTGGCGAAAGGCTTGGGCCGGCCATGGGCCAGGGATACGGCATACTCCAAGAAAAAGGTGTTTCCCGCCCAGGCGCCCGTACCCCAGCCCGCTCCCAGGGCATGGCGTAAGACATCGGGCCCCGGCATCCCCAATTGCAGGGCGAATTCCATGGTCAGCGGGTTGGTGGGCGCCTCCAAATGCCATTGCATTTCAAAGCCGGGAAAGCCTTTCCATTCGTTTTTCAGCCCCAGGCGGTAATCGAGGCTGCCCTTGAAGATTTGCGACTGCTCCACTTTTTCCCGCCCGGTCTGATCCTGGTTGCAGGGGCGCCTGCCGGTGGCACTGTCATTTTGGTAGTCGGCGCATCGCCAAAGGACTTGGCGGCCACCTCCCAGGGTTACCCGGCTTTCTCCCGCCGGCAATAGCAGACCATTGTTGAAATGCTGGGTGGAATAAAGGCAGCCGGATAAGCCGAGAACGACCATAGCCAAGCCGGCCGGCACGAGGCACCGCATGGCCGCTAAAGCGATGCCGATGGGAAATGACTCAGGCATATTCTAAGGATAAGGACGCGAGTTTGGGAAAGAAGTGGCTTTAAACTACTCGGTTTGGCCTTTTCATTCCCTCCGGCCATGCGCTATCCTAAACCTATAACGGTTGTACTTGCGCCAGGGGGGCTCAAATTTTTGTTTTTCAGGGTGTTTAGTCATTTCCATCCCGCCGCAATCCCTTATCCTCCTACCTGGGTATCGGGTATATTACTAGATACACACGGTTGGGCTATTGATACTTAAAACGAGGCCAAGGCATGACTGATTTCTTGCATCACTTCCGATTACGATGGTCCTTCATCCTCATCCTGATCTTGCCCATCCTATCCAGTTTCGCCGCCTCTCCCGATTATTTGATCATCAAAGGTAAGGTTAGGGATTTCAAGGAGATGAATCCGACCGATTCAATCGGCACCCATCCCCACTTCGATACCAAAAAACCTTGCGGCACCCTCCTCAATGGCGCTTACACCATTCAAAGCGATATCGATACGACCAATGCCGCGGATGGGAATCTATTCGAAGGCGATAATCGCGGGCCGAAATTAATCGACCCCCTGGATACCGCGCTGGGCGAATGCTTCACCCCAACGGAAAGATTCTCGGATTGGTACCAGGATAAAGGCCCGGACATCAACCGCTCCTTCCGCATCGAATTGCGTTTCCAATTGGACACCCTCACCGGGCTTTACCGGTACAAGAGCGACTATTTCTTTCCCATCGACTCCAACGCCTCCTTTTCCAAGTTCAAGCCTACCGACCCCGATCCCTTCGGGCATTTGCAAAAGGGAAACCTCGACGGCGTCGACATGAAAAACCATAACTATGGCTTCACCATGGAATTCCACAGCACCTTTCAATACCAAAAGGGGAAATCGCAAGCCTTCGTCTTCGAGGGCGACGATGATGTCTGGGTCTTCATGAATGGAAAGAGGGTTTTGGATTTGGGCGGGGTTCATACCACCCAAGGCGATACCCTGGATTTGGATACCTTGGCCGATTCCCTGGGCCTGACGGACGGCGGGATTTATCCCTTGGATTTCTTCTTCGCGGAAAGGCATACCGCCTTGTCCAAATGCGTCATCACCACCAGTTTGGAATTGAAGGAAACCACGCCTTCGGTCGCCATGCCGACCGGTTCGCCCTTGGCCGAGGGCCGCCTCAAGCCCGGCTGGGTCCGCCTGGAAACCGTCACCCCCGATGCGACCATCCATTACACCTTGGACGGAAAGCTCCCGGACAGCACCGACGCCGAGGCGGGCGATTCGATTTTCGTGACGCCGGGCATCAAGGTCAGGGCCATCGCTTACCGAGCCGGCTGGCAAACCAGCGAGGTATTGACCTTGGAAACCACCCCGCAAGTTCCGGCGGCGGCTCCGGTCGCCGGGCCCATCGAAGAGGGGACCTTGGTCATCGGCAAAATCGGCATTACCACCTCGACCCCGGATGCCAAGATTTACTATACCCTGGACGAAAGCCAGCCGGATAGCACGAAAACCCTTTACACCGACTCCATCGAAATACCGGTGAATGTCACCTTGAAGGCCATCGCTTACGCCGCCAATTGGAAGCCCAGCGCGGTGCTCGTCATCCATTCCAATCCCATCGCTTCCATCCAGGGGATATACCGGGTCCGCAGCGCGGGCTTGCGGCAAGGCCGCATTCTTTTGCCGGCGGGGAATAAGCCTTTGCATGTCCGCATCTTCGACCGGGGCGGCAAGACCCTCTTGACCCTGACCTCGCTGCCCAATGGCGACCATGGTCCACGCATCCTGGAATGGGACGGCAAGGACGGCCGCGGAAACAAAGCCGCCCCGGGAATTTATTTCTGGTCCTTGGAGGGCAATGCCAAGCCTCGCGCCACGGGAAGGCTTTCACCCCCGAGGTAAACCGGGGCAAGAGCCGGAAACAATGAGAGCGGGAGATCGTTCTCGCGCGGGCTTGGTGCGATGGATGAATTTGGCGGCGTGCTCTAGGGCAAATACGCTTTGAAGGCCGTCGACCGGCCGCCGCTTTCCAACCGAATGCCATAAACCCCGGGCTTTTGATCCGGGGCGGAAAGAGCCACGCTGGCTTTTCCCTCCAAGAACTTCCGAAAGCATACCCGGCCACGCATATCGACGAGGCGAATCACCGCGGGGGCATTCTCCAGCCACTGCAATTGGGCTTTCCCCTCGGCCCCCAGATGCATCCGGTACTGGCCGGGAAACCGCGCCGGTCGGGGCGCGACGGACGCTTGGTAAGGATCCCAGGAGCGGTCGGAGAGGTTATTGAGGGTATAAAAGGCCTCGTGATTCCATACCGTGTCGCCCTTCAGCGAATGCACCTCGCCGATTGAAATCCGCAATACCACATCGGTATCCAAATCGCCTTTGTAATAAGCCCGCAAACCGTCCTGGCTGGTGCCGGATAATTCCAAGGTGAGGCTGGGCAAATCCTGCCTGCAGCATCCATAGGCGGAATCGCGCTGGTAGCGTTGGACCTTAGCGGTGATTTTTTCCGGTAGGGACTCCTCATCGACCGGCCCCGTGAAACCCAATTCCAATCCATCCTTCACCACCCGGACGGATTTGAAATCGAAGACTTCCTCGCCCTCCTTGGGCCGCATGACATACATGGGCATCAAGGTGTGATCGGGCCAATTGCCGCCGATGCCGGCATAGCTGCCGATATAAAGGCCGCCGGAAGGCCCGAAGGCCAGGCGGTTGATGGCCGGCGGGTTTTGTCCTTCATTGCCGGAAACACTGCCGATCAATTCATCCCCCTTGGCATTGGTAAACCCCTGGGTAAACCAAAAGGCCGCTCCCTGGGTCTCGCCGCCGACTTCATCGAGGGAAACCCGCACCAACCCGGTAAAACCAATATCACCCACCAGCCAGTCGCCGGCATAAGCGCCTTTCGATAAGGCGATGGGCTGGCTGGGGCTCTTGCGGAAATTGCCATAAGGCAACCAAACCGCCGGTTTCTGATAAGGCAAGGATTCCGCGAAATTCGGGGCTTGCGGCGTCGATTGCCGATGCCCGTAAAACTTGCCTGTTTTCATGATGGCGAAAGTGGAAGCCGGCAACCAGGAACCCTGATTGTCGACCACCACCATGGTGCCGCGGCCGTCGACATTGGCGCCATTGGGCGATCGAAGTCCGCCGGCTAAGGCTTCCAATCCACCGTCGCCATCTTTGTCCCAGCTCAAAAATGCCCCGCTTAACTCCGAGGTCGCCGGAGCATTGGACCAGCCCGAAAGCGTGAGGCTGCCCGAATAGGGCGCGTAAAATTTGCCTTGCCTCCAAATGGGCGTGAACACCCATTGATGCCAGCCTTCCAAAGGCCAGGAAATGATTTTCTCGCGGTTCTTCTTGATATCGGCGGGATGATCGATATCCAGCACCTTGTAATGTCCATCCCGATCGCTGACATAGATCTCATTATCCACGACATTGATGCCGGAGGGATCTTTCCAGCCCTCGGAAATGACCTCGACCTCGATTTCAGAAGAATCATTGTCTTCGTAATGCGATACCACCACGATGGATGCGCTATCCGAAGGGGCCGGAACCACCCCCAAGGTGGGCAAGAATTGGGTGGTGGCCAGGACCATGCGCCCGTCTTCCAAAAAATCGATGCCCATGATGCGGTAACGCTGGGGCAAATGCAATTCTTCCAAGGTCCATCCGGGATGGACGCCGGGTTTTAATTGTCCATACGCCGGCGCCCTACCCCACGAGAATAGGACGGTCAGGGAAATGGCGAAGGAAAGGGGTTTGAAAATCATGCTTGGGAAGAGGAAACAATTTACCGCTCTTTCGCCCGAACCGGAGATGAAAAGGGCGTAACTTAGTGTTTCGCATTTTACTGTTTTCCCGCGCCCCGATGGAAGGCGAGAAACTCGAGACAGCGGATTTCGGAATAGTAATGGCCATCCCGGGCAAAGCGCAAAAAGCCGCAATGCCCGCCATGATGGCTGATTTCCAAAAGCAGGGACGGGTGTTTTTCGGCTATGGCCCGCGGAAGGCAGCCCGGCGATAAAAAAGGATCGTCTGCGCTTGACAGCATCAGGCAAGGAATAGCGAGGTTTGGCAGGTAAGCCAAGGAGGAATTAGCGCGCCAATAAGTCTCCGCGTCGGGGTAGCCGAAATCCGGCGCGGTATAGCGGTTGTCGAAATCACGGAAGTTCTGGATGGCCCCGAAACCCTGATCGTTGACGGCGCCGGGCCGGCTTTTCATTTTCGCCCGTATTTTACCCCGGAAGGAATGCAGAAAGCGTTGGAGATAAATGAAATTCCGTTTGCGCGCCAACTCCTCCGCGCAGCCCGCGAGATCGCAAGGGACGGAGATGACCGCGGCCCCCAGGATGAAATCTCGGACGGCCTTGCCCTGCTCGCCCAAATACTTCAAAACGACATTCCCGCCCAGACTGAAACCGATTAGCGCCAAACGCGCGTAAGCCGGCCGCGCATGCCGGATCACCGCCTCCAAGTCGTCGGTTTTGCCGCTGTGGTAAAACGAATTCAGGGCATTCGGCCGGCCACCGCAGCCGCGCATATTCCAGGCGAGCACGTCCCAACCCGCCGCGAAAAAAGCCCTGGCCATGCCGCGCATGTAAATGGCTTGGGAAGAGCCTTCCATCCCGTGCGCGAGCACCGCCAAGGGACGAGCTTCCCGGCTTTCCTTCATCCCGGCGGCGGGGTGCCGCAGCCAGGACAAATCCAGGAAATCATCGTCCTCCGTCGTCAGGGTTTCCGCTTGGTAAACCGGACCCCGGATTCTCCGGAAGAGGGTGGGATAAACCGTTTGCAGGTGGGCGTGGCTGAATCCCCAAGGCGGGCGGTAAGGAGACATGAGAATGGGCAAGGTTTTATCCCGCGACTAACCGATTTACTTTTCGAAAATCCGAACCAGACTTTAGCAAATCAACCAGGAGCCGGGCATGCCTCCCACTTCCACCCAAGCCTCCCGCTCGCGCTCCGCTCCGGTGGACAAAGTCCAGCTCTTGAAAGGAGTCGATCTCTTTTCTCCCCTGGACGACCAGCAAGTGGCCCTCATGGCTCCGATGGCCCAGGAGAGGACATACGGCAAGGGCGAGGCCATTCTTTTCGAGGACGACGACAGCAATCAGGGCTTCTTCTTATTGGTGGAGGGCGAGGTCAAGGTCGTTCTCACCGCCTTGGACGGCAAGGAAACCATCCTGGCTTCGCTTAAGGAAGGCGACTTCTTCGGGGAAATGGCCCTCTTGGACGGCGAACCGCGCTCGGCCACGGTCAAGGCCGTAGGACCTTCGCGGTTATTGGCCATCCGCCGCGACGACTTCTTGAAATTCCTGAAGCGCTATCCCGACGTGACCTTGGTCTTATTGGCGGAAATGTCGCGGCGCCTGCGAAAAAGCAATCGCCAGGTTTCTTCCTTGGCCATGATGGGAGTGCATGGGCGGGTCGCCGACGCCTTGTTGAAATTGATGGAAGAGCGGGGCATTCGGCAGCGCACCCTGGAGGGCAAGGCCATCGTGGTGATACGCGACCGGCCCACCCAGCAATTCATCGCCGCCATGTCCGGCGCGGCGCGGGAAACGGTATCGCGCGTCCTCAAGCACTTCGAGCAAAAGGGATGGATAGCCTCCGACGGCCGCGATCTCGTCATCATCGAACCGGGAAAGCTGCAAAAGTAGACGCGCGCCTTCCCGCCGGCTCTAGAGCCGGTCTCAAAACTCCCCAAGAACCCAAGCTTCTCGCGCAGATAGGGCTAAAGAAATCGGCCGTCCTGCCGATAAAAAGGATGGGAGGGATCTATGAATATCGAATTCATCGATACCTGGCGTCGTTCGAGTCTGTTCCAAGGTTTTCTGTCCGGCTCGCAAAGTCCTTACGCGGCGGCTTCCAACCAAAGGCAAGGGCCGGGCATCATGGGAGCCCTGGGCAAAGACGCCAAGCTCTTCTCCCCCACCGGACCGGCCTATCAACTCTCCTTATCGCCGATGGCCAGGCAATGGAGCATCCGGAATTTGACGCCCGGCCTGAGCGAGGATGAACGCAAGGCCATCGTCGCCATGCTCGCCGCCGAAGAGGAAGCCTCGGCCGCCCAGGAAAGCGAAACGTCCCACTCGGCGGCCCAGCCGAAATTGGAGACGGCGGTTTATCAGCCCTATTCCCGCCATGCCTCCAAGCCCGGGGGAAATCCCATTGCGACCCCGCCACCGCCCATCCTTACCGAGGAGACGGAAGGGACGGAAGACACCGAAGATACAGATACCGCCGAGGAAAACGAGGATACCGGGGAAGCCGAATCCAGTGAAGAACCGGTGAATACCGAAAATCCTGAATCCAACGAAGGGCCGGTGAATACCGAGAATACCGAACCCGGCGAAGAACCGGTGAATACCGAGAATACCGAAACCCCGGATGATCCCGTCAATCCCGAAGTCATCGACGAAAACCCCGATCCGGAGAACACGATCCCGGATCCAGAGGCCAATGGCGGAGAAGAAGTCGTCGATCAGCCGGAAAACGATCCGAATCCAACCTGACCTGGATTTCTTTTCCGGCACCGAGGTGGTTACAATTAAAGGGTGGTTTTCGCCCATCCTTTAGCTCCCCTGGAGACTTACCCGCGGGGAAAATTCGTCGTATTGGATTTCCAAGGCAGCCTGCATGTCCTTTTCGGACCGGTCAACCTTTTCCCCTACCACGCCAATTTGATTTTCGAATTCCTGCAAGTCCAAGGCCGCGCCGAAGCCGTCATGACCGATGGCTCCCATTGCCGAATCGTTTCCTCCCACTGGCAAATCCTGGGCGGAGGACAATATCTCCTCGACGAATTGACCCATACCCTGAAGTTCAATGAAAAGTCGACCGCTTACGGGAAATACCCCGGCGAAAGGCTGGAGGCTGAATCCGAGGGCCTTTTAACGGCCTTGGATTTGGACGGTTGGGCTCTCGCTTTCGGCTGAAGCCGGGCGCGGCAAATGAAATTCCCCGGCTTTGGCCGACGAATGGTTTTGAAGTGGTTCTAACAGGAACGCGTCGAACCGCGGTCCATGATGGACCCCTCGCTTTCCAATACCATGCGGCCATTGTATTCCCGCAGCTTCGGATTGCGGATAAAGGCCATCATCCTTTGCGCGAGGGCGGGAAAGTTGAAGTTATAACTGGTCACGCCGAAATGAGCCGCCTTGATGCTGTCGTCCAAGCCGATGATGGATAAATCTTCGGGAATGCGCCGGCCCTGTTTTTGCAAGTATTCCATGGCGACCAAGGCCATGTCGTCATTGGCCGCGATGCAAGCCGTCATGCCTTTTTCCCGCAGCATGGCCTCCAATAACGGCTGCAAATGCATGGCCATGAACATGTCCCTCATCAGTTTCTCATGACTTTGCTGCAAATAAATCAATTGGTGGGCGGAAGGATAAAGTTTGGTCAACTCGCTGGCGTCTTCCAGGTATTGTTTGAAATGCCGATGCATGCCGCTAAGGGCCGGGGAGGATGCCAGGGGATCCAGGGCGCTATCCCCTTCATTAAGCGCGAATAGTTTGGCCTGCCCCCCATACCCCGCCGTCCTGAATATCTCCTCCACCCCCGACCAACGGGCCTGCGACCAGCCCTCGGCATGGTAACAGGAAAGGAAACCCACGTGCTTATGGCCGAGACCGAGGAGATAACGCGCGATTTGCCTGCCCGCGGTGATGCCGGCCAAGGTAAAGGATCGGATTTGGCCGTCTTGCCATAATGCCGGCGTCATCGGCAAATTGTTCATTTCATCCATCACCGCGATGGGCTTTTGGAAAGGCTTGACATGCGCCACCGTTTTCAAAAAAATGTCCACCGGCAAATGGGTATTCCAGAGCACGAATCCGATGCAGGCGTATTGCGAACGCAGGGTTTGAATGCGCTTGAAAAGGGCCGCGAGTCCCTGGCGGGGAGGATGTCCGATCAAAAGCAACCGGATTTGATTGAGCGCCGCCGCGTTTTGCAATGCGAATACGAATTCCTGGAAGCGGGGATTTTGGATGAGGAGGCGTCCGGTTTCATCGCCCAGGCCGATGCAAATGAGCGCCGAATGCCCCGCCATTTGGCGGGCGGGCGCCACGCGATGGTTGCGTTTGAAGGGGTAGAGCACCCCGGTTTGGACCAGCTTATCCAAAACCTTGCGCAAGGTGGCATAGGTCGCCCCGTAGGCGGCCTGCAATTCCCGCAATTGGGGAAGGCTGGTGCCGGGCCGGAACAAGCCCGCCAGGATATCCCTTTCCAGGCGCGTGGCGATCAATTCCCATTTCTTCAGGGAAATAGCCGGAGGGGATTTTTCGGGCAAGCTTAGGTAGTAGAACCCGCGCTTGGGCAGGCTCACCACGATTTTCCGCGCTTCCAGTTCGGCCAGGGCCCTTTGCATCGCCAGGTTGGAAACGCCTGCCGACTTGGCGAGCTCGCGCAAGGTGGGCAGGCGGCTGCCGGGGAGCCTGGATTTCCCGACGATCTCGTCCTGCAAATAAGCCCGCGCCCGTTCCGTGCTCAGCGGCGCGGATTCCGTTTTGGGTTTTGGTTTGGGCCTGGGTTTGGGTCTGGACATCGATGGCACCCGTCAAATCTAAGGCGGGACAGGCGATAATTCGACCATGCCCGGCGGCGTGGCGGCAACATGCCCAGACCGATCGCCGGCTTCGAAGCGGTAGCCATAAAGCCCCGGAGCCACCCTTTGGCTTTCGGCGTCCTCGCCCATCCATCGGATGAAACGGGGCGGCAGCCCCTTGCCATGATAGCGCATGACGGCCGTTCCCAATCGTCCCGTCGAATCGGCCTGGGAAAGCAGTAATTCCCATTCCTTGATTTGCCCATCCGGATCTTCGGCGGTCAGGTGGAAGTAAATGCCGAAGCGCGCGACGCTGTCGATGGGGCTGCGGGCCGGCGAGGCGACCGCCGCCACCTTGGGGGGAAGCACGTCGATTTGCCCGCCGACTTCATAATGCAAGGCGATGGAATGCCGGGTTTCCGGATCTCCTCCCGCCGCGGAGTGGCCCGGCATGAGGACATAGTGGCATTGCAAAGAGCCGCCGCCCAAGGGCAGTTTTATCCCCAGGCCGTAAGAAACCGTAGGTACCGGCTCTTTTCCATCCAGGGTCGCGCCCGAAAGCAAACCGATGGACCCATGCGGAGGCAGCCATACCCGGCCCGATACCGTATGCCGCCAATCCTGGGGGCTGAAGCGTCGGGCGGTCAAGTCATAACCCAGGCCGATGTCATGCAAATGCAAGCGCCATATCCCGAAGGATTCGAAATGCAGGCCGGTGGCCAAACCTATTTCCCTTTCGGTCTCCAAGCCCGCCGGCGGCTCACCCAGGCCCGAAGCCATGATATTGCGCGCCCACAACCCGACCTCCGCGTGTTCGGCGAAGGACGACCAAAGGCCAGCATGCCCATCGATGCCGAATTCACCCTTGGCGAATGAACCGGTCATCGCCATCCCCAAGCGGGCATCCGCGCCGAGCCCCCAGCTGAAACCCGTCGCCAAACCCTCGTAAGCATTGCCGTCTTCCATCATGTGCCGGAATGCCCCCAGGGCGCCGGTGGGACCATTCGGGGTTTGATAACCCACCAAGGCATAAGGAGACATGCCTTGGGTCATGTCCACCATGCCCAATTCAGCCTGCGCCCCGCCGCGCCAAATCAAGGTGGCCGGATTGTGATAGAGGCCCGCGACGCCTTCCAAGGCGCTTCCGCCCCCGCCATTCAGGGACAATGTCGATATGGCCAGCGGCGCTTCGGGAGCCAAAGGCCTTTCCGCTCCCGCCGCGCGTAAGCAAAAAAACAAGGCGAACAGGGAAATGAACCGGGAAATCGGGCGGGAAGAAAGGCTCACCGGTGAATTATAGCCCTAAGCGCCCGCCACCTGCCGCAGGGGCTTGGCCGTGAGTCAATCGATTTTGGGCGGTATCTCATTGAGGACGAGCCAATAAAGGCCGAGCTGCTCGATGGCCACGGCGAAGTCCTCGAATTTCACCGGCTTGCAGACATAGCTATTGGCGCCCCCATCATAGCCCGCGGCCAAATCCCTATCCTCTTTCGATGATGTCAAGATGACCACCGGCAATCGGCGGGTGCGCTCGTGGCCCCGGATATGCTGCAAGACCTCCAGGCCGTCGAGCTTGGGCAGTTTCAAGTCGAGCAGAATGAGGGCGGGCAATTCATTTTCCGCCAAGGCGCCGTCGACCGACGGCTTGGTCTTGCCGAATAGATAATCCAAGGCCTCTTGCCCGTCTTCCGCCACCACGAGGGGATTGCTGATGCGGCTTTTCTCAAACGCGCGCTTGGTCAGCGCGATATCGGAAGGATTGTCTTCCACCAGCAGGATGACCTTGGAATTCATATCCCAAAGCTTATTAATTAATGGGTAAGGTGAAATAAACCCGGGTACCTTCATTCACGCGGGACTCCGCCCAGACCTTGCCGCCATGCCGGGATATGACGCGGTGCACGGTCGCGAGGCCTATGCCCGTGCCCGGAAATTCGGCATACTTGTGCAAGCGCTGGAAGGGCGAGAAGAGTTTGCCGGCATGGGCCATGTCGAACCCCGCCCCATCGTCGCGCAAGCAATAACAAGGCCCGCTTTCACCCTCGGTCCTGAAGAATTCGATATGGGCGGCATCCTTCCGGGAGGTGAACTTCCAGGCATTTTCGAAAAGATTATTTAAAGCCATTTCCAAAAGCCCCGCGTCCCCATGGACATGCATGCCCGGTTCGATGCGGCACTCCACCTTCCTCAAGGGGTTGGCCTTGGCCAAACGCGATGTCATGGCGGAGGCCAGCCGCGATAAATCGACGGGGGCTATTCTCATTTCCGCCTTGGTCACCCGCGAGAGATTCAGCATGTCGTCGATGATATGCCCCATTCTCTGCGTCTCGGAACGCACCGATTGCAAATACTCGCGGCCCTGAGCGTCGAGCTTATCGGCATAATCCTCTTGCAGGACCAGGCTCCAACCGTCTATGCCCCGCAAGGGCGCCCGCAAGTCATGGGAAACCGAATAACTGAAAGCCTGCAATTCCCGATTGATGAGATCCAATTGGGCGGTCCGGTCGAGGACGCGCTGTTCCAATTCCGTGTTCAAGCGGCGTATTTCCTCTTCGGCCCGGCGTTGCTCGGTGATGTCGATGACCGAGCCCAGCATGCGGTAGGGCCGCCCTTCACCGTCCCGTAACGCTTCTCCCCTGCCTTGAAACCAGCGGTATTCGCCGTTCTTATGCTTGAGGCGGTATTCGGCGCGATAAGGGATCTTTTCGGAACCGATATGGGCTTGAACGGCCGCGACCAGGCCGGGTTTATCCTCGGGATGGAGGATATTGAAAAACGCCGCGAAGTCATTGGGAAATTCTTCGTCGGTATAGCCTATCATGGCCTTGAAAACCGGAGAGAAATAAACCGTATTGGCTATCAAATCCCTATCCCACAAACCCGCGCTGGAGGCATTGACGGCCAATTGAAACCTTTCTTCGCTCATGAGGAGGGATTTCTCGACCTTGGGCACTTGGCGCAACCAAAGGAAGGCGAAAACCAGCAAGCTGCCGATGACCAGGGCCGCCGCGAAGAGCAAGGCCCCCATTTCCACGGCTATGGTTGTGCCGGCCGAGGCTTCGCGGCTTTCCACCTCGGAGCGCGCCAGAGCCGAAAGGCTGTCCACCGCCCGCCGGTTCAAGCGGTAATCCCTATCCAACGAATCGCGCAATAGCTTGCGCACTTCACCCAAATCCCCCCTTTGACTCGCCGGAATCAATTGGTTTTCCACCTTGTCGAAAAACCGGATGGCCGGTTTCCCGACCCCTTCCCGCAGGATATCGCGGTGAGGATGAGAAGGCGGCAAGGTCGCCAACCAATGGGCGTAGCGCCTTTGGAATAGCCCGCCGACCTGTCTTAGCTTCTGAAGAATGGAATCGCGCGCCGCGGGGTTTCCGACTTCAGCCAATTCGTGCGCGAGCAAATACCCTTCGACGATATAGAGCGGCGGCGGCAAGAGATCGGCCCGCAAATCCTTGCTTTCGATCACCTGCCGGTAGAGCGTCCCGCCGACCTTGACTTGGTTCAGGGTATAGAGGGCCGAACCCGTCAAAACCAATAATCCGAAAACCGCCGCCCCGACGAAGACGATGAGCTTGCTCAGGGTGGATGGGCCCCGAATGGGGCGATGAGGGATGGCCATGGGGGGATGGGTTTGGGGACTTTCCTCGGCGAAGTATACCACCTAAATCGGATTACTCCCTGACAATTTGGCGGATAAAATCAGCTCCTCCACCAAGACGTGACAAATAGTTTTTTGGAATGGAAAAGCTGGGCTATGGTATTTTCGCGATTCTATCCATCGGCATTTTCACCGGTTGCGAATCCGTTCAGGATACTTTCGAAGCGAGGGTAAGCGCGCGATATCATGCTCAGGATAAAAGGCCGGGATCCATTCTGCTAGCATCCGATCTAAGGGGTTTACCCCGTCCCGTACAGCAATATCTTGTTTATACCGGCAGCCTGGGAAAGGCTAAAATCCATGCTTTTCATGCTGTGCTTTCGGCGGAAATGTTTAAAAAACCCGGTTCTCACGCGATGCAGGCCACCGCCGAACAGTTCAACTTCCTTGTCGAACCCGCGCGGTTTTTTTTCATGAAGGCCCGAACTTTCGGCCTACCCGTGCGGGTTTTGCATGCCTACCAGGATCAAGAGGCGACCATGCTGGTGCGTGTCGCCGGACTTTTCAATGCAGTGGACTTGTCAGGGGAAGAATTGACTCGAACCGAAACGGTAACCCTATTCAACGATATGTGTTTTTTCGCGCCAGCCACCCTCATCGATCCCCGTATTTCCTGGCAGAGCCGGGATTCGCTCTCCGCCATAGGCCAGTTCACCAATGGACGTTATACTATAGCCGCCACCTTATTTTTCAATGCCCAAGGAGAACTCATCCTATTCGAGTCCGAAGATCGGGGGGCGCTTCAGGACGATGGCTCCTTGTTGACGGTCAAATGGTCTACCCCCATGGGGGCGTACCAGGAAATCGATGGCAGGAAGCTCGCGACCTATGGCGAGGCCATTTACCATTACCCCAAAGGTGATCACCTTTACGCCAAATTCACCTTGAAAAGCATCAGCTATCCTTTCTAGGCCCTTACCCTGGATAACTGCACATTTGTGCATTATACTTTAGCGGGTACCCCTCCCCCCCGCCAAAGGACAGGCCATGACCAACCGCAGTCTTTTACCTCAAACCACCCTCTCTTATGACCTAGACCCTCAACCGCGATTGTTTCCTTCCCTGAAATGGGGTCTGGTTTCGGTTTCGCATCGAGAGGGGTTAACCCACCCCGCCACCGCCGAGGATTCGGAAGACCTGGATAGGGAAACCGTCATCGATCTCTTAACCCGCCTCGGGCATGCCGGGGTCTTCAAATTCTGAAATCCGGCCCGAGCGAACACGAAACCCCGGGTTTTGAAACGGACGAAACGGCCTCTCGCCGCCCACAGCCGGAAGAAAATAACGGGGCTCATGGCGACGAAGCTTTCGCCAAAACCCTGGAAAGCCTCGATTTGGTCTGGACCTCGGGTGAAGAAACCGTAGCGGCCTTTATTCTTCAGCCGACCTTTGGAGCGTGGGAAGGCATCCGGCAATTGGGCGATTTATTGACCCTGCAACCCAAGACCAAGGCGGCGCTTTACGCGGTAACCACTCATCGCTGGAAACCCGGTCTTATCCAGGAAATTCACCGGCCTATCTACCGCCACTTGAAAAAGCCCCTGACCCAGGCCTTGCGCATTCTCGACTGGCCGAAATTGAGGGAAGAGGTCGACAGTTTGGGCGACCGGGCGCGTTACCTCAAGCCCGAATTCTTACAGGGGATTTCGCAGACCATTCCGTCGACAAGCATTTAAAATTCATCTCATGCGATCGGAAGCCACTACCGAGAAACCGGCACGAGCCTAATCGCTTTTTCCGGACAAGCCTTGACGCATAGACCGCAAGCCTCGCAGGCCTCGGCTCGCGGGGTATAAGCCGATTTTTTGCCGTGCGCCCTCACCTTAAGCCTCGCGAAAAAACCCAAGGCGGAAAAGTCCTTGTCTTCGATGCGCCTGACTTCAAAAACATGGACCGGGCAGACGGCAACGCAATCCGCCTTGGCTTCGCAGCGGCTGCGATCGACGACGGGTTGGAATCGGCCCGGCGGCTGCGGACAGGCGGCGGTTGGCAGGGGGTCGCCGGGTTGGGACGGGGAAGCAGTCATCGCCACAATGTCCAAAGGTTTTTTAATTAAATATTGTCCAACCCAAGGGGAAACATATGGCCAAGTCCAAAGAAGTCAGCCGTCCGACCGAAACCAAGAAAAAGCCAGCCAAGACCCTCATCGAAAAGAGGAATGAGAAAAAGGAAAAGAAAGAAGGACGCAAGTAAGCGTCCTTTTTTTTGCCTTCCAAGCGAGGCTTTAAAAATCCGAACGCTTGGCTTTGACCGGAACGCCCTTGATACGGACATTCTTAAAGCGGCTTAAAACCTCGTCGATGCTCTCTTCGGGGACTTGCACCAAGGTGTGATTCGGAAAGAGCTCGATGGCTCCGAAGAGCTTGCCCGGCAACCCGGTCTCCCCCGCCAATGCCCCCACGATGTCCTTGGGTTTCACTCCTTTCATCTTGCCGATGCTGATGAAGATTTTTCCCGACGGTCCCTGCGACGGAACGAAGCGGTGATCGGCCGAGCCATGGCGCGAATCGCGTCCCCGGCTATCTTTCGCCGAAACCTCGAAATCGGATTCCTGGCGGGGCGTCGCTTCCGGCAAGACCATTTTCAACAAAGCGCAAGCGACGTCCGAAGCCGTGGTTTCACCCTCGGTCAAGGTATCGATAAGCACGGCATACCGCTCCAGGCCGCCTTGCGTCAGGGTTTCGCGGACCTTGTCGAGAATGACCGAATGCTGGGCTGACTCGACTTGATCCAAGGTCGGCACCGCGCGGCGCGGAATTTTCGCTTTTGAAAATCGCTCGATATTGCGGAGGCGGAAAAGATCCTTGCCCGACGCGAAGCTCAAGGCCAGACCGCTTTTGCCGGCGCGGCCGGTGCGGCCGATACGGTGGACATAATCCTCTTCGTCCTTGGGCAAATCGTAATTGACCACGATTTCGATGTCTTTCACGTCGATGCCGCGCGAAGCCACGTCGGTGGCCACCAGGATTTCCACCGCGCCCGAGCGGAATTTATTCATGATGCGATCGCGCACGTTTTGCTTGTGCTCGCCGTGCAGGCCTTCGGCGGAATAGCCGCGCGCTTGCAAGTGCTCCACCAATTCGTCGACGCCGATGCGGGTATTGCAAAAAACGATGCCCAGCTTGACGCGGTGCAAATCGAGCACGCGGGTCAAGGCTTCCAGTTTCATGGGGCCGCGCACTTCCATGTAGGCCTGCTCGATGGCCGGCACGGCCAGGGATTCGCTGGAAGTCTTGACCGTCAGGGGATCGGTCAGGAATTTATTGGCCAGACGGCGGATGCCGGGCTGCATGGTCGCCGAGAAAAGCACGGTTTGCCTTTCGCCCGGCACGCTTTCCAGGATATGTTCCAGGTCTTCCTGAAACCCCATGTCGAGCATTTCATCGGCTTCATCGAGAATGACGAGTTTGACCTGATCGAGTTTCAAACGGCCGCGATCCAGGTGATCGATCAAGCGCCCGGGGGTGCCGATGACGATTTGGGCGCCGCGCCTCAATCCGTCGAGCTGGCGGTCATAGGCCTGGCCGCCGTATATCGGCAAGGTGCGCAGATTGCGGCGATGCTTGCCCAATTTGCCGACTTGCTCGGCCACTTGAATGCAAAGCTCGCGGGTGGGGCAAAGGATTAAGGCTTGCACCGCGTCCTTGCTGGAATCGACCTTTTCCACCGCCGGCACGGCGAAGGCTATGGTTTTTCCCGTACCCGTGCGGCTTTGGCCGATGATGTCGCGGCCGGCGATGATATGGGGAATGGCCTCGCCTTGAATGGCCGTGGCGGTTTCGAATCCCATTTCCTCAATGCTCTTAAGCACCTCTTTGGACAGGGATAATTCGGTGAACAAAATTTTCGACATGGGATTTCCAAGAATATGGGCAGGGGGGTCACAATAGCTTTTTATCGGGCTTTCGTAGCCGGGTTCTCGCCCATGTCGGCGGCCCGGCTGGTGAAATTGGTGATTTAATGGTTTTTATGCCTATTCCCCAAGTCGAATTAAATTCCCTGACCATGGCATCCCTCCTCAACTCGCCCTTGGGCCAATTGCGCATCGTCGGTTTTTTGGAGGGCTTATCCTTCCTCCTTTTGCTTCTCTTCGCCATGCCGATGAAATACATGGCCGGCCAGCCCGAATTCGTGCGCGTCATCGGGATGGCGCATGGCATTCTTTTCATCCTCTATATTCCGGCCGTATTCCGGGTGGCGCTTGCCGACGAATGGGGCAAATCCAAAACGGCACTCGCCATGCTCGCCTCTTTAATCCCCTGCGGGACTTTCTGGGCCGAGTTCCGGTTATTCCGCCCCCGGAATTCCTGAACGCCGGTGCATTTCCGTCGCCTTGCGCTCCACCGCTTCCGCAACCTCGCGGACGCCACCTTGGAATTCAGTCCCGGCCTCAACCTGGTGAGCGGGCGCAACGGGCAAGGCAAGACCAATTTGCTGGAGGCGCTGCATTTGCTGGCCTTGGCGCATTCGCCGCGCGCCCGCACCGAGAAAGATTGCATTACCTGGACGCAAAAATCCTTCGTCTTGCGCGGCGAAGGGTTATCGCTGTCCGGAGTCGAACACGCCCAATCCATCGAATACGGGGAGGACATACGGGTCAAGGTCAACGGCGAGGAAACCCGCCGGCTTTCGGCTTTGCTGGGGGCTTTCTCCCTCGTCTCCCTGAGTCCCGAAGACTTGGAATTGGTCCGGGGCGGCCCCATGGCGAGGAGGCGCTTTCTCGACGTGCTCTTATGCCAATTGGAACCCGGCTTCATCGAAACCCTGAGGCTTTACCAGGTCGCGGTCAAACAGCGCAACGCCGCTTTGCGGGCCAATGCCGACGATGCGGTGCTCGTCGCCTATGAAACCGGCATCGCCCAGGCGGGATCCCGCATCATCGCCAAAAGGCAATCCCTCCTGGATGACCTCAAGCCCTGGGCGCAAAAGGACTATGCCTTGCTATCGCGCGAAAGCGAGGCCTTGGGTTTGAGGATAACCCGCAACCCCGAGCAGACCTCGCCCGAATCCTTGCTGCAGGAATTGCTGCGCCAACGCCAACGCGACCGCGAGGAAGGCTCCACCTCGGTCGGCCCCCACCGCGACGATTTGATGCTGTTCCTGGCGGGGAAAAGCGCGCGCGAATTCGGATCCCAGGGCCAGAAACGCTCGGTGGCTTTGAGCCTGCGCATGGCGGCAGCCCAACTTTTACGCTTACGCATGGGCATACCTCCCATCCTTTTGCTCGACGACGTCTTCGCCGAGTTGGACTCCCACCGCCAAGCCGCGCTCGGAGAATTGCTGCGGGAAAGGGGCCAGGCCTTTATCGCCACGCCCCGGCAAGGAGAAATGCCTTTCGCCGTGGACGCCGCCTTTCAAGTCGAAGGGGGAATAATTTCCCCGGCTTAACGCCCGGGCAGGTTCATCGCTTTGGGATCACCTTCCACCGCCTGAAACCCAGGCAGAATCATCTCTTTCGGACGGAGCGGCCCGCCTTCACCCGGCCTGCCTTCCGGAAGTATTTCGGAAAAGCGTCGAGGAATTCATTCCAGCCGCCGATATGCGCTTTTCCATTGTCATTATCGGGAAGGCCGGAATGCACCAAGGTCATCAGGGTCTCTTCCCCCTTATTTTGGAAAGTCACCGTCACCGTCGACTCCAGGCCCTCGGTATAAGGCGACATCCAGGTATGCTGGATGATGGAAGGCCGCTTCAATTCCGTGAACCGTCCATAATGCGGAGTTCCGCTCACGAGCCAATAAAACAACCCTTCCACCTTGGGTTGCAAGATGAGTTTATCACCCATATTCCAGGGAGTGCCAGGGACCTTGGGATTCAACCAAGCGCTGAAAACCTCGCGCGGAGGAGCGGCGATCAGCCTTTCCAATTTGATTTCCAGGGGTTTTTTGCTTTTCATTTTTTCTTCTCCTTTGTTTTCTTCGCTTTGAAATGGCCCTCGAACAAGTCGAGGCGCTCCGTCCAGAACTTCTCGTATTCATGCACCCACCCCGCCACCTGCCGCAATGGCTCGGCGCGGAAAGAAATGAAGACCTCACGGCCTTCTTTCCGCCGCTCGATGAGGTTGGCCCTTTCCAGCAGCTTCAAATGCTTGGTCACGGCGTTCAAGGCGGTATCGAAACGCGCCGCTACATCGCTGAACCGCGCCGGACCTTGCGCCAGTTGCCCGATGATGGCCCGCCTGGCGGGGTGGGAAATCGCATTCAAGACATCGGTCAGTTGATCCATGCTTATATTATACCTTAAGGTGTAATGTTTGCCAATGCCCAAGCCGCTCGACAAATCCGTCGCGGGCCTAGAATATTTTCTGGAGGGCTTTGCGGGCCGCCTTACCCGCATCCCGGTAAAAACGGTCCGGGATGGGAATGTCTTCGGTACGGCTGGTTTTGAGGCTGAATTGGAATAGCGATCCCTCTTCCACCTCGTTATAGACGGTGGGATTGCCCGCCAGCAAGGCGTCGATGCGCACCGGGATGGACTTGTGGTTCAGCATGAGGCCCTGGGCGGCGGGTCCGGCGGCCTTGATCCATTCCCGGTAGACGACGATGGCGGGCACGACGAGGGTGGTCGTATCGCGGGGCTTCAATTCGATGGCGATATCGCCGCCGCGCAAAAAGCGGTTGTTCTCATGGAATAATTCGTAACCCACCGTCACATTGCGCAAGCCGATGGCATTGGGGTTGAAAGCCTTCAGGACGATTTCCAGGTTGGCCTGGTTTTCATTGGCGCCGGTCAAGCGGCAGGTGACGAAGGCGAAGTCGGGGGCTTTGAGTTTGCTGCCCCGCACGAGTTTGAAAAAGGTGCATGATGCCAAGAGGGCGGGAAGGACGAGCACGCCGGTAAGGAGGGGAATACGGTTGGTGGAAGTCATAACCCGCCTCGGTTGAGAAGGCATTGAAAATGGAAATGCCTTTCAAAACCTAGCTCCGAGGTCTCCGAAACCCTCCCCAACCGCGACCCTCGGACCTTGGTTGAAGGCCAATCGCTTTTATCTCCAGGTGCTCCGGGTAGACTTCAGGGCTAAAATCACGACGCAAGAGGTCTGACCAGCGGTTAAATTCCCCGCTATGGCCCGCAAAACCCGACCCATCGGCATTCGCCAGGCCCTGCAGGGCCTGCTGGACAACCAGGGCCTTTCTCACTTGCTCGGAGAACAGAGTTTGCGCAAAGGCTGGACCGCCCTTTTAGGCGCGAAAGCGGCGCCTTTATGCGAACTGGTGTCCTTGCAAGACGGCGTTTTGCGCATTCGCGTCAAGGACGCGGTCTGGCGGCAGGAATTGCATTTCCAGCGCACGGCGATCTTGCAAAAAGCCAATGCCCTCCTCGGCGGCACCGTGGTCAAAGACGTTATGCTCGGGTAAAACGGCTCCCGGAAACGGGGGTAAAAATGCTCCCGAAAAAGGGGCTCCGGGTAACCGGAAATGGCCCCGATAAATCCCCTTAAAAGCCTTGATTTTCCTAGATTTCCTCGACTTGCCCTGTGCTAGGAGAGCTCTTGGAAAACGCTGAAAATCACCCCGTCGATCCCGCTTCGGAATCCGCCGCTAATTCCCATGTTTCGGAGGCCCAAGGATACGAGGCCAGCAGCATCAAGGTGCTCGAAGGCCTCGAAGCGGTGCGCAAGCGGCCGGCCATGTATATCGGCAGCACCGATACCCGCGGTTTGCACCACCTGGTCTGGGAAGTCGTCGACAATGCCGTGGATGAGGCCCTGGCGGGGCATTGCACCCGCATCGAAATCGCCATCACCAAGGACAATGCGGTTTCGGTTTACGACAATGGCCGCGGCATACCCACCGACATCCATCCCACCGAAGGCATAGGCACGGTCGAACTCGTGATGACCAAGTTGCATGCCGGCGGAAAATTCGGCGACGGCGGCTATAAGGTTTCCGCGGGTCTGCACGGCGTCGGCGTCTCCTGCGTCAACGCCCTCAGTTCGCGTCTCGAAGTCACGGTCTGGCGGTCCGGCAAAGAGTTCTTCCAGGTCTTCGAGCGCGGCGTTCCGCAAGCGCCGGGCATCTTTCGCCCCGTCGAATCCGAAGGCAAGCGCGGCACCCGCGTGACCTTTCAGCCCGACCCCGACATCTTCACGGAAATCGTCTACAACTTCGACACCCTTTCCTCGCGTTTACGCGAATTGGCTTTTTTGAATCAGGGCCTGACCATTTCCATCCGCGATGATCGCGACGAGGGCCGGGAACACGAATTCTGCTTTCCCGGAGGCATCGCCGCCTTCGTGGAATACATGGATGAGAACAAAAAGCCGCTCATCGAAAAGCCGGTCTTTTTCGAGAAAGACGCCCAGGGCATGCCCTTGGCCATCGCCTTCCGGTACAACGAGGGTTATAGCGAAAACCTTTTTTCCTTCGTCAATAACGTGAATACCGTGGATGGCGGCACCCATGTCGTCGGTTTCAAAAGCGCACTCACCCGCGCCATCAACCAAAAAGCCAAGGACTTGCTCGGCAAGGCCAAGAAGTCGGGCGACCTTGAATTGACCGGCGAGGATATGCGGGAGGGTTTGACCGCCGTGATCTCGGTGAAATTGCGGGAGCCCCAATTCGAAGGCCAGACCAAGCTCAAGCTGGGCAATGGCGAGGTCAAGGGCATCGTCGAAACCGCGGCCTTCGAAATGCTTTCGACCTTCCTGGAAGAAAACCCTTCCGTCGCCCGTAAAATCGTGGACAAGGTCTACAATGCCGCCGTTGCCCGGGAAGCCGCCCGCAAGGCCCGGCAATTGGCGCGCCGCAAAAGCGTGCTCGAAGGCGGAGGCCTGCCCGGCAAATTGGCCGATTGCCAATCGCGCAAACCCGAAGAATGCGAGCTCTACCTGGTCGAGGGCGATTCGGCCGGAGGTTCGGCCAAGCAGGGGCGCGACCGCCGCTTCCAGGCCATTCTCCCCCTCAAAGGCAAGATCCTGAACGTCGAAAAGGCGCGCATCGACAAGGTCATGGCCAATGAGGAAATCTCCACCATGGTGCAAGCCATCGGCTGCGGGTTGGGAGAAGACAGCTTCCATATCGAGAAACTCCGCTACCACAAAATCATCATCATGACCGATGCCGACGTGGACGGTTCGCATATCCAAACCTTGCTATTGACCTTCTTTTGCCGTTACATGAAGCAATTGATCGAGCAAGGGGCGCTTTACCTCGCCCAGCCGCCGCTCTATAAAATCAAGGCCGGCAAAATCGAACGGTACGCTTTCGACGAAGCCGAACGCGACCTGATTCTGGCGGAAATCGGCGATAAACGCGGCATTTATATCCAACGCTATAAAGGTTTGGGTGAAATGAATCCCGAGCAATTATCGGTGACGACCATGAATCCCGAGAACCGCGTTTTGAAAAAAGTCACCATGGAAGACGTGGTTGAGGCCGATCGGATATTCACCATGCTGATGGGGGAAGAAGTCGAACCCCGCCGTAAATTCATCGAACAAAACGCTCATTTGGTGAAAGAACTCGACGTATAGCCGTTATAAGAAATTTCATTACCGAACTATCATTTTCAAGAATATTATTTCAACTCTTGATTGATAAGCATATCTTTTTCATACCTTAATAGTATCAGGTCGGAAAACGGTTGAATATTATCAATTATCATTCTTCGGTTCTTTATCGAACGACCACTTCGCGCGGGCATGCGAAGGGGAACCTTGCCGACTTGAAACGCCGGTAATCCGGCACCCCCTCCCCCCTATCCCCACCAAGGAGTATCGTCACATGGCAGCAGAAAAGAAAACCAAGGGTGCGAAAAAAGGCAAAGGCCGTCCCACCTATACGGAAGAGTTGAAGCAGGAAGTGCTGGCTTTCATCCAGGAAAATCCCGTGCGCGGCGTGCTGAAGCAAGCCGCGGCCAAGTTCAAAATCAGCTATCCCACGGTCAATAATTGGATCAAGGGTTCGGGCGCCAAGAAGCCCAAGGCCCCCCGCGGAGCCAAGGCCGGCAAAACGGCTTCCGGCATCGTCACCATCAATGGCGTCAAGTACGCGCCCGTGGCCAAGGCGGCGAAACCGGGCAAGCCTTCCAAAGGTTTGCTGAAGTCCCTGAATGCCATCGAGAAAGCCTTGGCATCGATTCGCAAGTCGCTCTGATTTCGGCGGGAATGTGTGCCGCCGGGGATACAACCCCGGCCTCCCCGCCGCTTTCCGCTCTCCGCTCTCCGCTCTCCGCTCTAATTGTTCAGCAATTTATCGATCCCGTAAATGAAATCCTGCCGGTTATCGTAGACGCGGGGCCATTTATTGGTCATTTCGATGGCTTCCTTGGGGCATGCCTCGACGCAATAGCCGCAATAAATGCATTTCAGCATGTCGATATCGAAAGTGCGGGGAATTTTATCCCTCCCGTCCCAATCCGGCGGGGCCGCCTGGGCCTCGATATGGATGCATTGGGCGGGACACGCGGTGGCGCACATGTAGCAAGCCACGCATTTCATATGCCCATCGGCATCCTTGGTCAGGCGGTGCTCGCCGCGGAACCTTTCCGAAACCTTGGGCTTTTGCTCGGGATAATTGAAGGTCACCGGCTTGCGCAAGAATTCCCGCAGGCCCACCATCATGCCCTTGGCCATCATGGGCAAATACAGCCTTGTCGCCCAGGATAGTTTTCGCAGCGCCGACGCCTTGGCATCCTTGGGTTTTGGGGCTTCAACGACCATACAAGGCGCCTCCGACAAATTGAATGAGAACGGCGGTGAGGACGATATTCGCCAAACCGATGGGGATCAGGGTGCGCCAACCCAGGCTCATGAGCTGATCCCAGCGGAAACGGGGCATGGTCCACCGCACCCACATGAAGAAAAAGACCAGGCTGATGACCTTCGCCAGGAATATGCCCACGCTGACCAACGCCTCGACGAACCAGGGGGCATGGGCCAGGGAAGGCGTCAGCCAGGGTAAGGTCCAACCGCCCAGGAATAAGGTGGTGATGATGGAACACATGGCCCAAAGGCCGGCGTATTCGCCCAGCATGAACCAGGCATAGCGCATGCCGGTGTATTCGGTGTGGTAGCCGCCGACCAATTCCTGTTCGGCTTCGGGCAAATCGAAAGGCGCGCGGTTGGTTTCCGCGAAACCCGCGATGAGGAAAAGGATGAAGGTGAGCGGTTGCCGGAGGATATTCCATACCCCCGCTTGCTGCTGCTCGACCATGGTGGCCAGATTGAGCGTACCCGTCATCATCACCAGGGAGAGAACGGACATGCCCATGACGATTTCATAGCTGATCAACTGGGCGGAAGAGCGCACGCCGCCGAGCAGGGAGTATTGGTTATTGCTCGCCCAGCCCGCGAAGGCCAGCCCATAGGACGAAATCGAGGACACCGCCAGGAAAAGCAAAAGGCCCATTTCGATATGGCTCACGGCCAAAACGCCCCGGGGACCGATCATGTCCATCCCGCCCGCATGGCCGATGGGAATGAGGGAAAAGGCCAAGACGCCGGGAATGAAGGTCATGATGGGAGCGGCCAAAAACAGGATTTTATCGGTGGCGCGGGGAAAAAAGTCCTCTTTGAACATCAGTTTTACGGCATCGGCCAGGCTTTGCAATAACCCGAAGGGGCCGACGCGATTGGGCCCGATTCGCCGCTGGAAACGCGCCGAGACCTTGCGCTCCATCCAGACCAGCATTGGGACGGCTCCGAGAACCATGCCCAAGGCCACGCCCATCTTGATGATTAGGATGACCCAAGGATTCAGCAATAGTTCTAACATGGTCTTTGCCTGGGGAAAACCGCAAAAATAACCATAAACGGCGTCCCGGGGCAGGGCTAATTATGGAAAGAAATCCACTCCTGGATCATGTTGAAATAACTCTCCCCCAGGTTCTTGAAATCCAGGGGCTTGGTGATGTAGTCGTGGAAGCGGTTTATCCTCAGGGTTTTATACATCAGATCGGAGTCATTGTTGGGATTGCCGGTGACCAGGATGAATTTCATCAGGGGTTTGGCCTTGCGGACTTCGGAGCATAGCTCATTGCCGCTCATGAGGGGCATGACTTCGTCGGTGATGACCAAGGCCACGTCCTCTTCCTTTTTGATGAATTCCAAGGCTTCGAGCGGGTCGGTGAAGATTTTCAGGTGGAGACGCTTGCCGTACATGGCTTCGAAAAGCATGCCGTTTTCCTCGACATCGTCCACGTAAACCACCACCGGTTTGGTTTTGCCGGTGGCCTGGGTTTCCCTCAATCTCCGCATCAGGCCGCCGAGGGTCATGGTATTGATGCTTTCGGGGGTGAGGATATCGTCGAGCCCCAAGCGCCGGCCCCCGAGCCGCTCTTCCAGCAAGAGCAAGACCTCGGGCAAGGTGGTGAAATCCAGCCCCAATTCGGTCAGTTCGGCGTGTTCGTCAAGCTTAGCGGGGAGAGGGGAATACGCGGTGTCCTTCAATGCCAAAGTATCGACTATTTCACGGATAACTCTGTAATACACCGAGCTGTTCATAGTCTTCACCGGTCACTTCGCCGGGTATGATGCCCAGCTTGCGCGCGACGTTCTGAAGCACCTCCAAGGTGCGGTCGATTTGTTCATAAGTATGCGACGCATTGACTATGAACCTCAGCCGCCCTTCGGTGCGTTTGACCGCCGGGAAAACTATTGTAACAGAAAAAATGCCGCCTTCGTACAAGGATTTGCTGAAGGCGAACAAAGTCGGAATGTCCCGTACATAGAGGGGGATGATGGGGCTTTCGCTGCTCCCGGTGTCAAACCCTAATTTCCGCAAATGACCCCGGAAATAAGCCGTTTTGTCGTGCAGGTCACGGATGAGCGCCGGATCCGATTCGATTTCGTCCAGGCTGGCCAGGATGGCCGCGGCGTCTCCCGGCGGCAAGCAGGCCTGGAAGACGTAGGAATTGGAATGCCAGGACATCAGGGAACAGTACTTCCGCTTGGTCGCCACGAATCCGCCGATGGAAGCGGTGGCCTTGGACAATGTCGACATGATGAAGTCGACTTCCTCGGTCACGCCCATGGCGTGGCAATAACCCCGGCCGCCTTCGCCGTATAAGCCGAAGGTATGCGCTTCGTCGACATAGAGGTAAAACTTGAATTTCTTTTTCAACGCGACGATTTCCCGGATGGGACAGAGATCGCCGCTCATGGAATAAGCCGATTCCACGATGACCAGGATATTCTCGTACTTGCCCTGGGCGCGCTCGAGCTTGGCTTCCAGATCGTCGACCTGGTTATGCTTGAACGCCAGCCATTGCTTGCCCGACAGGCGGCAACCGTCGATGATGCTGGCATGGCTCTGGTGATCGAAAAGGATGAGATCCTTCTTGCCGGGCATGGCCGAAATCGCGCCGAGATTGGCCGAATAGCCCGTGGGGAAAAGCAAGGTCCTCTCCTTGCCCACCATCCCGGAAATGCGTTCCTCGATTTGCTTGTGCAAAGATGACATGCCGCCCGACATCGCGGACGTTCCCGAACCGGTGCCGAACTTAGCCACCGCTTCCATGGATTTTTCGATGACCCGGGGATGGCGGTTGAGGCCGAGATAATGGTTCACGCACCACAGGATGCATTCCCGCTGCTCTCGCCCGTACTCGGTGATTACCGTAGCGTGGGAGTTGCTGCCGGTCTCCGTGAAACGGTCGTTCGAATAGAGGCCGTCCTTGTTCTGAGCGTCCTTGAGGCGCTGCATGGTTTCGGCTATTTGATCGAAGTCGGTGATGCCGTCGTCGATCATCTTACGCATGATATTACCCATCGACATGGAGCTATTGATTTCCACGGAACACCTGCCTCGATCCTACGGATTCTCTGATGAGGCGATAGGTAGAAATCCCGATATGAAGAAGTCCCCCCCGACGAGGGAGGACTTTTCTCAAAACCTTCGCAAGAAGCGCAACATGCTGTTTCAGACGCTCGGACGTTTCGAAAGAGTGTCGGAAAATTTTATAGTCGCGCCGGGAATTTGATCCTTTTATAACCGTTACGGTTTTTACTTATCCATTTCAAGACAGCAGCGGGTCGTCCTTATACAGCTCGCGGACCACGATGTCCCAACAGTTGCGGTCGAAGTCGTGGCTGCCGTTCCAATACCTGTCCTTCAGCCTGAATCCCACCAATAAAAGCCGGTGCAGGGTGGAGAACTCTTCCGCGCCCATGGGCAGATTGCGGGGCGCGCGGATCCGGTCGGTGGCGAATTCGACGCCGTGCGGCGTCGCCAGCTTGCCGGTCTTGTCGCTGAAATCGGAGGCCAGCACGTCTTCGGGATGGTAGACGTTGAGCCAATTCACCGGCGCTTCCGGCCAACCTTGGCGGCCCGTGAAATAACGCGGCCAGATGGCCCGCACCAAATCGTAAGGGCAGCCGATGGTGATGAGTCCGTTCACCATGCGGTATCTCTGCTCGGGCAAAGAGCGCGGAAAGAGCGCGTCCATGGCCAGTAGGCTGCCGAAGCCCTGGCCGAAAACATGCACTTGGCGGTAAGGGGTCCCTTTACCGCCTTTTTCAACGATATGCTCCATCAAGGCGGACAATTGCCCGACCAAGGGCCCCTGATCGAGTCCCGTTTGCAAATAACGGACCGCGAAGGTCAGTTTCTCGGCATTGCGCGTGAGCACATGCTTGAGATCGCCCTTGATCAAAAGGCTTACCGCCGCGGCGATGACGATGAGCGCTTCCATCAGGCGGCCGAGCACGCCGAAATCGATGGGCAGGGTTTTGAAGACATAACCCGAAGTCCGGGTATCGGCCGGCAAATCGGGCAAAGTCAACCTAGGCGGTTCTCCGGAGACTTGTTTGCCGATGACGGTTTCCATGCTCCAATCGACCACGGCCACGCCCACCTTGCCCAGGTAAGACGCGGTTTCCAGGCCGTGGTGGAAAGCCGACGAAAGGATCAGGAAAAGGAAAAGGACGACGGCGCCCAGTCCCACGGCTCCCATGCCTATCTGGACCTTATGCCTCAAGCGCAAGGCCCGCGTGAAAAGCAAGGCCTGCATGACCCGGAGCGACAGGGAAACGCCCAGCCACGAAAGGCGGAATGCCTGGGTGGCCGCCGATCGGGATTGCCTGTCCTTTTCATGGAAGGCGGTGTAGTCGAGCAAATAGAGATCCGCCACCGGTACCTCGGTGAAACCGTCGCGGCGGGTAATGGTCGCCACTTCGACCCGGTGGGCGCGATGCAATTCCTGGCGTATTTCCTTGAGTTCGAAACTGCATTCGCCCGTCAAAGCCTGCTTATCGCAAGCCGCGGCGATGCGCCGGGACATGGCTTCGAAGTCGCCCAAAGGCGAACCTTCGCCCAGGCCCGGCAGGTAAATGATGGCGTCGCGCGATTTGATGGCGGGACGCTTTTCCGTCGATGCGCGGTTTTCCCCGGCTTTCTCGGTGGAAGCTTCCGGTTTCCCGTTCGCTTCATTCGTCGCCGGTGACTTGCCCGCAGACCAATCCTTGGGATCTTCCAGTCTTGCGTAAACGGGGTTTCCCTTGTCATTATCGGTACGAATAGCCGCCTCCCGGTTCTTGGCGTCCTAGATGATTTAGAGCTAGGGTACAGCCCGGAAGCGAAATTTCGCAAGCAAGTCAAAAACAAAAATCGCCCCCTTTTGCCCCTCAAACCGGGGGCGGGGGTTAAATCGCCGGCAAAAATCGGGCGCGGGCCGAAGCTTCAACTTCGGCTTTAACTTCCACTCGAAGTCGGGGGTTCAGCCCTGGGAGACCGCTATCTTGCTCGTGGCGCCTTGCATGGCCGCCTTGTTCAAGTCGCGCAGGATTTCGGCGGCCGGACGCCCATAGGTCACCGGTTCCATGGCCGCCTCTGCCTTTTGGACGATGCCGTCGCGGTTGGCGTAAGTGCCGCTTTGCTCGTAAATCGTGAGCGTCGGCAAGGCCACGGTAACGTTTCCGTTACGCAGGAGATCGCCGTCGCCGAAATCGAGGAGAATGACGTTTTCGCTGCGCGCCAGGACCTGTTTCAGTTGCGGCGAGGCCTCCGATCCGGGAATGCCGTGCACCAGCAAAACCGTGCCCAAGGCCCCGTCTTTCGACGCCAGCGAAGCAAGGCTTTCGTCGGGATCGAGGCCCAGCGCGGTTTTCAATCCCGACCGGTTGGGATTTTTGTCGCCGGCGATGGTGAAGCCGGGAAAGACTTGATCCTGGGAGGAAGGCTTGGCATAGGCGTGCAGGGGAAGCCCCAAGGCTTCGGAAGCGGTCTTGGCGGCCGCCAGGGTTTCCTGGGAAGACCAGGCCGAAACCAGGGCCAGGCTTCCGGGCAGGCGCAATAAATCGGCGGCGTGGGCCACCGCTTCCTTATAGACCGCGTCCTTACCGTCGATTTTCGGCTTGTGCAGGCGCTTGTCATAGACGTAATCGAAACTGAGGCGACCGTGATCGCACATCCAGCTTTTATTCACCGCGTCGTTTTGGCGCGGGACGATGCGCTTGATCTTTTCCTTGGCGTCGAGGTCGATGCGGGTATTGCAGCCCACGGCGCATTCCCCGCATACCGAATCCTTGCTATGCAGATGCCAGACCCGGCTTTGGAACAGGAAATCCGAAGAGACCAGGGCTCCCACCGGACAGATGTCGACGACATTCATCGAAAGGGGATTGTCGAGGACTTGGCCGGGGAAAAGGGCGATTTCGCTGCGGTCGCCGCGGTAAATGACATTGAGCTCGTTTTCGCCGCTCACCTCGTTGGTGAACCGGACGCAGCGGGTGCAGACGATGCAGCGCGAACCCCAGTATTTGACGTGCGGCCCGAAGGTGGCCTTGCTCTTGACCACTTTCTCCTCGTGGAAGCGTCCATGGTCGCGGCCGAAGTCATAGCTGTAATCCTGCAGCTTGCATTCGCCGGCCTGATCGCATTCGGGGCAATCGAGGGGATGGTTGATGAGCAGGAATTCCATGACGCCCTTGCGGGCCTCTTCGACGGCCTCGCCGGTGGTGGTGACTTCCATGCCCTCGGTCAGGGGCTGGGCGCAGGCCACCACGGGACGGGGGGCGCCTTTGACGCCGACCATGCAAATGCGGCAGTTGCCGGCTATGCTCAAGTCCTCGTGATAGCAATAGTGGGGTATCTCGATGCCGTTTTCATGGGCGGCCTTGATGACGGTCCATTCGGCCGGCACGGTCAGGTCGCGGCCGTCGATCTTGATATTCACTTCCTTGCCCATATCAGGTCCGGTCCATTCCCAGGCCGACTTCGAGGACCGAAGGCGCCTTGTGTTCGCGTGTCGCTTGCTTGGCCGTGGCGGTGAATTCGTCGCGGAAGGTCCGCGCCTTTTCATCCAGGCCGGGATCATGCAGTTTCTTCTCGAACTCCCCGCGGAAATGCTGCAGGTAGCTCTGCATGGGCATGGCGGCGGCGTCGGCCAAAACGCAAATGGTGCGGCCGCGCATGTTCTTGCAGACGTCGCCGAGCAAATCGAGATCGCCCTGGCGGCCATGGCCATGGGCGATGCGGTGGGCGAGCTTTTCCAGCCAACCCGTGCCTTCGCGGCAGGGCGTGCATTGCCCGCAGCTCTCGTGGTGATAAAAACGCATGGTATTGAAAATCGAATCGACCAGGTCGACGTCTTCGTTCAGGACAGTAACGCCGCCGCTACCGAGCATGGAGCCCAGGCCGGCCAGGCTTTCATAATCCATGGTGCATTTGGCGACCATGTCCGGGGTCAGGACGGGCGCCGACAAGCCGCCGGGGATGACGGCCTTCATTTTCTTGCCGTCCCGCAGGCCGCCCCCGTAGTCGTTGATGAAGCTGTCCATGGTGATGCCCAGGGGAACCTCATAGACGCCGGGTTTATTCACCTGCCCCGAAAGGCAGAAAATCTTATAGCCGGGACTTTTTTCCGTGCCCCACTGGCGGTGCCAAGCGGCCCCGTTTTTCACGATGTGGGTGACATTGGCTATGGTCTCGACATTATTCACGATGGTCGGGCATTTGAAGAGACCCGATATGGCGGGAAACGGCGGTTTGATCTTGGGATAGCCCCGTCCGCCTTCGATGGAGGAAAGCATGCCCGTTTCTTCGCCGCAGATATAGGCTCCCGCGCCGCGGATGACGGTGACGGTGATGTCGAAACCCTTGCCGAAGGCATTGGCGCCGACATAGCCCTTGGCCTTGGCCTCGCGCACGGCTTTGTCCAGGCGCTCATAACCCAGGATGAATTCGCCCCGCAAGTAGATGAAGGCCTGGTGGCTTTGGATGGCCCAGCAGGTGATCAGCGCGCCCTCGATGAGCTGGTGCGGATCGCGCTCCAGGATATGGCGATCCTTGAAAGTACCGGGCTCGCTCTCGTCGCCGTTGATGGCGAGATAGGCGGGCTTGCCCGTACCTTTGGCGAGGAAGCTCCATTTTTTCCCGGTGGGAAAACCCGCTCCTCCGCGGCCGCGCAGGCCGCTGTCGTCGACGAGCTTGACCAAGGACGCCGGATCAGTAGTACCCACATGTTCGCGAGCCACGGCATAACCGCCGCGCGCTTCGTAATGATCGAGGGTATGGGAGCCGTCTTCGTGGATATGCGCCAGGATGACGGGCTTGAAAGGCACGATGGGCTTGGGTTCGGTGGGCGCGGGCGTATCAGCCATGGTGTTTATCCGCCTTGCCGTTGGCCTCGGCCGTATGGGGGTTGAAAGGCTTCAGCCCCGAGTCGGCGACCGGAGAGGAAAAAGGAGTATGCAGAGGTCGGGGAATCCGGGTGACGCTTTCGCCCTGGCCTTCCTTCAAATAAGGGTCTTTGTCGTCGAAGCGCCGGGCGCCGTTGTCGCGTTCGCCGGTGAAGGTGAAATGCGAAGGCATCACTTCGACGCGCGTATCCATGACCACGCCGGGCTTGCCGCGATAGTCCGCCTCGGTCTTGCCCTCTTGCCGAAGCAAACCGTCGACATAGTCGGCGAGGACTTGGCCTTTCATGCTGCAGAAATGCTCGAAATCCTTTTGCACGACCGGCGGCCGGTCGCAATCGGCCAGGCATTCCACTTTCTCGCAGGAAAACAGGCCGTCGGCGGTGATTTCGCCCGCCTTAATCCCCAGCTTGTCGGCGATGGTCTTGAGGGCGGCGTCGGTATTGCCATCGAGCGCGCACATCAAGGTGGCGCAGACCATGAAGCGGTGCTTGCCGTGGAAACTGCGCTTGAAGTGGGTGTAAAAAGTGACCATGCCCTGGACATGGGCCACCGGCATCTCGGTCAAGTCGGCCGCCACTTGCATGGCCTCGTCGGTGATGCAGGAAAACTCTTCCTCCACCAGGCGCAAAACCATCATCAGCATGGAGCGCTTATTGGGGTATTCCCCCAGCATTTCCAGGAATTGATCCTTGCGCGCCTGCGAGAGGCGAGCCAAAGCGGCTTGCGCCTTGGCCTCGGGCGAAAGGGGGGCGATAGTAGGGGAGGCGCTAGTCATGGATGGGCCAAAAATACTTCCCCGGCCCATCCTGGTCATCAACGCATTTTGAGGTAGACCAAGCCCATGCCGATGATGAAGGCGCCGAGCAAAACCCAAACCAAAAGGCGCTCGCGGCCCGTGGTATGCACCACCGTTTTACCCTGGTATTCGCTCACGCGCGAACCCATGTTCTTTTCCATGAATTCGCCCAGTTTCCGGAAAGAACTGGTGTCCACCAGATTCCCGGCCCGGCGGAAAGCCTCGCTGTCGCCCCCCACCGGCACCGATCCGCGCAATTCCCTCAGGCGGAATTGCAATAACTCGACCAATTCCCGGCACGATTTCGGCCTATCATCGGGCTTCTTGGACAGCATGAACCGGATGATGCGCATGGTCGAGGGATGGAAAACCGGTGCGGCCGTCCCTCTTTCCGAACCCCAGGTCGGCTCGCTGTGCAAATGGCCGGAAATGACCTGGTTCAAGGTGCCGGTATAAGGCGGTTGGCCGAGTATCAATTCGTAAAGAATGACCCCGAGGGAATAAATGTCCGAGGCGGGCCCGATGACCTTGCCCGGCATGAAGCATTCGGGAGCCATGTAGGTCGGCGTCCCCAAGGTGGTCTCCGCCGCCGTCAAATCGATTTGGGTCATGTCCTTGGCGAGCCCTAAATCGCTGACCTTGAGCTTGCCTTCCTTGGTCACCAGGATATTGGCCGGCTTGAGATCGCGATGCAGGATTTGCTGGCTATGCGCCACCTGCATGGAGGCGGCGACGTGGCCGACGATTTTCAGCGCCAATTCCTCGTGCACCGGCCCGTTGCGGCGCAGGTATTCCAGCAAAGAATGGCCGCCGACGAATTCCATCACCAGGTAAAGCAGCCCCATGTCCTCGCCGAAATCGAGGACGCGGACGATGCCGTCGTGGTTGAGGCGCGCGGCCATTTGCGCTTCGCGGCGGAAACGCTCGCGGAAGGAAGTCATTTGCGAGGCTCCCGGACCTTGCGGCTGGGAGCGCAAAACCTTCACCGCCACGGGTATGCCCAGGGTCTGGTGCATGCCTTTATAAACCTGGGACGAAGACCCTTCCCCGATGAGGTTTTCCAGATAACAACGGCCCAAAACCTTGCCCGTCAGCAGCATCAGCGTTTCTCCGGGTTAACGGAGGAGGCCGATGTCGGCAGGGTGCGGGTATTGCGGAACAAGGAAGAGCCCAGATTGCGCAATTGATCCCAGTAATAGGTGAGGTTGGCGCTGCCGGTTTGCATTTCGGTCAATTTCTCCTGCACGTTTTCCAAGACTTCCTCGATCAGGGCCGAGGGGTTGGCGCCCGCGGGCCGGGTGCGTATGTCCTTTTCGACCTTGGTGACCTTGCGCGCCACCACGTCCAGGCGCTGCAATTGCAATTGGTTTTCATCGTGGCAGCGCTGGATGAGGGCGTAAATCTGATCGGCGTCCTGGTTCAGCCAGCCCCGCACCTGCTCGACCTCTTCCCTGTCCCGCACCAGTTTTTGCGACCACGCCTCCACCACGGTGACCAGGCGGACGAATTCCCCCGCGTCGACGTCCGGCCTTTCGACATGGTCCTGGTTGCCCGCGCGGGCCGAGACATAGCGCACCACCTCGTCGAGCGGGCTACGCACCTGGTGCTCGGAGTAATTGAGGCCCACCGATTCCTCGTCGGGGCTGACGCGCAGGGTGGATATCCGGCCGATGATGACCCAGAACAAATAGCCGACCAGAAAGGCCCAGAGGAAACAGATGAATCCCCCCAGCAATTGCACCATGAAAAACCCCGAGCGGGTCAAGCTGATCCCCAAGGCTTCCGAGGTAGCGGTCAGGTAACTCTCCTTGGCGAAGACGGCGGTCAGGATGATGCCCATCAAACCGGCCGCCCCGTGCACCGGAACCGCGCTCACGGCGTCGTCGAGTTTCATGCGCAAAAGGATTTTCTCGCTGAAGAAGTATGCCAGCCCGCCGCCGCAGCCGATCAAGGCTGCCGCCGCCGGGGTGACCACGTCGGCGCTGGCGGTGATGGCGACCAGACCGGCCAGAATGCCGTTCATGATGGTTCCGGCGCCGCTGATGCCATGCAAGGCCCACCCGAAAAGCAGGCAAATCATGCCGCCGAAAACCCCGCCCAGCACGGTATTCAAAACGATGGTGCCGGTTTCGGGGCCGAAAGGCGCCGAACCGCCGTTGAAGCCTATCCAGCCGAAGAAAAGGATGAAGGTCCCCAGGGCCACCATGGGCATATTGGAAGCGTGCAAATCCACCACCTTCCCGTCCTTGTCGAACCGTCCCAGCCGGGGACCGATTTTGACGATGCCCGCGAAAGAGACAATGCCCCCTATCATGTGCACCACCGAGGAGCCGGCGAAATCGTGAAAACCGATTTGATGCAGCCAGCCTTCGCTATTCCAGACCCAATGCCCGTATACCGGATAGATGATGAGGGACAGGCCCACCGATCCCAGGATATAGGGCAAGAACCGCAGCCTTTCCGCCATGGCGCCCGATACGATGGTCGCCGCCGTGCCGCAAAACACCAATTGGTAGAGAAAGGGGAAGGATTCGGAATCGGCCGCGCCGTTCAAAAAGAAAATGGGTTCGCCCACGATGCCGGCGAGGCCGTTGACTCCGAACATCAAGGCATAGCCGACCCAGTAAAAACAAAAGGTGGCCACCAGGAAATCGACCACATTCTTGAGGGCGACATTGATGCTGTTCTTGGACCTTACCGATCCCGCTTCCAGGCAACAAAAGCCCGCTTGCATGAAAAAGACCAAGCCAGTGCAAGTCAGCAACCAGACATTGCGGACGCTTTCCAATAAATCGATTTCCATGACTCCCTTTTGCTTCACCTTCCCTGGCGAAGACAGGCTGGCTGGTTGGTTGAACGGGAAGAAAACTCCCTAAAACCTTTCACACCTTGCGCAAGGTAAGCAAGTCATGGGCCGGAATTGTAATGCTGAACCATTACAAAAAAAGCGCTATCCGGCGGGTTAACGCGGGGTATGACAAGCAAGGTCAACTAATGCCTTTAATTGGCAAATAAGGTTGACATTACTCCAAGGCTGAACGTGAAGTAAAAAGGCGCTTCTTCCAGCGATGGCTTATCGGTCTAATTCGCCCGCGATGACATTGAAGCTGGCCAGAATCGCCACCAAATCCGCGAGCATGGCGCCTTCCAACAGCTTCGGAAAAACGGGGTAATTGATGAAGGACGGCGGGCGTATGCGCACCCGGTAGGGATTGCCGCTTCCGTCGGAGACGAGGAAAAAACCGAGCTCGCCATTGGGCGCCTCGGTGCTGCCGTAATATTCGCCCACGGCGGGATGCAAACCATGCTCTTCGCCCGGCATGATGATCTTGAAATGGTGGATGAGGCTTTCCATGTCCCGGTAGGTCGAAACCTTGTCGGGAAGGGTGCGCTTTTGGTCCTGGTATTGGATGGGGCCGGGTTCCAGCAATTTAAGGCCTTGCCGGACCAGCTTGATGCTCTCGGCCATTTCGTCGATGCGGACCTTGAAGCGCGCCATGCAATCGCCTTCGGCATAGGTCGGCACCTGGAAATCGAGTTCCCGGTAAATCAGGTAAGGCCGGAATTTCCGCATGTCGTAAGCGACGTTGCTGGCGCGCGCCATGGGGCCGGTGATGCCATAGGCCAGGACGTCCTCGGGAGTGATGACCCCTATGCCCTGGGTGCGATCGATGAAGATGCGGTTCTTGTAAAAGCTGTCGCGCAGCACGCCCAAGGTGCGATCCATGCTGTCGAGGATGGCGGTGACGCGCTGCTCGAATCCCTCGGGCACGTCGAAAGCGATGCCGCCCACGCGGGTATAGCTGGTGGTGAGGCGGGTGCCGGTGACGGCTTCGAAGACGTCGTAAAGCTTCTCGCGTTCGACGAAGGTCCACAAAATGGAGGAAAAAGCCCCCAAATCCATGGCCAAGGCCCCGACGCAAAGGCTGTGATCGGCCAGCCGCGACAGCTCGCAGAGAATGGTGCGTATCACCTGGCAGCGCCGGGGGGGTTCGATGCCCAGCATTTCCTCCACCGCCACGGTGAAGCCGATATTGTTGTTGAGCGGCGAGAAATAATTAAGCCGGTCGCTCAAGGTGACGAACTGGTTATAGCTGCGGTTCTCTCCCAGCTTTTCGAAACCGGTATGCAAAAAACCGATTTCCTGATCGCATTTGATCACCCGCTCGCCCTTGACCTGCATTTTCACCCGCAGGGTGCCGTGCATGGCCGGATGGGATGGGCCCACGTTCATGTGGACGATATTATCGGCTTGCTCGACGACTTCTTGCTCGTAGGAGTACATGCTGGCTCAATTCAATCGGGACGGTTGGGGGCCTTGTCCATGGGTACGGCGTGATAGACGGGGAAATTGCCGCGTTCGCCGCGGCCCCGCAAGGGATAATCCTTGCGCAGGGGATGGCCGTCATAGTCGTCCGGCATGAGGATGCGCTGCAAATTCGGATGGCCGGTGAATTCGATGCCATAGAGATCGAAGACCTCGCGCTCGGTCCAATTCGCCCCCGCGAAAAGATCAGCGATGCTGTCGATGCGCGGATCCTGCTCCGATACCATGGCCTTGACCTGGACCTTCACTCCCAGTTTGGGCGAAAGCAGGGTCGTGACCACGGCGAAGCGCTCCGAGGGCCGATCAGGGAATTTCAAATAATCGGCGCAGGTCAAGTCGATGAAATAGCTAAACGCCAACTCGGCATCGTCGCGCAAAAAAGCGACGAGACCCTTCGCGTCCTGGGCGTCCACCGTGAATTGGTGGTAATACGGATGGGGAATATGCGCTAGCAAGCGGTCGCCGAAACGGGCCTTGACCTTTTCCTCGACAACGGCGAGCCGGCTGGCGTCAAAAACGATGGGAGAAGGCATGCGTCAACCCTTCGGCCGGGAGGGATTGCGGTAAAAGGCGTCGGGAGTGCGCGAAGCGGTCGAAAGCGAGGTGTCGCGGCTGGGATCGTCGGTGACGAAATCCTGGGAACGCGCCTGGCCCTTTTTCGCCTTGGCCTGAACCAGCATGAGGGCGTCGATAAAGGCTTCGGGGCGGGGCGGGCAGCCCGGCATGTAGGCGTCGACGGGGATGAATTGGTCCACGCCCTGGATCAAGGTATAGGTGTCGAAAACGCCCCCGGAGGAAGCGCAGGCGCCCATGGAAATGCACCATTTCGGCTCGGGCATTTGCTCCCAGATGCGCTGCAGGACCGGCATCATCTTGAGCGAAATCCGACCCGAAACGATGAGCAAATCGCTTTGGCGCGGCGAGAATTTCAGCACTTCCGATCCGAAACGCGAAGCGTCGTACTTGGACATGAAGGTGGCCATCATCTCGATGCCGCAGCAGGCGGTGCCGAAAGGCATGGGCCACATGCTATTGCCGCGGGCCCAGTTGATGGCGAAGCTTAGGTTGGTCGTGATGACGTCGTTGATGGCGGAAGTCAATCCCATTCGAGCACCCGATTTTTGAGGATATAAAAGAGTCCGAGACCGAGGATGTCGAGGAAAAGGAAAACCGCGACCAGGCTGCCCACCCCGTGCATGTTCCGGAAGGTGACCGCCCACGGCAAAAGGAAAATGGTCTCGATGTCGAAGAGAATGAATAGCAGGGCGAAGGTGTAGAATTTCAGCGCGAAGGGCTTATGCGGGTTTTCGGTCTGATCGACCCCGCATTCATAGGGGTCGAACTTGACCTTGCTGAATAGTTTTTGGGGACCGAGCATGGTCGAGACCCCGATGGCGGCTATCCCGATGAAGATCACCAGGATGGCATGCAGGATGAAGGGTAGGAATTCGTTTAGCATAGGCTTAATTTGCGGAAATTAGAAAATCATCGCCTCCTAGGAGACATCCTTGAAAATCATTGAAACCGAGTTCGACGGCTTTGAAGCCATAGACATCCAAACCGCCCGGGCGCACATGATCATCGTGACCGGGACGGGCCCGCGAATCGCCTATTTAGCGGCGAAAAAAGGCAAGCAAGAGGGACGAAACCTGCTTTTTTGGGACTATCCACGCAAATACCAGCGCAAGGATTGGGCTCTTTTGGGCGGCCACCGCATTTGGCATACCCGCCCGGGAGCCGATGAAGCCGAAGAGACCTACATGACCGATTCAGCCCCATGCCATGTCCGTATCGGCAAACGCGGCGTGCAAATCACGGCCTCGGCTTCGGCCGATGCCCTGATTCAAAAATCGCTTACGGTCACCGTCGAGAACGACGATACCTTCCGGGTCGCCAATAAACTCACCAATATCGGTGAAATGCTTTGGTCGGGTGGATTGTGGGCGCTGACCTGCACCTTGCCCGGCAAGCGCACCACCTATGGCATACCGCTTGGCGACGGCCAGGAGTGGGATGTTTTCACCCTCGTCATTCCCAAAGCCTGGGGCGGACATGCCGTCAAGGTCAATGATCCCCAAATCAGCTTTACCGAGGATTGCCTCATTCTCAAACCCAAAGGGCAAAAAGCCAAGCGCATGATCCAGGCGCCGCAAGGCTGGATTGGCATGACCGATGCGGATGAGAAAATCTCTTTCCTCGTCCATACGCCCTATCAGCGAGGCGCCCAATACCCCTTGAATTGCAATGCCGCCTTTTTCGTCGGCCCTAAAAATTTCATGGTGGAAATGGAACACATGGCTCCAGAGAGAACTTTGCGGCCGCAGGAAAGCATCGAGAATATCCAGACATGGGCCTTGCGAGCGCCCGTCGATTGGGGTAAGCTGAAGGGGCTTTATCGTTTTTCATAGACCGGAAATCGAAACGGTATTGCATATCGTCACCATTGAATAGTCGGTATCCGATGGCCTTTTACCGGTTCATGGGTTTTTTAACCTGCACTACGGCCATCTGGGTCTTGGTGGGTTGGAGACTTTCCATGCAATGGATGGTCGCTCCCATCGCCGGATGGCCGGCGACGGTCCCCCCCACCGCGCTATACCTGTTGCTAGCCGGCTTGGCCCTCATCCTATACCGCAAAACAAGGGCGGTTTCGTTTTGGCGGGACCTCGCCGTAACCTATTTCATGGTGGCTCTGACCCTTTGGGGCTTGGCCGGTTATGCCTTTCCCACTGTACCACGGCTCGGCCAGTTCTTTCTGAACTCATGGGTCGCGGCCATGGTCCCTCCCTTCACCCCGAATTCGGCTTTACCAACTTTAGGAGCGATAGGATTCGGGGCATTGACCCTGATTTTTCTGAAGGTTACCCATCCCCGCCTGAGAAAACTCGGCCTCGTCACCTGCCTTTTAGGGAGCACCATTCCCTGGGTGGTGGTGATGGCCTACTCCACCCATGCCGAATCCTTGGTCACTCATCCCGGCCAGGATATTGGGGTTGCCCCGTTCACAACCTTGGGCCTCCTCTTTTTCTATGCCGGCTTATGGAGCCTGAGTCCAAGCCGATGGCTCAGCGACCTTTGGACTTCGGAAAGCTTCACCGGTAAGATCATGCGCTGGGTTTTGGCCATCAATCTTTTGACTCCTCTCGTTTTCAGCAATCTCCAATACGTGCTGAAAGAAAACGAGCGTTTCGATTCCCGCCTCATGGTGGCGTTGACTTGGTGCGGTCTCAGCCTTGTCTTCCTGATCAAGTCGCTTTTTCTCATCCGGGCCATTGCGGACCGCGAAAACACCATCGAAGCGAATATGCGGGAAAAGGAAGCCTTGATCGCCGAATTGAAGCTGGCCCACGAGCGGGTATCCAGCTTCAACGAGAGGCTGGAGGAAAAGGTTAACCAAGCCACCGAGAATTTAACGCGCAGCAATTTGGAATTGCAGCAATTCGCCTATATCGCCTCCCATGACTTACAGGCCCCCTTAAGAAGCATTTCCGGTTATATCCAATTGGTCCAGCGAAGACTCGGGAAAGACGCCGATATCCAATTGCAAGATCTCGTGGTCAGAACGGTCTCCAATGTCCAACAAATGCGGGATATGATCCAATCGATATTGGAATTCTCCCGCACCGACTCCAAATCCGTTCCTTTCGAAAGTCTTTCCTTGGTCAACCCCTTGCATACGGCATTGGACGCCTTGCAGGATTCCATCGAGGAAACCCAGGCCAAAATCGAAATCGGCGCCTTGCCGCAGGTGACCGGAGATTCCGGCCAATTGGCCCAACTTTTCCTCAACCTGATCGGCAATGCCATCAAGTACCACGGGGGGAAACCTCCAATCATCAAGGTTTCCTGCCAAATGAATGGGCCCATGATTGTCGTTTGTGTGGAAGATAACGGTATTGGCATCGAAAAGAACAATCTTGAGAAAATCTTCGAAGTTTTCAAAAAAATCCATCCTGCCTCCCAATACCCCGGCCATGGCATCGGCCTGGCCATTTGCATGCGCGTGGTTCATCGACACGGCGGCAGGATTTGGGTAGAATCGGATTTGGGCAGGGGAAGTAAATTTTTTTTCGCTCTCCCTTCCCTCGAGATGGTACCCGCATGACCGAAGCACTCCAATCCGAAAGATTAGTCGAGGTTCTCTTGGTTGAGGACAACTACAATGACTTTTTTTTCACTCAAGAAGGGTTCAAGGAGGCTGGAGTCACCGCTCATTTAAACCATGTCGAAAATGGCAGGGAGTGCATGGCGTTTTTACGGCGGGAGGGAGGTTACCAGTTGGCCGCCAGACCCGATTTGATTTTACTGGACATCAATATGCCCTATATGGATGGCCGGCAAGTGCTGGAGCAGGTCCGAAATGACGAATTGTTGAAAACCCTGCCGGTAGTCGTCTTGACGACGTCCAACCGCAATACCGACATCAGCGATATGTATCGTCTCTATTGCAACGCCTATTTTGTGAAGCCCATCGATTTTGACGAATTCATCGCGACCATCCGCCTATTAGGCGAATTCTGGTTCCATAAGGCGAAATTGCCTCCAAAATTGAACTCCTAGCTCATCGTTTGGATTTTCCGGGGCGCTTTAGGCCAAGATGCCCTAATCCAACGTCGAATTAACCCTTCGCGGGTGGGGTTCGGGGATAACTTACCCTCGGGCACCTTTATTTTTGCGGTGTTTGCCAAGGTTTTTGGAGAATCCCGGGGAGGAAAGCGATGATGATTGGAAGGAATGGCATTCGGAAATGGGTTGCCCTGACAATGGGTTTGTGGGTCGCAAATACCGCGTATTCGGCCGTGCAAGAGCTACACCCCTCCTTCACCGTCCGGCATATCCTGCCTTCGCAACTGAATACCATCGGCGGCATCGGCGGCATCGACTTGCTGCCCAATGGGGACGGCGTCATTTGCACCTGGGGCGGCAGTCAGAAATCCGACGGCGAAGTCTGGCTCATCCCCGCCTTGGCCAGTGGAACACCGGGAACCCCCACCCGCATCACCACCGGCATGCGCGAACCCCTCGGCGTCAAAGTGGTCGACAACGACTTCTATGTCATGGAAAAATCGCGCATCGACAAGTATACCGGCTCGGGAACGACCTGGACCAAGTCGACGCTCTGGAGTTTGCCGACGGCTTGGTATACCGACGGCCAATGGCATCACTTCTCCTTCAATCTGGTTTACCGGGACGACGCCTTTTGGTTCACCACCGGCACGGCCTACGATTATGACCCGAATGACCCCATTCAGCGCGGCGCCTTGATCAAGGTGCCGAAAACCGGCGGCTCCTTCACCCAATTGGCGCGCGGTCTGCGCAATACCAATGGCGTCGGCATCGGCCCCGACGACGAATTTTTCGCCACCGATAATCAGGGCCACTGGAAACCGGCCGACTATCTCTACCACCTGCCCACCAAGAATGTGCCCACCAACGGCCGCTTCTTCGGGTTCAGGACCAATGGCAATAATGCTTGCGGTACCCAGGAGCCAAGCGTCGGCGGCACCAATGACTGTCCCAATGATCCCGAATACCCGCCCGCGATTTGGCTGCCTTACGGTCAATACAGCAATTCACCCATGCGCCCTTTCCTCCTGAAACATGGCGCCTATAAGGGACAGATGATATCGGGCGACGTTTACCATGGCGGTACCTTGCGCTATTTCCTGGAAAAGGTCAAAGGCGAATACCAGGGGGCGGCTTTCACCTTCATGAATTCGGGTTCCGACGGCATTAATTTCGGGATTAACCAATTCCTCTATACCCCCGATACCTCGATTCTGGTCGCCGGCATCGGCGGCGGCACGTGCAATCTCGGCGGTTCCAACAACTGGAATTGGAATTCGACTTGCCGAGGTTTGGACGTGCTGAAGCCGACCGCCACCACGCCTTTCGACATTCTCGCCATACGCTCGGTGGCCGGCGGTTTCGAAATCGAATTCACCAAACCCGCCGGCACGGCGGCCGCCACGGCCGGCAATTACTCGGTCAAAACCACGGTCTATACGCCCCGCCAGGCTTATGGCGTCGACGGCGGGAGCGGCGATAACAATATCACCGTCAATGTCACCGAGGCGACGCTCAGCACCGACGGGCTCAAAGCCACCATTAAAACCGCCAGCCTGAGCACGCGCCGCATGTATGCGATAACCTTGAACAACAATATCAAGAGCGCGAGTAATGAGAACCTCTACACCAATGTCGGCTATTACACCTTGAACCAGGTCGGTCCGGCCGACGACCCTCCCACCGCCATTCAAAGCCATTTGGCCAAGAGCGTGCAGACCTCGGCCCAAATCGGACGCATCTCGCTCGATTTGCCTTTCGAGCAACCGTATAGCGTCTCCCTCTACAATGTGAATGGCAACCGGGTCGCCTCCCAGAGCGGTAGCCAGCCCCAGGCTTTCGCTACCGGTCCCTTGAAAGCCGGCATATACGTGCTGACGGGCAAGGTGGGCGACCAGGATATCCGCCAAAAAATCCGGGTGGAGTAAGCGGAGTTTAAATCCCCTGGACGCGCAGCCTACCCAAAGGCTGCGCCAACTCATTCATCAGTGCTAAGAGAACGCACTTTGCTAGCTTTTGCCCCCTTGGCGGGAATTTCACCCGAAATTGCCCAATTTTGCACCAGTAGCTCAGCTGGATAGAGCGTCGCCCTCCGAAGGCGAAGGCCACAGGTTCGACTCCTGTCTGGTGTACCATACCCCGCCGCCCCTACCCTAGCCTTCATTGAACAAAGCGATGTACTGGGAATAGCGGAAGCGGCGATTACGCGCATATCCCGTCACCTCCGTCAAAATCCCAAGCTCGACAAAGCGAGCGACCAATTGATTAGCGGCGGCCCAGGTCGTTCCTGTCTGGCTTACCACGTCACTCACGCCCACAATCGGCCGATCATAAAGTGATTCCAGGACTTTATGTCCATTGCCGGCAGCACGGCCCAGCCTTTCCGTGATGGCGGTGCGGTGCGATTCCCGGAGCATAAGCACGGCCCGCGCTTTTTCCGCCGCCTCCGCGGAGACCTCCACCACTCCCCGCAAGAAAAAAGCCAGCCATGCTTCCCAGCGTCCCGCTTCCCTCACCGCCTGCAAATGGTCGTAATAGGCTTGCCGATTACGCTTGAAGTAATACGAAAGGTACAGGACGGGCTTGTGCAAAATTTTCTGCTCGGTCAGCAAAAACGTGATCAATAACCGACCCACACGGCCATTCCCATCCAAGAAGGGATGAATGGTTTCAAATTGCACATGGGCCAAGGCGACTTTAACCAAGGGCGGCAAACCTCCATCGGTATGCAAATACGTTTCCAAATCCGATAACGCGCCCGGCACCACCCCATGCGGCGGCGGAACAAAGCTGGCCGTAGCCAAGGTTGAGCCTTGCGGGCCAATCCAATTCTGACTGGTGCGCAATTCTCCAGGCCGTAATTGGCCACCTCGGACTCCGTCCATCAGCTTTTCGTGGATTTCGCGAATCAGCCGGACCGATACCGGCAATTCGCTCAATCGGGATAAGCCATGATTCATGGCTTGCACATAGTTCAAGACTTCATCCACATCCCTCGGTAATTCGGGAGAGAACAATTGGGCTTCAGCCGCCAACAAGTCTTGCAAACTGCTTTGCGTGCCCTCGATTTGGCTTGAGAGTACCGCTTCTTTTCGCACGTACATGAACACGAAAAGATCGGGATTGGGCAAGGTCAATACCGATCCGTCCAATCGCCCCAAAGCCCGGTCGGCTGCGGACAAAAGCTCGGTTAATTCCGGGTCCAGTAAAATGGGTGGAATGGGAGGCAAGGGCGCAGGAATAAAGGCACGGTATCCGGTAAGTTGGGGGAGATATTGGCCGGCTCGGGTTGGGAAGGTGGGTTCCATATTGCTTTACCACTATCATAAGAGAGTCCAATTGGACACATATTATAGCATCACTTTAATATAGAGGCATAATGAGGGCCATATGCAAGCGAAATAGGCATAGGATGGCCAAATCGATGTTGCCCTCGGCCTGGGAGGCGCTGACATACCAAGGGGTCGGCGGCCGATTGGGTATCCCCACCGGAAATGGGCTATGGTCTAAGCCCCTATCGTCGCATACCGTTCCTTCATGTCGCGCACATCGTTTGGCTCCGCGAGGCTCCGGTTGCCGGCCCTCATCACCATGTCGGCATGCTTACTGACCACCGCCCGACGGTCGGCTGTCCCGGCAAAACCATCAATCGCCGCCAAGGCCTCCATGAGGCGTATGGACACCGCCGGGTTTCCCGACGAAAACTGCCTAATCGAATTGAAAGCCGCATCCATCATGCCTTCGAAGGTCAGTGCGTCGGTGACGATTCGCAAGGCTTCCGAATCATCATAGCGGAAGGGAGAAGGGAAGGCCGCCTTGGCCAAATAACACATGGCCGCGGATAAGTTGTTAATGCAGGCTATCGCGGTGAAGGGATCGTTTATCCCGGGAGAAAGCGCCCGCGACGCGACTTCCACGATCTGGTGAACGGAGAATTCCGCATCCTGCTTGGGAGTGCGTACATCGCCGATGAAAACCGACCTCTCCAACGCCGCGACTAAATCGGGCGAGAGCGGCGAAGGACTGTAAAGACGGCCCACGGCTTCCCCCTTCACGAGAAAAGAGCCGGGTCGTTTGCGCAAGACAAGCAGGCAGTCCGATTTCCGAATCGTTTCGAAGAGAAAGTCCGAATCCAAGTCCTGGATATATCCTCCCTTTTGGCAACGAATTTCCTCTTGATGGGAAAACCGCTGCAAAGACTCTTTCCAGTCGGGATCGGGGGAGCGCGACGGCTTCCCCAACTCCTCGGGAAACAAGCTGCGAATGGTGAGTTCCAAGGTTTTGGACACTTCTGAAATGATGTGATCGGCCTGGATGCTCACGGCGATATGATGAATGAATAAAATGAGGAGGAGGATATTGGCGATGGTCGCCAGGATGGCGGCGAAAACCGAAAGGATGGGGACGAAGGTGATGTCTTGGGTTTCGGTGACCGAGTTCAGGACGATGAGGCAATACGCATAGGTGGCCACATAAGCCCCCAGCACCACCTGGTTGATCCGCTGGGTCATGAAATTACGGAGGAGGCGGGGGCCGAATTGGGAGGAGGCCAGGCTCAAGCCGACCAAGGTGATGGAGAAAACCGTTCCCGCCACCCCTATCATGGCGGCGGAGATGGTGGAGAGTACGCTGCGAGCCGACGCTGAACTGCCCGCGAAAACATAGCGAAGCACGCCTTTGGGCCGGTATCGAAGCGTATCGTCCAGATAAACCATGCCGATGGCGGCACCGATTCCCAAAAGCACGATCAAAATGGGTACGAACCAGAATGACGATTTGATCTCGTCCCAAACCAATAGCAGCCGCTTCATCAAGTCATTATAGGTTTTGGGGTAGTCCTATCCTCATCCTACTTCACCGTCATCCGGATATATCTTGATTTGATCTGTACCCAGGACCATGCCGATAGTTTCGCCTGGGGCCCTATGGCCCGGTCAGCAATTTCGGGTCTGAGGCGAATTTCACGTCCGAATGAGGTCCATCAGGCGGCCGAAACTGTCGACGACGTCATATTTCACCTGCTCTGAGGTGATTTTCGCGAAGAACTTTCGGGCGCATTCAATCTTGCTCTTTTCGATTTCCCGCAGCTCAAGCGATGACATGCTCCCCTTGGTTTCGGCGACGAAGTATACATGTTTCACCTTGCCTTCCTGAAAGGCAATGGCCCAATCCGGATTGTACTCGCCCACCGGCGTGGGAATGAAGAAACCTCGCGGCAATTTGGTATAGACGGCCACCTCAAGACTGGCGTCCAATTCTTTCACGAATTCACTTTCATTCTTGGATTGCGTGAAGACATAGTCATAAATATTGCGCTGCGGAGTCGGAGTTGCTTTGTCGAAACTTTCCTTGGGATTCTCTCGGGTGAAGATGTCGATGCTGAAGGTTTCATCGACCGGGCTATATGACAAATGCTCGATGATGACCGTGGCCTTTTGCTCCTTGATCAGGCGTCCCGCCTCCCGTAAAAACTCCTCGGGATTGGTTCGGAATTGGAGAAAGGTTTTTTCCCGTATACCCTGTAAAATGGCGACCACGGTACGTCGGGTGAGTTGGGTGGCCTCGGCCAAGGTGCCCACCAAATCGTATTTCACCGAGGAATGGACCGAGAAAGTTTGAAAGGCGGTTTCGCTTTCCTTGACTTCGAATCCTTTCCCAGCCGAAAGGCCCACGAAAGACATCTGATCGGTTTGCTCTCCTCTTTGAACCGTGTATTGCAGGGGGCTAACCTTCAGTTCCAGATCAAGCGCCCGAATGCATTTCTGGATTAGCTCGGGAGAGTCGAATTGAACGGTATATGCGGCCTTGCGGTTGACTCTCTCCCACAGCTCTTTGAACGCTCGCTTTTCGAAGTTTGCATTGGGTTCCAATTTCTTTTCGCGCCTTTCGTTCTCGATCACCAATCCCTGGCCTATGCTGTAAACCGTATCGACGAGATCGAAAATAGCCGGAGCTAGAGGTTGTAATTCGGAAGGCAAGGGCGCCAAAGCACCTTGCGTTTTCGCATCGTGGTAGGCCTCGGCAATCCCATCGTGATCATCCAGATAATCGTGCTTGACCAGGTATTTGTAAACCTGTTTGGCCATCAGGGGAGTGACCACTATTTCGCCATCGGGTGTCCGCAGGATTTTGCCCGTGAAATAGGCTTCATCCGCCTTGCGAGGGCGTTCGGACAAGCTATCGCCGATATCCTTTTGCAGACCTTTCACAAAATCCTGGTAGCTCTCATTGGCGACGACCGTGAGCACATTCACCTGATGGACCGTAGCGGGGTGATCCATGCGATCTCCATTCTGGTTCACGCAAAGCCGCAAGCCTCGGCCGACTTCTTGCCGACGTGTCACGGAACTATCGCTGTGCTTGAGCGTGCAAATGACAAAGACATTGGGGTTGTCCCACCCCTCTCGCAAGGCCGAATGAGAGAAGAGAAAACGCACCGGTTCTTTGAAGGAAAGCAGGCGCTCCTTTTTTTTAAGAATCAGATCGTAGGCGTCGACATCATCGGCCTCTGAGGACTTCTTACCGGTCTCAGGGTCGATCAGACGCTTGGTTTTATTGTCGATAGAGAAATAACCTTCATGGGTTTGACCTGGAGCGATACCATCGAGGTATTTGAAATAAGAATCCTCGGAGAGTCGGGGCAATCGATTGAGGCAATCGACATATTCTTCCTCAAAGATCCGCGCATACTCACCTGCGGTCTCTTCTGAACCTTCATAGCGCCGGTACTTGGCTACTTCGTCGATGAAAAAGAGACTCAGCACCTTGATGCCCTGGTGAAAAAGTGATCTTTCTTTGTCGAAATGGGCCTGAATGGCCTCGCGAATTTGAATACGCCGCAGATTGGCCTCATCGACATGCCCACGTGCCTCTCCGGTGCGAATTTCTTCGCCATGGGTGAAGGAAACCGTGTCGGTCAAGGCATTGATGTCGGCAACCACCCAGTTCCGGTATTCCTCAAGACCATCGGACACGTCAAAAAGGTTATCCCCTTTTTTAACGATGCGAAAGTCACGTTGAATGCCGCCGCTTTTGCGCTTGATCTCCAATTCAAGTCGGGCTTCAGGCGGCTTGGCAGGCGAAATGCGGATGGAGTCGAGGTAGAGATAGGTGTCTTTGCCCGGCAAGCCACGCACCGATATGCCGCGTACGGCGATTTTCTTGACCAATTTTTGGTTGTATGCGTCGATAGCGTCGAGGCGATGAATTTTGTTATAGGTGGTTTTATGCGTGGCGCTATAACGCAACAGAAAGAGAGGGTTGAACTCCTGGAATGATTCCAGGGTTTTCTTGCCTTCCATTTTCTGCGGCTCATCCAGAATAAGGATGGGCTGGTTGGCGCGGATGACATCGATGGGCTTGCGCGATTGAAAGCCGTCGAGCTCGTCGTAGATGCGCCGAGCGTCCTGGCCTTTGGCATTGAAGGCCTGAACATTGATGATCAGCACATTGATGCCGGCATCGGAAGAGAAACTCTCAAGCTCGTGCAGGCGCTTGGAGTTGTAAATGAAGAAGCGGGCTTTTTTGCGATAGTCCTCTAAAAAATGCTCTGCCGTGATCTGCAGCGACTTATGCACGCCTTCACGAATGGCGATACTGGGAACCACAATGATGAATTTCCCCCAGCCATAACGCCGGTTGAGCTCAAAAATCGTTTTCACATAGCAATAGGTTTTACCGGTGCCGGTTTCCATTTCCACATCGAGATTCACCAGGGCGACCTTGTCCGACGCTAGGGCATTGGATACAGGTAGGTTTTGCCGTTGTTGCACCTTGCGAATATTCGCGAGCAGGACCTCGGGCGGCAAAACCAAGTCAGCATTGCGATAGCCGGCCAAGTCGGGATTGGCTACCTGTTGGCCCCCGGCGCTTTCGAGACGACCGGGGTCAATACGGTAGGTGAGACTGGACAGAAGCGGTTGGCCCTGAAAACAATCCACCACGGCTTCAACGGCGGCGGACTGGTAGGCCTGTTTTTTGAATTTTAGTTTCATTTTATCCAGCTTATCTTGGTCTAAAAACCTTGCCGAAAGGCGAAATTCGGCAAATTTCGGAATTTTTTTCAGCATTCATGCTTTCGCCGGCTGCACCTTGGGTCGGAGCGGGTACCTGTATTCCGGATCCTCCCGGTCCTTCAGGCAATCGCTTAAATAAGTAAGTCATTATTTTTCAAAGGGTTACACCAATATCGTTGGATTGTATTGGCCATCGCTTAAATAGGCGCTATGCCCAGAAAGGAAGGTATCTCGCGAATTTTCGAGATCCACCCACCTTTTCATCCTGCTTAATCAACCCTGCTTCAATAGTGGCGGCAATCACCTGCGAGACAACAGCGCTCTTGCTTTCGGGTTGCTTGAAACGGTCTCGAAGGCTTTGGTTGGTCATTCTCTCCCCCATGACCCACTTTAATGCAGAATGCTGGTAACAAGCCCTCACACGATCCTCCCTATCCATTTCTTCAAAATTTTTCGGACCGAAAATAGTGGCCTGGGTACGCCGAAGATGTGAATAAAAAGAGGGGGCCGGAAGTTGATAGACTTCTACCGCTTGAATGACCTTATCAACACCACTTCCTTTTTCCTCGCAAATTCCCATGCGACGCATTAACTCGGCCAAGCGTTCATTGCGCGATTCATAACCATCGATGAAGCGCTCGGCAGGCACGATGGGTTCCCCAGGATTCGAAATTTCTACTCGATTGCTATAGATATCCACTATCACCGATGTTCCGCTGACTTGAAAGTCCTGATGAATGAGGGCATTGGCAACCAATTCACGAATTGTGATTTCGGGCACCCATTTCACTTCTTTCCTCAATGCATTTTCGATAAGCTCATTTTGAGGTAATTGTCCCATGATGAACTGAATCAGCCCTTGAAAACCGACGGCATATCCTTTTCCCCCGGTTTGGTCTAAACGGGTTTCGAGTTTTGAGGTGCCATTGTAGACAATGACTCTTGGGGCTTTTCTGGCAAGATCGGGAAAATCGTCTAGACGCCTCGCTATCAGAAGCGCCCCTAGCCTGCGGATAGAAAACCGACCATCCACCTTTGTGACAAGTCTATCGCGCAGCAGTCTATCCAAAACCCCATCGCGATCGGTTGGAAAAGGCAGCTTTAACAATTCGAAAAAAGTTTGCGTATCAAGAAGCTCCACCACTTCCTGACCTGTCAAATCAGTTTTGGAAGGCTCTTCCAGCCAATCTGGTTTACCTTCGGCGAAGATTCGACGCAATTGATCTTCGCTCATGCCGACAAGAGCTTCACCTGCCCGCATGAGATACCGTCCATCCAAGTGGTAGGCGGTACCCAGCGGTCGTGAGGGAATCTGGAAAACAAGTACCCGTCCCTCTGGGTGGGCGACTTCATCAATGTCTACGCGGAACCCAACGGCATGGAAAATTTTTTCGGCCATACCCACTAGATCGCGACAAGCTTGGGTGCCTGTTACCGCGCGGGGAGGTTTATCTTCGACACCGAGAATTAATCGGCCACCGCCTTCATTTGCCAGGGCGACACAGTATTCAAATAACTTGCCCGAATCAAATTGGTTCTTGGCGGCTTTGAATTCCAGCCGTTGATTTTCCGATGGCGCCTGTCGCCATAGATTGACTTGTTCAATCGTGGTAGACATCAGGTAGGTATTCCAGAATGGACCCTCAAATCACCTTCACGTCAGTGTCAGGTGACAGGGTCTTGAAAATCTGCCCCGCATTGATTTTCGCAGCATCGTCGGCGAAGCCAGAATCGCGAAACACCACACGCAGGGGCTTGCGTTGGGCCAAGAGTTTCACGAGGGCCTCGTCGATACCACCCTCGAAGCAAGCGGCCAAAGCCGTTTCGTCGACGAAAAACACTTCTTTGCCGCCCAAGGTTTCGCGCTGAATAGGCAAAGCGAGATCGACACCCCAATCCAGGAGAACTTGGAAGAGCAAGTCTTCGGAAGTACGGCCAGGGCGAATATTGTCGATGTGGGCGAGGAGGGATTCCTGTTTTACGGAGTCAGCAGAATAATAGACTGGCTCCATATTGGACGAGTCTATTTTGAAAGCACGGAAGCCCACATCAAGGTTTCTATTTATCAGAGGGCTATCAGCCTTTAATTTTACTCCCGCTCTGGTCATTCGTTTCCGGGTAATTTCAGAAATGGTTTTAAAGCCCAGCCGGAATGCGTTTGTATCGGAATCACACGTCGCTGGCAGTTGCACTATAATGAATCTTCGGCTACCGCCATCAGCTTGATTCGATTCCATGACTGCTTGGGCGGTGGTCCCCGACCCAGCAAAAAAATCCATTACCAGATAATCATTTTTATTCGTAGCTGGAAGAATTTGAATTAATCTTCGGATAACACTTACGGGCTTTGGGTTATCAAATACATTTCCTTCCATAAGTGCACGAAGATCGATACTCGCTTTTTTACTTCCATCGAGATCATCCCATAAAGGTGAGGGTCTTTTTGTGCGACCCTCCAAATAAGTCTTCACATAGGGCCACCACACTTCCTTACCATTTTTTACTCTCTTCTTCCAAACGATAAAGTTTTCGGATACTAATTTTGCATACCCCTTAGAATCGAAGCGCCAGCAACTCTCATAGCCTGTTGGACCAATTGGATAAACATTATTTCCAACTGGATCAATCACAGGGAAAAACATGTTTGGTCGGTCTTCTCTACGGTCATTGCTTCCAGTTTTTCGTAGCTGCCATAAAGCGTATTTTCCTCGCTCATCCTCCTCTTCATAACGTTCCAAATCGTTTTCGGCCAGTGGGAGTCCCGACAATTCAGTATCCGGATCTTTAGAATAAATCAATACGTAGTCGAAAGAGGAACCTAATCCTCCACTATCTTGTCCGGTTGTTTGCCCTGTTGCTCTAACAATAGTCCCCTTGTAATTTCCTTCACCAAATATTTCATCGCACAACCGTTTGAGATTTGCCCCTTCGTTGTCATCAATACTGACAAACAAAATCCCATCATTTGTAAGAAAGGACTTGGCGATTTTCAGCCGCGAATAAATCATAGATAACCAGTCCGAATGGAAGCGGCCATTCGCCTCTGTATTGGAAATCAATTTGTTTCCAGAAGCATCAGACTGATTTGATCGCGCTAGGTATTCCGAGTTGCTTTCTGCGAAATCATCCATGTAAATCAAATTGTTTCGCGTATTATAAGGCGGATCGATGTAAATCATCTTCACCTTACCCAAATACGTTTCCTGCAGCAGCTTCAATGCTTCGAGATTGTCTCCCTCGATGAACAAATTCTTCGTCGTATCGAAATCCACGCTTTCTTCGCGGCAGGGACGCAAAGTTTTCGCAATGGGCGCATTCGCCGCGAGCAAGGCTTCGCGCTTGCCGGGCCAGTCCAAACGATAGCGCTCTTGCGGCCCTTCTACGATGTGGTTGGATAGCTCTTGCCGCAATTGATCGAAGTCCACCGCTTTCTTCAACTTGCCGTCTTTGCCGCGCGCTTCGGTCACGCAATTGGGAAACAGCGCCGCCAGCTTGGCGATATTCTCTTGGGTGAGGTCAGGGCTGTGCATTTTCAATTTGTCCATGAGTTGGCCGTCAAGTTTGGGGTTCGCGCATCGCTTCGCCGGTGAGAATGGCGTTGAGAGGCGGGTTGATGAAATACAGGGTGCGCCCGATTTTTTTCTTCTGCAAGAATCCGCCTTGCACCAAGGCGTCTAAATACTTGGTCGCGGTGATGCGGGTGACTTTCAGGTCGCGCATCACAAAATCGATTTTCGTGTAAGGGTGGGTGAAAAGATTATTGAGCAAATCCTGAGTGTAAAATTTGTATTGCGCGCGAATGCGGTGCTTGGCGTCGTATAGAGCCGCGCGAATGGCTTCAATGGTTGCGATGGCCTCGGTGGCCGTGGCCTCGACCCCTGCCAATTGGTATAGCACCCATTCTTCCCACGCATCGCGGTCGCGCACGCTTTGGAGCAGGCGATAATAGTCTTCTTTGCGACGCACAATGTGGCGGCTCAGGTAAAGGGTGGGAATGTCGAGCAACCCTTCTTTGACCAGGTAAAGCACGTTGAGAATGCGTCCGGTGCGGCCATTGCCGTCATAGAAGGGGTGTATGCTCTCGAATTGATGATGCATGAGAGCCATCTTGATGAGGGGATCGGCGTCAAAGGTGTCGGCTCCGTTCACGAAGCGCTCCAGACCTTCCATCAGGGTCTGAATCTCTCGCGCATCTTGGGGCGGCGCGTACACGATGCGCCTCGCGCCGTCTTTGAGCGAGGTCCCCGGCACCTTGCGGAATCCGGCTTGATTGCTTTCCAGTTCGGCTTGAATGCGCAGAATGTGGTTGAGGGTGAGCAATCCCGTTTCTCTCACCAATTCAAAGCCCACCCGCAGGGCCTGCCGGTAGCGCAGCACTTCCTTGGCGGCGGGATTGGCATTGCTTTCGGGAAAGGCGTCGTCCTTAAAGATTTCGTCATGGGTGGTGACAATGTTTTCAATGGCCGAACTGTCCTTGGCCTCTTGCATGCCCAAGGTGTTGATGAGAATGGCTTGATTGGGAATGGAGGCGGCTATGCCCTTGAGCTCAGCCAGCTTCCGACTGGCTGCCGCCAATTGCTTCAGCACCGGCGCACTTTCGAACCGTGCGGGCGATAATTGCTGAAGATGGCTCAATTTTGAAGATTTACCGCCCATTCAGGTAAAATATGCATATATTTTTAACTTTTCTATGCATTTCGAGGTAGACCTGTATAGAAAACCGGTTTTACTTAGATGTGGGTTGTCGAGGCCAATTCGAAGGCCCACGTTTTTCGAAAAGTCCGCAATTCTCGCTCCAAGTCCACTTTTTTGGCAAAGCTCTTTTCGCGACGCAGCCGGGCTTCCAGTTGACGCATATCGACTTGGGCGACGCGAAAGCGGGCCAACCGTTCAGCCTGCTCGCGCAGCGATTCTCCTGCTTTCGCGCGCAGCATCAAGGTGCGGAGCATGGCTTCATAGAGAGTGCAAAGGTCTAAGGCCAGGGGGAGGGGTTGTCGCAGCGCCTTCCCAGAAACCCAGGCCGACTGGAAATAATCGCCCACGACCCACTCGTCAGAAACGGTTTCATGCCGACGCTTGAAGGCGGCGGTTAAACGTCGGCGATTCCCGTGCTGCAATTCGAAAAAAAGCGGGTGGGCAATGGCTTTATCCAGCCCGCGCAACAGTTCGAAATCCAAATCGGCGGTTTTGAGCGTCACGGCCATGATTTGAATTTCCTGCACTCCGCCGCTCGTGGCGAGGTTCACGGTATCAGGTGCGAGCTTGTGTTCCCAAATCACTTGCTCCACTTGCGCGGCAAAGAGCTTGCGCATCGAAGAGGTGGCGCCGGTTTTCTCGAAGATTTTGGTTTTAGGCAGGGGCCGTCCATAGCGCGACTTTTCGGGATAGGCAAACATGAATCAGGCGGATTCTTGCACGACGAGAAAGGCCAGCAATTCGAAATCGTCCAAGCCACTGATGCCCTGGGCTAGTGCGGTTGTCGGTCCGGAGGAGAAAAGGCTGTCTAAGTCTTTTTCTTCCTTCACGGCGATGATGCTGCGAACCGCTTCCTCCAGATGCTGGGAATAGACGCTCATATCCTTGCCATCTTGAGTGCTTTGATTGAAAGGCCGGTAGGCTTCGGGGATGGGCGCATCGCGATCTTTGCAAGCCAGGGATAGCAAATCCAGAATCCGCTTCACATCGACATGACCGGTGACAGGCTTGCCGTCTTTCCCGATATAGACGAGGTAATAGGGATGCAGGCGATTGGCGTGCCCGATATTGATGGCTGGGTGTCGATTGCGCAAGGCAAAGAGAACGCCGGGATGCAATCCACGCGCAATGTCGGCGGGAATCACGGCATGCAAACCCGTCGGCAGCGCGGCGATTTCGCCATGCTCTTTCACATAACGCAACAGATCCATGCGGAAATCATTGAGGCCCAAGTCGGTTATGGAAACGCCGGTCTTGACGTCTTCCATCTCGATGACTTCGCCTTGCTGCAAGCGTCGGAGCTGTTCTTTGCGGTAGCCCAAGTCATTGGCTTGGCTGTAGAGCACATTGTCGTCGCCGGTGGCCGTCACGTCGGCAATGACCATGCGATCTTCCACGCGGGCCTTGAGATTGATGTATTCGTCGAGTGAAATGTCGGGCCAATAATTCACCAATTGAATGCGCTGATTGCGCGAACCGAGCCGATCGATGCGTCCGAAACGCTGAATAATGCGGACGGGATTCCAGTGAATATCATAATTGATGAGATAGTCGCAGTCCTGCAAATTTTGGCCTTCAGATATGCAATCGGTGCCGATGAGAATATCAATGACGCCTTTTTCGTTAGGCAGGGTTTTGTCTTTTTCTTTGCTGATGGGCGAGAAAAGGGTGAGAATGTCCAGAAAATCGTAACGGCCATCCAAGGTGGATTTGGGGCGGTCTGAACCCGTGACCTTAGCTGAGTGCAAGCGATGGGATTTGAGAAAGGCCGGCGCGAGCTGGGCATAGAGATAATCCGCTGTATCCGCGAACGCCGTGAAAATCAAAACCTTTTGATTGCCTCGATTCAAGGGAGATGCCAGTTTGCTTTCGATTTGCGTTTTCAAATGCTGGAGTTTGGAATCCTCGGCGGGCTTGATCTTCTGCATCTCTTTCAAAAGCGCAGCGATGAGCGTCAAGTCTGCCTGCAAATCCCTTTCCCAGGCAGGTATATCCATATCGGCCAGGTTGACCTGTACGCGCTTACCGATTTGATCGTCATCGAAGGGAGAATCATCGTCGTCGCTATCCAGGTCCACTTCGGCGAATTCGTCGCTTCGATCCAGGATGTACTCGGATCCGCCTCCGCCGCGCTTAAAGGCTTCGATACGTTCAAGAGTCTGCCGATGGGAGCTTTCGAGTTTTGCCAAGGTGATGCGAAATGCCTCCACCGAACTTTCTAAACGCTTGAGCAAATTGACGGTCATAAGGGCCAACAACCCTTGTTCGCGATCGGTTTGCCTAAGGCGGCCCCCACCCCTCCAACCTTCGGTATCGTATTTATCGGCGTACTTGGCTAATCGACTAGGAAGGATGAATTGGACCGGTGCGTATATCGAAAGGGTTAAGGCCGAAAGCTCGGTGAAGATGCCGTTGAACCCCATGACATCGGGACGGCTTGTCAGGCCGCAATGGTAGGAGAGCGGACGGTTCCGCTCGGGAAAATTACCGATTTCGCGGGTGTCGTAAAACGTTTGGATATGCTTGCGGGAGCGGGCTATCGTGACACTGTCGAGCAACTCGAAAAAGTCAAAATCAAGCGATTGAAGAATAGCTTCCGGGGTGCGCTGCTCCGGCGGCAAGGTCGACCAGGCATTGAAACTCGCCTGCGCCCGCCGGAATATCCCTTCGATATTCATCCCTGGCCGCAACTTAGAGGCCAATAATTCCGGATTGCCTTCGTAGGCCAGAGCCAATTGGTTTTTGAGATCGTTGAAACGGTTGTTGACCGGGGTAGCCGAGAGCATCAAGACCTTGGTCTTCACCCCGGCACGAATCACCTTATTCAAGAGTTTTTGATAACGGGTCTCATGGTCTTTGAACGCGGCATTATTGCGAAAGTTATGCGATTCATCAATCACGACCAAATCGAAATTTCCCCAATTCAATTTCTTCAGTTGAATACCCAGCGACTCTCCGGATTCGCGGGAGAGATCGGTATGGCAAAGGACATGATAATTGAAGCGATCTGCCGCGAAAATATTGGTCGTAAGGGGTTGATTGTAGGTGAGCCAATTATCGGTCAGTTTCTTGGGGCAGAGTACCAAAACGGATTTATTGCGCAGCTCGTAATACTTGATGACGGCGAGGGCGGTAAAGGTTTTCCCTAATCCGACGCTATCCGCCAGGATGCAACCGTTATAGGTTTCCAGTTTGTTGATGACCCCCGTCGCGGCATCCCGCTGAAAGTTGTAAAGCTTCTTCCAGATCAAACTATCCAAATAGCCGGTGCGGTCATTGGGTAAGACATCTTCGTTTAGATCTTCAAGAAACTCGTTGAAGATGTGATACAGCATGAGAAAATAAATCCGCTCCGGGGAGTTTTCCTGGTAAACCGCAGCGATGTGTTCAGTTAATCTGTCGGTCACATCCTCAACTTGATCAGGGCTTTGCCAAATTTGATCGAAAAGGGAGAGATAGGTTTGAGTTACCGGAGCCTCTTCCATTTTGTGGACCAAATTGGAAACGGCATTGCCTTTCTGGTAGCCCAAATCCACAGCTGTAAATCCATGCAAAGGCATATATGCGGCTTTTGCGTGACCTCCGTCCACCAGGGCGAATGGCTGCATCGGCGCCGCCGTTCGATTGGAACGAAAGGTCGCCTTGCGTTTCATCCATTCCGCACATTCACGGGCGATGGCGCGTTGGGTGAGCTTGTTCTTGAGACGAATTTCAAATTCACCTCCGGAAAGATTCCTTTCCCGTTCCAACTTTGGAATATGGAATTCCCGTCTCTCCTTTTTCATCTTGTCGACAGCCTCCTCCGGCATAAAGGCAGGGCTGGTGAAGACGAACTCTAAGGTATCGATTTTCTCCAGTTCGCTTTTCAAAGCCTCATAGGCATAAATCGAAAAACAGGAAGCGGCGATTTTCAAGCGAGAACCAGGAGTCACGGTTCGCTTGAGATCTTCCCCAAGCAGAGAGTTGATATTATCGAGGATTTCCATGACTTGAATTATCCAGAATAAATTCAGGATCTTCCACTGCCTTTCACCCCCTCTCCTACCCTACTTCCCCATCGTCCGGGTAAATCTTCATCCGGTTAGGATTCAGAATAAGGCCAACCGAGTCTCCAATGGCCGGCGCTTGCCCCGTAACCAAGGCCGAGAGGGTGATTTCGCCGATTTCAACATGGACCAATTGATCGCGTCCAAATTTTTCGCTCGCCGCCACCTTGGCGGGAATGGCCCCCGGCGTATGGGCCGGTACGAAGGACACATGCTCCGGACGGATTCCCAGCAAGGCCGTCGATCCCCGTGGAGGCCGGCCCGGCACAAACCACGTCGTTCCCGGCAAGGCCAAGACCGGGCCCTGCCAGCCTGGGCCTTCCGCGTTTTCCTGGGCCTCTACCCGCAGTAAATTCATGGGAGGATGGCCCGCAAAGCGCGCGGCGAAAGCGGTGGCGGGGTTGTCAAAGATTTCGGCGGGGGTCCCCAATTGCTCGATGCGGCCCTGGTTGAGAATGGCTACGCGATCGCCCAGGGCCATAGCCTCTTGTTGATCATGGGTCACGTAGACGGTCGTCACGCCTAGGTTACGTTGGAGGGCCTTGATTTTGGCGCGAGTAGCCAGGCGCAAGCGCGCGTCCAGGTTGGAAAGCGGCTCGTCCATCAGGAAGAGCGAGGGTTTGCGGACCAGGGCTCTCGCGATGGCCACGCGCTGCCTTTGCCCCCCGCTGAGTTCCGAGGGACGGGCGGTCAAGAGGTTTTCGATTTGCACGGCCGAGGCGGCCTCGCGCACCGCCTCACCTAGGGCCGGCTCACGCGCACCCGCTACCCGCAAGGGAAAGCCGATATTCTCCGCCACCGTCAAATGCGGATAGAGGGCATAGCTCTGGAAAACCATGGCCACCCCTCTTTCCTTGGGTCCGGTGAAAAGTTTCTTCTCCGCGTCGGCCGCGATTTCACCGTCGAAGAGGATGGTCCCGGACGTCGGGCTTTCCAAACCCGCCAGGATTTCCAATAAGGTGCTTTTGCCGCAACCGCTGGGTCCCAGCAAAACCAAAAGCTCGCCCGGTTCAATGACGAGATCGACGCCATCGACGGCATGGACCTTGCGCCCCCGGCTCGCATGGATTTTAGTCACCCGCTTGAGCTCTATCCGCATCCCTATCCTTTCACCGCTCCGCGCGTCAGGCCTCCGACGATTTGTTTTTGGAAAACGAGGGCCAATAAAACCACGGGGAGCACAGCCAATACCGAAGCCGCCATCAAACTGCCCCAGGGGACTTCGCCATGCAAGCCCTGGAACATGGCTATGCCCACCGGCAAGGTGCGCGAATGAGCGTCGACGGTGAGCAGCAAGGCGAATAGAAATTCATTGTAGGCGAAAATAAAGGCCAGTAATGCGGCGGATAATAAGCCCGGCCTAGCCAAAGGCAGGAGAATATGGCGCAACAATTGCCAGGGCGTGCAGCCATCGACCCAGGCGGCCTTATCCAATTCCCGCGGAATGCCTTGGAAAAACCCCGCCAGGAACCACAGGCATAAAGGCAGAATCCACGCGATATAGGGAAGGATAAGAGCCGGATAGGTGTTGATCCACCCCAGCTCCGCCATCATGCGGAATAAATAACCGGCTATGCTGATAGGGGGAAACATCGAAAGCGCCAGGGCCGCGAGCAAAATCCCCCGTCCGCCCTTCACGCGTAAACGCGTGAGCGCGAAGGCGGCCAGGCCCGCGAAAACCGTGGCGCCTAAAGCCGTTGCTCCCGCAATGCCCAGGCTATTGGCCAAATAGGCGGGGACATGCAATTCAGGAACCGCGATTTCCCGGAAGTTGGCGAAGGTCCAGCGGAAATCGACTTGCGGCGACAGGAAATCGTGGTTTTCCGCCCAGGCGACAGCCAGCATATAAGCGAATGGCAAAAGACAGAAGAGCAGCAGGAAAGCCGCGCCCAGGGCCGTCAGCAGGCCTATCTGCCATTCCTCCTTTCGCCAATAGCGAGCGGGCTTTATCATGCTTCGACCGACCGGGCTTGGCGAAGATACAGCCAGGTGAATAGCCACGCGGAGAGGAAAAGCAAGACGGATACCGCCGCGCCTAGCCCGAAGTCGCCGCTCAAGTAGCGTTGATAGCCGAGCAGCGACAAAGACGTCGTGGCCCCGCCGGGACCGCCGCCGGTCAAGACATAATTCAGATCGAAAACGCGCAGAGCGTCGATGATGCGGAATAAAAGCACGACGGTGATGACGGGCTTCAAGAGCGGCAAGGTGATATGGATGAAACGCCGCAGGAAATGCGCCCCATCGACCTTGGCTTGGCGATGGAGATCGTCGGGTATGCTTGCCAGACCGGCGAGAAAAAGGATGGCGGCGAATGGAGCTGTCTTCCAGGCATCGGCCAACACTAAAGCAAAGAACGCGCTGGGGGCCCCGCCCAACCAATGGATGGGGGCATTGGTGATGCCGATTCCCTGCAAGAGGGCATTCATCAAGCCATCGTGGTATTGGAATATCAACTGAAAAGTTTTCGCCGATACCGTGGCGGGTATGGCCCAGGGAATCAAGACCAAAGCCCGCCACATGCCTTTGCCGGGAAGGCTTCGCTGCAAGACCAAGGCGAAGATCAATCCGATCAAGCATTCCAAGGGCACGGAAACGCCGACGAAGAGCAAGGTGAAAAGCGCGGCTTGCCTAAAGGCGGAGTCTTGGAATAAAACCAGGTAATTGCTGAGGCCCGTGAATCGTTTCGGCAGGAAAGCGACGTCCTGGTAAAAGCTGCTTTGGATGGTGCCCACAATCGGCGTCAAGAGAAAGACCAGGATGAAAAAACCCAAAGGCAGCAGGAAAAGCCAACCCAACTTGCCTGAGGATGGCTTCAACCTCATGGTTATTCCGGCTCTGCCGGGGTATGGTAGCGGCGCCATAGGGCATCCACGCCGGTTTGGGCTTCCTGCAAGGCCGTCGTCGAACTTTCCCGGCCGGCCAAAGCGGCATTGAAATGCTTTTGGAGGACTTCGGATATCGGAGTCCAATACGGCAAGCCCGGCCGCGCCTGGGCATGGGCGAAGACTTCTCCCAAGGCTTGGAAATGCGGCAATCGTGCGAGCACCGAAGAGTCGCCATAAATTTCGGTGCGTCCGGGATTCCAACCCAATCGCAGGGCCAGCCTTTTTTGCACAGGAAGGGAAACGACATGGTTCAAGAATTTCAAGGCCGCGGATCGGCGTCGCGAGAATTTGGAAATACCGATATGCCATCCGCCCAAGGTCGCCGCCGACGCGTGTCCGTCGAAGTGAGGCAAGGGAGCGATGCCGACCTTGCCTTTCACCGGACTATCCTCGCTTTCATGCAAGGACCAGGCATAGGGCCAATTGCGTTCGAATAGCGCGGATCCCTTTTGGAAATACAACCTCACCTCCTCTTCCTTCATGCTGGTATAGGTTTCCGGCGGGGAAATGCCCGCGTTACCCAACCAATTTTGCATGGTCGACAAAGCCTTGGCATTGCCGGCGGATTCCACCTCCAGGCGATCGGGCAGGATAGGCAAGCCTCCACCCGAGGAAAGGGCTACCTCCAGGAAGTGACAGACCAAGCCTTCGTATTGGGCGCCTTGCCAGACATAGCCGTAAAAATCGGGATTATTCTTCCTCTCTCCGCTTTGAACCTTCAAGGCCATGGCTTGCAATTCGTCCCAGGTTTGGGGAGGTTGCCGATACCCATACTTTTCCAAAAGATCGCGGCGGTAATACAGCAAACCCCCGTCGATATAAACCGGCAAAGCAACCGTAGCCCCGCCGTATTCGCTCGCGCTTAAAGCGCCGGAGGGAAAAGAGCCCTCTCCCGGCAGCGAGTCTTTGGGGAGGGGAGCCAGCCATCCGGAGGCCGCGAATTGCGCTACCCAAGCCACGTCCATGAGGAAAAGATCCGGTTCCGCCTGCGAGGCTTGCAGGGAAACCACCAAGCCCTGGCGGCGTTGATCGGAATCGGCGGGTTGTCGCAAGAGTTCGACGGCTTGGCCCGTCGCCCGGGCGTAATCGTTGGCGACTTTTTCCCATTCCGCCAATTCGGCGGGCACCCCGCCGACGGCGAAAATGAGAGGTTCTTCCTTCCCTTCCGCGTTGGATTTCGCTTTACAGCCGATAAGGCCCAAAAGTCCCAGGAGGAAAATTCCGCGTATCGCTAGCTTGAGCGCCATCGATTTAAAATAAGGAATGGTAAACGGTATGCCGAGCTTTATTTGAACCACGGCGACAGCATGGCATCCACCGAGTATTTGCCGCCACCCGACAGGAGCAAGGATCCCGCCATGCCGAGCACCAATAAATGGTATTCAAAGCCCTCTTGACCCGCGGGGTGCTGGCCATACCAATTCATCCAGAATCCGTTTTTCAAATGACTGACGAGGATAATTCCCACGAATAAACCGAAGACGGCCAAGGCCGCCCCGCGCGTGACGAATCCGGTCAGCAGGAAAATCGAGCCTAGGACTTCCACCAGGATGACTGAGAGCCCCACTATCCAGGGTAGCCCGACCGTGCCGGTGAAAAACCCCATGGTTCCGCTGAAGCCATAACCCCCGAACCATCCGAATAATTTCTGGGCGCCGTGGGGGAATAGGACTAACCCCAGCATGATCCGCAATAGGGTGATGGATGGATTCGATTCCGTATGCAATAAATAAGCGAGCATAAACGCCTCCGTGAAATGTGAGGCTTTAAACTATTCCCGGCTGAAAAGGGCGGCCATGAAGCAGGCCAAGACGCCTTCTTGATCTAGGTCAATTATGATCTTGCCGGATACGGCTCAAGAATTCCGGTGTGATGCCCAAATAGGAGGCGATCATGTACAAAGGAACGCGTTTTTCGATGTCGGGATGGCGCTCCCTGAATTCGGCGTAACGCCGCTTCGCGTCTTCACTGTAGGAGTCCACTATCCTTCGCTGCGAGGCGACCAAGGCGTTCTGGAGCATCACCCGGAAGAAACGCTCCAGCGCCGGCAGACGGCGGTACAATTCCTCCACTTCCTTGCGACCGAATTGGATGAGGGTGGAAGGTTCAATGGCCTCCACGGTGAAGTCGGCGGGAGACTCGGTCATGAAGCTGCGCAAATCAGAAATCCACCAGCCCTCGACCGCGAATTGTACGATGTGCTCGGCATTTTTTCCATCGATGTGGTAACAGCGAAGGCAGCCCTCGACCACGAAATTCTCGTAACGGCAAATCTCGCCTTGCTCGGAAACGAATTGGCGCTTGCGCACCTTCTTCACGCGAGTCAAGGAGCGCAGGATGTCCGCATCCGGATCCGACAGGGCCACATGCCGGCGGATTTGGCGAATCAAGAGGTCGTAGCTCATCGCCGACAAAAATGGGTTAACGGCCGGGCGGCCGCAAGCCCATCAAATGCGATAGCTCAAGGTCACGCCGAATTCGGTGCCGGTGGCTTTTTGGGTGCCGACTCCGATGCGCTCGGGTTGACCGGGAAAGCCCAAATAGCCGTCCAATAGGAGATGCTCCTCCAATAATCCCAGGCCGAAACCCAGGCTGAAAGCGCTGTAACCGGCCGGTTCATCCGGCACCGGATTGAAAAGCGACCCACGCGAATCGGGCAGGGCGGAGGGAAGGAAAGGATCGAATTGGAAAGCACGGTAGCCCGGAGCGGATTCCGCGCCATCGCGCAGGGTCCACCCGGCGCGCAAATCCAAGGTCACTTTTTCCGGGAAGGAGATGGGAAGGCGATGGACATGGTGTTCCACGCCCACCGAAAAGCGGTTGTACCTGGCTTCCGCGGTGCTGTCGGACTTGTAGGTATGACCGGCCGTTTCCCATTCCACCAGCAGGGACACGATTTCTTTATAACCGATTTGCCCGCCCAATCCGAAGTCCGTGATGCCCCGGTCCATTTGCAAGGAGTCAATTTTCGCGCCTTTCTTAAAGGGATCCTTATTGCCTTTAATGCCCACATAACCTTGGGCCGTCTCGGATCGGCGCGCGAAACGCATGGCCGGCTGCAGGCTGAAATCCTCCACTTGCAAGGGGTATATCCACTGGGTCTGGAAAGTCCAATAATCGGTCAATACCGTGGGGAATTCAATGCCCCCGCTATTCGCGGGACGGTATTCACCGAATTGCCTATCGGTTCCGAGCTCCAAGACGACATTGCCCATCAGGGGCAAATCTTCCGTGCCTCCCACGTCGGCCAATATTCCATAACGGGGAAGGTTGAAGGAGGCCACCCTTTCCAGGTGCCCGGCCGGACTTTCCAGACTGTCTAAACGCGCTCCCACTCCGACGAAAAGCCCGACTTCCAAGGCCGGATGCAAGCGGCTGCTCAGGTCGATGCGAACGGAAGGGAGGGAGAGCAAGGTGCGCTTGGCTCCCCCGCCGTATTCCATGCCGCCCAGGCGGAAATGAGCGCCGAAACCCATCCGGAACAAGCCGGACTCTGGGCCGCCCGCCAGGTCGAGGCCGAATAGATGGGCGCTGTTCTCGACGCTGTCACCCCCGGTTTGGCGATAGGCTTCGGACTCGTGCAGGTAATAAAGGTTGGCGACGAATATTCCCTGCTGGTGGAAGCCCAATTGGGGAATGGAAAGATCGCCATGATCGAGGGTGAGCGAATCCCCCGGGGTCGCGCGAAAGGAGCCGAGATAACCCGCGCCGAAAAGCATGCCCGGCTGGCGCGATTCGAATAAGCCCATGGGCGATCCACCCTGATCGAACAAGTTATAGAGCCGTGAATCGGTAAAGCTGGGTTCGCCCAGGGAGAGGGAACGCGGGCCATATTTACCGGCGGCGATGCGATTAGCCGGCGAAGACTCGGGAAATACCTGGGCTTTGGCCAGGCTAAAGGTCAGAACGGCAACCGCCGCGTAGGTCAGGCATAGCTTGAGCAAGGGGGCATTCCTAGGGTTCGGATTCTCAACTTTGGTGTGAAAAAGGGAATGCTCGGTGCGGTAAAAGCTAAGGTAAGCCGGGCTTGAGATATTGGATTTGGAGAAATGGGTTTCCGGGCCGCAGGTCATGGTCTCCGAAGCAGTCATGACAATAAAGTCAACTATTTGGACTCATTCGGCGCGATCCGGGAGATGTGAGCCCAATCTTGGCAAGGAAATGGCTTTACAGGTCTAATCCCATGCGATCCGCGCCGCCTACAAAGCGTATCGGATAGGAACTGCGCCGGCGCGAAAACCTATCGGTCCACTCGACCGGCCGGGACGTCCGGCCGTTAATCGAATTCGGCAATCCTCACGTCCCAGCTTTTCGGGACGGGACGCGAAAGGCGCGTCAGCCCCGCGCGATCCTCGCCAAGGCTTCGGCATTCCTCCCGCCGGAGGCCCGATGTCGCTAAGCATCCGATAATACCTTCCGTATCATTTCTTTGTGATTATTGGATTGTTTCAATCGGGAGCAGTCCTTCCCCATGGCGGAATATCCCTTCCCGGCGCTATCGGCGCGAAATTTCTTTTTAGAGCCTTCCCCGCGCCAGCCCTGGTTTTCACCACTCCGCAAGGCCAGCCGCGCGCACGACTTAGGCCTTTTCCTCCCCCCTGTTACGATTATGTTTCCCAACTTTATATATGAACGTTACGTTAATTACAGTAAAATATTACCGCTATTACATTTGATAAAAATGAATACCTTCTCGCGCTGGTCGGAGTAATTCGCTTACGACCCAACCAGGAGAGACCATGAAAAAGTCGATTCGTTTGTTAACGGGTTCGGTGGGAGGCGCCATCGCCTTGCTCGCCATATCTTGCACCCAAAGCGATACCGCGAGCCCCACCGGCACGCCGCAAACCTCGCTCAATAACGAGGCGGCGCTGACTTCCACGCCGAAGCCGGTCGCCTCCATCGACCTCAAGGAGGGCCATGCCGTGGAGTTCTACGACTTCGGCGAAGACGTACTGATCAGCGAATCGGGCAAGGCCGGCTCGTCCCATTATTTCAACGCGGAGAACCAGCCTTCCACCTTGATCAAGAACGGCGTCGCGCCCGAAGAGGTATTGACGCAGGTTTGGAAATCGGTGTCTCCGAGCACCGCGGTTCCCAGGGCTTTACTCGACATCCAGGCTCGTTGGAAATCCGCCCCTCCCAGGACGAATACCCTTAAGCCGCTGGAGATCTCGCATGAAGCGTCGGGATCGCCCATGGGCCAATCGGTGGAATCCCCGCAGGCCTTGGAAAAGGCCGCCGCCCCGGTGGGCTGCAATAACGGTTGCTGCGACTTCCAATGGCTGAGCGGCTTCAGCCAATGCGGAAGCGGCTTCGACTACCATTGGTTCCTGTACAATTACGGCTGGAGCTACGCCAATTCCGGCAGCGTGGATTACTACTCGGGCATGGCCTGCTCCGCGGTCGGCACCAGCACCTACAAGGTGACCATGGGCGACGGCTCGGGGGGAACCTGGAGCGTGCCGCAAGCGACCTACCGGACCTTCTGGTGGTCGTCGGGCTTCTGGGGAATCAATAAGAGCCTCAGCAGCTCGGTCAATTCCTCGGGCAACCAGCACCTCCATACCTATTGCGGCGGAATCAACTACTAGTCCCGGCATCCCGGACCTTCCCTTCCTAAGGACACCCCGGTTCCCGGCAAAATTGATTGCCGGGGCCGTTTTTAACTGGCGCTTGGGCAGCGAACCCGCTCACCGGGCCAGCCTGACAAATGCCATCGATGGGTCTATCTTCGAAGACTCATTTTCATTTGCCATTTGCTGCCCTAGGCTCATTTTTGAGCATTTTGGAGAGATTTAGGGCATAGGAGGCCACATGCCCCGACTTGTCGTCGTCAGTAACCGTCTACCCTTTACCCTCAAGGAAGGCCCCGATGGGTGGGAATTCACCCCGAGCGCGGGAGGCCTGGTCACGGCATTGAGCGGCTACCTCGAAAGGGAGCGCCAGAGCGCCGATTTGGATTGCGTCTGGGTCGGGTGGGCCGGCCACGAAGTCCCGCTCGAACAGCATCAGGCCTTGCGCGAAATGGCCCTGGAAAAGCACGGCAGTTGGCCGATTTTCCTGACCGAAGGAGAAGCCGATTTATTCTATCACGGCTTCTGCAACAAGACCATCTGGCCGCTCTTCCATTACTTCCCCTCCTACGCCGATTACGATCATCATTTATGGAATGCCTATGTCGCCACCAACCAGCGGTTTTGCGACGAGTTGGCCGGATTGCTGCGGGAAGACGATATCGTCTGGGTCCATGATTACCAATTGCTTTTGCTGCCGGGCATGCTGCGCCACCTCATGCCCGATATTTCCATCGGCTTCTTTTTGCATATCCCCTTCCCCACCTTCGAGCTATTCCGGCTATTGCCGAGCCGATGGCGGCGCGACATCCTGGAGGGCATGCTGGGCGCCGATTTGGTCGGTTTCCATACTTTCGACTATACCCAATACTTCTTGCGCAGCGTCTACCGCACGCTCGGCCATGATCATCATCTGGGCCAAATCCAGATCGGCGATCGCATCCACCGCGCGGACACCTTCCCCATCGGCATCGACTACGCCAAGTTCGCCGATACCGCCAATAGCCCGCAAGTCAAGAAAAGCCGCGACGCCTTGCTCAAGGATTTGGGGGGAAGGCATATCATTTTCTCGGTGGACAGGCTCGATTATTCCAAGGGTCTTTTGCATCGCTTGCGGGGCTATGAGGAATTCCTGGCCACCCATCCCGAATGGCATGGCAAGGTCTGTTTCGTTTTGGCCGTCGTCCCATCCCGCGAGGAAGTGGCCGAATACAAAAGCATGCGGCGCGAATTGAACGAGGCCGTGGGACTCATCAACGGGCGCTTCGGCGGCATCGCCTGGGCTCCCATCATTTACCAATACCGCTCCACCCCTTTCGCCGATTTGGTGGCCCTCTATTGCATGGCCGAAGTCGCCTTGATCACGCCCTTGCGCGATGGCATGAACCTCGTCGCCAAGGAATACGTGGCTTGCCGCACCCAGGGAGACGGGGTCTTGATCCTCAGCGAAATGGCCGGAGCGGCGCGGGAACTCGGGGAAGCCATCCAGGTCAATCCCAATCACCGCGGCGATTTGGCCGAGGCCCTGGCCGAAGCTTTGGCCATGCCTCCCGAAGAGCAAATCAAGCGCATGCGTCCCATGCAAGAGCGCTTGCGCGCCCATGACGCGACCTGGTGGGCCCGCACCTTTCTGGACGGCATGCGGCGCACGCGGCAATTGCAGGGCAATTTGAAAACCCAGCGCCTCACCCACGAGAATTTCTCTTTGGTCCGCCAGGGATTGCTCAAGGCCCGGAAAAGGCTATTGCTGCTCGATTACGACGGGACCTTGGTTCCTTTCGCCTCGCTGCCGCATTTGGCGGTGCCGGACGAAGAAATCCGCGCCATGCTGAAAACCCTCGCCGATAATCCCCGCAACACCCTCTATATCATCAGCGGCCGCGACAGGCCGACCTTGCAAAGCTGGCTGGGCGACTTGCCGCTCAACCTCATCGCCGAACACGGGGCGTGGATCAAGCCGAAAGACGAGGAGTGGCGCCTGCTCAAACCCCTGGCCATGACCTGGAAAGACACTTTGCGCCCCATCCTGCAAACCTATGTCGACAGACTCTCGGGTTCTTTGCTCGAAGAGAAAGACTATAGCCTAGCCTGGCATTACCGGCTTTCCGATCCCGAATTGGCGCAGGCGCGGGCCAAGGAATTGGTCGACGATTTGGTGCAATACACCGCCAATTTCGACGTGCAAGTCCTGGAAGGTAAAAAGGTGATCGAAATCCGAAATGCCGGCGTGAACAAGGGGGCGGCGGCCCAGCATGCGGCGGGCATCGAGGCCCCGGATTTCATCCTGGCCATGGGCGACGATCAAACCGACGAGGATTTATTCCGCGCCATGCCGCCCGAAGCATTCACGATCCGGGTGGGACAGATGTTTTCCCATGCCCGCTTCAGCCTGCGGGATCAAAAGGAAGTGCGCAAGCTCTTGGCGGTATTGCTCGAGTAAGCTTAGGGTCCGGCGATGACGCAAAGCGGAGCCCCCCCCCGGCTTCAATACGCAAGCAATCGGTGAGTCCGTCGTAGATAGAAAATGAAAATGGAAGTCTACGCTTCCATTCCCTGCGCAGGAATTTACAGGGTGGGGACTGGATTGCGGGCGGCGAACCATCCCACCGGGGTGAGTTCCAGGATCTTGCCAGCGGGGGGATATCGATTCGGCCCAGCGCATCCTCAAGGTATTCCAGCGGCTTGATTTCCAATGCCACGCAGGACTGGCCCCAGGCGTAGAAGGAATGCGATACAGCGGCAAATGGTCTACGAACTGAGCCCGAGGTTTTCCGGTATCGGCATGCCATTATTGCAAAAATCCAGGAAATTTTAGGGTTGGATCCGCCCCCAGAATTGGGTAGAATCGGAACTTACATCACATTTGCGAGAGGATAGAATGGAAAAAAGACATCTCCCCAATCCCGAGGATTCGCAGATAAGCGTAATGAAAATGGCCTGCCTGGCTTCCGTGCTTTTCCTCGGAGCATGCAACCAAAGCGCCAAGCCGGTCCTGGATGCGGAGACGGAGGGACCCATGCAGGGAGAAGAGACCGCCATCCTGACCCAGGCGCCCCTGGTGCCGCCGCCCATCACGCGCAAGCACCCGACCAAGGTCAAGGTGCAGCTCGAAGTCGTGGAAGTGGAGAAGGAGTTGGCTCCGGGAGTCAAATACATGTTCTGGACCTTCGGAGGCCGCGTTCCCGGCATGTTCATCCGGGTGCGCGAAGGCGACTTCGTGGAGTTCCATCTGAGCAACCATCCCGACAACCGGATGCCCCATAATATCGATTTGCACGCGGTCACCGGCCCGGGAGGCGGAGCAGCCGCCTCGGTGACGGCTCCCGGCCATACCTCGACCTTCTCCTTCACCGCCAAGAACCCGGGCCTGTTCGTATACCACTGCGCGACGGCGCCGGTGGGCATGCATATCGCCAACGGCATGTACGGGCTCATCCTGGTGGAACCCAAGCAGGGACTTCCTAAGGTGGATAAAGAGTATTACATCATGCAGTCGGAGTTCTATACCCGGGGCCGCAACGGCCAGGAGGGCCTACAGCCGTTCGACATGGAGAAGGCCATCGAGGAAAAGGCCGACTACGTGGTGTTCAACGGCTCCACCGGCGCGGTGGCGGGCGACAACGCCATCACCGCCAAGGTAGGGGAAACGGTGCGTTTGTATCTCGGAAATGGAGGGCCCAACCTGGTTTCCTCCTTCCATGTCATCGGTGAGATTTTCGACAGGGTCTATACCTGGGGCGGCGTGCGCGCCAATCAGGAGCAGGTACAGACCGTACTCATCCCATCGGGCGGCTCGGCCATGGTCGAGTTCGCCCTGGACGTGCCAGCCACCTATATCCTGGTGGATCACTCCATTTTCCGAGCCTTCAACAAGGGTGCCCTGGGCATGCTCAAAGTCACGGGCCCGGAGAATACCGCCATCTATACCGGCAAGCAAAGCGACGAGGTGCTGCGCCCCGAGGGGGCGGCCATCCAATCCATGCCCAATGGCGAGGACGCCAAGGCTCCCACCCAGCTGACTCGCGCGGAAATGCTGGAGCGGGGGGCGCGGGTCTATAGCCAGGTTTGCGCGGCCTGCCATCAGGCCGACGGAAAAGGTCTGGATCAGGTATTTCCGCCCTTGGCCAATTCCGATTACCTGATGGCCGACAAGGGCCGGTCCATCGATATCGTCATGCAGGGAAAGACGGGCGAAATCGTGGTGAACGGACATAACTTCAACGGCGTCATGCCAGCTCTCAACCTGGACGATGCTTCCATCGCCAGCGTGCTGACCTATGTGCGGAGCAACTTCGGCAACTCCGGCGAACCGGTTACCATGGACGAAGTGAAGAAGCGCAGGCCCTGAGGTGGCCTGGGAGTCGAAGTGGGATCCTCGTTTTTAACGACCCTACTGCTGCCCATGGCCGCATTGGCCGCGCCGCAGGGGATGGCCTTCATGCCGGGGGGAGAGTTCGCTCTTCCTTTTCGCGGGGATACGGCGGAAGTCCGGATGCGGGTGGCCCCCTTCTACCTGGATACCCGCGCGGTCACCCAAGCAGAGTATGGATCCTTCTTGCGGACCCATCCCGGATACCGCCGGTCCCGTATCAAACGCTTATTCGCCGACAAGGCCTATCTCGGGAATTGGAAAGACGATGCCACGCCCCCGGTCCGGGCCCTGAATTCCCCGGTCACCCATGTCTCCTGGTACGCCGCGAAAGCCTACTGTTCCGAGGCGGGCAAGCGCCTTCCCACTACGGCGGAATGGGAGTGGGCGGCGCAAACCTTACCTAAGGGAATGGATTCCGCCGGTTTCAAGGATTCCATTCTCTCCTGGTATGCGCGCCCAACCGGAGACGTTCCCGGAGGGACTGGATCGGGATCCGAGAACGGCTACGGTATCCGCGATCTGTTCGGCTTGGTTTGGGAATGGACCTCCGATTTCGACGCGTTCGGGTTTACGGGCTTCAACCAACGCGGCGTGGGGGATAGCGGGGCCTTTTGCGGCTCCGGTAGTACGCGCGCCACCAAGGATGCCGATTACGCCACCTATATGCGCTGGGCGTTCCGGTTGAGCCTGCGTCCGGATTACACGGTCAGCAGCCTGGGTTTCCGATGCGCCCGGCACCGGGACGAAAAAGGATTTTGACGATGCATGCTTTCCTCTCCGCGATCCTCGTCATCCTGGCACTAGGCGTCTCCACCGCGCGCGCCTCTGGACCTGCGCAGTTCCCCGACAGTTCGCTTTACCAAGTGGAAACGGATTGGCAACGCGATGACGGAAAGACGATGCGTCTGGCCGAACTCAGGGGGCGGGTGCGGGTGGTCTCCATGTTCTTCACCGGCTGCCAAAACCTCTGCCCTATGCTCATGGGCCAGTTGAAATCGCTCGAACGCTCATTGCCGGCGGATCTCAAAAAGCGGGTCGGATTCGTCATGGTTTCCATGGACGTCAAGGACGATACCCCTGATGCCCTCCGGAAGTATCGGAAGGAATCGGCTCTGTCCCCGGAAAATTGGATTCTGCTCCGGGGTTCAGCGGATGATACGCGGGAATTGGCGGCCCTGCTGGGCGTCCACTATACTCCGAAACAAGAGGATGGCCAGATTGGGCACACGGGAGTCATCGCCATCCTCGACCGCGAGGGCCGAATCGTCTACAAAGTCACCGGAATCACCGATCAAAATGCCTTTCTCGCCGAACTGACGCGAAACGCCAATCCTGAACATTGATGGCATGGTGAGCGCCCTGAAAGCGCCAGGCATCCGGAACCAAAGCCCGCTGAAGAAAGGTCCCTACCGGGCCGATAGCCCGGTTGCCAAAAAGACAAAAACCATGGTTTGCCTGGCCCGCTTCCCGTTGGTATCCTCTCCATAGGAGGTTAGTGAATGCTAACTCAAATGGAAAACCCAACCGAGCGGGGCGCCGGATTGAGCGATCGGCAACGGGAGATCGTGGAAGCCTCCATCCGCCTCATCGCCAAAGGCGGCATCCAAGAGCTGACCACCAAGAACCTGGCTGCCAGACTGGGACTTTCCGAACCCGCCCTATACCGCCATTTCAAGAACAAGCAGGATATACTCCTGGCCCTCCTGAATTTCTTCAAGGCGCAGCAAAAGGCCATGTATGCCCGGGTCGCCGCGGCCGAATCCTCCCCGACCCTGGCCCTGGAGCGCATGATCGGGGAAGTCTTCAGGAATTTCAGCGCCAGACCGGCCATGGCCGCGGTCATTTTCGCCGAAGGCATGTTCCAGAACGATTCCCGCCTTTCCAAGGTGCTGTTCTCCATCATGCAGGATCGACAGGAGCAATTCGCTTTCCTGATCACCCAGGGTCAGGCCCTCGGGGAAATCCGTCGCGATCTCGACGAGGATCAACTCGCCCTGATCGCAATGGGATCGATGCGGCTGCTCGTTACGCGGTGGAGGCTTTCGAAATTCGACTTCGACCTGGTGGAAGAAGGAGAGCGCCTTCTCGCGACGATCCGCCAAGTATTGCAGGGAGAAACTTCCCAAAACCATCCCTATATCAAGGAGAAAGAAGATGAATGAGCACACCTACCCGAGTACTGAAATTTCCGGCTGGCAGGATCTGACGGTCGGCCAGATGGCGGCCCGCCACCCCCAGTCGGCACGGGTATTCGAAACCCACGGAATCGATTATTGCTGCGGCGGCAAGCGCTCTCTGCGGGAGGCCTGCGAAAAGCTGGGATTGGACCTGGAGATGATCCGCGCGGATCTGGCGGAGGCCTTGCGGGCGGCCCCGCTTGCGCGGGAAACCGATTGGGAACGGGCCACCATTGCCGAGCTCATCGATCATATCCAAACGGACCATCATGGTTTCATCAGGATGGAAAAACCCCGGCTGATAGCCCTGGCCCACAAGGTTGCGCGGGTGCATGGTTCGCGCCACCCGGAGTTAGAGGCCTTGGCCGCGACGGTGGATGACGTGTTTCTCGAACTCGATCCGCATTTGGAAAAGGAGGAGCGGGCATTGTTCCCGGCCTTTCGGAAATGGGCGCAGGCGGCCCCGGGAACGCCGCCTGATGCGGCCTTCGCAAAGCACTTGAAAGGTTTGGAAGAGGAACACGCCGGAATCGGCAAGATGTTGGAAACCATCCAGGAACTGACTTCCGGATTCCAGCCGCCGGAAGATGCCTGCAATTCCTATCTCGCCCTTTTCCATGGCCTTGAGCGATTGAACGCAGATCTCCATGAGCATATCCACGAGGAGAACAATATCCTGCATGCTCGTATGGCCAGAGCGGTATCGGCCCCAATCGCGCCGCAAAGCGGGCCGGGACCGGTTACAGCGATCCGAAACGGGGACCCTGCCGAAACCTGTTGCGGCAGGTAGCCTGGAGCCTGTCACCGGACAGCGGGACATTCCGCCGCTTCTCAAATATTTCTTCCGATCCTTCCACCTCGTTTGGCTCGCCGCTGAAATCCGCCATTCGATGGGCGGGGACCGGCTTTCCCTTTAGCCGCGGAGGTGCGCTTCGCCCATTGTCGCCGGATCGCCCGGTTCCATCGCGGCATCGGTCTCGTTTTTCACGGACCAACCCGTTTTCAAGCCCACGACGAATATTCCCAGGGCCACGGCCCCCGCCGTGAAAACCGTATCGCCGATGACCCGGAGCCACTTCAGGGTTTCCATTAAAGGCATGTGCATGAATTCGGCCGACCTCGCGTACCAAAGGCCATGCTGGACGCTTGCCCACGCTTGGAGCATGCCCACGGGCAGGACGCTCAACAGGACCATGAGGGCAAGGCCGCCATTGATGGCCCAGAAGGCGAAGGCGATGAGTCCGTTCCTCCAGACCTTGCGTGCCGCCAATCCCTTGAGGACGAAGAGCATCAGACCGATGCCGAGCATGCCATAGACGCCGAACAGGGCGGTGTGGCCGTGCACGGCGGTCGTATTCAGCCCCTGCATGTAATAAAGCGCCAAGGGGGGATTGATCAGGAAACCGAAAATACCCGCGCCGACAAGGTTCCAGAACGCCACGGAAATGAAACAGTAGATGGGCCAGCGATAGGCGCGTACCCACAACGCCGCCTTGCTGAGGGACAGATTGTGGTAGGCTTCGAATCCGATCAGGATCAGCGGCACCACTTCCAAGGCGCTGAAGGTGGCTCCCAAGGCCAGGATCGAGGTGGGCGTGCCCGCGAAATACAAATGGTGGAAGGTGCCCACGATTCCGCCGGTCAGGAAGACGACGGTGGAGAAGAGCACGGTGGCGGTGGCCGCTCCCGCCCGTAACAGGCGCATGCGCACGAACAGGAAGGCGATGACCGTGGTGGCGAAGACTTCGAAGAATCCTTCCACCCAAAGGTGGACTACCCACCAACGCCAATATTCGGCGATGGCCAGGTTGGTCTGGCGCCCCCACATGAGACCAGCCGCGTAGAACAGGGCGATGGCCGCCGAAGCGATGAGGAACATGGCCAGTAAATGACGGCTTTCCCGCGCATTGCGGAAAGCAGGTAGGATGGCCCGGGTGAGGAGAAAGAGCCATAGGAAGAGGCCCACCAGCAGGAAGGCCTGCCAGAAGCGCCCCAAATCCACGTACTCGTATCCCTGATGACCGAACCAGAAATTCTGGGCGTATCCGAGTTTCTGCATCACCCCGAGCCATTGGCCGGCCAGGGACCCGACCACGATGACGAGGAGGGCCACGAAAAGGAAATTGACGCCCGCCCGTTGGAATTTCGGTTCATGTCCGGAGATGGCCGGGGCGATGAAGAGACCCGTGGCCAGCCAGGACGTGGCTATCCAGAAGATGCCCAATTGCACGTGCCAGGTTCTGGTAACGGCATAAGGCAACCACTCCGCCAAAGGAAAGCCGTAAAAACCGGATCCTTCCACGCCATAATGGGCCGTTACCGCGCCGAGGGACATTTGCACCACGATCAGGGCCGCTACGACCCAAAAGTACTTGAGGGTGGCGCGCATGGAAGGAGTGGCCTTCAGGGCCAACAGGGGGTCGTGGGCGGGAAGGTCGGCGTTCTCCGGATCCTTTTCCGGAAAGGCGGCGTAGTAATAGGCGAGCAGGGCGATTCCGGCGAGGAGCAGGATGACGCTAAAAGCCGTCCATACCAGCAGGGATCCGGTGGCCCGGTTTCCGACCAATTCTTCCGGAGGCCAATTGTTCGTGTAGCTGATGGCCTGGCCCGGCCTTTCGGTAACGCATGCCCAGGCGGTCCAGAAATAAAAGGCCGAGATCAGTTTGGCTCGGGCCGGATCCTTGATGGCGTTCTCCGGAATGGCGTAGCTGTTCCGGAGACCCGCCAAAGCGGGATCATTCTGGAATAGCCCCCCATAATGGGCGTTCAATGAATCGAAAGCCTGGGCCCGCAGGTCCGAAATCGTGAGCACGCCGGTCGCGGGATCATAGCCATTCTTCCGCAACTCGGCCTGCAAGCGTGCGCGCAAACCCGCCTGCTTTTCGGCGTCCAGCTCCGCGTAGGTCCGCCCTCCTTCCAGACGGCCCCAATGATCCAGCATGAACATGGACTCCCGGTGGAGGTAATCCGCCGACCAGTCGGGAGCCACATAGGCCCCGTGCCCCCATACCGTGCCCATCTCCTGGCCGCCCAGGGATTGCCAGACGTTCTGGCCGTCCTTGATTTCCTGCCCCGAGAAAAGCGCGCGTCCCTCCGCGGTTACCACCTGGTCCGGGATGGGCGGGGCCTGTCGGTAGATTTCGCCTCCGTAATATCCCAGAATCGCGAAGGAAATCACGATGACGGCGATGAATGCGTACCATAAGTTTCTGTAGGACATCCAACCTCCCTATCTTTCCTAGACCTAATTATTTCGACTGTCACGAAATAGTATTTATTACGAACGAAGAATGAGGAGGTAACTGGCTGCGCACACCTTCTCGCTCTTTTTTCTGCCCGCTCCTTCGCCCCTTTTTCACGGGAGATGAAGCGGATATTTTGACCTTATGCGGAGGAACCTGGCGTCGCAAACGCTCGAAAGTAAAAGATTTGCGAAAGCATAACCCAGCAAGATTTCATGCGATGGCTCCCGGATCCGGGACCGCCCCAACGCACTTCTTCGCTTGCCGAATGGAAAATGGAATCGCCTAACTCTCCACTTGGGAGACCGGCTCCAGTACCGTCCGCGGGGTAATGGCGAGCTTATCCTGCTGTTTCTTATTGATTTGCAGGCCGATGGCCATGAGCAAGGTGCTGCCGAGAATGACCACCAGGATGACGTCCTGGCCGACCACCGGCATGACGATGCCTTCGGGAATGGAATAGAAAAGCAATACCGTGATGAGCCCCCGCGGCGCCATCAGGGCTTCGGGCAAAGGAACGCGCCGCAACAGCAAGAAAAGGAAAGCCGCCCGCACCCCCAAAAGGGTGGCGAGAATCAAAAGGCCTATGCCCAGCGTACGCGCCTCGCCCAAGGACACAAGGCGCATGGAAAATCCGAAAAGCACGAAGAAATAGGTGCGCAAGAGGAAAGAACCTTCGCCGGTCAAGCGCTTGAGGATGCGCAATTCCTGACGCAGCCGCCGCGCGGCGGAGGAGGTATTCACGAGCGGCAAAGGCAATAGCCGGGCATTGTTGAGGCAAATGCCCAAAGCGAAAATCAATAGCAGGGTCGGCAAATGCGCCAGCTTCCCGACGGCATAGGCGAGCACCAAAAGGGCGAAGAGCAAGGTGAATTTGCTGGCGGCTTCGGTTTTCGCGACCAGGTAGAGCAAGGAGGCCGTCGCCACGGCGGAAAGGGCCGTAACCCAGATGATGTCCCAGCCCAGCCCGGTGAAGGAGGCGGCGTCCAGAACGCTATGGGCGAGGATGAAATTGAACAGCAAAATGCCGAGGATGTCGGAAAAGGTCGATTCGTAAACCACGAATTCGCGGCGGTGCGAATCCAGCGACCTGGAACTGGGGATGGCGACCGAACTGCTGATGATGGCCAAAGGCAAGGCATTCACCCAGGCCCGGTGCCAGGAGACTTCGACGAGGTTATGGTAAATGGTGGCGATGGCCCAGGCGGTCAAGACCAGGATGGAAAGGGCGGAAATGAAGGCTTGCAGGATGAGGCCTTTTCTCTCCCGCGTCAATTCCAAATCCATGGCGCCTTCGAAGACGATGAAGACCAGGCCTATCGAACCGATGACTTGGAGGGCGCCCTCGAAAGGCGGCACGGGCAAGTCGAAATGGGTGGCCGCGATGCGCAAGGCCATGCCGGTCAAGAGCAGGAAAATGACGGTGGGGATGCGGGTGCGGCGCGACAGCATATCCCAGAGGAAGGCCAGCACGGCCAGGGCTCCCAAGAGGATGATGGTATGGTAGTGGGTCATGGCGGGCGCCCTATCTACCAAATTTAGCCGTCCCGTCCAATGTTTGGGGCGGGCCCATATTGCCGCGCCAAATCCGCCAAGGCGGGGGGAACTCCGTCGCGCAGGCAAACCCCGGCCAATTCGCAAATCTTTCCGAGGTAACCGGCAAGATACTCGGTTTCCCCCGCCGCGATGAGACGCGACACCGTTTCTTCCCACACGCGGCTGTCCAGGGGATTTTCGGCCAGCCAGGCTTCGCAGGCTTCGCGGACGCCCCGGCCATTGCCTTGCCGCAAAGCGGCTTCCACCAGGATGGGATGGGGGCTGACGGATAAAAACCTGCCTGCGGGAATGGCCGCCGCGCAAGTAGCCGCTTCGCTCCAATGCTCTTGCCTTTTCAACGCCTGGGCTTTGAGTCCCAGGGCCAGGGCCGCCGCCAATTCACGCATTTCCCCGTCGTGGCCCTGTTCCAGCTTGCGGCGGTAGGCGGCGTTGATGTCGGTATTCATCGCCTTGCCTAATTCGATGGGCGCGAAAAAGTGCCGGTAAACCGCGTCTGGCAATTGCCCGTCTTCGACCGTCCGGTTCAGGTTGGCGCCGGCGGAGGAATAAGCCTGGGTCAATAGCGCGTCGGCGGCATGGAGTATCGATTCGGGATGCCCTCCGGCGGCGGCCAGTTGCAGGCGGTGCATGGACGATAAAAGCGGGGGAAGGTTTTCATCCCCGAGCAATTGCTCTATCCACCGCAGCATGACCGGCAACCGATCCGGGTGGTTGCGCTCCCTTTCCAGAAGGCTCAGCAATAAGCCCGGAAAAGTCATGAGCCGCAATTCGGGATCGGCCGACGCATAGGCCTGGATTTCATCCAGCGCCTCGCGGATGGTAAAGCCCGTGCCCAGGACGCGCATTTGCCGCAGGGCGTTCAGGCTTTCGCGTCCCGGCGCGCGCGCGACCGAGGCCGAGCCGCCCGCCTTGCCCAGGGTCTCCACGGCATGGTTCGCTATCCGCATCAATTGCTTTTCGGCGGCGTGCTCACGCACGGCCTCCCGCGCCGATTCCGCCATGGCCCTGAGGCGTTCGGGTTCGTTCAGGCAGGCTTCGAGCGCCGCCAGCGGGTTCTCCGGATCGTAGGTGAAATAATGCTCGCCTTCGCGGAAAAGCAGGGGCGTCTCGGCATTGCCTTTTTCGATGAAGGGTACCGCGCCCGAAGCCATGGCCTCGTAAAGGCGCATATTGGCTTCGCCGCGTATGCTATGGTTGAAGACCAGGCGGCTGCGTCCCAGGATGTGCTGGTAGGCGGGACCGAAAGCCTGGGTCAAGTGCAGGCGGTACCTTCGCCGCGCGGGTATCAGCCGGGCCAAGACCCGGTTCCTTTCGCGGTGCATGGCCGTATTCAGGTTGCCGCAAAAAGACAAATCGATGTCTCGCTCCCATCCGAGTTCGGGCCATTTGCCGGCATCGTGACCGTAAAAGGGCGCGTGGAAAACGTTGCCGGCTCCCGCCTTGCGCAATAAGGACGCGCCGGTGAAATCGGTATAGCAGCAGTCGAATAGGGAGCAAACGGGCGCCAAATACCGCAGCCCTACATTCCAATCCGTGATCAACAGTATTTTTGGACCGGTAAAGGAAGCGATGTCGTCGGGCAAGGGCAGGTATTCCGGCGATCGGATGAGCAGGATATCGGGCTTTTCCGCCGCGGGGATGGCGGCCAAAATCTCTTTGAGGGATCGCCTTTCGTTTTGCTGCTGCCAGCCCTTGCCGGCCGGACCGGAGGCTATTCGCGACGCATATTGCCCGAAGTGGGCGAGGAGGTAACCGGAAGGCTGGGTCAACGGCAAATTCGCCAGGATGCGGGTGATGGTTGCCATCCTGGCATTATCCCATGCGGAAGGGTTGCGAAGCATTTCTCTAATTTCCAGCTTTTATAGATTCAGGCGGGGCGTCGTCCCGTCCCTCAGGAGGCTCTCGTGAAAGCAGGCATTTTAGGCTCGGGACCCGTGGGCCAAACCATCGCCTCGGGGTTATCGGCCCTAGGGCATGACGTGGTCGTCGGCACCCGCGACGCCAAGAAACTCGACGCGTGGATCCAAAAAGCCGGCCCGCGCGCCCAGGTGGGAACCTTCGCCGACGCCGCCCAGGCCGACATGGTTTTCCTCTGCACTTCCTGGAGCGGGACCGAGAGCGCCATCGCCCTGGCCGGCAAGGAACACTTCTCCGGCAAAACCGTGGTCGACGTCACCAATCCGTTGGATTTTTCGGCGGGGCCGCCCCCCAAACTGGCGGTCCAATACCCCATGTCGGGCGGCGAAACCTTGCAAAACGCCTTGCCCTCGGCCAAGGTGGTCAAAGCTTTCAATATCGTGACGGCCAAGTACATGATTGACGCCCGCTTGCAGGCCGGCGTCTTGGACCTGTTTATCGCCGGCAATGACGCCGAAGCCAAAGGCCAGGTGGCGGAAATCGCCAAGGCCTGGCATTGGGGATCGGTGAACGATTTGGGCGGCATCGGCCAATCCTATTGGATAGAATGCTTCGCCATGTTGTGGATCCAGCAGGGTTTCAAAACCGGAACCTGGACCCATGGCTTCAAACTCCTCCCAGGTTAGCTCAAGCCGATCCCCATATCCCTTTCGCGGCCGCCCGGCCGAGGGCTTTACCCGTCTTTGCGCGACCCTCGCGGCGGAATGGGATGCCGCTCTACTTCGGGCGCCCGCCTGCTTGTAAATTAACCGGAAGTAAGCAAAGGAAAAAGTCATGCATATTCAAGTCAATGCCGTCCATCAAGTCGAGGGCCACGCCGGACTCGTGGACTATCTCCACAAGTTGATCGAGTCCTCCCTCAGCCATGTCCGCGATCATGTCACCCGGGTGGAAGTCCACCTCACCGACGAAAACGCCAATAAAGGCGGGGATAACGACAAAAAATGCGTGATGGAAGCCCGCATGGAGGGGCGCCAACCCGTGGCCGTCCATCATTTGGCGGGAACGGTGGACCAAGCCATAGGCGGGGCTATCGAAAAGCTGTCGGCCTTGCTGGAAAAGCAAATCGCCAAGCAACGCGATTTGCTGCGCCACACCAACGATCCGATTTTACCGGGCGAAGTTTTGCCCGAAGCGATTTAGGTTTCCGGATATTCAACCGGCTTCCGCCGCGACCCGGCCCTCGCTGGAAGGGGCGGCAGATCCTCGAGAAAAGCCGCCGAATCCGTGGGCTTTCAGACGGCTAACCGCATCGCGAAGCGCGGGTAAATTCAGAGTCCAAAGTACGGGGGTGGCTCCGCCTCCCCCGCCGTCAGCCCGTCCCTCCCGGTACGCATGGCCGGCATCCGGCTCCCCACCGGTCATTCCCCGCTTTTTAAACCAAGCCCCCTTTCGCTAGGTCAAAGTTCCCTCCCAAGGATGGCGGCATATCGCATGCGGATAAGACCGTGCGTCGGTATTTTGGACCCATGCTGAATTCACCTTCGCCCCGTTCTGTTTTTCTTGCAACAGCCCTCGGCCTTGCCGGTTTCACCCTGGCCGCCTGCTCAGGAAACCCGTCTACCCGGGAGGAAGCCGCGGCCACGGTTCGCGACCTGGATTCACTTCATCGCGTCGCGCAACACGAAGACTCGGTGAATGCCAACCTGTATTTTTATGAAGACGCCTTCGTCACCTATCAAAAGACTCATCCCGCGGTGACCAAAGCCGAATTCATGGAAATCGCCCAAGGCAAGGACAAGGCCTTTTGCCTCTTTCAACCCGACGCGGGAAACTCTTGCCTGAAGGTGGGCGATCAATTCCACAAGCTGGCGTTGAAAGAACCCGCGCTCGACGCCTATGAAGCCGGATTACTCTCCCAAACATCCAATGGCGACGCCCTGAACATCCAACTTTGGTCCAGCCTCGCCCAATTGCATTTCGATGCCGGCGAGTCCGGCAAAGGCCGCCCTTACCTGGCTAAAATCCTGGCAGTCGATCCCAAGAACAAGTGGGCTAAAAAACGCTTGACTTCGGCCTCCCAGCCCAACCCGGTGAATTGACGCGAAAGGCTGATGTCTCCGCCATACGGGCGGGTTTGGACATCGTCAAGATGCGAATGAATCCGAAACTCCGTAATGTAGCGAGTAGAATAGACTCAGCGTCTAAGTTAATTTCAGCATCTCCAGCGGCTGTCTACGCAGCCTTCGCGGACCCGAGGGCAATGGAAAAGTGGGTGCCGCCAAGAAATATGACCGCCAATATGCTCCATTTTGATTTTCGAGATGGAGGCTCCTACCGTATGCGGCTTATCTACAAGAACGCCGAGGATGGGCGGGGCAAGACATCGGATAATGCCGATGAGGTCGAAGTGCGGTTAATAAAGCTTCTCGATGCAAAGAGAATAGAGCAGGCGGTCACATTTGAGAGCGATGATCCTGATTTTTCAGGTGTTATGCGGATGACATGGACCCTCGATCCGACTGAGAAGGGTACGCTCGTCACTATCCGCGCCGAGGATGTGCCGCGAGGAATTCAACCGGAGGATCATGAAGCTGGAATGAATTCGACACTCGAGAATCTCGCATCATTTATCGGCAATCAACTCAAATGAGCCGAATACGAAAGAGCCAGCGCGCGCGAAGATAAAAAGGGGGCGGAGAGTACGGAAAACTTCCCAATCTGAACTTCGTGTGTGGGGGCATTCGGCGGGCCTTTCCGGCCCATGGCCTGCGGCGCATGCAACAAGCGGCATTCCGGCGGCTTGCTTCGCCAGCCTCCCAAATGGCCCCACTCCATTCGCGTCCTCACATGTCCGGTGACTCACGGCATGCTGCGCGCGGGAACTACGGGAAGCTTGCGCACTCACCTTGTCAAAACGCGTCCGCATTACAAACCGTCATACCGGCACAAGTAAGAAAGAAATAGAAACCAACCAAAGAAAAGAAGAAAATGAGGCGTGGAAAAGCGTTCCCATTTATCCTGTTTTCTTTATGGCGCCACCCTCTTTTGGGTGGCGCCTTTATTCACCTCCGTTCGAGATCCGTTTGACTCCATTTATCCGGTCCTGGCTCAGCTACCGGCATTTTTTTTGTTGGGGATATTATTAAGAAAATTCAATTGGAAGCCCATTCTTTGGTTGCTGGCCGGAGAATCCACCTACCCTATACTCAAGGGTTCTAATCTTTGGCCTCTCAGTATTATCGTTACTTTTGTTTACATGGTTCCCGGCATCATTGTCTACGTTACGATCGCAAAAATATTTGGAAAACAAAACTAGAACGCTATGTAAAAGATTGTGACCGGGTGACCGGCCTCGGTAAGGCCGGCGCCACTCGTGGCCCCGTCCAAAATCCCATTCCCGTCCCCCGATTTCCCATTCGCCCCATAGGCCCCACTTCGCCCTCGTTCTTGGAGTCGATCTTGTCCCCACCCGCTTTTTCTCATCCCACCTCCGTCTTGATTCAGCCAAAAGATTCGGCTGCCAAACCCTCGGTTCGGATATTCTCCATAGTCTCCGCATTCATGCTTTTTGCCTGCGGATCCGGTCCAGGTTCAAAAGGCGTTCTGCGAGTCGCGCTTCATGATACCCTGTCCGTTCAGGTTCGCCTTCCCGCCGACTACGACTCAACCCGCATCTATCCCATCCTCATCGGCTTGCATGGCCGAGGCGGACGCGCCGAGTGGCTCTTAAAGCAATGGAAGAGAATTTCGACCCACAACGTCATATACATCGTTCCTGAAGCCCCCTATGCTTTCGAGCATGGATTCGCCTGGTTTCGGAATCAGCCGTATGACAGCATGCGTATTGCTCAAGACCGCAACTCCTCCGAAGAACTGGTAGAGGCCGTGGCTATGGCGGCACTGGCTCGCTTTGGGGGAGGTAAAGCTTATTTGTTGGGGTTCTCCCAAGGTGGCAACTTGACCTATCACGCGAGTTTGCGATACCGAGATCTTTTTCAAGGTATCATTACCTTCGGCACTTATTTGGATATCAGGACCCTCACTCCGGAAAAACGGAAAGGCGCAAAGGGGTTAAAGGCTTTCATCGTACATGGCAAATGGGATCGCGAAATCAAGTTCTCTGATGGCCAGGATGCGTATCAATACTTACAGTACCTGGGATGCCATGCGAAATTCCGGAAAACTCCCGGAGGACATGTGCTGGATGGCGAATCCCTGTCCTTGGCCCTGGACTGGATGCTTCATGACGAGATTTTTTGAACCCTTGCCACGAAGAAGGGCCCCTTGGGGCGGTGGGGGTAGGCCGAGACCCCGCAAGCGCTGATCGCGCCCAGAGGGTCACATCGGCGTGACTCTGCCTGGAACCCCGCCCGTGCGCGGAGGCTCGGCCGAGGGGGAGGGAGCGAATGCCTCGGGAAGGTTCGTCCCCTTGTTTCACGGCGGAACATGGCCCGCGCGCCTTCCCCCTCTCTCGATCTCCAAAATCCTTCTGGAGCCGCCCGGCTAAGATCTTCGGCCCAGTTCGTCGCGAATCGCCTTTTCAGTAACGCCGCGGTAACCCAAGGCCGGGTTGCCGGATGGCTCATGGTGATTTATGATCAAGGTAGGCCCACAGGCATAGGGAGCGGAAAATGATCTCGTGGAATAAACTCGCATTCGCCGGCGTCAAGCGATGGTTTCTTCCCCTCGCGGTGGTCGGCCTCGCGTTGGCGATGACGGGTTGCGGCTACAATACCCTGCAAAGCAAGGACGAGGATGTGGCCGCGGCCTGGTCGGAAGTCCTCAATCAATACCAAAGGCGGGCCGATCTCGTTCCCAACCTCGTCAATACCGTCAAGGGTTATGCCGAGCACGAGAAAGAAGTCCTGACCGAAGTCACCGCCGCGCGCGCCAGGGTGGGGGCCATTCAAGCCACCCCCGAATTGGTGAATGACCAGGCCGCCATGGACAAGTTCATGGCCGCTCAAAGCCAGATGTCCTCTTCCCTGGGACGCTTGCTTTTGGTTTCCGAGAATTACCCCAATCTCAAAGCCGACGCCTCCTTCCGCGATTTGCAAGCGCAATTGGAAGGCACCGAAAACCGGATCACCGTGGCCAGAAACCGTTATATCGGATCCATCCGCGATTTCAACGTCGAGGTGCGGAGCTTTCCCACCAACCTCACCGCGAAATGGCTCGGCATGAAAACCAAGGCCAATTTCACCGTCGAGAACGAAAAGGCGATTTCCTCTCCGCCCAAGGTCGAGTTCTAGGCGCCCGTGGCTGAATACTCCGCGACAAGGAGGCTTCGGCCTCCCCTCCGGCTGGGTTGGACCCGGCTTTTGATCGCCGCCTTCTGGCTATCCACCCTGTGCTGCCCGGCCTTCGCCCTGCAACCCGTCCCCGACTTGACGGGGCGGGTCGTCGATCAAACCGGGACTTTAAGCGCCTCGGATATCGCCTCGCTGGAACAAACCCTCGCGGCCTTTGAAAAGGAAAAAGGCAGCCAGGTGGCGGTGCTCATGGTTTCCACCACCGAACCCGAAGCCATCGAGCAATACTCCATCCGCGTAGTCGACGCATGGAAACTGGGCCGGAAAAAAATCGACGACGGGGCCTTGCTCCTCATCGCCAAGGACGACCGCGCCATGCGCATCGAAGTCGGTTATGGCCTGGAAGGCGCGCTCAATGACGCCGTGTGCAAACGCATTATCAGCGAAATCATCACCCCGTATTTCAAAAGCGGCGACTTCGCGGCCGGCATCGCCAAGGGCGTGCACGCCATGCTGGGCGTGATAAGCGGCGAACCCCTGCCTCCCCCGCCGGAAAAGCGGCCGGGCGGCGAAGAAAGGCCTCAACCCCTATTGCTCCTATTCCCGGCCTTTTTCCTGGCGATTTTCCTGCGCTCGATATTCGGAAGAATGCTGGGGGGAACCTTGGCCGGCGGGGCGGTGGGCGTCCTCACCGCCTTGGTCCTGGGCTCCGTGGGTCTGGGCATCGTTTTCGGAATACTCGCCCTCATCCTCACGGCGGCTTCGAATGGAGGCATGGGCGGCATGGGTCGGGGCCCGCGCGGTTTCGGGGGAGGCTTTGGCGGCGGCGGCTTCGGCCGAGGCCTGGGGGGTGGCGGAGGTTTCGGTGGATTCGGAGGCGGGGGCGGTGGTTTTGGCGGCGGCGGCGCTTCGGGGAGATGGTAATGGATTGGAGAAGAGCGCTTCGCCATCTGTGGATCGGCGCTTGGCATGTCCGGAAAAAATTTCCGCCCGGCGGCTTGCAACGAATCACCGAGGCCATCGGCCGTGGCGAATCGGCCCATCATGGGGAAATCCGTTTTGCCGTCGAGGCTTCCTTGGACTGGCCTTATCTCTGGAAAGGGATAAGCGCGCGCGAAAGGGCCGTCGAGGTCTTTTCCCAGCTCCGAATCTGGGATACCGAAGCCAATAACGGCGTACTCATCTATTTGCTGTTGGCCGATCGCGACGTGGAAATCATCGCCGACCGGGGTATTCACGCCAAGGTCGGCGCCGAAGGCTGGGAAGACATCTGCCGGAAAATGGAAGCCGATTTCCGGCGGGGCGAATTTGAAAAGGGCGTCCTAGCCGGCATTCAAACCGTGGGCGCCCATTTGGAAAGGCATTTTCCCCGCCGGGGGGATGACGTCAATGAATTGCCGGATACCCCGGTCATCCTTTGAGCTTGCGCTGGTGATCCACGCTCCAGATTCCCGATCCGCGGCACGCGAAATACAGGAAAAGAAAGCAATAGACCACCGCTAATTCGCCCTGGTTCACCGCCGGGAAAAAGGCGGCCCCGAAGGCGAGCTTCCAATGGAATTGGATATAGGCGACGGCCATGGTGCCGCTCGCCAAAAACCCCGCCCAGCGGGTGCAAAGCCCCAAGGCCATGGCGATGCCGGTGGCCATTTCGATGATGCCGCCTATCCAGGCTTGCGATCCGATTTTGGGAAGGTATTCGGGGGGAAATTGATAACCGAAGATTTTCTGGACGCCGTGGAAAGCGAAAAGCAATCCCGCGACGATGCGCAAGACGGCATAGACGCGTTCGGTCTGCGCGGGTAGGATACGGTTCAGCATGGGGCTCCGGGGCGAAAAGTTTGTTCCAACACCCTAATCTTAATTCGCTTCCGCCGACTTTTTCAGGCCTATCCAGCCAAAGGCCAGGGACACCGCCAGAAAACAAGCCGCCGTGGCCAGGGCCCAGCGGTAGCCCGACAAAATGGCCTCGAGGGCGGGCAGGCCTTCGGCCATGGCCCCGGTGGTACGGCCGGCGGCGACGGCCACCAGCACGGCGAGACCCAGGGCGCCGCCCAATTGCCCGGTGGTATTGACGATGCCCGAAACCAAGCCGTGATCCTCGGCCTTGGCGCCATTGGTGGCCAGTAACATAAGGGTTACGAAAGCCGGCATGATGCCGAAAGACATGAGCATGGTCGCCGGCAGGATGTGAATCCAATACGAATCGCGGGTGGAAAGGAAGGCCAGGGACACCATGCTGATGAGGGCCAGCGAGGTGCCCGCCAGCAAGACGGTCTTGGAACCGACGCGGGTCGCGAGCGTACCTCCCAGGGGACCGGCGACGATGGCCGCCAGGCCATGGGGCAAAAAGGCCAGGCCCGTCATGAGCGGCGAATAATCGAGCACTTGCTGGAAATACAGGGTCAGGATCAAATTCATGGCCACCATGGCGGCGCTGATGAGGGTGCAAACCATGTTCGCCGCGGCGATGCCCGGCAATTTGAAAATCCGCAGGGGCATGATGGGGTGGGTCGATTTCTTTTCCACCCAGACGAAAGCGAGGAGCAGGAGGAAGGCCAGACCGAAAAGCCGCCAGGTGACCAGGCTGGTCCAACCGGTGGCATGCGCCATGACCAGGGCATAGACCATGAGCATGAGGCCGCCGGTAACCAGGACGCTACCCAGGAGATCGAGGCTGGGCCTTTCCCCGGCCGCTTCGGGCTCGCGCAGGATGCGCAGGCCCGCTAGGATGATGACGAGGCCGAAAGGCACGTTGACGAATAGTATCCAGCGCCATCCCAGGTAAGCGGTCAAGACTCCGCCCAGAATGACGCCCAGGCTATAACCCGCGGCGGCGACCGTGCCCCAAATGCCGAAGGCGCGGTTGCGCTGGGGGCCTTCGGGAAAGACGCCCATGAGCAAGGCCATGGCGGAGGGTGCGAGAAAGGCCGCGCCGAGGCCTTGCAGGCAACGCATGGCGACGAGGAAAGCGGGCGACTGGGCGAAACCGCCGAGGAAAGAAGCGAAGACGAATAGTCCCGTGCCGGTTAAGAAGGTGCGCTTACGGCCGTAGAGGTCGGATAGCCGGCCTCCCAAAAGCAGGAAACCTCCGAAAACCAAACCATAGCCGGTGAAGAGCCATTGCACGCTCTCGGGGGAAAACCCCAGGGCCTTTTGAATCGAGGGAATGGCGACATTGACGATGGAAAAGTCCAATACCACCATGCAGTCGGCCGAGCATAATAGGGTGAGCATGAGCCATTGCAAGGGCGTGAACGGGGCGGAAACCGGCTGGGCATCGCTCGTGGGGGCGGGGGTTTGCATAAGGGCGTCCGGAAGTTAGGGACCGGCTCCAGAAACACCGAATGTAATTCGATACGCCCGAAGACCCGGCGGAGGCGGTCCGGATAAGCTAGGGGCGCAATACGAGGGAGGCCGTCCGCGAACCGCCGATAAGCGCGGCCAACAAGCCCCGGTGGTGGGCCGGAGGCGTCCACAGGACGCGGCCCTCCGCGTCGGCGCGGGATAAGCCCAGGGTCTTGCCCTGGAGATTCATCCAACGTATGCCCTGGCCCGGTTCGAGACGCCCGAAGACGCGGTTCCCCCACCATTGCAAGGGCTGGGAAACACCCGCCTGATTCCCGGGCCTGACGCCGACCCCGGTCACTTCAGGCAGGTTATTGGCGATATCCTCCCAGATATTCGAAAAGCGGCCGCTCATGATGGCTCCCCCGAACCAGGCCAGGTATTGTTCGAAATACGCCTCATTGGGCATCGATCCCGTCCGATCGGGGATATTCATGTCGGCCGGCAGTCCCCACGTATCCGCTCCCTCGGGCGCGAAGGCGACCAGGGCATCCGACCAGGGTTTGGCTTTCTCCGGCCCCAGGTTGGCGAAAGCGGCGCAACCCCACATGCCCACGGTGAGCTCGCTATGCTCGCGGCGCGATCGTTTTTGCCCGTCGCCCAAGGTAAACGTATCGGTTACGGGTAACACCAAGCCGTCCATGGTGTAGAAATTGGCCTTGTCCGGCGTCCCGATGAAGGCCGCCGCCGCGTCCAGCCACTTTTTCGCGCGGGTCTCTCCGAACCACAGCCAGTCCATGGCCATCCGCCAATGCACGCGGATGCCGTCCTTGTACATGGAGCGCCCTTGCCGGAAGGGATTGTATCCCAACGATCCGTCGAAATAGGATCCGCTGGGCGTCATCCAGTCGGGGATCAAACCTTTGGACGCCCCTGGGCTCGCGGAAATGGTGGCATAGCATTGATCGATGACGCCTTTCCAATTGTGGCCCGGATCGACCTTGGCGAAGATTTTGTAATTCGCCGGCGAGAAATAGCTGGGGTTGACGAAATCCTTGCCCCCCCAGCCGGCGCCGGGAGCGAGGTATTTTCCATCCACCACCGCGCCCGCCCAAATGGTCTGGATGATGGACAGGGCCCTTTGTTTGTAATTCGCGCCTTTGGGACCGGTATGGGCTTTCCATTTCTTTTTGGCGACCAGGGAGTCGGCGAAAAGCAACATGAGGGCGATATCCTGATCGGCGTCGGTGGCCATGCCCGTACCGATAATGCCGCCCTCGGCGCCTACCCGCCAGTCATACAATTTGGCGCCGTCATTCCACATCTTGTTTTCGGCGCCGTCCCAAATGCGGTTGAAAGTCGTTTGATCATCGGTATAGAGGGCGACTATCATGCCATAAGCCTGGCCTTCGGAAACGGCATCGCCCGGCTCTTCGGAATGGGGCCGGTGCACCAGGCCGTCGGCATAGGGATCGATATTGTGGCGGATTAATCCGCGCGCGGTGCGGACGAGGGCGGAATCGAGCCGGGAATCGCCGACGCCCTTCAAGGAAGATACCGCCGGGCCAAAGGCATGGAGGGCGAAAATCCCTCCCGAAAGCAGGGAAATCAAGGCCGATTTCAATAAAAGTCTCATGGTGGCTTTAGTAGGGTTTCCTCGCCCCAGGTTTAGGGGGCAAGCGATTTCCCCAGGGAATGGCCTTCCTCGCGCCGCGCGCAGCGATTAGGTTAAGAGGCATGAGAAAAACGTTCTTCTTACTGATGGCGGCCGTGCTCGCCTGGGAAAGCCGGGCCGACGCTCCGGCTTCGGCTCCCGAGGCCATCGCCGCCTTGCGGAAAGTCTGCGCCAATGCCGGCCTATTCGAATTGCGGAAAGCCGGCGAAGTGAATTTCCAATTCAACGTGGAAATGCCCGGCCGCCAGGTCCATCGCCTTTGGAAATGGAAACCCGAAGGCGACAGCGTCTTTTTGAACGGCAAATACCAGGGCGAAAAGCGTCCCGGCGAATTCGTGAACGATATTTATTGGCTGGCTTTTCCCTTGATGGCCTATGATAGCCGCGACCAAGCCGAAATCACCTTGCTGGCCGATACGCTGTCGCCCATCGCCAAAAAACCCTGCGCGCGCATCACGGTGCATTATGTCGCCGACAAGGGTTTCACTCCCAAGGACGCCTACCACCTCTATGTGGACGCGAACGCGAAAATCCTGGAATGGGCTTATCTGAAAGGGGGCGAGGAACCGCCCAAGCTCGTGACGTCCTGGGAGGATTACCGGGAGTTCAACGGCGTCACCCTTTCCTTGAGTCATCGGGGAGCGGGCGATTTTCACCTGTATTTCGACAAGGTTTCCATTTCGCCTTGAGCCCCAGGCCGTGCCGGGAACCCCGGCGGGGCGCGATTGGGTATTATTAATCCATGCTGAAACCACTTTTCGGGGCCTCCGCGTTTTTGGCCTCTTCCCTTTTCCTGAATGCCTGCTCCCTGGAGCAATTGATCGAAACCACCAGCGATCGCGGCGTGCTTTCCACCGACGATAAAGTCGTGCTGGGCCTGCGCACGGCCTTGAAAGTCGGCATCGACTCGAGCGCCAATGCCGCCGCCAGGGTCAACGGTTACCTGACCCACCGGGTGATTAAAATCCTGTTGCCGGAAGAAGCCAAACAGGCCCTGGACGCGGCCGAGAAAGTGGGCGCCTATGTGAAGCCCTTCGCCTCGGAATTGGAGGACATGCAGACCCTGGTCAATTTCACTACGGGTCTGGATAAAAACGCCTTCACCAGTAATCTTTCCGCTTCGAGCAGTCTCTTGAGCAATATTTCAGGTTTGGAATCGATAGGCGACTCGGTGGTGAAGTACATGAACCGGGCCGCTGAATACGCCGCTCCGCGCTCGGTGCCGATTTTCAAGGATGCCATCACCGCCATGACCTTGACCGACGGGCTTTCGCTTTTGAATAGCGCGGACAGCACGGCGGCGACGGCCTACTTGAACGGCAAGACCTTCGACCCCTTGGTGACCTCCTATACTCCCATAGTCGATTCGACCTTGGCCCTGGTCCCCTTGACGCGTTACTGGGGCGACTTCAAGGACGCTTACAATGGCATCCTCTCCCAATACAATAAGCTGCTGGCCTTTCAAGCCAATTGGAATGGCAATGCGGTGGTGGCCAATGTTTCCGCCTTGCGGATATCCGTGCTGAAACCCGTCGACTACCGGCCGATTCAAACCCAGAGCCTGGGCGAATGGACCACGGACAAGGCGTTGACCGGGCTTTTTTACCTGGTGGGCGAAGAAGAAAAAGACATTCGCCGCGACCCTTTCGGCTATGTCAAGAATCTGGTCGGAAGCGTGGCCGATATCCTGAGCGAGGTCTTCGGCGAAATCATGCGCATGGATAAACCTTAATCCGGCCGTCCGATAATCGGAAAGCAAAGGCTGATGCGGGTGCCTTGCCCCGGCGCCGAATCCAATTTCATCAAGCCTCCCGAAGAGGACATGATTTGCTTGACCACCGCCAGGCCAAGCCCGGTGCCTTTAGCGCCCTTGGTGGTGAAAAACGGCTCGAATATCTTTTTTTGGATTTCCGGCGACATGCCCATGCCGGTGTCGGCGATTTCCAAAACGACGAAACGCTCGGTATCGCCGTAACCCCGCTCGCAAATATCCTCATGCAGCCGCAGGGTCAAGGCGCCGCCCGACGGCATGGCATCGACGGCATTGATCACCAGATTCAAAAGCAGCCTTTCCAGGTTCCGGGGATCGAAAAAAATCCGGCTGACGGGATGGCTTAATTCGAAGGCGACCTGCACATCGGGCCCCGCCGGCATTTTCAGAATGCCGCGGTGTTCTTCCAGGAATTTGCGCAAATCCAGCACGGCCGGGTGGCTGGGGCTTTCATGCCCCAGGGACATCAATTCCTGGGCCAGGCTGTCGCCTTGTTCCACGACCCTAAGGATGTCGCCGGTAAAACCCTGTATTTTCGCCGCCAAAGGGGAGGCGTCGGTCGCGCAAACGGCTTCGATGAGTTCGACATAGCCGACGATGACCGAAAGCACATTCTTAAAATCATGGGCCATCCCGGCGGACAAACGCCCAAAGGTGACCATGCGCTCCAATTCCTCGGTGCGATGCGGATCCAAGCCGAAATGCTGATACTTCAAATTCATCCATTCGGCGTGCAGCCGCGAAATATGCAGGGATACGGTGGCGGCGAAAGCGCATTCTTCCTCGGTCCAGGAGCGTTTCTCGCCGATGCTTTCATGGCAGACCACGCCGCAAGTCAGGCCATTGGTATAGATGGGGGCGTCGAGCATGGAGGTGATGTTCAGCGGCTTGAAATAGGGTTCCCGGAATTCTTCGGTCAGCGGCTCCCCATCGATGTCGTCGATGGGTATGACCTCATGCATATCCAAGGCCTTGAAATAATTGGGAAAGTCCTTTTGATACAGGATGGATCCTTCGTAAATGCCGTCTTGCCCCTCTTGATGCAGGTATTCGCATAGCAAAAGGCGTCCGTCGACCACCAGCCGCCACACGCTCACCCGGCCCACCTTCATGACCGATGCGGCTATTCCGGTGAGTTGTTTCAGCGCGTCTTTGAGATTGAGATGAGGGGTGATGGAAATCGCGGCCAATTGCGAGGAAGCCGCTTCAAAACCCAGCATGGGCGGTAAGGTCTGGCTCATGACTCATTATCCATTCTTTCCTGGAAAATAAAGTCGAAATAGCGGACCTTTTGTTTACTTCGTCCCGTAATGGCAAAAAAAAGCCGCTGGGACAGCGGCTATTCCCGGACCCTAGGGATGGAAACGTTTAAAAAAGGGCGACAGGCCGGGAAAAGGTGCCGGCCGAATTTTTCAGTTTCACCCAGTAAATGCCGGGACTACCGACGCGCAAATCCCGGGCCCCTTCATCCTGGCCCGACCATTTTTGCCGGGTTTTACCCGCCAAGTCGAGAAGTTCAACTTCGTAATCACCGGGGCTGAAAATGGAGAGACGATTGCCGTCGACCCGGAAGAATTTTCCCGCCCGCGCTTGGGAAGCGAGCAAGCCCACGGCCGCCGAGCAGGCGGAGGGATCGCTTTTGACGAAATAGCTCTTGTACTTTTCATTCCCCACCGTGGTGCAGCCCTTGAGATTCAGCAATTCGATTTTGCGGAACTTATAGGGGTGGCTTTCCGCTTGGACGGTGATATAACCGCTGTCGAGCTTGGTTCCATTCGCCGGAGTATTGGCGGGGCCATTGCTGACATTTCCCGCCCAATACACGGGCCGGTAATAGGTGAAGACAGGTGTGCCCGTCGGGCTTTTCTGATTGTAATGCCGGATGATGGAATCACCCATCACCGAAGCGGATACCCAGGCCCACTGTCCAGGAGAGGGTCGATTATTGGCGTTACCGGAGGCGGACACACAATGGTCGGTAGTGACACTGCCCCCCGTGAGGGTTTTGTAAAAGGCCGTTCCCGGCGTGCATAAATTCAGGGTGTAAGTACCATTGGATGCGGTATTGCCGGCGCCAAGCAATTGCATTTCCATGCTGATGGGAAAGTCCTGGTTTTTGGTCATGGTGGAAACGGCCTGGGAATGCAGCATCAGGCCATTGTTTTGGACGGCCCAACTTTCTCCACCATTGACTTGTTTGTCGCCGACTTGGTACTCGACGCGCAAGAGATAATGGGAAAATGCGCGGACCTTGTATCCGATATGGCCATACTCGCCCCCAAAACTCCCCCAGCCCGAATAGTCGATGGACATCACGCTATCGGCGACCTTAACGGTATTGTTGAAGTTTTCGTTCAAATCATGTTTGGCGAACTTGATATCCCAATCATTCAAATCCTTTCCATTGAACAGTTGGACCCAGTCGGAATCATTAGGTCCCGCCAATGCCGGGCTGAATAAACAGCCCGTTGACAATAACAAGCCAGTGGCGAACAATCGCCTCGAATCCAATAAAAACATGCTCCCCCCAGGGTCATTAGAGCCGGTCTCAAAACTCCTTTTGCAGTCGCCCGGCTGCGAACCTCTCCCGGCTTTGTCGCCCTGCATCGCGATATTTCCGTCAATATCGCTGCTTCGGGTTTCGCGCTGGGTTCGTTCTCGCTCGGGCTTGGCGCGACAAATGAGTTTTGAGACCGGTTCTAGCCAATCTAGGGCCCTCGGACTCCCTGGCTGGGAAGATTTCAGCGAAAATTTGTCTTTAGCGATACTTTTTCGCGCTGTCCACGCCAGAAATTGCGAAAATCGGCTTATTTCGTGTCCACCATCATGGGCTCGAAGGTGAAAATATTGGGACTCTTGCGGTCCACGGTAACGCGGATCCAATCGGCATTGGGGCTTCCGAAAGTCTGGACCCGGGTGAAGTTCTTGACCAGATGGGTGGCGTCCAGCAAGGGCTTGTCGATTTTGAAGTAGTGGGTATCGCCATGGACTAGGACGACTTCACCGTCGTATGCGCCGCATTCGTCGACGAGCAAATCCAATAATTCATTGTAACCATCGATCCCGGGCAAGCTTTTACGCTCATTGACGCCTTCGGTTTCGGGCCAATCGAAACCCGGGTCGGCCTGAATGACGAATAGGATGCCGGGATAGCGGCGGGCCTTGGCGGTTTGGAATGTCTCCTTGATCCAGGCGAGATTGTGGGCGTTTCGATCGGCGTATTCGGCATTGTCCTCGTCGCAATCCTTTTGGGTGCGGGCGCTTTTGCCGCTCAGGCAATCGCCTTCATTCACCTTGTTGTTATTGCTGCCGGGGACATTGAGACCCACGAATAAGGCGGCGCCCATGGCAAAACGAATGTTTTCGCTATAGGCCTGACCCAGAGGCCCTTGGTGCTCCAAGCGGATTTTCTTTTTCCCGAAACTATAGGGGGTATTGAACAGGGTCTTGCGCAGGTAATCCAGCCGCTCAAGGGCATTATAACCCCCATTATTGATGCGGTGGCAATCGGTCCATTCATTGTCGCCCAGCACGTAAACCGCAGGGGCTTGGAGCCGGTTGAAAAACGACTTGGCGTCGGCTCCAATGGCCGCATCGTCGCAAAAGGAAGAGCCGTCCTTGGTATCCCCGTCATACATCGTGAAATCCAATTCCGCCTCATTCATGGCCGCGATGAGGGAAAGCATTTTTTCGCCGTCCTTGGTGCCGTCGCCGTTTTTGGCATAGGGCATGTCGCCCCACAAACCCAACTGAATCGTTTTTTCGTCCCCGTGATGTCCGCCTTCGCGGAGGCAAAACGCATGGGGCTTGTGAAACGATTTCGCCATGCCGTTTTGAGCGCCGACCGATGCGATTGCACATAGCGCCGCGGCTAGGCCCGCTGGGATTCTGGATGGGATTTGCATAAACCGATTCCTGGGGAAGAGGTGGAGGGCCTCTGATTTAGAACCGGTTTGTGTCGATGGGATTTCAGGCGGGTTTGGGAAATAAATTCGGCGCTTACCGGGCGCACCGCCAAAGCAGCCGTGAAACCCGCGCCTATAAATTCACGGCGTGCAGCAAGGCTTCCGGGTAGCGGAACCCCGAGGCGAAGCCTTTGGGAGCCACCGCCTCGATGGCCGCCAAGTCTGCGGGAGACCAGTGAATGGCGGCCGCCGCCGCGTTATCCTCCAAATACTTGCGGCGCTTGGTGCCGGGTATCGGAATGATGTCATCGCCTTGCGCCATGACCCAGGCCAGGGCCAATTGGCTGGGGGTAACCGATTTGCTACGGGCCAGGGCGGTGATTTGATCGACGAGGGCCAGGTTCTTCGCGAAGTTCTCCCCCTGAAAGCGCGGGGAAAAGCGGCGATAATCGTTTTCCGCCAAATCCTCCGGGCTGCGGATGTGGCCGGTCAGGAATCCCCGGCCCAGGGGGCTATAGGCCACCAAGCCTATGCCCAATTCGCGCACGGTGGCCAGCACTTCCTCTTCGGGATCGCGGGTCCACAGGGAATACTCGCTTTGCAAAGCCGAGATCGGATGGACGGCATGGGCGCGGCGCAGGGTCTTGGGCGCCGCCTCGCTGAGACCGAGAAAGCGCACCTTGCCCTGTTGCACCAGGCCGGCCATGGCGCCTACCGTCTCTTCGATGGGCACCTTGGGATCGACGCGATGCTGGTAATACAGATCGATGGTATCCACGCCCAGGCGCCGCAGCGAAGCTTCGCAAGCTTGTTGCACGTATTCGGGGCGGCCGCAAATGGCGCGCTGGGTCGGATCGCCCAGGCGTTGAATGCCGAACTTGGTGGCGAGCACCACCTTGTCGCGGCGGCCTTTGAGATAACGGCCCAAAAGCTCTTCATTCTTGAAAGGACCATAGGCGTCGGCGGTATCCCAGAGGGTGATGCCCAGTTCCAATGCCCGGTCCAAGGTGGCGAGCGACTCTTTTTCGTCGGCCACGCCATAGAATTCGGACATGCCCATGCACCCTAAACCCATGGCGCTGACTTCGAGGCCCTGACTCCCCAATTTCCGCTTAACCATCACGGCCATGGCGGTTAAAGGGTATCGCGCACGATGCGCAGGGGCATGACGATAAAGAAATAACCCGGCTCGTCGACCACGGGCTCGATGACGATGGCGCCCAGGGGATTATTGAATTTGAGCCGTATTTCCTCGCTGGGGCAAAGCCGAAGGATTTCGAGCAGGTATTGGGCATTGACGCCGACCTCGACATCATCGCCTTCGTAGCCCAGGGGCAAGGCCTCTTCCGAGTCGCCGCCCAAATCCTGGTTGCGGGCGGAAACCAGGAGATTCCCACCCTGCCCGAAAGCCAGCACGGTCAGCCGGGTTTTGGCATTGGCCATGGTCGAGACGCGCTTGACCACCGAGGCCAAGTGCTCGCGGTTCACCGTGGCCGTCTTGGTGAATTGCTTGGGCACCACGTTTTCGTAATTCGGATAGGGACCTTCGATGAGCTTGGTATAGAGCACTATGGTGCCCGTCGCGAAGCGCGCATGGGCCGATCCGATTTCGACTTCGATGACTTGTTCGGGGTCTTCGCTCATGCGCAAGACTTGCTGCAAGGCCTTGGGCGGCAGAATGACGCCGTTTCGCGCCCCGAGGCCCGTCATGGTCACCATGGCCTTGCCCAAACGATGGCCGTCGGTGGCCACCATTTCAATGCTGTCTTTTTTGAATTCGCAATAAATGCCGGTCAAGGCCATGCGGCTGAAGTCGGTGGAGACGGCAAATCCGGTCTTATCGCACAGGAAACGCAAATCCTTGAGCGGGACGTTTTGCCGGGAAGCCTCGCCGACTTCGGGCAAGGCGGGGTATTCGGCGGGGTCATAGCCCGTCAAATTGCCTTGAAAGCCCGATTCGGAGCGTATGGTCAAAACCAGGTCTTCCATGCTCAGAATCACCGGCATATCCGGCAATTCCTTGACCACTTCGAGAAGTTTGCGGGCATTGATGATTAAGGCCCCGTCCTGATGCCCCTCTACCGTCAGCCGGAGCACCACGGCCATGTCGAGATCGGTGGCCCTTATCTCCAATTCCTGCCCTTTCAGGTCGAAATAGAGATTGTAAAGCACTTGCAAGGTGGTCTTATTGGGGACAGCCGAGCAAGCCATCTGCAGGGCTTCGAGCAAAACAGCCTTGGGCGCTTCAAATTTCATGGGACATTCCCCGCGCGGACCGCGCTTAGAATAGGTGACGAAAGCCGACGCAGCGGTGGCCTTTGAGAGGGGAAAAGATAGTCGGACGGGCATGGCTTGCGGGAGAGCAATGGCCCGGCTCGGATTGTCCCGGATTTTTTCGGACGGGTTCATTTAGATTCAAGTGGATGGCACGAGGATGGCACAAAAATCACATGGCCCCAGTAGGCGGCCCCGAGTCCGGATCAAGCGCCGTACGCCAGAATAAGCCATGAAACCGCAAATCCCCGGTTCGCAAAGGAAATGGGGTTCGTCGCCCGAACCGCTGGATCGGGACGGATTTTCGAGCTGGGAAAAAGCCGATCACGAGTTGGCGCGCCGCTCCCATACCAGCGGATTCGTTTACGTCTTTTTCCTGCTCTTGCTGTTTTTCTTCACCCCGCTCTGGAAGGACCATGGCGCGGTGGGCGTCACCATGCTTTCCGTTTCCTCTGCGCTCGGGATATTCCGCTTCGCGCTCGGCAAATCCTTCCTTTACGTTTACCCGGACCGTCCCGCGCTATGGAAATGGAGCTTCAAAGTCGCCACCCTGTCGGCCGGCGCGATTTGGGGAGCTTTCGCCGCCTTCATCGCCGCGACTTACGGCCTTGCCTTCACCAGCCTTTTCACCTGCCTGATAACCGCCGGCCTGTGTTCGGGAGCCGTGAATTCCCTGGCCCCTCAAAAAAACCTGGCGGGGGTTTATTTGATGGCCATGCTCACGCCTTCCCTTTGCGTTTTCGCCTTCAGCCCCGAGCCGGGCATGCATGGCATAGCCCTGGCGTTTTTGGTCTATCTCGCTTTCAATTGGATGCAAGTCCGCATGAGCAACGCGGTATTGTGGAAAGGCTGGATCAACGAAGAGGAGTTGCGCAAAACGGGGGAGGAAGCGCAAGCGGCCGCCCGCATTAAAAGCGAATTCATCGCCAATATGAGCCACGAAATCAGGACCCCGCTCAATGGCGTCATCGGCATGGCCCAGTTGCTTTTGGACGGAAAACTGGACGAGGAGCAAAAGGACAGGGTCAAGACCCTGCAGGTCTCCGGCGAGCATCTCCTGGGACTGCTCAATGACATCCTGGACATCTCCAAGCTGGATTCGGGACAAATGGCATTGGAAGCCCTGGGGACGGACTTGCGGCAATTGATAGGCGATACGGTGTCCTCGGCCCGCCCCTACGCGGCGAAAAAAAACATCGCCATCCAAATCGACTACGACGACACCTTGCCCCGCCATTTCAAAATGGATCCTTTGCGGATACGCCAGGTATTGGGCAATCTATTGGGCAATGCCTTGAAATTCACCGAAAAGGGATCGGTTCAAATCATCGTGAGGCAAATACCGTGCGCCGTACCCGGCCGTCTGGGCTTGCGTTTCACGCTCCGCGACACGGGCATTGGCATCAGTTCCACGCAATTGAATCGCTTATTCAAGGTTTTCAGCCAAGCCGACGGCAGTACCACCCGCCGCTATGGGGGATCGGGATTGGGTCTCGCCATTTGCAAGCAAATCATCACCCTGATGGGAGGAAGAATAGGGGTCCATAGCCTACCCGGAAAAGGATCCGATTTCTGGTTTGAAATCGAAGCCGAGCCGTCGGGGGATGAGCCCGAAAAACCGGAAACGCGCGGGGATTCGCCGGCGGCCGCGTCGGATTTTTCCGCTTTGAAAGGTTTGCGCATTCTCGTGGTCGAAGACAATGCCGTGAACCGGAAAGTCGCCCAGGGTATGCTGAAGAATTTGCAATGCCAGGCGGAATTCGCGCAGGACGGTCAAGAGGCTCTCGATATTCTGGACAGCCGGCCATTCGACCTGGTCTTGATGGATTGCCAAATGCCCGGCATCGACGGATATGAGGCTACCGAGCGCATCCGCCGGGACGAGCGTTTCGTCCGGCTGCCCGTGGTGGGATTAACGGCGCATGCCATGACCCAGGATTTGCATCGCTGCCTGCAAGTCGGCATGAATGGGTATTTGACCAAGCCCTATACCGTGCGGCATTTGGCGCAAGCCATGCTTCGCCATTTACCGGCGCGGGGGCATGGCTTTGGGGCCGAGGAAAATCTTAAAGAGCCAGAACAAGGCGGGTAATATCGCCACCGACCCGATGAGCAGGGCCGCGTCCAATTGCCATAAGACTGCGGTGGGCGCGGCGGAGTTGAAAAGGGTCAGGGAGGCGCCGGCGCTCGCGCGGATGGCGAAAAGCACCGGGTATTGCACGGCGAACCAGGCGGTGATGATGGCCATGCCCTGCAAGCCCGCGAGCACGCGCAAGGCCCACATCAACCGCCGGCGCGGCAAGGTTTCCGGCAAGGCGGCCTGGCGCAAAAGCTTTTCCAGCACGGGCAAGCTCAAGGCGGAAAGGCCAACCAGGGTCAACGCGGGGGGATTGTGCAGGAAATGCCAAAACAAGGGGCGGCCTTCGATTTGCGCGGCGAGGAAGACCAAGGCCCCCAGGGGCAGGGCGAGAAATAAAAAGGTGCGTGCCCGTCTCGCGAAAGCCGTGCGCACGGCGACTTCCTGGCTTTCGCCCACCAGGTAAGCCGAGGCGAGAAAAGCGAAGAGGGCCACCGTGAAGGCCCCCAAATAAATCCCGTAGGGATGGAACCAGGTCCGGATATAACCCGCGGCGAAAGAATCGGGATGGGGAGTGACCCTTCCCGCCGACATGCCGGCCAAGGTCATGCCCAGCCAAAAGGGCGTCCACACGCTTGAGACGCGGAATATCCAGTTATACCAAAAGCGGGAGCCGTCGCGGACGGCGTCGTAATGGCGGAAGGTGAAGGAGGTGCCGCGCGCCACCAGGCCCAATAAGGCCGCCGTCAAAGGCAAATGCAGGGAAACCGACATGCGCGCGTAAACGGGAGGAAAACCCATGAACAAAATCACCACCGCCAGGATAAGCCAGATATGGTTGGCCTCCCAAACCGGGCCCAGGGCCTTTTCCAAAATGCGCCGCGCTTCCTTATGCTTGTCTCCGCGCAAGGTGATTTCCACCAGGCCGGCTCCGTAGTCGGCTCCGCCGAGCAAGGCATAGCAAATCAGGGAAAAGCCGAGAAAGGCCGTGCACACCCAGAGCTCGGGCGAAGCCGCCGCCGGCATGCCCGGCGCCAGGGCCTTGACGGCGGTGGCCAAGGTATCGACCCGGCCGATGACTTCAAGCGCCATCTTCGCCCCGCGCCGAAGGGTATTGCTCTTTCACGGTACGGATATGCCTCGTCATCAGCCACGTCACCACGAAGACCAGCAGCAAGTAGACCCCGGCGTATAAGGTGAAGGGAATCCACAGGCCGGGCATGGGCGTCAAAGCGTCGCGCGTGCGCAGAATGTCTTGGATAATCCAGGGCTGCCGGCCGACTTCGGTGACCACCCAGCCGGCTTCGAGAGCGGCATAGCCCAAAGGGGCGCTCAAGGCCAGCAGCAGGAGAAAACGGCGGTGGAAGAACCAGGACGGCCGCCATTTCGCCAGCGCGAGCGCCGCCACACCCAGGGCCGCGAGCCAGGAACCCAGGCCCACCATGATTTGAAAGGCGACATGCACGATGGGCACCGACGGCCAGTCCTCGCGGGGAAAGGCCTCCAGGCCGGGAACCACCGCGTCGATATCGCCCTTGGCCAAAAAGCTGAGCAAGCCGGGCACGCGTAACCCATAAGCTACCGTGCCGGTTTTTTCGTCGGGCCACCCGCCGATGAGCAGGGGCGCCCGCGCCTGTGTTTCGAAATGCGCTTCCATGGCGGCCAGCTTCACCGGTTGGTGGCGCGAGGCCTGCTTGGCGCTGAGGTCGCCGCTGATGGGCTGCAAAAGCGCCGCGCCCGCCCCGAAGGCCAGGGCTATGCGCAAGGCCTCGCGGTGAAAAGCGTTGCGCGGATCGCGGCGCAAAAGCCAGGCATGCACCCCGGCCACCGCGAAACCCGTGCTGACGAAAGCCGCCAGCAGCATGTGAATGACCTGGGCTTTCCAACCCGGATTGAACATGGCCGCGAAAGGATCGATGTTCTCGAAGCGGCCGTCGATCAAGGTGAAACCCGCCGGGCTATTCATCCAGGCATTGGCGCATACCACGAAAATGCCCGACAAGACCCCCGATACGCCCACCACCACCCCGGTGGCCCAATGCACCCAGGGCTTGAGGCGATCCCAGCCATAGAGAAAAATCCCCAGGGCTATGGCCTCGAGAAAAAATGCCGACCCTTCCCAGGAAAAGGGCATGCCGATGACGGCCCCCGCTTTTTCCATGAAGCCGGGCCAGAGCAAACCCAATTCGAATGACAGCACGGTGCCGCTGACCGCGCCCGTGGCGAAGAATATGGCCACTCCGCGCGACCAGGCGCGGGTGAGATCGCGGTAAACGGCCTTGCCCGTGCGGATATAACGCCAATGCGCCACGGCCATGAAAAACGGCATGGCCATGCCGATGCAGGCGAAAATGATATGAAAGCCCAGGGATAGCGCCATTTGCAGGCGCGCCGCCAATAAGTCACTCATGGCAGGAAGTCATTCAGGCCGACCCGCGCTCACGCCCATTTTCACCATGCCATTCCCGCCCAACTTTCGGACCTCCCCAAATGTCCATTTCGGGGCGCCCGTCTGCAAGCATGGCTACCTTGGAATCATGAGCAAGGCTTTGATATTCGATTTGGACGATACCTTGGTTTCCACCCGGTCGGCCGCCCAACATGCCTTGCAAGCCCTGTATCAGGCCGGTCTCAACCGGTTATGGACGAGTCCCGAGGATTTGCATGCCGAATGGGACCGGGGTTTGACCCTCTTCTCCGCCATGCCCCGCGGCCACGACAAGGATTTTTTCGATTTGAAACGCCTGCGCATGCGCCTGATTCACCGCCGGGAAGACATGAGCGATGACGAAGCCGACCAGAAATTCGCCCTTTTCTACCGGCATTACGCCGATGGCTTCAAGGCCTTCGAGGATGTCGCCGCGTTTTTCTCCCGGCCATCCCTGCCCCCCATCGGTCTCATCACCAATGGCGCATCGCGCATCCAGCGGGAAAAACTGCAAAGGACGGGCCTGGCCGCGTATTTCCAATGCATCGTCATCAGCGCCGAAGTGGAAATGGAAAAGCCCGATCCCCGCATCTTTCGCCTGGCCGCCGAGCAAATCGGCCGCCCGATCGACCAATGCCACTATATCGGCGACAATGTCGCCCTCGATTTCGAGGGCAGCCGGGCGGCGGGCATGCAATCCACCTTGATCAGCCGCTATGGCATGCGTCCTTTTTCGGCGGGAAGCCAAATCCAATCCTTGCTCGAATTGAGCCAAGACCCGTTTCACCCCTAGGGCCGGCCAAAACGGATTTGTCGCGCCAAGCCCGGGCCAAACCCTGGATCCCAGCCCGGGGCATGGCTACCTTGCCATGTCTCCCACTTCGACCCGAGCAGCTTCATGATCATCGAACCCAGAGTCCGCGGCTTTCTTTGCACGACCACCCACCCCATCGGCTGCGCGCGCAATGTCCGCCAGCAAATCGATTACGTCCAAAGCCATGGCCCCATCGCCAAGGGACCCAAGCAGGCCTTGATCCTGGGATGCTCGGCCGGCTTCGGCCTCGCCACGCGCATCACCGCGGCTTTCGGGTCTAAGGCCAAGACCCTGGGCGTGGCTTTCGAGCGCCCCGCCGAACGCGGCCGCCAGGCCTCTCCGGGCTGGTACAATAGCCAGGCCTTCGACGCCGAAGCGCAAAAAGCGGGCCTCTATGCCAAAACCATCATGGGAGACGCCTTCAGCGACGCCGTCAAAAACGAGGTCTACCAAACCCTCACCGACGAGGTGGGACCCATCGATTTGCTCGTCTATAGCCTCGCTTCGCCCCGTCGCACCCGCCCCCAGGACGGCATCACCTATAAAAGCACCTTGAAAACCATCGGTCAGCCCCATACCGGCAAGACCCTCGAATTCAATACCGGCGTGGTCAGCCTCTATTCCCTCGAGCCCGCCAATGAGGAGGAAATCGCGCATACCGCCATGGTCATGGGCGGCGAAGACTGGTCCATGTGGGTCGACGGGCTTTTGGAGCGCGGCCTTTTAGCCCCCGGAGCCACGGTGGTGGCCTATAGCTATATCGGCCCCGTCATCACCCAGACCATCTACCGCAACGGCACCATAGGCCGGGCCAAGGATCATCTCGAACGCACCGCCAAGGAAATCGACGCCAAGCTCGCGGCCGCTCCCGGCGTGCAAGGACGCGCCTTCGTTTCGGTGAATAAGGCCCTGGTCACCCAGGCCTCCTCGGCCATTCCCTACATGCCGCTCTATATCAGCCTGCTCTACAAGGTGATGAAAGAGAAAAAATGCCATGAGGGCTGCATCGAGCAAATCGATCGCCTTTTCCGCGACAAGCTCTTCGGCGTCTCCGAAGTGCCGGTCGATGCCGAAGGCCGCATCCGCGTCGACGATTGGGAAATGCGCCCCGACGTGCAAAGCGCCGTCGAGGCCCTGTGGGAAAAAGTCACCACCGAAAACGTCGCCGAGCTTTCCGATCTCGAAGGTTACCGCGGCGAATTCCTCAAGCTTTACGGCTTCAAGGTCGAAGGCGTCGACTACGCCGCCGACGTCCCCGAATCGGCGCTTTAGCCCCGCCCCACCATGCTGGACTTCACTTCCCTGTCCAAGGCCATAGCCCAGCTCGAAACGAGCTTGCGCTATGCCCGCAGCGAGGCGGCAAAGGCCGACGGGGATTTGTTCCGGCAGTTTCGCTCGGCATCCATTCAAGCTTTTGAATTCACTTATGAATTGAGCTGGAAAAGCCTGAAACGGTACTTGGAGGCCACCTCCGCCGACGCCCAGTCGGTGGACGCCCTTTCCTTTCCCGACTTGATCCGCACGGCGGCGGAAGCCGGGCTGCTGGCTTCGAATTGGGACGTATGGAAAGATTTTCGTTATGCCCGCAGCGTCACCAGCCACACCTACGATGCCGGCAAGGCGGATGAGGTTTTCGCCATCGCCGGTCATTTTCTGGCCGAAGCGAAAGAATTGCAGCGGAGACTGGAAAAAGCTCAAGGCCATGCTCCTGAATGAAACCCAACAAACGACCGTCTTCCGCATTCTGCGACGGTATTTGCCTCAGCACCGGGTGATGGCTTTCGGCTCCCGCGTCAAGGGAAACCCCAAGCCTTATTCCGACTTGGACTTGGCCATTCTCGACGGTCCCCTGCCGCTTTCCTTGATGGCCACCCTTGCCCACGCTTTTGAAGAAAGCGACTTACCCTTCAAGGTCGATTTGCTGGACTTCGCCGCCGCCGACCCAACCTTCCAAAATCTCATCACCGCCCAGGGTGAAAACCTTCCGTTTCCCGGCAAGACGTAATCTAATCGGCGCTTTAAAACACCGGCGGGGCGAGGCGCCGCCTCCCCCCGGCTCGGCCCGCCATCCCCTGTTCGCCCGGCCGGCCTCGCCTTCCCCACCGGCCTCTCTTTGTGAGCCCCTCTTCGTAGGCCCGTCTTCGCGGACCTCTCTCCGCAGGCCCTGCTTCTCGGACCCCGCTGTTTTTACCCTTCCGGGTTGTGCTATGCTAACCCCATGCTTCGATGGTTATGCCTCGCCTTGCCGCTGGCGGGATTCTTCGCTTGCCAAGGCGATGAAAACGTGCCCGCGCCCGGCGACACCGGCTTCGACTCGGCGACGTATTGCTCCGCGAATCCCAAGGCCAATGGCTGCTGTTACGAAGAAGCGACCCATGTCATCGATTTCGAGGACGTCGCCAATGAGACCTTGGTTCCGCTGGCCAATCGTTATGGCCGCAAAGGCGTCGAATTCATGTCGGGGTCCAATGGTCCCTATGTAGTCACCGAGAAATTCAACGGCAATCAAATCGGCAATGCGGCGGTTTCCGGGGAAAACGCCTTGCTCATCGGTTTCAACAATGTCCCGGTGAGGGTCGTCTTCGTCAATCCCGACGGCGGCGGCAAGGGGACGACCAATCACGTTTCCGGCACCGTGGGCGACAAGAGCGACGAAACCGACATGATCATCCTCAAGGCCTATGATTTCCACGGCAATCAAATCGCCGCCGACACCTTTGTCTCCCAGCCCTCGGGCAAGGCCGGCGATCATGATTTCGGCGAGGTGTCCGGCGACACCGCCGGTATTTATTACGTGACCTTCGAGGACACGAGCACCAGCGGCGCCAACCTCGACGATTTCACCTATGGCTGCATCCGCTACCGGTTACGGTAGCCGAGATGGCTAAACTCCGACGCGCAATCCCGCGAAGAGGCCCGGCCATCCGAATAGGTCTTTCCGCATTTCCCACTGGTAATCGCCGATGGGAAAGGCGTTTCCATCCCTATCGAATTTCCAGAGCACATTGAGGGAAACCCCGCCGAAAGCGGATAAATAGGGCAGAAGAGGGTAGCCCGCCAAGGCCCGCAGGCGAAACTGAAACGGTTCCATTCCGCCGAAATGCAGGTTGTCGTGCAAGGTATAGAAGCCGAAATCGGTAGCGGCGTAATATTGCCGCAGCGAATATTGCCCCCCGAAACCGCCGCCCAGAATCAGCACATCCCTATCCACGGTCAGTTTTTCGCCCGCGGTGTAAAAGGTATAGAAATGACGGCTGCCCGATTGCAGGGTAATGAGCTGGAACCCCTGCTCATCGGCCCACAGGTTGACGCTGTGGAGACCCGTGTGGCTGTAATTGAAAAGGCCGATGGGTATCCCGTTTTGGATGTCGCGGGAAATATTCACCACGCCGACTTGGCAACCTCGCACGTCTCGGGCCACATTCAGCACCGGCGAAACCTGGGCTCCCTTTGCGTCTCCGAAGGAAATATTGCTCACGCCGGCGATCTGCGCGCCTTCCATGCCCCGCGCGACGTTCAAAACCCCCGCCACCTGCGCGCCATGCGCCGGTCCAGCCGCGACATTGACAACACCGGCGACCTGGGCGCCCCTGACGCTGTCGGCGACATTCAGCACCGCCGTCCCCTGGACTCCCCGGACGGATCCGGCGGCCACGTTGAGGACGGCCGAACCCTGGGATCCCACCACGGCTCGGGAAACATTGAGCACCGCCGAACCCTGAAATCCTTTCAGGTTCCCGTAGTTGATATTCGCGATGGCCGATCCTTGCCATCCCGTCATCCCTTTGGCGATATTCATGATGGGGGCGCCTTGAAAGCCGGAAGTCCCGCCGGCCAGGTTGAGGAAGACCGAAGCTTGCGCGCCGTCCAGGGAATCGCCCACGACATTTCCGAACAAGCCGATTTGACTGCCCCAAACCCGCTGCGAGGCGTAATTGCCGAGAAAAGCCAATTGCAAACCATGGAAAGGTTGGGACTGGTGATTCACCAGCAGCCCCAGCGACAAGGAGTAGCGGGGATTCATCCCGGCATGCAAGTCCACTTGATCCGAATACGAGACGGCGAATCCCGCCGTGGAATCCCTACCGGTCTCCGCCGCAGCCGATTCCGAAGCGCCCCCACGAAAGGCGGTGGACTCCCGGGGCAAGGGACGGAAGGCGGAAGCCGTCAAGGTATCCCGCCCGCCCTGGGTCAGCGAAAATGAAGCGGTATCCAAGGCCCGCGCCCTTTCCAGTCTCACGGTGTATTCTCCGGGGGGAAGTCCCAGGGAAACCGTGCGGTTACTCGGTTTGAAAAGTTCGGCGACCAATTCCCCCTTGGGATTGCGGATGAAAAACCTTCCCTCCAATTCGCTTTCCAGGACCAGCTCGGAGGCGGTGGAGCGCATATCGGTCATCACCACGTCCCCGGTGCCGGATAGTTTCATGTCATAAGCGGGGTGCTGGGCGCCGCCCTTGGTCCGCTCCGTGCGTGCCAGGGTTTCGTGGAAGGCGAATTGGTAAGCCTCGCCCAAGGTCACCTTGCCGTCCCCGGAAACGTCCGCCGCGCCCCGCAGGCCGGAAACCAGGTAATGGGTGAAAAAGGAGGAACGGATCTGGTCGGACTCTTGCGATGCTTCCTCGGGGGAGCTGGAGGTGATGAAGGCATAGCCTTTCATGTCGGAAGAAACGTCCACGGTAAACGCGGGCCGATGTTTTCCGCCCTTGAGGCGGGTGATGGCCCCGCTGGCGCAAGCATCCAGCACCGCGATACGGACATCCACCGGAAGGGAATCGATTTTACGGCGGAAACGATCGTAATCGAAAGGAAAGTCCCCCAGCCGCAGGCCGCGGCCATCCGCGTGCCCCGAATAATAAACGATGGCTTCCGTGCGGCCTCCCGCGCGGGCGGCCGTCACCTTGGTACGCAAGGCCGCGAAGGCCGCGTCCAGTTGCGCCGGAGTGGGGTTTTCCAGCATGGCCATGTCTTCCGGCCTGACGCCTCCCATGTCGGCCAAGAGCTTTCCGAAGCCCACCGCGTCGGAGAAAGCGTATTGGAGGGTGTCCAAACCCCGTCCGCCATAGCTCGAACCGATGGTCAGGGAAAAACGGCGCACGGACTTTTCCGCGCCTTGAGTCGCTTTCAGGTTGCTGGGTGCCGCCTCCGCCTCGAAAGATCCAAGCAGACAAGCGAGAGCGAGGCTGAAGCCCAGTCCGGCTCGGATTCGGGACACGGTTGAAGGTCGGTTCATGGCAGTTTTTCCTTGGTCAAGATGAACACCGAGTGAAAGAGCTCATCGCTTCGCGACTCGGCCGCGGGAGGGCTTGATTCACCGGAGAGCAATGCCGATACCGAATCGGGATTGAAAGGATGGTCGGCGGCCAGGAAATGGAAATGCTCGCCGCCGGGCGTATCGTCCAATTCGAAAGCCGAAGGCAAGGGAACCCTCCCGGAGGTCTCCAGGCGCACGGCGGCATGGCCGCTTTCCGGCAAATGCCAGGTAACCTTCCCGGTACCATCCAGGGAATAGATGGCCCCGTATTTCTTTCCCGCCGCGTGGTAATAGACCTGGATCAAATCGCCCGCCCGCGCCGACTTGTCCGGACCGAGCGCTTCGGCGCCTCGGCCGGATTTACGGTAGAGGAATAGCGTCGGCTCGCCGCCTTTGACGCGGGTGATTTCCCTTTCCGATGCGCTCCCGCTCAGCCAATCCAGCCGCTTTCCCCAATACCAGAAGGGGAGGGTACAGACCACCAGCAAAACCGCCATTAACGGGGCCAAGCGCGCGAAACGGAATTTTCCGCCTTCAGGCCGCGTTCCGGTCCCCTCCCCCAGTTGTTTCCATATCCGACCCGCCATCTTGCCCGTGGGATAGGCCGCGTGAAGCGCGGCATCTTCCGCCTCCAAGTCCTGCAACCCCCGCGCGACAGCCGGGTCCATTTCCTTTTGCGAATCGATGCGTCGCAACTCATCCAAGGGAAGCTCTCCCAACCGGTAGCGTTCCAGCTTCCAGCGGGGAATGGTGGGATGGGTATTGCCTTCTTTCATTTTGCCTCCATTTCAAGCAGCGACTGGCGCAAGCCGCGCAAGCGCTTGCGCACCCCGGAAACGGACATCCCCACCTCGTTGGCTACCTCCTCCAAAGTCATGCCGTCCAGCAAGTGCAAGACAGCCATGGTCCGGGTGCTTTCCTCATGCCCGCCGAAAAGCTTTTTCAAAAGGCTGCGCGCTTCCAATGCCGGGTTGGGATCCTGGCTTTGCGCCACTTCGCGCACCCAGGCCGAGGCCGCGAGATTTTCCTGCCGGGCGTCGCGTATGAGGTTCAGGCAATGGTTGGTGGCCATGCGATTGAGCAGGCTGGAAGGGTATTCCACGGTAAGCCTGTCCCGGTGGCGCAGGAAGAGGACGAAAACGTTTTGGGCGGCGTCCTCCGCCAGGCTTTCCTCCCGGAGCAATTGCCGGCAACGGCGCAGAACCATGGTTCCATACCTTTCATAGAGGGATGTGATTTCCTGGTATTCCAACTTCATCGCCCTTTAAACACGGCGGGATGGGAAAGGTGTCACCGGCAAGAGGGAGCGGTCATTGTGGACGTGCGTTCGATCAAGGAATACGCCTCGGGGCATATTCCGGGTTCGGTGAATATCCCCTTGGATGCCCTCGCTTCCGGGGTAGCCAAATACAACAAGGAAAAGCCGGTGCTTCTGCGTTGTGCCAGCGGCATGCGCAGCGGCATGGCCAAACGTTCGCTGGATGCCGCCGGCTATGTCCGGGTCATCAATGCCGGGTCCTGGCAAACCTTACAGAAACGGTTAGGCAAGTAGCCGCGCCTCACGGCAAATAAATGCCTACTTGTGCCAAAGCCTCGCGGTTCTGAGGCAAAGCCGTGGCATTTTCCTGAATCCATCGGTATTCCGGCGCTCCGCGCAGGTTGTGCCGGCGGGCAATTTTCTCGCAGGCCATGTCCAAGGCCTGGGCGAAAACGGCCTTGCGTTCGGGGGATGCCATGCCGAGGCTGTCGAGCAAACGGGTATTGACTTCCACCATTTCCGCGCGGGCCAGGGCATAAGCCGCTGCCATGCGCGGGGTGATAATGCCGTCCAAGGGTGGGCTGAAAACCGCGGGTTTTACCGCCGCCGGCTTATTGGGATTGATGACCGTGGTTTTTTTCTCTTTGCAGCCCATGGCCACGAAGTTCACGGACAAGGCTAAAACCGAAAGGAAAAAGAAATTCAAAGAAGGCAAGCGCATGGTCATCCGATTTTAGCTCTTTTAGAAACCATAAGGGAGAGAAAGGTGAGGGAATCCTGCTCCCTATAAGCTACTCATTTGGGCAGGAGAAGCTGCCTATCCGCCAACGAGGTCAACCGATGCCGTCTTATTCCTTCCTAACCCTCGATGTTTTCACCCGAACCCGCTTCGGCGGCAATCCCCTGGCGGTCTTTCCCCGCGCCGAGGGATTGAGCGATGCGCACATGCAAGCGGCGGCCCGCGAATTCAACTTATCGGAAACCGTTTTCGTTTTGCCACCCGAAGCGCCGGGCAGTCCGCTTCGCGCCCGTATTTTCACTCCCAAGCAAGAAGTCCCCTTCGCCGGCCATCCCGTGGTGGGGACAGCCTGTGCCCTGGCCATGGAAGGGCTGATTCCCTTGACCGGGGACATCACCCACTCGCAACTCCAAATTCCAATCGGCAAACTCGACTTGAGCATCCATGCCGAGAAAGGCCGGGTGAAAAGCGCGCATTTTAGCATGGTGAAGCCGGTGGAAATACGTCCCCCGGCCATTAGCCTCGCCTTGCTGGCTGAATCCCTCGGCTTAGCCGTCGAGGATTTGCAAGTCGAGGGTCACTCTCTCCAAGCCGCCGCCTTGGGCATTCCTTTCCTCTTGGTGCCGGTAGCCTCGCTGGCCGCTATGGCAAAAGCCCGGCTCGATTTGGGTCTCTGGAAGAAACACCTCGAGGCTTCTTGGGCGGCCCAGGTCTATCTCTATTCCCCCAAAACCCTGGACCCAGCCGCCATCTGGCATACCCGCATGTTCGCTCCGGCCGCCGGCATCGAGGAAGATCCCGCCACCGGTAGCGCCGCCGCTACCCTGGCGGCCTGCCTGGGCGCGACTCCGGCCATCGCGGAGGGCGAGACCCGCTGGGTTATCGAACAAGGTTATGAAATGGGCCGTCCCAGCCTCATCGAAGTGACCCTGGCAAAAAGTTCGCCCGGCAACCTTGCAATTACCATCGGCGGGTCAGCGGTGAAAATCACCGCGGGCAGCATGGACTTCGATGAAAACTGACCCGGCCTTTTATCGGCTGGTCCTGGGATTCACCTGCTGGGTTTGGCTCTTGGCCGGAATCGCCTCGGGCCAAACCTTTGGGCATCCCGGCCTCTTGCACAATGCCGAGGATCTCGCCCGCATGCGCACCCAGGTGAAAGACAGCGCCGAACCCTGGCTTTCGGGTTGGAAAAGGCTGACGGCGAATTCCCATAGCTCGGCCACCTATGCCCCGCAAGCGGTGGATACCGTTTACCGGGGCACGGGCACGCCCGAAAATTACGGCAAGCTTTATCACGACGCCGCGGCGGCCTATGCCCTCGCCTTGCGCTGGCATGTGGGCGGCGATACCGCCCATGCCGAAGCGGTGAAGCGCGTTCTCAATGCCTGGTCTTCCCAGTTGAAAAAGGTCGACGGCACTTCGGATAAATTCCTGGCGGCCGGCCTTTACGGATACCAACTCGCCAATGCCGCCGAACTCTTGCGGGGTTATGCGGGTTGGCCCGCGCAAGATTTCGAGGCGCTGAAAAGCCTCATGCTGCGGGTCTTTTACCCCATGAGCCACGACTTCCTCGTCAACCACAATGGCGCCTGCATCAGCCATTACTGGGCGAATTGGGATTTAGTGAATATGGCCAATGTCATCGCCATCGGCATTCTCTGCGACAGCCAGAGCATCTTCCAAGAAGGCGTCGATTATTTCAAGCACGGCGCGGGCAATGGTTCCATCGGCAATACCGTCTGGTTTATCCATCCCGGAGGCCTGGGCCAATGGCAAGAAAGCGGACGCGATCAAGGCCATAGCCTGCTGGGGCCCGCCATCGTCGGCGCGATTTGCGAAATGGCCTGGAAACAAGGCGAGGATTTATACGGTTACGACGATAGCCGCCTGCTCAAAGGCCTCGAATACGTGGCCAAATACAATTTGGGCGATTCCGTCCCTTATGAACCTTATGACAATTGCGATGGCGTGAAGCAAGACACCATCTCCTCAGCCAGCCGCGGCGGCCTGCGTCCCGGTTGGGAATTGCTGTATAACCACTATGCCATCCGCAAGGGATTGGCCGCGCCCTATACCCAAGCCTATGCCGAGCTCGTGCGGCCCGAAGGCGGGGGCGGCGACTATGGCCCCAATAGCGGCGGCTATGATCAACTGGGCTATGGCACCCTGACCGCGAGCTTGCCGATGGCTACCGATCCGATACTGCGGTTCCGTTCGCGCAGGGAGGCTTTCCCGGGTCGAGGAGAAATGATCCTAACCCGTAGCGGGCTATTCCGTCCCCTCCCCATCTGGATCTCCAGGGATGCGCTGGGGCGGAAGGCGAAGGGCTTAGGGGAATAGCCGGCCAATGCCGCCTTTAAAAGGACAACATGACGGCGGGAAAAACGTGTCCCATGCCGATGAAGCGCCGATAGGGTAGCCGACTGAAAAACCAATGATAGGAGCGGCGCCGATGCAAAAATCCGATCCGGAGCAAGTGGATCCCGCCACCTCTTCAACACCAATGCCTAAGCCGAATCCGACCAGTCCCCCTCCTATTCCGCCGGCAAGACTGACCAAGGAGGATAATGAAATAGTCGCGATTCGGTTGGCGGTGGATTCTTCAGCCCTAACCCCCTGTGCATTGAGACTGTTAAATAAGGTCAGGCACAAAATCAGGATTGTTTTCATGGGACCCCATGGATACTGTACGGTAGCACTCCCCACAAATTTGTTCATGGGGGGTCCGTAGCGGATATTCCAGCTATCTTTTTTGTTCAAAAAAAATGGTCTTCCTGAGTTTTTCGAAGGTAGAGGTCCATCCAGTCCGGTAGTCGTGAGTTGTCTGCGCATCGATACGCTCATGGGTAAACTTCATCCGGACGCCTGATTTAAGTTTGGAAAATTGAAGCGAGACAAGCTCCACATGGTCTTCTCTTCCCTTCCAATACCAAGTAAAACGAAGTTTTTCCAGCGGCGAAACTTCTTGGTATTCTCCGCTGCAAGTGTATTCGGCATCATCTGAATTTCGAAAGGTAACGGAAAAGGTACCGTGCACTTCCGGTTTCGAGCTTGCGCAAAGTACGGTTCCATTTGGGTCGGATCCAAACCAGGTTTTCATCAGACCCGGTTCGGTCCAACATTTCCAGAGTAATTCTGGAGAACAGCGGAATCGCCGCACTAAAATGACCTTGCCGGTTTGGTATTCGGAGTTCAATCCCTGGTTCCTTCGACTTCAAATGAAAAATGCAGGTCAGGATTTCTCCAGAATATCCTGGGTAGACTTGCTCCCCAGCTGTTCGGCCAAACCGATAAGAATACCCTCCACCCCACGGATATAACAGAGTTTATAGACATTCGCGTATTCCACGACTTCACCGACAAGCTGGGCATCATATTTCGTCAGCCGGGTCAGCAATTCATCACAAAAAGGCAAAGGACTTTATCTACGCACGAATTCGTACTCGATATCCATGCTGTGACCTCTCCAATACGGCTTTTCGCCCGCCGGCAAAAGCCAACCAACCTATCCATCGATTGGCACCAGCATGCCAGCGATAGGCACCATATCTGATGATCGCAAGGAACCTTACGAACCCCCGCAGGTCGAAAGAAACAGGTATCAGGCGATTACTACCCCTGCATAAGGTAGTCGGAATTCTGGATTCCAATTTGTATCTAAGATAATCTTCTCGTTTGACGCGTATTCTGAATCTTCGCAGATATTGTAAACTTTACCGTTTCCCCTATTCAGCAATAACTCACAAGCATGGGCGGCAGCTTCGACATGAACTCGGCACGGCAAATCGAGATTATCGAATCCCGTTTTAGGACCATAAAATCGGCCATATCTCATAATTTTCGAATTTTCCTGAGCGTCAATCGCCATTTTTTCAAAACTGCGAAGCGTCTCGGTTCCATTTGGCTCGGCTTCGAGGTGAGGAAGATGTCCCTCTCCATACATAAATGCAATACTTTGAACTAAAAAACCTTCAAGTTTTATTTTTCCAATCGCACCAATCAAATTAAATGTTCCTTCGGTTCTAATCCTAGCATTTTTAAGCTGAGCATCTGGCATTCTATCTTTTGGAAGGCCGTAAGGAAGATCGGTAAGTTGATGAATAACGAAATCAGGTTTTACCTTTTGAAGTTCAGCCTTTAACATCTTAGCGTCATAAACATCCACGATAATTGGGGTCACTCCCATTTTCCGAAGAATGCTCGCTCGGTCGATATTCCTTGTGGAACCATAGACTTCATATTTTCCGGCTTCCATCAACAACTGTACTAACGGATATCCGACGGCACCCGTTGCACCTGCTATAAATATTTTCTTCATCATTATTCCTGGAATATTAAAAAAAGCGGGGAGGGTCGGGGCAGCCGATTACCGACGGTTATCGCTCCCGAGCAGGTTCACATTCTCTTAAAAGCTTGCGCTCCTCCTTGGGGTCTCTTTTTTTTCCTTCAATATGGGTGCGGTTTGCGGTTGATGGAAATTTTGGATCTTCGGGCGCAAGTGGTCGACCTTCACCGATGGGTACTTGTCATCAGGCGTGATCAGGGCGATAAAGATCGCGTTCTACCTCTCCCGCATTCTTTGCGAAAAAGATTGGCTCGGCGGATGCCGCTGGGATAACCGGCCGTAGAAACAACCATGGTCTATTTGCATGTTCGCTCCAACTTGGCCACGGTTCATTCTCCGCTGGATCTTTTCGGGTGAAACTCACCCCTCCCGCATCGTACAAGCTTCCCAGATTTGGTTTCCTATCCTTCATCTTTCGCGATTCTTCCCGGTTTTGCCACGAAGCGAATGCCTACTTTTACTGAGACAATGCCACAAACGACGCTGAATTTTTCAATTTCGAAAACAGATGCTTGAGTCTTTGCGCTCACAGAATTGGATTGACGTTTCGATATGGGAAAAGGTCGATAATTTTGAACAATATCCTGAAGGTGCCCGTGTTAAATCCCTTTTGAGAAGTCCCGCCCACCACGTATCCAGCGAAATTTTTCCTAACAAGAAATACCTCATCAAGTATTCGCGCGAAGGCCGCAACCATCAATTCTGGGGAGAAATTTTAGCTTCCATGCTGGGTGAAAAGCTTGGAATCAAAGTTACCCATGCCTTACCTGCCCAAGATGAAAACGGATGCTTTGGTGCCCTCATTGGATGGTTCTTGGAAGACGACCCTGGTACTCCCTATCCGGAACGCAAAGAACCGGGAGGGGATTTGCTTCAATCGATTAAACCCGATTTTGAAAGGAAAAAAGGGAAAGATCATTCTTGGCAATTAGTTAAACGGTTATTCACGTCCAGTCCTTGGGACAAACGATTACCTCAATGGCGCCAATCAGTATTTGAAATGCTGACTTTTGACGCCTTGATTGGTAATACCGACCGGCATCAGGATAATTGGATGCTACCTTGATCGAGGTGAAGGCCATATCCACTATTTTGCCGAAAATGAAAAGGAACGAAGGTTCTTTAGGATACTCAGGCTAATACTGGCTGAAGGTGGGGTTTCGTTAGGCTTTTTCCAAGCTTACTCCAACCTTACCAAGCCTGTGGTTGAATTTTTGGCAACTCTCAGACCATGACCACCCTTCAAATCACTCATCTTCAGGAACCCGAGGTCTTAAGGCTAGGGTGGATTCCTCCGGTCAAGATGGGTACTAAGCATCGAACTTGGCGCCATATCGCCAACCTATATCGTGGAAGCTCCTCTGAGGAACCTTATTTGGAATATCTAAACGGTTCCGAGGATTACCGAATCGCTTTGGAAATGGGTTTTGAGGGATATCCGGCATTTCCTCTGAAGCAAGAAGTGCATCGTACCGGTGTCTTAGATTCATTATTAAATCGACTGCCTCCGAACAAACGCAGTGATTTCAAAGATTATTTGCAACAATTTCGTTTACCCGCAGATGTTTCGCCTTCGTCTTTTGCATTGCTGGGTTATACGGGAGCACGCTTGCCATCTGACGGCTTTGCATTTTACCTGCCTCTTGAAACATTCCCCGCGCCATTCGAATGCCTTTTCGAGGTGGCGGGTTACCGCTATGAATGCCTTGCCCCGCAGGTTGATCTGCGTGTCGGTGATTCAGTGTCCTTAGAATCCTTGAGTGATCACCCCAATGACCCGAATGCAGTTCAATTGAACCATGCCCTGGGCAAGCTCGGGTATGTCCCCCGGCTTTACAGTTCATCCTTAAGGCATTTGAATCTGAATCAAGCCTCAGCATTTATCGAACGCATCAATGGATCCTCTGATCGGCCCCTGATGCGGGTATTACTCAAGGTTCAATAGCCTTTTTCATCCTCAGGGGCGGAAGACTTAAACGTCGAAGTTCACGGGCCACAGTTGATGGAATTTTCAATAGGCCCCGTTGTACCCCATCATGCTCTGAAATCCGCTCACAACTCCTGGCGATGACGGCGGGAAAAACGTGTCCCATGCCGATAATATCAGCCTTTCCCCGGATTTTGCACGATGACCCCATACCAGCCCAGGCCGTCGTATTCTTGATAGCCCAAGGTCTTCGCAAAAGCCACGACTTCCTTTTTATCGCCGAGGTAATGGCCTTTGGCATGATCCCGATGTTCGAGGCGAAAGACGCTGAGCAAGCCCCGATGGTCGGAAGCGGCGATGATCCGCATTTTCTGATCCAATAGCAAGACGCGGCTATACTCCCATTCGGCCGGGGAAAGATTGGGTTCATTTTCCACGATGACTTTGGCCTGTTCATCCCAGTCGAAGTAAACGCCCAATGCCCCAACCACCGGTCCGTCGATTTTTCCGCCCGCGCGCACGGCGGTGGCGTAAATGGCCACCATTTTTTGATCATGCAAGGGATCGGCGAAAATATCATCGACGATGTATTGATCTCCGCTCGAGGTGGCCAAGGCTTTGCGTACCCAGGACGCGGACGATAAATCGGTTTTTTCCAGTTTGGGAAATCGGGAAGGCTGGGAAGTCGCTACGACTTTTCCCCGCTCGTCCACGAGGACCAGGTTCAAATAGACCGAATAAAAACGATTGATCAATTCCAAGCGCGATAAGGCGTGGCTTATCGTTTCCGGAACCGGATTTTCCAGGCAGCGGAATAAAGAATCGTCGGTGGCCCACCAACGCACGTCGGCGGTTCTTTCATAGAGATTGCGCACGATCAATTGCACCAAGGTTTGCGCCATCTCGGTCAAGCGGACGAATTCCTTGTCGTCGAATTGGGATTGGAGGCTTTCGGTTTGGGAACGGATCTCGCTTAAAACCTGGGTTCGCAGGACTTGGGAATTTTGCCCGGCTTGCTGGGCCAGGCTTTTGACTTCGCTCGCCACCACGCCGAAGCCGAGGCCGGCTTCACCGGCTCGGGAAGCTTCGATGGCCGCATTGAGGGCTAGTAAATGGGTTTGGCTGGCGATTTTTTCATTGATCACCGCGAAGGCTTCCACCTTTTCCTGAATATTGTGAATGATGGAAGCGATACTCATCCCGGGCATGGCAGCTGTCCTCAAATGTGGAAAAAGGGGGGCATTGACCGGAATTTTACCGTTTTAACCCTTCTAAGACCAAAGGGTTTCTCTTGGTCTCCATCCTTTTTCCATCCGCCTAATGCATTCCCCGACTTCATTGGCCGATGCTGAAGCGGCGCGCTGAGGGAAATCTCCGTCACTTCTTCTCGTAAAAAGTGATCGAAACCCCGCCGCCGCCTACCCCCGGCGCGGAACTGAGGTATTTGTTTTCATTGAGGAAGTTGTAAGGCCCGTCGACGCGCGCCTCGAAAACGGGGACCAAGCCGTTGGCGCCGCAATTGCGGACGATGATGAATTCACCGTCATTGGGCGCCAAGGTATAGCGCGCGTCCAAACCGCCAAGCTGGTAATCGGCGCCGCCGTCGAGGATTTTACCCACCACCTTGCCCGTCGTCGTGCCGCCGGATATGGGGATGATATTGCGGCTGCCGCGTTTGCTGGCCCCAATCGATATGGATGTTCCTAGCGTCACGTTTTCCGTGAATACCGTGGCCCCTTGGCCTCCGGTCAATTGGAAGCATTCCCAGGTTTGATTGGGGACATTGGCGGGATCCTTGAGGGTGACGAGCTTGGTCGGCGCGGTGACCTTGGAAATTTCGAAGACATCCATCTTGATGGTTTTGGCGACGGTGTCGACGATACGGGTGGCGGCGAATTTCCCGGTATGCAGCCAGGTGTATGCGCTGGAATTGGGCGCTTCGAAATCCAGGACGACGCGCGCGTTTTCCCCCGCGCTGGGAGCGATGCCGGCATTGCGCATCAAGATGGGAATATTGTTGGCGCGAAAAATGACGATTTGTTCGACTTCCACCGATCCATTGGACAGGGTCAAATCATAATCCAGCCCTCCAGCCACCGCAGTACCGGTAATCTTGTCCCCGGTTATCGTGCCGCCCTGGATGTCGTATTGGCGGCGCTTGCCGAATTTGGTGAGGCCGACATCATGGGTGGCGCCGATTTGCAAGGTCAAGGTGAATACGGGATCGCCGAGTGAAGGAGGCGGGATGCCCGCGGGCATGAAGCAAGTCCAGGAGGGATCGGGAACCCAGGTGGCTTCATCGGCGTCCGAAGAGGACGTATCCTCCAGGAGGACGGCCAAGTCGCTTTGCTGATAGGTTGGAATGGGCACGCGGACGGGCATAAAACCGGCCTTGGTCACCAGCAAGGTATCCACCGGCGTCTCGGCGGCCCGTTTTCCCACGGCGGGCTGGGACGCTTCGCCGGAAGTGGAAAGCAATCGGCCGGGTTGGGCTAGGCCCGCTCCCGGAGAGGCGAAAAAGGGAATGGATCTTTTCGCCGCGGGCGATTCAAAGGTGCAGAAATAGGCGCCAGGCGCTAAGGCCGGAGGCGTGATCTCCCAAACGCCGCTCGCAAGCCGTCCCGAAAAAACCAGGCTCTGTTCTTTCCCGTTGAGATCGAGGATGCGGACGGAAACCGGGCCTTCCGCTTGCTTACGGAAACGCAGGCCTTTCCCCGTTTGACCAGGAGCCGGAGCGCCTGATCGGCCCAGTTGCCGAATGCCCGAAGCGCCGGTTATCGAAAAGTGCCCATCCGCATCGGTCATGGCCTGGGAACCACCCGCCAAGACCTTTACCGTAGCGCCTGGGATGGGTAACCCGGTGCGGCTCTGCTTGACCGTCCCGGTTAGGCTCATCTGGCCATGGGCGAATCCCATGGCTAGGCCCAGGAAACCCCATGCGAAATACTTTGCCGCCATCTTCTACCCCGAGGTTTCATCCGTTCGGAGCAAATTTATGCCGAATGAGTACAAATAGATGCCGGATTTTTCGCTTAATCCAGGCGAAACCCGGATAATTCCACGCATATCTTCAACAGGGCCAATTGAACGATATCCGCCTCCAGGATACGCTTCCAATCCTTGGCGATGACGGCGGTGCCCAAAAAGGTGTCGTCCAATAAATCGGCCATGGCGCTGTAATACATGGTCTGGGTCGGATCATCCGGCCCCTTTCCGATAAACAGCGACTTTTCCACCTCGATCATGTCCTCTTCTTCCACCCGGTATTCCTCGAATTCGGGATCGCGTTGCCACTCCTGGCCGTTCTTGCAGAAACTTTCGAAGTGTTGGTTGGCCTGGCGGGCATTTTGGACCGAGACATGGATGAACAGATTGACCAACCCCCCCGCATTGGCAGCCGTGACCATACCGCTCTTGGCATCGAAACGGGGCTTCATCCCATGGGGCAAGGCGATGGTGGCGCCGGTAATGGGGTCCTCGTAAACGTCGAGAACCTTTTCCAACAAATGAAAGGAGTCCTCATCGCTTGAGACGGCTTCATCCTCATCCGGCGATTCCTCGTCATCATCCCCCTTGTCACTTTCATGCTTATCCCCCAGCAATTGGCCCAAGTACTTTTTTTCTTCGGAGGAAGCCGTTGTCAGGATTTCCTTCACCTGGGCCGAGAACATGAAACGCAATTGCCCGCCTTCCTGGAAGGCAATGCTCGCGGGTGCGGCGGAAGCGGAGCCTGTCCCGGAACCCAAAGCCGAGGATGAATTTCCGTTACCGCTCGCCACGCTGAAGTGACTGGCCTGGCGGGGTCGTTGATTGGGAATCGCGTCTTTGGATTGCGGCAAGGTTTTCAGGCTGGCTGTGGGAATGGCCCAATTGATGCTCTTGATGCCTTCATAAAGTCCCCCGTCGCCGATGCCCACGACGTGACCGTCGGGAGTGAAAATCGGCGCGCCCGAATGGCCGGGCTGAATGGTGGAACCCACCCGCAAGATGGCCGCTTTCAGGCCCGGGTAACCGGCGGCACCCAAGGTCTCGCGGTATTTCTTTTCACTCATGACGTCTTCCAGGGTTGAATTCGGCTTCAAGACGCGTGAGAAGCGGAGTTCATCGCCCTGCATGGTTCTCACCTCCAGCGGATATCCCCAGATGGTATGCGGTTTGTCGGGCAGGACTTGGTCGGTGACTCCCAAGGGCTCGAGTCCTATCGATTCGGCGAGTTCCAGCAGGGCCAAGTCCGATTGGACCAAAGCGGACCGGGTGCTCGCCGTGGTCGTCTTTTTCAAACCTTCGGAATACACCTCGATGCTTTGGCAACCGGCGACCACATGCAAGGCGGTCACCACCTCGGTGCCTTTTTCCCAGGCAAAGCCGGTTCCCAGCCACTCCTTGTCGCCCACGCGGCAGGTGATTTTGACCACCGAATGCGCCGGACCCGGCTTGGCAAAGGCCGAGGACGAAATACAGGCCAAGCCGGTCAGGGTGGCGAGCAGGGAGGCCTTTATTCGATGGCTTGAATGGCGCATACCATATCCTCCACGCTTTTCAGGGCTTCATACCGGGATTCCACCGGCAGGGTCTCCAGGTGATCGGCCAATTTGCCCATGCGGCGATAGAGCGGAGTCCGCTTATCCTTGCCATCGTCCAGGTTCAGCCGACGGTAAACGCGGAGCATTTGCGAAGAGCTTTCCTTGGGATCGTCGCCGAACTGTCCCAGCTTTACCTTTTCGCACAAATCCACGTCGCTGAGCGCATTGAATAGGACGCTCATGCCCGACTTCTGCATATCCCCCGAGACCGCTTCCAGTTTTCCCGTCCCGCTTTCCGAACTTTGCATGCCGGTTTTTTGGAATGCGACGAATTGGCGGGCTTCTTTTTCGGCATAGCCGGCGGCCACCCAGCCCTCCACTTGTTTTTGGATGGGGACGGCCAAAACCTCCCGCACGCGTAAAGTCATGCCGCCGAGCACGCCGAGAACGCAGGCGAATCCGAACGCGCCGATGCGCGCGCCGCTGACGCGAAAGCCGAGCAGGCCGCCCTCCCCTGAGGGCTGGATTCCCAGCATGGCCGCGAGAAGGCCGCCCAAGGTGGTGAGCAAACCCGACACCACCGGCGAGATGGATAACCCCACCAAGAGCCCCACCAATAGGCCGATACCCAGACCGGGAAAAGCTTGCACCATGAAATGCGGTATGGGTTTACCGTCGATTGTTTCGGAATCGCTCATGGTCGCCTCCCCGGGGAAAATAAGTGACGAGAAGTTAATAGCTGGGTAACGGGTAAGGAAGAATACGCGATATTAACTTGATTATTCATCCGTACTCAACCGCGACAAAATTGACCCCATTTATCGGAGGCACCATGCCCATCCTTCAACTCGGATCGCAAGGCCAGGAAGTCATGGAAATCCAAAGGCAATTGAAATCGCTGGGGCTTTACCAAGGGCCCATCGACGGCGATTACGGCGGAGGCACCTATGCGTCGGTCAAGGCATTTCAACAGCGCCAGGGAATGGAGGCCAATGGCAAGATAGGACCCGAAGCCTGGAAAGCGCTGACCCGCACCGAAATGCCCACGCCCTCCATTTGGGCGGAGCCGCTGGATTATAAATGCCTGGCCTTGACCGGCACTATAGAAACGGGCAAGGGCGCGCCCGACTGCTTCGGCGCCGTCAGCGGTGACTTCGACGGGCAGGGCGTGAGCTATGGGGTTTGCCAATGGAATTTCGGACAGGATACCCTGCAGCCTTTGCTGCGGAAAATGTTCGAACGCCATCCCGATTTGAGTCGCGCCGTATTCCAGGAAAACCTGGCAGTCTTGCAGGAGGCCTTGCAAAAACCCCATGGCGAGCAAATGGATTTCGTCCGCCGGACCTTGCTGAATGCGGCGGGGCAAGTCATTCAGCCTTGGAAGGGCATGTTTTTATCCCTGGGCCGCACCCGCGAATTCCAGGACATCGAAAAAGAAGCGGCCGCCGGCATTTACCAAGCCGGATTGGAATTATGCCGGACCCTGGGATTGTGGTCCGAGCGGGCCGCCGCCTTGCTCTTCGACATCAAGGTGCAGAACGGCAGCATCAAGGCCAAGACCCTGGAACTTATCCTCGCCGAATTCAAAACCTTGCCGGCGCAACTGACGCCCGATGAAGCCGAAGTCGCGAAAATGCGCATTGTCGCCAACCGCCGGGCCGAAGACAGCAACCCCCGTTGGGTCGAGGACGTGCGCACGCGAAAACTGGCCATCGCCGAAGGCAGCGGAACCGTCCACGGCTTATTGCTCGACATGGAGCAGCAATTCGGGCTCAAGCTGGTCAAACCGGGTTGATTTCGGCGGTGCTTAATCCTTCCTCGCGCCGCATTTTAGCCGCGAACCGGATTAATCCGATCCCGAATATCACCAGCCAAACGGGGAAAAGCATCAGCATGTTCAACCCATCCTGAACCGATTCCGCGACAACACTCACATTGCGGAAGACCGCGACCAGGTTCAGGCCGGAAACGATGATGCCGATCCAGCCCAACCATTTCGGAAATCCAGGGGTCCTCAGCATGGCCATGGCCGACAAGAGGAGGAATCCATGCATCATGCCCTCGCCGAGGAACTCCCCGATATAATTTCCCAGGTAGGAATTGAGTCCCAGGAATACCGCATCGATGACCTCTCGTTGCGATCCGTCGGCGGTTTGATAAAAACGCGCCAACTCAAAATGGATGCTGGACCAACGCAGCAGCCCCAGCATCAAGGCAAAGGCCGAAAACAGGGAGAGGTGAAGCGCGACCCTCATACCGCCTTCCATGTGCTTGCGCAAAGCGTAGAATGCGCCGGTCCCGGCGGGCAGGAGCAATAGCGGTAGCAGGCCGTACAAGGTCCAAGCAGCCCGGAAGGTCAAGCCCCCTTCCCAAAGCCTGGGCAGGACCTCATGCCCCTGGCCGTCCAATATGTCGGGGTAGTTGAACCGAATGGCCAGGAAGGCGAATACGGCGGGATAGAGTATGCCGGTGGCGATCAAGGCGACGCCGCCCACGCGGATGGTTCTTTGGTTTTTCATGATGATGACTTTTGCTTTCGGTGGAGGTTACCAGGGGTTAGAGCGAGATGCCGAATCCGATTCCCGGGGTTGGATTAATCTTCAGATCATGGTCCGGCGAAACCAAGGCGGCGACTCCGAGCCGGAGGGCTACGGTATTCCGGAACAAATATTGCAGGCCGGGATTCACCATGAATCCGTGATCGCCCCGGTAGTCCTTGTTGAGGCCGTAGAGATAGGAGGCGTCGACGAATAGGAAGGAGAGCGGCCACCACGTCATCCCCGCCCGACCGAACCAGGTGGTTTCATTGTCCCCGTGATCATCCTTGGAAATCACGGTGCAATACATTCCCCCATGCCAGGAGAAGGCGTGCTTTTGGTATTCCAGGCCGATGGAAGGCATCCGAAACCCATTGATGAAAAGTTTGCCCTCGGAAGGGGCGGTGGGCGATTCGGCCCTAACCAGGGCTGCAAAGGCTAGGGAAGCGGCTAGGAGGATGGAAATCTTGTTCATTTTTCGGTCCCAGGTGATGCGAGGCGAAGCCCGCGGGTGATGAGGAAAATCTAGGGGAGGCGGTAACCGAATCCAGTGGCGCAACCCGCCAAAGAATTGGCATTACGCGCAATGCGGGAATAATTGCTACTTGGCGGCCATGCCTGCCGGCCCGACCGTCTCCGCCCTGATCGCCATCCCAACCCTGCGTTATGCGGAATCACGCGGCATTACGCCATCCCAAATCCTCGAGCCTTTAGGCTTGTCGGAAGCCGATTTGGAAGGGGCCGAAGCGCGGCTCCCTTTCGACCAATACGAAGCCCTGACTTGGAAAGCGGTGGAATTGACGGGAGACCCGAACCTGGGATTGCATGTGGCTCGCCATATGTCCGCCGGAGCCCTGGGGATACTGGGATTCGTGTTGATGAATTGCCGAACCCTGGAAGAGGCTTTGGAAAAGTATTGCCGCTATCAAAGGGTAGCGGGCGAGGGCATCCGAACCACCATGGAGCGCCAAGCCGGAGAGGGGATACTCCGCTTCGCTTTTTTCGAAAATGGCCCGCGGGAGTGCCGGCCCATCATGGAAGGCATGCTATCCAGCACCTTGGTCATGATGTCGGCCTTATGCGGACAACCCATTCGCGCCACCGCCGTTTCCTTCACCGCGGCCAGCCCGGGAGACGAATCCGAACATACAGCCGTCTTCCAAAGTCCCGTACACTTCAACCGTTCGCATAATGCCTTGGTTTTTCCGATCTCGGTTTTCGAATGCCGGATCACCCAACCCAGCCGGGAATTGCTTGCCTTATTCGAGAAGCATACCCTTGATCATTTGCGGAAATTGGACGACAAGATGGTTTACGCCCGCAAGGTGAGCGAAGAATGCGCCCGGATGCTGCAAGGCGAGGTTCCGAACATAGACGCCGTAGCCCAGAAATTGGCCATGAGTCCCCGCAATCTGCAATTGAAGTTGCGGCAAGAAGGCACTTCCTACCGTGAGACCCTCGATCAGGTGCGGAAAGACATGGCCGTGGGTCATTTGCGGAGCCGGCAAACGACGGTGGCCGAGGTAGCCTACCTATTGGGATTTTCGGAGCCGAGCGTTTTTCACCGCACCTTCAAGAGGTGGACGGGTTCCACACCCAGAGACTTCAGGCAGGAAAGGGTTCATGGCTAAACCGGGTTAGCGGGATTCCCTTTTACCCCGGAACCAGTGGCGTCCGCGCCGTCCAAAGCGCGGACGCGGGTATCATGGGCCGGATTGTCTTCCGAATACAAATGCCGGATCACCAAGTGGGTGCCGCCCTCCTTGGAGGAAAGATGAATCGGGGCTTGGCAGGTATACCCGCCATGATCGGGATTGAAGCTGAACCGGATTTTCTGCATCTCTTGAGATAAGTGACCGCTAAAGGTCCCTCGTCCTTGCCGCAGACGTCATGGCTTGATTGACCGAGTATGGTAAGGAGCGTCATCTTATCCATCTTGACGCGAGGCCGCCTTTCCTTTTGCGAATAGTATGGCGTTTCATTTCAAAGCTACAGGAATAAACGATGGTACTTGCGCTTTTTCGGCGACACATTTGGGTGTTGTTAATCCCATTGTACCTTTGACTTTGGTTTTAGGTATGAATCGCAGCAAGGCTTTCGCCTTTACAGCTTTGGCCCTAGCCGCATTCGCCGGCAATTCCTTGCTGTGCCGCTACGCGTTGAAGCATACCCGCATCGACGCCGGAACGTTCACCGCCTTGCGCCTGCTTTCCGGGGCCACGGCGCTCGCGGGGCTGGTGGCCGCGCGGGGAAAATTGAGGATGCCGCCGGGATCGTGGTTATCCGCGCTGGCATTAAGCGCCTATGCCATCGGTTTTTCCTATGCCTATATGCGCCTGCCCACGGGCACGGGTGCCTTGATGCTTTTCGGTTCGGTGCAAATCAGCATGATCAGTTACGGCCTCATCCAGGGCGAGCGCGTCAGGCTTGGCCAGGCCTTGGGTTACCTGCTGGCATTCGCGGGTTTGGTGGCCTTGGTATTGCCCGGCGTCACCGCGCCTCCCGTTTGGAGTTCCGCATGGATGATAACGGCTGGCATTTCCTGGGGGGTCTATTCGCTGCGGGGCAAAGGCGCGCAAGATCCCCTTGGCATCACCGCGGGTAATTTTATCCGCACGCTTCCCATCGCCGCGGGACTTTTCATCCTCAATTCCCACCGGGCGGTTTTCGATTCATCCGGCATCTTATTCGCGGTAGTATCGGGAGCGCTTACCTCGGGAATCGGGTATGCGCTTTGGTATGCGGCCTTGCGCGGGTTGAACGCCACGCAGGCCGCCACGGTTCAGCTTAGCGTGCCGGTCATCGCGGGCATCGGAGGCGTGCTTTTCCTGCACGAGGCGGTGACGACGCGTTTGGCTCTCGCGTCGGCGTCCATTCTGGGCGGGATTGCCTTGGTTATCTTCAAGAAAGACAGAGCCTGAAATCGGAATGGAAACACATCTCGCTTTCCAATGCCGCTCCCGGATCTCCGGCCCACATGTTTTTGGGGTGGTAGGCTCTCCGCTTCAGGGAAGGCCCAGCTCACGGCATTGTGGATCGGTTTCAAGTAGAGAAAATGTTTGGGAATCATCGGTGGCGGAGGCCGCGATTTGATCCGACGATCGGATGACTTTCAAATCAAAATCCAAGACTTGAGCATGTATCGCATCCGACAGGGTGAGCTTGGCCTGAAGCGTATCGCAAGAGGCGGTGAGGCCGGCGAAGGTCGCGACTAAATTCCAGGTCGGGAAAGCGAAACGATTCAAAATTCTTTGGTCTAGGGTATCGACAATGACGTTTTCGACATTGGGCAGGCAAATGGCAGAATCGGAGACACCCACGATCGTCCACCAACGGTCGAGCGTATCCATGGCGATGAGCGAAGAATCTTGCCGTACCGAATAGATCAATTGCGAACCCCGCCGATGAAGGTTCACCTGCAGAGGCATGGGGTTTAAAGCGCTTTGCGAATCGGGTCCAATGCGAGGCCCGATGTCTATCCAGGTGGCGTAGGTGTAGCTAATGCTGTCGCATGAGCGCGCGAATTTTTCAGGAAAACCATTCATGGTCCCCTGGCGAATCACCTCTCTCACCCTTTCTCCCAGGGAATCGGCGATTTGCGCCGAGTGATTGGCTAGGCAAGCGCAAGCCGGGTCTTTGATTTTGTCCGTGACGCCGAGGCAACCGATCAAGGTTAAAAAGGCAAGTCCTAAGCCGGAAAGCGAGGCCAGGCGTATGTTTCTCATGTTTTTCCCTTAATTCTTGCCAGTCGGCAAGGCGTATTCATAGGCGAAAATAGGCGGCGCCAACAAGACGTTTCCCGCCTCGGTCGCCATGTATTCCACATTGACATTCGGATCGATATCCATTCCATTGGCGAGCAGCGACGCCAGAATTCCAGGCCGGCTGGGGGCTTGAACGATTGTCTTTTCCAGTTGATCGATAGCATCAAGGGGTTGATCGGGTCCGGTCACTTCGGTGGGTTGCGACCACGCGGAATTGGGCAAATAGTTATTGTCGTTGAATCCCAACAGGGCGATGTCGGCCCAAGGGGTTTCATCGGGTTGGGCTTCGCCTGCCGTGATTTGAAAGCCGATCAAGACATTGGAGACCAGGGTTTCGTCGCTGCCGATGTCGGGCTCTCCCGTGACCCATAAGGCCTTGGGAGCGTCTTGAATCATAGCGGTGACATAAAAAATCTGTTTGTCACTAACGATCCCGTCCCAATAGGTCAATTTGAGCGACATCGTCGAAGTGAAATCCGCCGCTTCGACGCCGGAAGGCCCCACGCCGAAATCAATATTGATTTTCTTCAGGGCATCCGAATTGGTGATGATGATTTGTTTCGGATCGACAGCGACCGGTTGATTGTCTTTGTTCATTCCCCGAATCGTGAGGGTGTATTGCTTGGCGGGAATGATGGTTTGAGCTTGGAGAACGGTGCCGGTGGGGCTTACAATCCAGTCCATGTCGTCGGGATTATCGGCGCCCTGGGGAATATTTTCCAACAAGCCGTCGGGCGCGCTGACATTCCAGACCTGAAAGGTCGTGACTGGCGCCGGGTCCGAGGACGATAGCATGGCTTTGGCGGCGCTACCCATCAAACGCGTTTGCTGTTTGGGGGCGTCTTTCGCTGCCGGGAAAAAAGATTGTTCGAAATCCGCCCAGGGAATGGGCGTCGGGGTTTGCGAAGAACTGGCCCCGAACCCCACCGTGAAGGAGACTATCCACAGATGGATATGCGCGACGCCGGAGAAGGCCGGCCCCCAAATGCTGAGATCGGCTCCCAAACTGACGGAAATGGTCACGTTGATATGCGTGAAAAGCAAATTGATGCGGAAAGTGTAGGAAACGCCGAAAGAGAGATAGACGTCGATTTCATAGTGATAAGGTTTCCACATGATGAGAAAGTCGGCACCGATGTTGAACCAGCATTTCAGGTTTCCGCTTTGCCATAACGCTTCAAGGCTTCCCCCGGCCATGAGGCAAATCGGGGTCAGCGCGAAATACATTCCGCCCTTGATGGTGAGTTCAGATGTCACAATCCAGTTGAAACCCAAGCGGGGCACATCGGGATAATAGGCGGGCTTGTTGAAGTTCGGATGATAGCCGCCCAAGGTGACGACGAAATCGCCCGCATGGGGATTGCTGCCGAACCAGATATAAAAGGCGAAACCACCGGTGAGATGGCAGGCAGAATCAAGCAAATACGAATTTGAAGTCAGCTTGGCCTCGACGGAGACCAGGCCATCATCGGGCAATATGCGAACTTCCAAGGCGAGTTGGGCGAAGAGAAGCGGCCTGGGATCGCCGGTGGGTATCGATGCGGTGCTCAAGCCCAATAAAGCGATTTCCAAGGAGGCGCCGAATTCCACCGATACCAGGGCGAATGATTGCAGCATTTCGAATGAGGTGAATTGTATGCCCGCCGCCAGCCAATCTTCGCCGATGGCAACCGGGACCACATTCTGAGAGACGAGCACTTGCAGGGCTTGATTGGGATCGCTGCCGCTGAAGGGACTGCTTTGTCCTGGCACAAAACCGCTGACCAAGGGGAAGGTGGCGACTTGATCGATGGCCGGCAGGGTTAAACCGCGATTATAGCCGAATCCCGCCGCCAAACCCGTAATGAAAAAATAGGGGGGGCCGCCAAATGGAGACAAAACCATGGCGAAAATAAAAAGCGACGTTTGGCCGTCCACCGTGGCATAGCTGCCCAAGGCGGAAATTGCAAAGCTGCCGGTCTTGATGAGAGCCTGCCCATTGTATTCTGTGATTCCATTCACTTCTTGGCGGACAAACCCCCCGGAAATCTCGACTGCCCCTGAATTGAAGGTGAGCCCCAACCCTTGCAACCCGAAAATAGGCGCGAAAGCCGTCAAAGGAGAGCCTGCGGATAGCCCATCCAAGGTGAGCGTCAGTTCTCCCAGTTTCAAGGAGAAATTGAAGGATATCACCAGATCGCCGCCGGTATAGGCGAAACCGATTTTATCCATATAAACAGGACCATAGGCTTTTTGCAGATTGATCCAGAAACCGTTTTGGGTTTGCAAGTTGTCGCCCGCATCGCCATTGCCGGCAGGCACCGTAACCGCCCCGGGTTGGTCGGCGGGGAGAGGCGTGGACGAACCACCCGGCTTGGAGAGTAAGGCTTGGGATCCCGACCCTTGGGCAGGCGTTGCCGTTCCCACCGCCACGGGTGCGGTATAACCGGCCACCTGAAAGGTCATGCTGAGATTAACGCCCCTTTGCAAGCCCGTCGATCCATCGGGTAGCGAAGGCAGGGTCATGCCGGTAGTCTTGGCTGCGGCGGTGATTAACGCATTGATTTGTTTGACGGTATCGACGCCCATCACTCCTGAGCAAATCAACAGGTTGAAATCATCGATTTCGAAGGGGCCCAGTTTACCGACTTCTTCGCCGACCAGGGGAAGCCGAGTCAAATCGAATTTTCCCACGGATACCAAGAAGGTGTAAATCCATGCCGCATTCGGCTTGGCCGCGACAAAAACCATTGCGCCATAATTTTCAGAAACCGCGGTCAAGACCAGGTTCACATGGGTGAAGTCATAAGTGAAACTCAAGCTGGTGAGGGCCAAATCCATCTTCGGTGGGATATCGCCCAACAAAGAGGTCAGGGAGGCATCCCCGAAAATCGAGGCGATATTTTGCAGATCTAAGGCTTGTCCCGGCGCATGTGTCCAGGTCACGCCCATGAGCGTGTCGGTTCCTGTTTTGGTGAAATCGAGAGTAAAGGTTTGGCCGCCAACGGTCAAGGTGCCATGGAGGGTCAACTTGTAGCCCGCATCGGGATGGGTCAAGGCGAATTGAACCATCAATTCGCAATGCTTCCCCGAGATTTCCGCATCGGCCGTGATTTGAAAAGTGAAGTCGCCGGTCGCGGTATTCAGGGTTACGCCGATATTCTTGAGCGTGATAGAAAGCATCCACTCCGGCGGCGGCGGAACGCTGAAAGTTTTGGCGATATAAGCGAGGAAATCACCGATGGGGATGATGTCGCCGTCGCGGGTGCTGCCATTGAATTGCCAACCTCCATCGGGAGTGTCATTCAAGGAGGCGGAAAGGTCGACCTCGACGCTCAGGATTTGCAGAGTCGAGGCGATATTACCGGTGATTTCCTTGGGTGCCTTGGCCGGGTCGCGCTTGAAGGCGATTTGAAAGGCTTCAATGCTGAGCTTGTCAGGAATAAGCCACCAAGTGTCGGTGGATCCAGCGGAAAAATCGAAAGTACCCTTGTCGGGCACGACCGTAATCAGCAGGGTCGTGAAATCGATGGTCGGCACTCCGCTCGGCAAGCTGATTTGCGGCTGTAGTAATTGCCGAAACAAGGCGGTGATATCCAATTTGGAGTCGGGAGGAAGCCCGGCGGTGATAGTCCAATCCGGATTCTGCACGGTCTTGGCCAAGGCGCAAAAAATTTCGGTTTCGCCGACTTTGAAGAGGCCATAGAGGCTCCCGAAAACTTGCCGCGTCGCGGGAGCATTGACATCGGTCATTTGGAAAGCGACTGACAGTTGCTCGATTTCGAAATATCCCGCGATGACAGGCCAGGACGATACCGTCGCGATGTCGAAATCGAGTTCGGTGAGTACGCTATTCGTCGAATCGAAAGTGATGAGCAAATCATTGATGTCGATGGCGGGCAAGGCGCTCAATCCGTCGGGCATCGCGTCGGAAGCATCGGCGAGATTCAGCAGGCTGGCCAGGCTGGGCAAGGTCACTTTTTGACCGATTTGAATGCCGAAGGTCCAGACGACGGTTCCTCCCACCGATGTGCCGACTTGCAGGGGAACCTGGACCGAGTCGATGACCAAGGTACCCAATACATTTGCGACGCTTAGGCGCTTGGCCTCATCTGTCGGATTGGTCAAGGTCAAATTGATTTGCAAACCCGGCAACAGCGAAACCTTAGGCGCAAGGTCCCAGCCCTTGGCGAAATGCGCTGAGGCCGTGAAATAGGAAATCGTCTTGGATTCGGTATTGTATATCGCGTCGATGCCGTTCAAATCCAAGGCATCCAAGGTGTCGACCAAACCCTTGGGTAGAAAAGAAAGCAGGGCTTCGCCGTCGAGCAAGCTCACGATTTCGGTAATCGCAATGCCTTGGGAAGCGCCGCCCGCTATGAGCAAGTTCCAATCATTGCCCGGCATTTGCCTGAGCGAAACCGGTATTTTAGTGCCGTCCGGGGTGATGACATTGAAACTGAAACCGAAATCGACCAGGGAAAAATTTTGGGTCAGCGATGTGGTGAGCGTGACATCCCCGACCTTGATCCAGGTCAGAACCGGCAATTGCGTGGTTTTTTCCTTGTCGAACTCGCCCGACACCACCGCAAGCACCTGATCGCCCTGTTGCTGAAAATGGAGGGATAGAGTGAGCGATGTATAGCCCAGCAGGCCTGAAACTCCGCCCACGGTGATGGAGTCGGGAAGAGAGGTGCGCGTCGCCCCCGTCAAGGTGATGGACGCGGCCTTGAGCACATTGCCGAAATAGGTCTGCATGAAGTCAATGCCGACGAAATCGAGCGCGCTTAGGGTAAGTTTACCGTCGTCAATGGGCAATGCCTGAATCTTGGCGATGATGTCTTCGATCAAGGACATATTGGCTTCCCTCAGAGATAAAAGTCCGGCATGACATTTTGAGGAATGGCGGGAACGGCATTGAGGCCCAAAGCCACCAGCATGGATTGCTGCAAGGCTTGGAAACGGGCTTGATACGACAGCGGTACGCTGAGAATGTCGACCTGCGGGACTTGAACATTGGTGGTCATGGGATCCGCGGCAAAGAAGGTGGCGCGGCCGACCACCGCCGCGCATGGGGCGGCGGGATTGCCCGTGATGGCTACCGTGACGGGTATAGGGACGATGACGCCGCTGGAGTCGACAATATCGCGTGAACCCGCGAGAATACGGTAATAGAAAACGGGAATATCCAAGTTCTGGTAATCAACACCGCAAATCGCGAATTGAAAGGCCAAAAAAATGGGGTTGTCTGGGGCATGGTAGGTATTGTAATACTGGGTGACACGGGCCAAAAGTTCGTCGGTCAAGGTGGGAATGAGCGCCGAGCCGGGAGCCGCCCCAAGCAAGGTATTGATATAGACTTGGCTGATGACCTGTTTGAAAATAGAAGTGGGAAAAGGCAGATAGCGAACCACCACATTATCCAGGCGGGTGAACCAGGCATTGAAATTACCGGCGGTTTGGGCGGCGCGAAGCACTTGCATACCTTCGTCATAGCCCGCGAAAAGATGGGGACTGTCGATTGGCACCAGGGTGAGAGTTTGATTGCTTCCCGCCTGATATAATCGATTCGCCTCATAAACCGTCGGATAATCCCTTTCTAGATAAGACCCGCCGGGAACATTTTCATTTCTGACCACCCAATGCGATTCTTGTCCATACACTGAATCTGCGGTCAGGCCGCCTAGATTCCCGGTCAATGAAGTGCTGGCGATTCCCGGAACCGATGCCGTCAGCGATAACTCAAGATCGATGGGGTAAGGGTTGTACCGTGACACCCGGAAATTTTCGATATGCATATCGACTATGGAAAAAGAGCAAGCTAAGGCGCAAAAAGCGCCGGCACGGCGATAAAAATCCGTAATTACCGATTCGGGTTGGGAAGCGAAGACCACATAATCGCTGACCGCGTAAGGATAAAATCCAAATATTTCCGTGCCATTCCATTCTAAGTCATAATTCAGGTATTGGATATAGCCATAGGCATTGCGTATGGGCAGCGGCGCGCCGCCGCCGTGTTGTGAATTGTAATTGCGGGGCAATATGCGATAAGTGGGGAGGGCTAAGCCGGGAATGCCCGGATTCGCCGCTAAAGCCGCATTGTAGATTTCGTATAAACTTTGCACCATGAACCCGGGAGTGACGGCGTTCACCGCACTGGATATTCCCGCTATCAGACAGTCGGCTTCCAAGTCACCCGGCTTATAAACAAGCTTGAAGGCGGTTGCGGTAGGCGCGATGGCCCCGCCATCGCGATAAGATCCGCTCAATCCGAGAATGAGAACCTGTTGGCCACCCTTATGAAAATCCGATCCCGAGGATTTGATGCTGGTCAAGGCATTGAGAGTAAGCGTATTAGAATACAGATCATTCAAGAACAGGACCAAACTCAATCGATCCGCAAACACGCGCTCGCAACAGGTTTTGATGTTTATCCGGAAGTTCGCATCCAATCGAATTAACGCATTGCCGCTAATGGGATATCGCAGCCTGAATGCGGCGACGTTCGCATTGTAAGTGGCGGGGTTGACATTCAAAATCATATTGTCGAAATATTGGCGATAAGTCCAAGGCGCCGCCGATCCTGGCCCGTGGCCATTCGCATATTGCGCCTGCAAATCGGCCTCCACGGCGGGAGCGACATAGAAATCAAGGATTTTGGCGAGTTGGTTAAGCAGCGAACCGCCCGTCAATGCGTTTTGAACGAAGGCATAACCGGGAGCCGTCAAGCCCGCGGGAGCGGGCGCGTTCAGCGTGACCGTGAAATAGGTTTGGGCGGCCTCCAAATAATAGTAATACAAGGAGGCGCGGAGAATATCCGGCGGGGTCACATGCATATTCTGCAGGCCGAGTACCAATCCATTGTAGTCCATCTTTATTCCCCCCGTTTCTTGTTTACGAGAGAGCTTTTCCCTTTGGCCATTCTTTCAAAACCCAAAATCCGCTTCACCCATTTCAATATTCGCCGCCACAAAAGCAAGTGAATCGCCGGCCCTTCATCCGCCCTTACTGCCATCAAGGGCGCGGCCATCGGGTGAACCGTCGAAACCATGGCTTTTAACCCCGACTTTTCTTGTATGGATAAAATGGAAATGTTGAGATTGGCATCCGTAGCCGTCGTTCCCGTACAGCCGTTATTCCGGCCTTGGAAATACTCTTTGGCAATAAACACGTCGGTGTAATTATTGTTTTCGGGATAAGTCGAAATCCCGATCGGATTGCCATTGGTCTGTCCGAGGTCGATGGTGCCAAGGACTTGCTGGGTGCCATTGGAAATATCCACCACCGACAGGCTCTTGTCGCAATAATTACTGACGAAAAGCAGGGATCCCGAATCGGAAATCTTAGCGGCCGAGGGTCCATTGCCGACGGTAAGGGTCGTAATGACTTGCCTGGATGCCGTATCAATGACGGTCACCGTGCCGCCTTGGAAATTCGTGACGAAAAGGCGCGCCTTATTTTGATCGAGCGTCAGGCTGAAGGGCTGAAATCCCGCCTTTATCGGCGGCAAAGTGGTATTGTTGGTGGTATCGATGACGCATACCTGGTTGTCGCCGGAGCACGCCACAAATAAAACGGTGCCGACCAAGGCGAAATCACAGGGCTCACTGCTCTGCAAAGCGATGGTGGCGGTGACGAGGTTTTGCGCCAGATTGATTACGGAGACATTGGCGCTGTCATAATTGCCCACATAAAGGTTGGAGCCGGTCGCATCGAAGGCGTAGGCTTCCGGGCTAGTGCCAACCGCGAGGTCTTTGACATAGGCAAAGGAATTTCCCGCCTCGTTCACATTGAAGGCCGAAACAGCCGTCAAGCGATGCTGCTGTTGATAATACATCTGAGTTCCGGCGGGATTAATGGCCAAGCTATAGGGCGGCGGGCCCGGTTCGGCCAGGCTGCATACTTGCGCGCCGGTTGCCGTATCAAACATACTGATAGTGCCAGGCCCTGATCCGCCGGCTTGGGCCACGAATAGTTTCAATCCATCGGAGGTGAGCGAAAGAATATTGCCTGGAAACGTGACTGGAGAGACGGCATGCGTCGCTTGCAAGACTTGGTAAACCTTATTCGCGGCGGAATTGGCCACATAGACAATGCCCCGCAATTTGTTGCTGATGGAAACGGGCAAGGACTGAAAGGCCAGGCCCGTACCCATCGGTCCGACATCCAAGCATGGCAAGGTCTTATAGGCGTAAACGGTCAGAGTGGCGTAAGCGGTTTTCCCACTGGTTCCCCAAGGCGCCACCTCCAAGGTGAAGGTCGTTGTCGTATTCAAAGTGACTTCCAGGCTGTTCCCGGTTTGCAACCCGAAGCCTTGAAGGGTAACCGACTTTGCGTTTTGCACCTGCCAGCTCAGGGTCACCTTGTTCACCTTGGTGATATCGACCAATTGGCTCGATGCGGTGAAGGACTTGATGACGGCGGGGAGTTGATTCACCGTGATGGCCACGGTGCGTGTATTGGTGGCGGGTAAACCCGGCCCTCGATAGACCGACAGGGTGAAGACGGTATTTTCTTTGTCCGGCAGGATGGCCGGCACGAAGGCGCTTTCATCGAATCCAATATCGGTCAGGCTTTTCAATACAACCTGGGTATCGTCGCGACGGCTGTATTCCAAGACCACATAAGCGGCAACCTCGGTTCGATAGGCGATGGTCACTGGATCGCCAACCGTAATGACTTGCGGCGTGACGCTGAAGTCATAGATGTCCGGCGTTGCGGTTTGCTTTTGCAATTCCACCGAGTAATAGCCGTCGGCGTATCCCGGGATGAAATTCCATTGCACATGCATGGAGGAAAGTTTTTGCGGATTGACGTTCAAAGCGGTGATGATTTGCGAGATGTCGAGATTGACGGTCTGATTGGCCGGGATGAGCGGTTGGCTCAGCGGCGTGAAGACCCAGTTTCCGGTTCCTTGCGAATGCTGGCTGCTGCTCCATTGCGAGGGCGGTTCCGCATCGATGTCGATGACGATGCCGTCGCCCAAAGATTGGGTGGTGATGGCGTCTTCATCATCGGTGGCGAATAGAAAGGTGATCGTGAATGTCGCCCCGCCCAAAAGGGTGCCAGGGGGGACTAAGGGCTGGTTGGAATTGTTTTTCAGATAAAGCGTGAAGCCGTTTTGAATCGGAAAGTTGTTGTCATACGTGATGTCGATTTCAACCGGCTCAGGTCCATTCCCGCCAGGCGGGGGATAGGGCGCAGGTTGAATGAGGTGCTGGACGCTGCCATTGAGAATGCCACAATCCAAGACCGACTTCAAATCTTTGCCGGTGGGCGGATTGAGCACCGAGACGATATAGGGGAACGGAAAGGCACGAGGATTGACCCCCGGGATGTTGTAGTAAAGCACATCGAAATAGCTGGGGGTTTGCGAAGTGCATTGAATATTGCCGAGATATAAAACCACCGAATCGCCGCTCTTTAAAACCATGTCCGCGAGAGGAGCTACGGCCCAGGTCGGATTCGAATGGGTGCCGGGCGGAAAATACAAGCTGCCCCATTGCTTTTTGCTATCGACGACGCTCATGACCGAGGCTTGCGCGTCGGTGAGAATTGTGCGGAAACTGAAAGTGAACGACGAGGCGCCTCCTGTTTGAATGCCATTCACCGGTTCGCCTCCAATCAGGGACAAGTCCGACCCGGTATTGTTGTGCAAGGTGAAGGTCATGGCGTTCCAGCTTGTGTCCAGGGTGGAATAAAGGACCAGGCTTTGCGACATGTCATTGATGCAAGCAAAGGAGCTATTGCTGAAATTGACGGCATCTGCTGTTGCCATGAATATCATGCCTTGGGAAGGAGGCATCAATGTGGTTACGGGGAAAAGCAAGGGTATGACATTGTCGGGAAAATCCGGCAAGGCGAAGTAATACACTTCCAAATTTCCCGAAGGCGTGTTCAACGGGCAGGTAATGCCGTTTAAGTTGAAGATCACTTGCGCGCCCGGAGCCAGGACCATGTCGGCTTCCGGGGCGGCCGACCAAAGAGCGGGATGCTGCAAGGTGGCCGGGAAGTACAAGGCTTTCCAACCCGGCGAGGTGACTTGCATGCCCGCCACCACCCCCTCTGGCAGCATGTCCCCAAAATTGAAAGCGAGCGACGAGCCGCCGGTTTGATAGCTTTGCGGCACCGGTTCGCCGCCATTTAATACCACGGGTGTATTGGTTTTGTTGCTCCAAGTCAGGGTCATGGCATTCAGGCTGGCCGTGCTGGTCATATAAATCACGGGCTTATTGGCTTTGACATTCAGGATTTGAAACGAGGCCGCCGAGATGAGGGCATTGCTGAGATTGATCCAGCCTTCCAGGATTCTTTGGGGAGCGTAATTCATGACCGCATCCACGGTGACCGAGGCGATTTCCCGCGATTGCGACCAAGTGGCGCCGTCATTTTCCACCCAATTCCAGGCGCCTCCGCTCTGGGCGGGAACCGGCATGGCCAGCGAATTCTTTGGCGTGAGTATGGGCGCGGTGAGAAAGGCCAGGCACATTTTTTCGAGGGCGTCGGAATATTGATCGGGGGGTATTTCGATGGTTTTCACCGGCAAAATCCCCGTAGTCGCATGGATGACCCCACGCGGCTCGACCAGCATGGAGAGATAAACCGGAGGGGCGCCTATCGATGCATTCACCACCAAGTTGTCGTCGGGGGGCGGTAAAACATGCGGGTTGAGCTTCTCGATGGCGGGAGCATAAAAGGTGTCGTAGGCATCGTTCTTGAAATAGCCGATGAGGCCGTCGCTGGTCTGGGGAATATTGCCGATCTTTACCGGGAAATTGACTTTCGTGAAGCCGTAATCATTTCCCCAAACAAAATGGCCATCGCCGTCCTGGGTCACTTGACTGCTCAAATCGGACCAACTTTGGTTGTAGGCGGGTTCGCCCATCATTTCCAAATCGAGAGAGGCGCGCACCAATGCCAAGGGCCGGCCCAGCAAAACCGCATTGCCCTGGAACTGGGCATAATTGCCCGGCTCTATGGTGGCCGAAGAAATATCCAGGGCGCGCATGAAAGCGTCGAGATAGGTGGCGCTTGCCGCATCGCCTTTGCCGTAGAGTGCAAGTATCAAGCCTTGTAAATGCTTGTTCACCACCCCCAACGCCGCGAAGAATTCGGGCGCGGTGAAACCGAAATAGGCGCTGCCCGGCGCACATTGCCAGAGTACCTGGGTTTTATTCCAATTCAACCCAAGCGAGCCATAAGCATTACCCTTGTTGTCGTAAACCCATAAGCTGTCGTCGAGATGATTCGCCAGAATCCAGCCGCAAATGGGCGTCGTAGCCGGATGCGTATTCATTTCCACCGTATCATCGTCGGCCGAGAGCCATCGGAAAAGCAGGCGAGACGGCTGGGTGATCCGCGGCGGCAAATAAATATCCGTGATCGGCGTCATCACGGTTTGCTGCATGGATTGGGATCGATAAACCACGTTGGGATTCACCACCCTGACATTGCGGCCGAAGACATCGACCAAGGTGATTTCAGCGATTTGCATGAGTCCCACGCGAATGGGGTTGTAACTGTTGCCGGTGGCGGGCCTTTCGGTGTAATCGGCGTCTACAGCATCGTGAACCGTTGTGTTCGTGAAATCGTAAAACGGGGAGGGATTGGGATCCGCGACCGGCAATTGCATTTCTTTTTGCAGCATGAGCAAGGCTTCGTCGAAACCGCTCATCGCCTGCGACAAAACCGGCTTGTCTCCCAGTTTGGCCAGGATCGCATTGAGCTCTCCGATGAGAGGATCTTTGGGATTGGCGGCAATGAAGCCGGCCAGCTGTTTTTGCAAGTTGATATTGGCGTGCGGTGTGAGAAAAATCGAGTTCTGATAAATCTGTATGCCTTGCTGTACGGGAGAAAACCCCGGTCCGGCGTATTCCAGGTCGGTGTCGCCGAATTTGAATTGCGAGGTGATGAAATTCTCGGGGTAAACCGGCGCCGTTCCTGAAGGCACGGGCTGAAACGGATAGTAATAGATGCTCCAATGCATGGAGAAGGGCAACCAAGGATTGCCATCCCATGCCTGTATGCCCACCAGCGAAAACGGATAGCCCGCATAGATCAGTTGCGATTGAGCCGGGTTATAGGCGAGGGAATTCAGCACATAGACAAGCCGCAACGATTCGTCATCGGTAAGCGGCGCCTCTTTGAGCTTATACACTTCGCCACTTAGCGCATAACAGCTTCGCAAGAAGTCGGCGTCATCAGGATAAAGCGAAGCCGTCATGGCTTCGAATTGGGCTTTGGCTATAATTGCGGGAACGGGAGGATTCAAAAACGTCTCGATGGCGGCACCCACGTTCTTTGCCAAATCACCCAAGGATGTCGCCACGCCGGCATTCCGCAATTCCGCCGCGATGATGTCTTCATTCAAAAGCCCGCCGTCAACCAAGGCCGCGTCGATGCCGGCCAGCACGGGCAAATCGTTCGGATTGGGAATGATGTCGAAGTTGGCTGCGCTCAAATTCATTTCCGCGGCATTTCCGAAAGCACCGGCGGGAATTTTCAGAGAGGTCAGCAACTGGCTCGTGAGACGGCAAACCAAGGTGCCGTCGGCCATATAGCGTCCATCATTGCCATAGCGATCGCTGGGTTGAATGCCGTCGCCCTGGAAAAGCATGACCGGATCATTGGGCTGCCAATAGCGTGGCGCGGTGACTGGCGAAAGAATATGAGCGTCGCCCAGGGCTTTTTTGAGGGCGGCAGCTTGGGAGTCCAGGGACTTTTCCAAGGCCGTGGCCTGATCCTGCATTGGAGTCAACCGGTTGATTTTGTCGGTGATGTATTGCGCCAGGCTGCCGGGATCAATGCCCCCGGATGGATCTCCGTCCGGGCCAGGATAGCTGATCCACATGAAGCGGTACCAATCCGAGAAGATCTGGGATTTAACGGAGGCGATGCTGGCCTGCAATTCATTGTATTGCAATTGATTGACATTCAAATCGTTGAGCTGCAAAGCCAAGACGGACGGCAATGTCACTTCACCGGAGTTTTGCGGCGAATTTTTATTCGCCTGAACCTCCCACAAATAGCCGCCGCGAGAGGAACTGAAGGAACTTTTATGCAAGGTCTCTTTCAATTCTTCCCAATCATCCAACATGCTGTCGCTGGTCGCTTCCGGCAATATTCCCGCCTGCAAGGCATCCAGGATTTCCTCGACCACCGCCACCTGATCGTCCGGAAATCCCGTGGTATTGGCAATTAAGGCCGATAGCGCTTCGCCTGAAGTGTTGCCCACCGCGATATTGAAATTTTTGGCGGGATTGTTGGTGAAATAGTTGGTGTTGGCATTCCATATCACATTGGAAATAAAGCCCGAATACAGAGTGAAAGGCGGCATGGGCGAAGGTGTCACCGAGCCCGATAAAACCGACCATTTGGCCCCCGTTAACATTTCGGCCAGGAAATCGAAACCCGCCCCGGCCATGATATTCCAGAGCCGGAGGGTGTCGGCATCGGTCAAGTTGTCTTGGGGAGCCAATTGCGCGGGATAGTATTGTTTGAGCATCGCCTGATCTTGGATGCCCGGCGTATTCGCCAGCACGTTTTGAAAGTCGGCTGGAGCGATGTTTTGAGGTATATCCACATCGAGGGGATAACCCGCCGCTTGCAATATCGACCATAAGGCCTGGCCGGTTTTGATCGGCACGGCTTCAAGCAAGGCGTAGGTGTTGACGTCGAAATGGGCGCTCAAAAAGGCCGCGTCCTGGGGATCGGCGACTTTGTTCAACACCGAGTCGAAGGCGCCGATGGAGATTTCCGGAGGCAATTGGCGAATGGGATCCTCAGCGGGATTGCTGTACCAGCCCAGAATTTGATAACTCAGGTATTTGTCCGAACCCAAGGTGCCCAAGGCGTTCAGATCGGCGCCCAAATCATTGAAACCAAGTATGCTTTTGCAATTTTGATACGACGCCGAAAAATCAGTCTGGCCATAGCCCACCGCGGAAAGTCCGGCCACATAACTGGCGGCGCTACCGACGGAAAAATCCGAATTGTCTTTTAGCCAATCGGCGAAGGGCGTGACCTTACCGAGGTAACGCCAGGGCTGGGAATCCCATTCACTACCTTGATAAGGCACGGAAATCGCGGCTCTATCCAAGGGTTGATTGGGATCATCAGCCGCAAAAAAATTGCTCTCGACTACCCAGCGTTCAAACACCGGACTCGTGGGTTTGTCGGGATCGCAATACACTCGGGTGACGAGCCACCGGTCAGGAACGGCGGGAAAATGCACGCTGCCCGAGCCTTCGGCACCCTGGGTCAGCGCATCGGGCAAAGCCCAATGCAAATGCACCCCTTGCGCCATGGTGGTGCCGCCCCCCGAAGCGATGGCGCTGCTCAAATAAGCCGAATTTTTAAGCTTGGAAAAGTCGAAAGGATTCTGTTGAAATATCGCACCTGGATTGGTACCGATGCATAAGGCTTCGATGTCGACGGGAATCACCAAACCTTGAACCGGTGTATTCGCATTGCTTCGGAACATGGCCATCCTTTTTTCCGGATTCACCGGCGGCAGAGGTTTCACTTCGCGGTGAAGGTGTAAAACACCCGGCCAACGCCTTCGATCATTTCCAAGGCGAACTCGGCCGAAGTAAAGCTTTCCGCATAGATTTGGGTCGCTTGCAACTCGGCTTTCATCGCCTCGGCAAAATCGCTGATACGCAGCACCGAGGTTGTTTCGCTTCGGGTGTAGTCTTTCACGACCAACGGTGTTGCGATCTCCGTCGACACCGGGCTTCCCGGCGAATGGCCATTCAATTCCGTGATATAACGGAAAGACTTGGAGAATTTCTCCGGCGACGGGTCGTCATTGTTCTCGTCCACTCCGAAATGAAGGGCTTCGGGATGTTCATTGAGCACCAGCTGATTCACGACGCCATCGAATATGGCCAGTAAGACGCCGGGACCCACTTGCTCCAAACGGAGTATTTCCAATTCGATGCCGCCGCCATCAAATCCATGCACTTCCATGCCCGGCCAACCCGTCACTACTTGCGATCGCAAGAGAAAGCCGGTGACATTCGCAACCGGCGTGATGGACGCGGAGTCCATTTCCACCGGCATTTGCAGCAAAAGGGGACGAATCCGGCGCGCACCGGCATGCGATTGCGCATGCAATTGGGGATTCAACGCCTGACTCACCGCCGCGTCGCCCGAGGTCGAATTACCTAGGCTGAGAGCGCCTTCCAGAAGGCTGTCGACCCAGGCGCTGTCGAGATAAAAGAATCGCAGGGATTCCGAAGGAAGCATGCGCTCATCGGGCACCAGGTAATTGAAAGGAATTCCGTAAAGCAAACGCAGGCGCGACAAAAACTGTATCACCGCCGCCGGCAATTCGGGGGTATTGTCCTCGGTCAACACGGCTTGAATGGATTGCGGATCGGTCAGGGTTTGGCGAATCGCCACGGCGCGATTGGGACGCATGACTTTCGCCGGGGCGGCAACCGAAGGTTTAGCTGCTCTCGCGCCTGGCGCCGCCGACGGTGAATCCGCGCCCGAGGCTTCGGTATAATTACCCAAGGATTGCAGGAGCAAGGAAAGCATGCCGGCATAAGGCAAATTCAGGAATTCTTTTTCAACGCTTTGTATCACCGCTTGGGTGGTTTTCCGTTTCCAATCGTATAAAGCCGAAGAAAAAGCGCTGGATTGCAAACCCATCAACCTTCCCAATTGCCAAGCCGCCGAATACGAAATGTCGAACATGCCGCTGTCGGGATTGTAGCGCGTAAATTGATCGGCGACATTGCCCGGAAATGGCAGGGTGGTCTCCAGGTTATAGGGTACGAAAGGACCATGAAACCAAGACACGGTTTTATCGCCCAAACGCGTAGTGTGGTTGAAGGCGGCCATTCCCATTTGAAACGCATTGGCGACCGCGGCGTCTCCCGTCTTGCCGGTGCCTTGAAAAGGAGCTTGCAAAGTCGAGTGCGTGAAAACGCCGCCGGGCTTATTCACTTTTAAAAGCAATCCCGCGAAGGTGTATTCTTGAGACACCGCGGAGAAAGTCCAGCTTTTCAAACTGACCACGCGCACGGTAGTGATATTGTCCGGCAGGTTCGAGGCCCCCGCGGCACCCGGCAAATAAGGGCCGAATTGCTCCAGGCAAACCAAATGCACCGTCGAGCGTTTGCCGGGCAGCACGAAGCGATTACCTATCACCTCGGCGACTTGGCCGACGGGATTCAAATCGGTATCGCTCGTATCATTGGATTCCGGATTCACCGATTGAAGGCGGGCCGCCTTCAGGCCGGGGGGAATTTGGCGTATTTGCCGCAAATAGGTTTCTGATTTATTGAGCAACTCGATTTCGCGAACCTGCGCCAGCCAACCCAAGTCTTCGGCCGTAGGCATGATTCGATTGAAAAAATCCTTGGGTATGTCGATGGCAAAGCATTTGTCCGACCAAGACTCCCCGAAATCCAAATCCGGGTAATTCGAATTGGGACGGCGGGGAAATGTCGGATAGAATGTGTTTTCAGGAAGCTTACCCACCGGGTCTTTGGGATTGCTGCCGGTTTTCTCTCCCAAGGGCAAGAGATCGAGCAAGTCCATTTCCAAGGTGGGCGGTATCGGATCGCCCTCATCGAAAACGACAATACCCAACCACGGAATATCATTGATAGGAGAGGAAATGTCCGGGCTGCGCTCCCAAGGCAGGGTATTGCGCGATAGCACGACATGCGGCAAGACATTCGAAAACTCTCCCAGACTGAATGGGGGAGGAAACATCGAAATGACATCGCCCGGATTTAATGAAAACCGCGGCCCGGTGACGGAGAACCGGGTTTCATTCGAATAAGTCGTGGCGGGAATTTCTCCCGACACCGAGGACACGGACTGATCGGTCACCAGGGAATAATTTCCGTCTTGCAATCCCGGTTGAGCGAATTGATAGAAGCTGATTTTTTTCGGAATGGCGAATCCCTTCAACCGGGTTAATTGACTCTGCGTTGACCAATTTGACACAATAATGACCCCGCGCGCAAGGAAAATCACTAGTGATCTTCCTGGAAGGGCGGACGCGCAATCACTTTTTTGAAAAAGAGATTGCACGGTAATGTCAAAGTATGGTAGGGAGAATCCGAAGGGCTGAACCGCTAAAGATGGCCCGCCAAATAAAGCCGTATCAATGCGATGAATGCGGGTCGGGTTGCCGAAGCGTTAAAGTCGGCCACGCCTTGCGCCGGCGCATGGGTGCTTTGGGTTTGGGTCACGAGTTGAGCGATGATGGCATTGTCATCCATATGAGTGTTAAAAGCCGCCAGGTTCACGTTAACCAGGCGATCCATCTCGGCTTCGTCATTGCCATGCGCGGGACCCCAAGGTGTGCCGGTATGAACCCATCTATCTTCACCCGCCCAATAGAAAAACATATTGCCCTGCGTATAAAATTGCGGCGGAGACCCTGAAGTCAGTTCTAAAGTGCGACGCGACTCCTGGGTGATTTCCTCTTCGAGAACTTGAGCCGGCGGTCTATCGGTAGTGTCGGTGCCGCCAAAAAATTGAGGCATGCCCGCGCAAAAAGCCGGCTGCCCATTGTAGGGATTCAATAGCGCCTTGACCGGGACAATCATTTGATGTTGGGCACGATTCACCAACATGATATAGTATTTCGGCATAAATCAATATCTCCTATTTCGTTCTTTATTAGGCTCTGATTACAGGCTCTCGCCATTGAAAAGCGTTTGCGACGCGTGATCAAATCCAAAGCATGAAAACTTGGACAAGCCCTCAAATTCTTTGGACTGTTTTCGTCGTAACATATACACGCGCTTCACTTCGAGAGAAGTGAGTATGGCATGAGGCAAGCAAAGACGCCAGGACAAAATACCGGTTTTTACGGTTGCACTTTCGATTCGGAAGCAAAGTTGATCTGTGCCACGTTTATGTGTACATGTCTTAGCAGACCGGTAAACCATCGGCGAAATCGGGAGGCTATCCGGTTCGCGGTATGGCCGCCGCCTCCCGGCTGAAAAAAAATTGTCCCTAGCCCACCGCCAACCGTCCGCCCGGCATCACCGCGAAGCGAACCGTCATCATTCCGCGGTTGGTGCGAACCGCCAAGAGGTAATGCCCGGGTTTCCAGGATTCCATTTTTCCCAGCAGAATCGGGCCGGCGGCGCGACGGCCTCTGGCGATACCCGGCAAGGGGTATCGTTTCCCGTTCAAATCATAAACCTCCACGGCAAGAATCCCGAGCGAGGGATCCACTTGAAGGGCGAGCATGTCGCCTTGCAGCATGAGTAGGAATGCCAACTTCCCGATTTCCGGTTTCTTGCGTTCCAGGCCCGTCGTCATTCCTCCGCGTAAATCGGTTTCCTCCGTAACGATTTGAGGTTCAATGGCCAGGAAGGCCGTGTACTCGGTGAGGACTTGATGTTTCAGGGAGAGGGCCACTATCGCGGCCTGATTGGCGTGGGTCGTCCCTTCTTCGAGATCCAAGCGGCCTATTTTTTTCCTGGCCCACAATTTTTCCACCGCCGAACCGAGCCCGCCTTCGCCGGAAAGGGTGACGGTTCTTTCCAGACGGATGGGGGTTCCGTTTCTGTCTCCGGTCAAGGCGAAAGTGAAATCGCCTCCCCCGACATAGCGGCCATAAAGGGTATAGGGCTGTCCTCGGAATAGGCTCGATGAAGTCGGCTTTTCGATTTGATCGACGTGCGCGCCGCCGAAATCAAAAGACAGGGATTTGATTTGGGGTGTTTCAATACGCGCCCAGGCTTCCTCGGTTTTGGTTTCCGCGCTTTCCGAAGCCAGGATTTCGGTGGCGAATCCATGGCCGATTTCCGCGCTCGTCTCCAGGAAGCTGCGGTTTAAATTGCTCCCCGCCCCGAAAGTGAAAATAGTGGGATGGGACGAGTGATTCCGGAGTTCCGAAAAAATTTCCGCTTCATTGGTGATGAAGCCATCGGTGAGAAAGACATAGAGCCGCTGATGCTCGCTGGTTTGTGGCTGTGCCAAGGCCGCCCTGATGCCGGCTATCAAATTGGTACCGCCGCCTACGACCAAACCTTGGACGAAGGATTTTGCCTTGGCAAGGTTTTCTGAAGAAGCGGGAACGGGAATGCCATCCGGAAAAGCATTGACCACGAAATCGTGGAAGCTGAGTACGGATAGGCGATCCGTCGATTTCAATTTGGAAAGGATGGTTTGGGCTATCTCTTTTTCTTTGACCAGCGGCCAGCCCGATTGGGATCCGGATACATCGACCAGCAGCACCACTTCCAAATCGTCGCGCTCGCCTTCCGTCAAACCGGGATTGGGGAAGACGGTGAAGGAAAAGGTCCCGCTATCCGCTCCCGGGCCGCGATAGGAGGCGACGCTGAAATCGTTTTCCTCCTTGGCCCGCGAAAACCGCAGCACGAAATCCCGGTTGGGATAGGCGTCCACGCTTTTGAGGAATACGGCGTGGGCCTCGGCGAAATCAGCCGGCTTGTCGGCGACAATCACGGCGCGATTCAGCAATTCGGGTCTCGCTTCGTCATAAGCCTGGGCGAGCAGGGGGTGGGTCGGAGAGGACAATCCCTCGATGGGGAAACCCCCTTGGATCACCACGTTGAATTGCAGGGAGGTGCCATCGACATCCGCGGGAGGATTCCAACCGCTGCCGAGATCGGATCCATACCGGGCGGCCACCCGGGTGGGCATGGTGTATTCGAAAACGCCGTCGAGGTACTTCAAGGGTTGGGAGACGACGATTTCCACCAGGGCCCGCCGTCCTTGCTCCAGACGGGCTATCCGCTGCTGGAAAATATTGGGGCGTGTCTGCGTCAGCAATGCCCCCTGCCCGCCGGCGGCGACCAGGGAATCGTAGCGGCGCTGGGCTTCGCCCTTCTCGAGGATTTGCGCCCGGAAAAGGGAGTCGCCCACTTGCAGGCTCATGGCATGCACGGCTCCGTCATGGGGCAAAGGAAAGGTGTAGATCATGTCCTTCGCGTCAGCGAAAGAGTTGTCGAAGACCTGGGTGATCTTGGTTTGCGCCACCCCGTCGGTGATGATGGCGTTGTAACGCACGAAGGTGGGAGGCAAAGGGACGGGATTGCCGCCCCCCTGGGGAAACACGCAGATGACGGGGCCTTCGATTTGATCGAGGGGAAGGGTTTGTCCGAAAAGCAAGGACGCCGCCAGCAGAGGAAGTAAGCTGATTCCTATCCAGAATTTCATGAGAGTCTCCCGAGTGAAAACCGAGTAAAAGAGGCCGGAGGGCTTTCGCCCCCCTTTTTTAAGGCAGCACCAACCGGCGGGAGGTTTGCAGTCCTTTCGCCCTTATCGTCATCAGGTAAGTCCCTTTGAGCCCAGAACCGGACAGCCGCACCCAACCGTCCATTCCCACCCGCAGGCGCATGGTCCGCACTTTCATACCCTGCAAGTCATAGATGACCAGTTCCGCTTCCTGGCCCGCCAAGTCTCGCGCTAGGAAAAGCTCGTATTGACCCTGTCCCATGGCCAGCGCGACCAAGGACGCCTTCAGTTTGTCTTGTGCAATCGCAGTCGGGATACCGGGAAAGCCTGGGTTATTCGGGTCGAGGATTTGTCCCGGCTCGTAGTCCGGCAAAACGATTTCCACGTCCTGGACGGCGAATCGGGGAACGCCTTGGTCCGCATAACGAGCGGCTATCGCGAAGGGCAAGGTATCCGATTCCAAGGCCAATAAACTCGCATGACGATCCACGAAGGCATAGGTCGCTCCTAAGGGCGGCAACCTATCCTCGCTGAAAGGCGCCGGACTGGCTGCCCAGAGGACGGCGACAGAGGAATCGTTTTCGGCGGCCGCGGCATTCTTCAATTCCTTTTGCGTCGTGAGGATGACGGTTCCGGATTCGTCGATGAGCGAAAATCCCAGCGATGAACCCCAGGCGTCGCCCGACTTTCCAGAAAAGGAAATCGGCTGGCAATTCACGGTATTGCAAACCGCTTCCAGCTCCAAGTTCGCTTCTCCCTTACGAACCTTGGCCAGAACCCGGCGGCCCGTCCGATAGCGGTAGAGCAATTCATCCGGTATGGCCGCGACCAGGGTCAGGTAATGCCCCTTCCAGGCGCCTCCGGAGAAATGTGTGGTGGCCAAGGACGAGATGCGGGTGCCGGGAAGCTGCAACCAGGTGTATTGCGAAGCGGCCATCGCATAGGTGCCCAAAAGCAAGACCGACGGCAAGGTCAGGGTACGAAGGCCATTGCCTTCCTGCGCTTGCAGGGAAGCGACATCTTCGCCCGCGACCACGGTCACGGCGATTTGGCTGTTCTGGCTGCCAAACAAACCGGAAAAGGATAACCGCAGCGGAAGCTTGGTGCTGAGATCGTAGGCTTGCGCGGGTATCAGCATGCGCAGCCGCAGCCGCCGGACCTGGTTGATTTTCACGGGATAGATTTTGAATTGGTAGACCCCATTCCCCATGGCCTCGATGACCACGGGATCGCGCGGCCTGACCGGCGGCGTGGAATTCCTATCCACGACTTCTTCGTAAAGGCTGTCCGCTTTTTTCCTATCCAATAATTTGGCTTCCAGGATTTGATTCCCATTCCACAGCAAGGCGCCCTGGATGGCCGATCCCGGCGCCAGGGAAAAGCTGCCGAATATTTCCAGGCTCTCGCCATCGACGCCCGAACTCACCTGCCCCACCACGCCGATCTCGACTTCTTCCTCGACGTCCAGATAACCCGCCCGGGCGACGACTCTCGCCTCGGCATGCGCTAAGACACAAGACCCCTGGTTATAACCGCCATTCAAGGTATGGGTGCTTCGCCAAGCGATGGATCCCTGGGCATAACCCGATTTCGCGAAAGCAAGCGCCAGCCAGGTGAAAGCCAGCACGAAAAACCAAAACCTGCCGACATGAAAATGCCTTTTGCAATCCTGCATGGTCTCTCCTCCTCCAGGCCGACCGTTGGGCCTGGGGCGAAGCGAATGCAAGGCGTATGCCACCGGTTACCCTAGGGATAAGTGCAGGAAATTGGGGAATTTTCGCCGGCGAATGCCGTTCGCGGTGGCCGGAACTCCCGTAACCGAGAGGGCCTGGTCCCGAAATTGGGATGGACGTGGTTTGGGGGGGCGAGCCCGCCCCCTCGGTCGAGCCTCCTTGGCGGGGTGGCGGGGTGGCTGATGTTCGGCCATGAAAACGGGGCTCGCAGGTCCTCGGCCAGGGCTTAGCCGGGATGCTTCGGCCTGCGGGGCGAGCCCTGTTTTCAGGCGCTCACCGCCACCCCTTGTCTAACCATCAAGGATTCTCGGCCGGGTGCGCCCCCCCCATGTATTCGCGCCGGAGGCATACCCCTGGGCTGTGCGCCTGCGGGGTCTCGGCCTACCCCCACCTGCCCCAAGGGGCGCCTTCTTTGGGGCGCGATCACCGTAGCCAACCTGTTACCCCTCTCCGCCTTGGATGCCGGCCATGAATTTGCCTATCACGCCGGCTGACTGGATTCCCCCTAGAGCGTGACCCCAATCGCTATCCTGAAGCTTCACCTTCGGTTCCTCTGTGTCAAGCGAATCCAGATAGGAAAACGGTAGCACGGAATGCGTAGCTCCTAGCGTGAATCAGATCAAGCCTCCCCGGCGTTTCGCCGGGGAGGCTGATATTCGGCCATGTAAACGGAGCTCAGGGGCCTTTTCCGGTGCTTTTACCCTTGGAATGCTTCGCATGCAACTTCAGGCTTAAGCGATGCTCGGCTTCAAAACCCTTGGGTGCAAATTTGGGATCGGAATGCACCAAGGCTTCATTGGCTCGCGCCAACCTGGATTGCACGCTATTATCCCCGTTCAAGAAACCCGCGGCGACATAATGGCGGTCCATCCGCTTGCCGGACAGAGAGGTCACATCGAAGTTATAGACCAATTCCGATTTGCCATTGGGAGGCGGCACCAGTTTCGCCGTGATTAACGATTCGACGCCATCGACGGTCTCTACCTTCGATCCCACTTTGAGATGGCGGGCTTCAACCATTCCTTTGGTGGTCAGAATGGGATGGCCTTCGGTCACCAGGATGGATCGGGTGGCCGTAGCCAGTTGCACCATGGGCAAAAACTCGTTGCCGATATAGGTGTTGACCACCAGGCCGCGCTGGTTGGGCTTGGGGCCGGCCAACAAGGTATCCCCGACATTGATCTCAGAGGCAGGCTTGATTTTGCCATTGGACAAAGGCACGGGTGTTCGAGCCGCGACACAGCCATAGGAAATGCTTAGCGGCGAGACGAGGGCTTCGTTACCCGCAGGCGGAGGGGAGTCCGTGTTGTTGACGAAAACGGGGATCGAGTCGTTCGTGGTGTCGACCACCGTAAAATTGAAGATATAGGAGTAGCTTCCCCCGCTGGTCCAGCAGGTAGGCGCCGGATTATTAAGGGATCCGTATTGCACCCATTTTGAACCCGACTGGGTTTGAGTCGTGTCGCCGAAATTCCAATTAACGGTTTGCCCCACGGCACTGAAAGCGCTGGCCGTCGAAGTTGTCTGAATCTGGGTGCAGCCCCCACCGGTCGCCGCTGGAAGGATATAGGAGGTAAAGCCGACGATTTTCGGCTGGGCCCCGCCTAAGGGGTTGCTGTCGCTGAGTACCACCGATCCCACCGCGGGAACGCGCAGCAGCCCCTGGTATTTGCCGTTGGATTGGTCGGAATCGATATAGGTACAATTCGTGTTCTTCACCGTGGAGTTGCGCCCTAGGCACAAATTCGTGGTGTCGTTGCCGTTTTTGGGAGCTTTAGCCACGGGCTGCCTGGCGGGTAAGGCCGAGATGGACACATACAGGGTTTGCGCATAGGGGGAGGTGGACATGGTTGCCGATGATACGGCCTTTCGCGAATAGCACCGCGGCCAACCGATCGGCAAACTCGAACAGGAGGCGTTCGGAACGGCCACTACGGTAAGCACGGCGATGGGATTGGGACGCACTGATCCGCTTATGGTGCCGGTACCGGTGGCCTGGAGCGTGACATAATTCGAAGTCATATGCGCCGTCGCCACGGGGTTCCCCATAGGTTGCCGGGTATTTTTGTCGACGATGACCATGGCCACGCCGCTAACCGTAGCATTGCCCCATGCGGAGAAAAGGCCGGTGGCGTTGACCGTCATGACATTGCCGGCCACCGTATACGACACGTCGATCAAATCGAAGACATCGGAAACTTGCCCGCCCGTGTTCGCCTGCAATTGTTTGCCGGTCCGGGCATTGGAGTTGAGCGTCTTGCTTCTGGCGGCCGCCATCAAGGCCGGTGCCGTTGCCGGTGTCACCCCCGTTCCCTGAAATTGAGTTTGGATATAGGTGCCTACTTGGCCCCCATAAACCGGGTCGCCCGGATCCAAGGTCAAAGGCATATTATCCGAGGCTTGATCCAGCACCGTGGTATTGGCCTGGATTTGCGCCGGCGTATAGGTCGGAGCGGCTTGCGAAGCCAGGGGAACCGCGAGAGCCGTAAGCATGCCGACTCTCCCGCAGAATCGCGCGGGAAACGAAAACGGGAAATAGGATTTACGATACGTCATAGAACGTCCATGGTTGGTGGTTGAGATTTGAGGATCGAGGACTAAGGTCTAAGAATCAAAAGTACGGTATCTTATATGTTACCTATGAGAGCATTCCGTTCTCATCATCCGCCTTGGATGGTGACCCCCAAGGCGCTCACATACACGGTTCCATCGGTGTGTTGGAAATATTTTCCCGAAAAGGCCAGTATGACCTCTCCGCTCTCCGCCTTGATTTCGAACGGCACCGCGCCCGGAAGATTTCCGGAAGTGCCAAGCGTAGGACAGGTTCGCTTGTTCGTGGTAACCGTGAGTTCAAGGATATGCACGGCGCCGTAATAGGTTCCGTATTTGCCGGCGACTCCGATGATGAACTCGTCCGGGACGAGAGTGATCACGGTGGGTCCGCCGCCAGGTCCGCCATGGGAAGGCATGGCCGTTGTGCCATAGGTCGCCTGCAGGGCGTCGATGACATCACCCGATCGAATCGTGAGTTGCGTTAAACGCGCGCCCTGGGAAGGCGCGTCCGACCAATCGGTGCCAATGCCACCCACCTCGGGAACGGTCCGGGTGTATCCACCGTCGCTTCCCGCATTGATGCGATGTGGCCCCGAATAGAGCCAAAGCGGAGCCCAGTAGTTGGTGAGCAAATCCTGGACGGCTGCCTGACCTTCGACGAGATAGTCGAACTCGGACAGGAATCCCGGATAGAGGTTATCGGACCCGATCACGTAGGCTTCGTCGTCGATGATCATGATCTTGGCATGATTGCCGGGCGCCGAAGGCACCTTATCGTAGATGTAACCGCTTGCATTGAGAACCGAGCGCGCGGCACTCCCGATAATACCCGCCTCGGGCGGCTCTTCGGCCAACGAAGGCTGTTTAAGAGTCGCGGTATAACCCTCGGGGCTGAGATTGGGCCACTTGTAGGTTTCTCCTTCGACCTGCGCATTCGCGGGCACCTTGTCGGTGAAGTACAAGGGAGCGATCTCAAGCCTCTTCAACGCGGCCTGAAGCTTGCCGTCGGGATCAGGTATGGGCTTATCGGTATCGACTTCGTGGGTCATGTAATATGCCATCAGGGCATAGGTCCGAACCGCTCCCGATCCGAAAGAGTATTGATCTCCTTCGGCGCCGGCTCCGGCGTCGAGAGGCGAAACGACGACTTGCACCTTTAAGTTGGGGTTGTTGACGAGCGCCGCCAGCACCCACTGGCAAACAACATGATCCTTCCAAGACTTCTTCCACGCGCTTACGAGATCCATTTGGGACATTTTGATGCTCGTTTTGGCGCCTTTGATCAGGGTTTCCTTCATCACCTCCGATCCCTTTTGAAAGTCCGTGAGATTGGGGCCATTCCAATACTTGCCCAAGGACAGCACGCGGGACGATTGCTGGTACTGGTCGAAGCCCTGATAGAGCTGCCACCGGATGCGGAAAGGAAAGGCATCCTCGCGTACCTCCTCGAGGGTTTGCAAGTCGTTTTCCCTTATGCCCGGCGCGGCCGGGGGAATGGGCGGAACCACGGGATCTTGTCCGCTTTGGTGGCCCGACTCGTGCAAGGCGATGAGGTCGTATTGGGCGTTCGCCATCGCGACTTGCACGGACGCCACGGCCAAGGGATCGATGGGTTTTGAAGCGTCGCCATCGGCATTGGTCCAAGCAAGTTTGGGCAGGGCGAGGTATTCCTTGGTCAACAGGTCAGTCCCGCAAATCCACATTTGATTGAGGAAAATCTGGGTCCCGTAGGCGCCGTCGCCGTGCATCACGGCGGACACGTCATGCACGGGCGGATAGCTGCAGAACAAATCCATGTTCAGGTTGTGCCCGCCGACAAGCGCCTCGTAGCCATCGACGACAATCGCCTTGGAATGATTCCAAGTCATCTTGGTATCATCGGACCCGATAACCGCCGAACCGAAGACCTTGGCTTGGATCGCGGAGATGATGCCCGCCTCAAGCCGGTAAAAACGGCCGAGCCAGATCTCAGGTTGTTGTTCCCAATATTGGGATCGGTCGCGTACGAGTCGGACCAAGGCTCCCTTGAGAGCCGTGTAATTCGCCGGTTCTCCAATCGGCACCGTCGGCGTTTGGCCGAATAGAAACCGGAACTGCACTGGCTGGGTGCGCCCCATCTTGGCGGTCAGGCAGGTATCCATGGCCCCGACAATGACACGGATCCAGTCGACATCGGGGGAATTGAGCGAGGCCACGTCGCAGCGGTATCTCGCTTTTTGCACAATCTCCTCGATGGCCCGCTGAAACTCCACCTGCCTCGCCCTGGCTTGAACGACCACCTCGGGCCCGAACGGCATCCCCCAGATACGGGGCGTATCCATCATGCGGAGATAGCCTTCGCCGCTCAACCGATAGAAGTACGTGTTGAGATTTTGCAGGACGCTATAGATTTTTCCGGACGTGATCACCGGCCTTTGCAAACTGGCTGGCCCAGCACCATTCTGGGCGTCATAAGGAGTTACCGCCACCTGATAAGTCACCGTTCCATCGAGGACTAGGGCGGGCGACCATGAGGCGAGGAAGTTGCCGCCCATTCCAGAAGTTGCCGGCACTGGAGGCGCCGAGTAGGTTTTCCCGTCCGATCCGATCAAAGACACCGCATAATGATGGAGGTTGGGAATCGGGAAGGCATTGCTCCAGATGATTTCCGCGACACCCGTGGAGAAGCTCACCGCCGTAATCTGCGGCGCGGCGATTTGGAAGGTGTAAGGAGCGCTGGTCGCAATCTTTTGGCCATCGGCCCCGTAATTCGTTATGGTGATGACGAATGTATTGGGATAAACCGGCGAGGGAACGGCCTTGGATATGTCCCAGGTTACCGTCAGGCCGGAGCCCGTTGGCTTGACCGACGGGGAATTGCCCGCCGGACTGTAATCCCCATACCAGAGGCTGGCCCCGGCCATGGAATAACTTCCCAAGGCATTGGCGTCGGCCCAGGTGATGGTCAAAAAGGTCCCATTCAACGATACTGCGCTGATGATCGGAGCGGTGATGCTCATGGGCGCCCTCCGCTCAGGGAGCCCGCTGTCACGCGGATCTCTTTCTCAGGCATCCGGTGGCAGAAATCTTGTTTTGTAATCGTGATTACGGCATCCATATCAATCATGACGATGGCTTTCTCCATGGGGTGGGCGTACAAGGCGGGCTGGATCGGTTTCAGACAGTCGGCGTTTTACAGGAACTTCCAATTCACCCATCCCGTATCGGTACGTTCGTTCGTGACCGGGTATGCCATGGTGTAGGGCGGGTCGCCTACGACATTGTCCATGTAGTAGGTGTTGAACGGATTCGACCCCATGATGGAAGAAACACGGCGGACATAGGGTCGATCCGGCAAAACGCTGTTTCTCGTCGCGCCACCGCCCATGGCGTCGAATAAACGATGGTTGATATTGAATTCGCGCCTGAGCGCGAGCGCGGTGTCCGTCACGGCACTCGCCTGTGGAAAGGTTACGCCCCACGAGGTGAGGTAGGCGCGAGCCATTCGATAAACGAGCTCCGGAACCGGCATGACATCGTCGGAGACTTTAGCGGGATCATACTCGGAGTTCGATGTCGCATTCCCCGCGACGGTGCTGTGGCGGCCCCGGCAGGCGAAAAGCTCGTAGTTGCTGGGCTGAGGGTCATTTGCCGACGCAAGCGGATCTTGCTTTTGGGAATCATAAGCCAAGTACTTCCAGCGATTCCACGGCCAATACCAGTAATAGGGGATTTCCACGTCATTCGGTTTACCCGTCATGCGCCCGTTGGGTCGGGGCACTACGGCCTGGTAGGGTTTGTCGGCGGGCATAATGCACATGTCCCAGGCGTAAACACCGACATAGGAAGCGACATTAGGCGCGAGTTGGGTGAGGATGCTGTACCATTCCCCAGGCCCAGGAACGGGATCAATCGCAAAGATATTGACTGGGATTTTTTTCACGGCATCCGATCCGTAGGCATACAGAAACCATGCCGCCATGACGGCTTCGGCAGCCCCTCGGCTGTGACCCACGAAATTGAAACTCGGCGCTCCGCTGAGAGCCGCGAGATTGGCTGCATGCAAAGCGAGCGCGGGCATGGGCCACCCGTCCACTTGATCCGCCTGCGAGTACTGGTTTCCCCCCGAATAGGGCCGGGAATAGCTCAGCAGCGTACTGTCGGCGCTTAGCGGACCATCCAGGACGAGCGGTTCGCTGTTGTCATTGTTGGCCCAATCGTTTTCACCCACACCGCGCACGGTCACGCTCGGATTCGTGCTGGTCAGGCTTCCGGTGATTTCCTTGTTGATGCGGACAGGGATGTAGCCGGTATCCGCGCAGTAAATAGCCTTGTTGCTGTTATGGCGGCTGACCTCGCCCTCATCGCGTGTGCAACCGGTACCGGAAAAGCAAACGGTGAAAGGCTGCGTTCCGACGGCGGCTACTGCCGCGGCGCGCTTGGTAGGAGCCGTAGTTGTTCGATCGGGAACGGCCTCGTGTACCTGCCCACCGACGGGAGTCATCACGAAGATTTCGGTTTGGCCAATCTGATCTTGATTGGCCTGAAGAGGCTGGGCGCCACCGCCGACATTGGAAACGTACTTGCCGTTGGAAGCGACGATGGCAACCCGGACGTCATCGATCGGTTCAAGGGTAAAGACCGCATTCGCGTCAATCGCATCGCCACTCGCGATGAGGAACGGAGTGCCGATATCGGAAATGGTCACATACTTGGCATTCGCCGCCATGAGCGCAATGCTCAGATCGCCCCTCGGAAACAATTGAAAAGTCTCCCACTGACCGAGTACGGCGCCGCTCGCCTGTAGCGGCGATGCGCCTTGGGCTTCCGCGCTCACGTACTTGCTGTTGCTCGCCATGAGGGCGAATGGAAGCGGGTTCGGATTGTTCACATTGCTTGGTGTATTCATCCTGTAGGCTCAATTCAGTAAGAGGCTAGGTCCTGGTTGGGGCATGAGACATAGGGGGTGGAAGGGGTTGATTTTTCCGTTCCCGTGACTCATGTGAACAGGATTGTATTGCCAGGAGTATCCTGATGCAATGATTTTCTGCCGAAAATTTTACGAATTCCAGACAGGCGTCTATTGCTCTATCTATGAAAATTACCTGGAGCTGTGGGCAAATGAAATTTGGAGATTTTTACCACTTTATAAGGTTATTTTGGCATCTCACCCACGAATGCTAATGGACATAGTTAGAGGTATAGCCTCCACTTTGGCCTTCTCCGCAATGAAAATTCGATGGCGGGGGCAGGCTAGTCCGCCATCGCATCACCTCCGCCCATAAGTCCCCAGCCGCAGCGATACATGCAAGCCGGGCCAGGCGTGGAGGCGGTCGTGGTCAAAGTCGATTTGCCCGCTTTGATGGCCGGTCAGGGGCGCGCGATCGGAAGGCGTGACGAGCAAGGCCCAGCTGGCTCCGGCGGCGACCGAGACATAAGCGCCGAGGTCGATACCCAGGCTGAAGCGGATGCGGTGAAGGAAGTCGGGATATTCATCGTCCCCGTCCCCCTCGTCCAGGCCGATGATGGATGACATCAGTCCGGGTTCGAAAAAAAGTCCCCACCGTCGCATCCAGTCGATATGTCCCGCCGCTTCGAGGGAAATGGAACCGAGTTCGCGATGGGAAAGCGGTTTATGGCCAAAAGCCAACCGGGTATTCATCACCCGCGAACCCGTGATGAGGCCCAAATGCTGGAAGCCGGTTTCGTCCACCCACGACTCCCCCCGCCACGTGCCATGGCCCACGACATTGACGATGCCGATAGGCGTACCGCCTTGATACGACTGGGCAAAATTGATCAAGCCGAATTGGTTGCCATCGACGGCGCCGTTCACCCAATTCACCAGGGCGAAAAACTGGGTTCCCCGGAATTGGCTGCCGACATAATTGAGTCCCATGCCCGCCTGAAAACCCGAAAAGGATCCGCGCGTCCAATTGAAGAAGGGTCCGAATTGCACTCCGGTTCCGCTGCCGCCGAGATAGTTGAAGAAATCGGATCCCTGCACGCCCTGCGACATCGAACGGGCATAATTGAAACCGCCCGAGAATTGCAGGCCGCGCACGTCGTCCGAGGCGATATTGCCGAAGCCGGAAACCTGTCCGCCCCGAACCTGTCCCTTGGTCTTATTGAAGGCGCCGGCGGCCTGCACCCCGTCCATGCTCGATCCCACCGAGTTGGCGAGAAAGGCGAATTGCTGGCCTTCGAAACGGCGGTCGGCGCGGTTAATGCCCCAGGTGAATTGCATGCCGCGAAAATCGTTTTCCGTGCGTTGGCTCCAGAAGCGGTAATGCGATTCCTCATCGACGTTGCCGATCCATTCGCCGGTTTCGAAGCCATCGGCGAAGCCGTTTCCCAGCATCGAGCCATTGCCCATGGCCTTGCCCCCGCGGGCCACGGCGTATTGCTTGGAACGCTCTTTCCAGGTTGCGTCCACGACGATTTCGGCGGCGTCGCCTTTTTTCACGATGAGGTTCCCGACGCGGATGCGGCCCTGGTAATGCCAATGAATGGAATACTGTCCCGGTTCCAGCGCGAAGCATAACGGCTTGTTGGCGGTTTTCCGCACTTCGGCGATGAGATGCGATCGCATGTCCCGGATGAAAAACCTGCCGGTGATGGAGTCGGGCAAGGTCATGGTCGCCTGGGCGCGGCCGAGCTCGGTCATGACCACGTCGCCCGATCCGGTCAGGCTCATATCGTAACTGGCGTGTTGCGGACCCGCGACCGAACTTTCGGTTTGCGCCAGGGTTTCGCGGTAGGCGTATTCGTAGGCCTCGTGCAAGGTGATGCGGCCATCCTGCGAGGCGTCGGCCGCGCCGCGCAAACCCGCATTGAGGAAATGGGAGAAATAAGAGGCGCCGATGCGGTCGCTTTCCTGCGCGGCTTCGTCGGAGGAACTGCTGGTCAAAAAGGCGTATCCCGTGGTTTGCGCCGAGGCGTCGGCGAGAAAGGCGGGTATGGCGCGCCCACCTTTCCGCTTGATCAAGGCCCCCGAAGCGCAAGCGTCGACGATGGCGATGCGAACCTCGGCGGGAAGTTCATCAACCTTGGCTCGAAAACGCGCGAAGGGATAATGCTCGCCCCGTAACAGCAATCCCCGCTCGTCGGCATGTCCCGAATAAAAAACGACGACTTCGACGCGGTCACCGCTTTGTTTGGCGGCGAGCACCGCTTGGCGCAATTTTCCGAAAGCGGCGTCCAGGTCGGAGGGGGAAATGTCGCGCAAAAGCGCGATGTCCGCCGCGCCGATTCCGCCCAACTCCCGCATGCAGCCGGCGAAGGTGGCGGCGTCGCTCACGGCGTATTGCAAGCGCACCCGATCGCGCCCGCCGTCATTCACTCCTATCATCAAGGCCATGCGCCGCGTGGGTCCAGCCCAGAGCAGGCCCGCCAATAGCAATAGCGTCAGGCAAAGTCGGCGTATCATGAGAGGGCAGTGAATCCCGCCGGCTAGGGCACGGTCAAGGCGCTTTCAACAGGGGAAAGGCTTGGATGTGAAGATTCGGATTTTCCCGGCGCTCCTGCGCTATCCACGCTTCCGCATCTTGGCCGATGGAAGCGCTCAATGGCGCTTGGTATTCGCCCAAGGACAAGGAGTCTTGCGACAAAAGCAGGTAAAAGCGCTCGAAAGCCGGCGCGCTGTCGAGCTGGAAGGCTTGCGGCAAGCGGTGGCTGGGCAAGAGGGTAACATCGCTATTACCCTGGGGACCGGTTGGCCAATGCCAGGTCACCGATCCCCGTCCGTCGACCGAAACGATGGCGGCGAAGCGGTAGCCGCCGGGATGGAATTCGATTTGCAAGGCGTCGCCGGCCTTGACCGTGGAACCCGGCGACAATAACCGGGGACCGCCTTCGGTTTGCAGGTAGAGCTTCAGCTCGGCGGATTTTCCCTTGAGACGAATGCCATCGCTTCCGTCGGCATCCCCCTGCATCCAACGGGGGGCCGCTACCCAGGTCACCAGCAACAGCACGGCCAAACCGGCCGCCCAGCCCAGGTTGCCGGGAAACAGGAGACGGCTCCAAAAGGACTCACCTTCGGCGCGCGGTTTTTCCCGCGCGGGCCTGGCCGGAACGGAGCGGGCAGGGGATTCGACGGCGTTTCGCGCGGCCTTTTCCCGGATGAGGCCCACCCAGCGATCGGCGGGATGGCTTTTGGCGAAGGACTGCTCATGCTCTTCGATGCGGCGCAAACGATCGCGCAGCGATGCGTCGGCGGATAAACGATCGCGCAAGGCCTCGGCTTCGGCGGCGGGCAATTCGCCCAGATGATAGCGTTCCAAGGTCAGATCGCTGACCGGTCCTTGCGGTTGGCGGTTGGAGTCCCGGGAGGATAAAGGCTGGCTCATGGTTTCACCCCGCTTCCTCGAGGGCATGGAGTTCGAATGCGGCGGCGCGGATTTTCCGCAGGCGCTTGCGCACGCCCGACACCGACAGGGAAAACTCCTTCGCCACTTCTTCGAGGGTCAATCCGTCGACGAAATGCATGACCGCCAAGGCGCGGGTCGAGGGCTGTTCGCGATGAAAGAGGCGGTTCAAAAAGGAACCGGCCGACAGGGATTCTTCGAGGTCGGATTCGGAGGCGATGGCATGCAAAAGGTTTTCGTCGCGATCTTCCGGATGGCGTTTGCGGGTGCGGATGCGGTTGAGCGCCATGTGGGTGGCCGACTGGTAGAGCAAGCTGGAAGGATAGGTCGCTTCCAGCGTCTCCTGGGATTTGAGCAGGCTCACGAAGGTGTCTTGCATGGCGTCCTCAGCCTCGCCGGGATCGCGCAACAATTGCAGGCACCGGCGATAAACCATGGACCCATAGCGGCGGTAAAGTTGATCGAGATCGAGGGCCATGGCTTGTCTTTGAAGAACCGGAAAAGGGAAAGGGTGTCACCCAAGGTTCGAAAATAGCCGGTACCTGGCCATTACCGGCAAAAAATCGGGAAAACATGATGAATGACCCCACCCGGCGATGCCACCTATCGTCCGAATCGCAAACCGACTTCGACCCCCGGCCAGAAAAGCGCCCTATCCTCGGCATGGGTAAAGCTTTCGCTCCACGGATGGATCAAGGGCTCATTATCGCCATGCACCAGGGCATTGTAGGACAGGCCCGCGTATATCCCGATCCCGGCGATCAGGGGTTGGCCTATTCTCACCTTGGCTTGAAAGAGATGGTTGAGGCCGTCGTCGTCGAAGCTGCCATGGTGGTCATGATGCTTCCATTGATCCTCGGTGGTATGGCGATTGGCTATCATGTGGGCGAAAAGTTCGGTTTCCAAATAGGCCGTCCCGAATTCCCAATGCCGTCCCAGGCCAATACCCACGCTGAAGGGGTGATCATCGTCATCGGGGGTGAACCCGAAATCGAAGGCCGTGTAAAGCCGGTGCCCCGAAGCGAAGGTCAAATGGGCCATGCCGGTTTCTTCGGTAGAAGTGTTGATATGCAGCAAACCGTTTTTCGAGAGCGTCAAAAGCCCGAGACTGGTCCCTTCGATATGCCGGGAGATATTCACGAAACCGATTTGCGCGCCATGCACCGTGTCGGCGACATTCCAGGAGCCGAATTGCAGCTTTTCCACCTCCTGGGCGATATTCACATTCCAGGAGAATTGCCGGCGGACCTCGCGCGCATAGTTGAATCCGAAAGAGACCTGCGAGTGCTGGGCCTGGGTGGAAGCGATATTGGCCATCAGGGATATTTGCGATCCTTTGACCGTATCGCGGGCGATATTGGCGAGCAAGGACGCCTGGTCACCCGCAGTGACGCAAAAAACATCCTTGATGATGGCCGAGCTTTTGTCCCGGCTGGTATCACAAGGCTTTTCGATGGCCCCCTGCGCCGGCGAGAAGGTCAACAAGGCGCCTAAGGTCATGGCCAAGGGAATGGCGGGGATAAGACGGAGCATGGTCGTGGGCGGCCCGGGGAGTCCTTTTCCCCTGGCCCCTTTCTGAAAAGAGGGTTACTCCTCCTTCAGAACCGATCGCATGAAGATCTGTTACCGGTGATTGGGAAAATGCAGCTCCCTTTGGGGAAAAGGTTTCGAACCGCACGTGCTTTTTGACTTGTTTGACCGAAAATCCCTGCTCATTTTTTCCTCAACGATCGATTCCGCGCACTATGATAATACGGAGAAGAGGGCGGTTTTTAAATGCTCATTCGTTTGCACAAGGATTTACTAAACGACGATAATGGATTTTTGAGAACCCCTGAGAGTGGCTTTAGTCTTCCCCAATTGATATTGGCGGTCTTAATCCTGGGAATACTCAGCAGCCTCGCTTTTTCCAAATGGACGCAGTTCAGTCGCAAGCAAGCGCTTCTCGGAGAGGGGAAGGCCATGCTCGGCTTCATGGAAGAAGCCCGATCCTATGGAATCAAAAAGAATAAGCAAGTCGGTGTCCAATTCGAGGCCGGAGGCCGCGGTTACCGGCTGTTTGTCGATGAAAACGCCAATGGACAACTCGACGATGGCGAATCCATCCGCAACTTGAAATTGGCGGACGACCTCGCATTCGGGTTGCCTGCCGAGGCTCCCACAAAGGGTCCGCAAAGCCTGGCCGTGAATGCAAATGGACTCGTAGGCGCATGGGCCATGGCCTGGATTGCCCCTTTGAATCTTTCCCAAACCCCGTCGCAAGGTGCGATTTACCTGCGACAAAACGAACTTTCGGCCTTTACGCTTTGCATTTACGGCACCGCGAAGTCGCAAAAATGCGCCGCCTCCCTTTGGGATGGAAATACCTGGGTGGCATTATGAAACGTCTCCCTTTTAAATCATCCCCGGCGGCGTCGCAAAAGGGGGTTTCCTTGGTGGAAATTCCCGTTGCCTTGGTGGTGCTCGGCATCGTATTGATCATAGCCGCCCGGACCTTCATGACGGCGGGAAGCGTCCAAAAAGATTCGTATTTCACCCATCAGGCCGCGACCTTCGCAGCCGCCAAGCTTACCGAACTCGAAAGCACCCCATCTTCCCTGATTGTCGACGGGGAAGATCAAGTCCAGACCGCCTCGGGTTTTGCCTTCACCCGCAAATGGACCGTGCTTCAACCGCTAACGGGATCCAAGGCCAAGGCCGTCCAGGTCGAGATGATCTGGAAGTCCAATCAACGCAACGAATCGATCCGCCTGGCCAGTCTCATCCGATGAATTCCCCATTTTCCCGACTCCGTTTTCCGACTCAAAAAGGATTCAGCCTATTGGAAGTCGTGATTTACTCTTCGCTGGCCCTTCTCGTATTGGGGTCGGCGGTCACCATTCTGGGCCGTCTGCATAGAAGCGCTTTCCGTAATCAGGAAATGTCACGCGTGCATGGCGATGCCGGCGAAGCCATAAGCCTGATCGCCCAGGATATCCGCAACCTGGGTTTGAAAAGGGTCGTTTATTCACCCGATCCGGGCTTGCTAGTCGATACCCTGCTGTCCTCGGCCGACTACGGTCCCGCGGATTCCTCTTCCTTCCTGCACAAAGACGGAAACCCCTACGATACCTTGGTTTTCATCAAACCGCAATTGGATGCCGTCGGCAAGCCCATTTCGGTGGATACCATCCGGTATTTCGTGGATCCCGCCACGAGCACGCTGTCCCGGGCCGCGAACCATGCCGACCCCGTCGCCATTTGCCCGCAGGTGGACGCCTTGCAATTCGAATATGGCCTATACGCGACGAAGACGACCCTGGTGGTTGAAAAACCGCCGGCCATCCTACACTGGTCGCAAAACCCCGCCGGAACGTTATCGCAGTCGGGATCGACCCTGAAAGCGATTAGGAATTCCGCCGGGACATCATCGTTCTGGATTTCAAACCATTCCGTCAATCTGGTCGCCAACCATACTTACCGGCTGGAAATACAAACCATGGCCAACGCCTATTTCCTGGACCATGTGGACTCCCTGTACGCCACACTTTGCAATGGCGCCGGAGTTCCCGTCGCCAAGCAATCCTTTTTGCCTTCGACCACGCTCTCGACCCAATATCTCGAATGGAGCGGCATAGCCTGCTCGGGTTGCTACGCGGGCTTCCGGATGGAAACGCACGGGCAAGGGGAATTCTCCCTGAACTCCCTGCAATTGATCGACGTCAAGCAAGCGGACGGGACTTGGACGCCACTGCCGACGACGGCCGAGAAAAAAGCGGTACGTTCCATTCGCATCTCCCTCCTTGCTCGCAGCGCCGGAGAGGTATTCGGCATCCGTCCCGACACCTTGAACTTGGCCAATGTCCAATTGCATTTCCATGACGACTTGGGCCGCGCCCTTTCAAACGACGTCATATCGATCCCGAATAATGGGATTTAACCGGAGATGATCATGGCGGATTTCAATTCCAGGACTTTCGCTCACCGATCGGGAGAGCATGGGTTCGCCACCGCCGCCGTCCTGGCCCTGTTGATCCTTTTCGGGGTTGTCGGGGCGTTTATGCTCAAAACGTCCAAGCATCGCGCGGCCTCGTCTTCGAATTATTTCCAGGCTCGCAGCGCCGCCTTCGCCGCCCAATCCGGATTGGAGGCGGGCCTAGCTTCCATGGAGGCGAATCCTGACGAAAGCGTCGAACTGATCAACAATTACCTGGCCGACTCCACCAAGGCCTGGCTATTGGGAGGGGTGAATCACGCCGGGTCCGCGACCTGGGTTGATCTTGGGGACAATAAACAGGAATTCGCCGCGCGCATCGTCGCTTTTGATCCCGGTAGCCGAATGGCGAAAATCGCAGGCGACGGGCGTGGGCCAGGCGGCAGCGAAAGCACGGTTTACGGCGTTTTCGAGCTCGGTGGCATCCAAACCATCAACCCGAGCCTGGCCAAATACGCTTGGTATATGGCAGGGGACGCGCGCAACGTGGATAAAACGGTCGATGTCCAGGGCGACGCCTACTTCGGCGGAGACGTGCATTTCAACGGCGGCGCCGATGGGAGCATTTTCCGCGGCAGGATGAAAATCGCCAAGGGTTCCGGTAACCAAAGCGGTTTCGACGCCAAGGTGGATTTTTATGGCAATGCCTATTTCCAAACCTCTTTCATCACCCAGGGAGGCGGCCTTTCTTTCCGAAAAGACGTCGGGTTCGAAAAGGACATCTCCGCTAACGCCGAAATGCGCTTAACCGCTTCCGGGCAAACCGCTTACTTCAACAGCAATATCACGGGGGGCAGTGCCGGCATCGATTTAAATTTCAATGACTTGGTGGACAATAGCCATTTGAACGTGGCTCGCACCAAAAACGCCGCTTCCGTCACGCATGAAACGGGAACCCTACCCATAGCCGATAGGTTGGGCATGAGCGCTGGACCCGAAGAAGAAGTTTCCGTTGACTTTTCCGGCATTCCTTCCGATAAGCAATTCACCCTGTCCTCCCTGGGATTCGGGGCCTGGGGCAATACCAATGGACCCGACCTGAACGCCGCTTACCTCGCCGCTAAGGCCTCAGGCAAACTCTATCAAGGCTTCTTATGCATCAAGGTGGCTTCCGGATTGAATTTTTCCTCCGTCCCGAACAATATTCTGGTTGGAAAATTCGTTTTAGAAGTGACTTCCGGCGTCACCGTCAACGCCAACTTTCCCGTAAGCGATCCAACCGGCGTTTGCCTCATCCATGTCGGCGAGGGTGGCTCCATCCTGGGCTTAGGAAGCACCGGACTGTTCCGCGGGTATATCAATGTCTCCGGACACTCATCCGTCATTTACCAATGGGGAGTGGGAGGCGAATTCAAGGGGGCTATTCACCACGTCACCCCAACCGCGTCCTTCCAAATGAATACTTCACCCGGCGCCTTAAAGCTGACTTATGACTCCGGCGTCTTTGACGAGCTCGCCGCCTTGGGGATTTTGGTGCCTCCGGGATCCGGTACCCCGGCAACCACTCCTCAAATCCGATTGGTCGATACCCGCATTCGTCCTTTTTTCATCAGCCGTTATTTCTGACTCCGAATCCGCGCATCGCCGTCGCCTTATTCCTTCTTACCGAGGAAAAATCCCATCCCCGACCGCCAGCGGTAATGCCAGCAAAAGGCTCACCATTGCCAGCCCGTTGGAAATTCTCATGCTCGCCTCCTTCCTATTCAATATAGGCCAAAGGGCTTAAACCATGGTCTCGCCACTTCGCACGATAACCGGAGATCCTTCCGCGATAAATGCGGAAGAGGGTTTTTGTGATAGCGCCTTGCCGAATGGAGGACCGTAAAAACTCCCGAAATCGCCGTCCATGAGAACCTCTTTCGCGCGCCATACCGGCCACCGCGGATGTTCCACCTGGTACTCGACCGTTCCGCCGTTTTTTTGAGCGGCATATCCCCAATAATGCTCCGTGATAAAGGTCTCTTCGGAATCCTCAGCCGGTACCAAGGCTTCGCCGGTATAGGTTGCCCCGATGGACAACCAGTGGCCCTGATGCTTCCATCCATAGGCAACGGTGGAATCACCGGATTTCTCTTGGGTATGCCGGGAGGATCTCATGCGGCAAGCCAGGTAATTCTCATTGTATATCCGCCTGGCGACAAGGGCGATCGCGAAGCGTGGGACCACTTCATTCACGAATACGACTCCGCGGCGCAGCTCACCATTCCTGTGGCTCCGAACGTAGAAGCGCAGGTTGATTTCCTCGAAGTTGCGATGAAAGGGAATAGGAATCCCTCGCAACTTGGTGCTTTGGAACAAAAAGCCTACCAGGCTGATATAGACTTGCCCATTCCAATCGTCGATAAGGGTCCCCTTGGGTCTCAGCGGTTCCAGTAATTGAGGATCGACCACGAAATTCAGCATCACCAAAGTTCGCCACTCCGCCGTGAGAAAGATGGACCTCATTCTTCACGCACCCTCATCGGCCTTCGCCGGCTTCATCGCCATCGCTTTCCCCCTCGGCCGGAGCCAAGGGCGGCGCCTCTTGCCGAACTTCGGGAGAAGGATCGCCCACGAAGCGGTAATCGAATAAATCCTTGCGGCGATCGAGCCTGGGCGTCACGCTGCCGGCCGATCGGGCGCGGTACAAATCGTCAATGTCCAAGTCCGTCACCAATAAAGTCTCGACATTGGAATCCGCTTCCGCCTGGATGCCGTCGCGAGCGAATTGGAAATCGCTGGGGGTGAAAACCGCCGCGCGGCCATAGTGGATGTCCATGGCGGGAACGCTGGGGAGATTGCCGATGATGCCGGCGGTGGCGACGAAAATTTGGTTTTCGATGGCCCTCGCCTGGCAGCAGTAACGGACGCGGTAATAGCCTTGCCTGTCGTCGGTGCAGTAAGGGACGAAGAGGAGCTCGACGCCTTGATCGGCCAGGTAGCGGGCGAACTCGGGGAATTCGGCGTCATAGCAGATATTGATGCCCACCCGGGCCTTGGGCGTATCGATGACGAGCACGTCGTCGCCGCCGGTAATGCCCCAATGCTTGCGCTCCGAAGGGGTGATATGCAGCTTGGGCTGCAATTGGTATTGCCCGTCGGGAAAGAAGAACGGGCTCATATTGAGGATTTTTTCGCCGCGCCGCATGGGATGGGTGCCGCCGATGATATACAGGCCATAGCGCTTGGCAAGGCCCGACATCAAGGTGAGGTAGGCGTCCTCCATGCCGCTCAACTTTTTAATCCCTTCCACGCTCGGCAAACGCATGAGATCGGGTTGTGATAAAAGCTGCACCGAGAAAAATTCCGGAAAGAGGACGAAATCGGCCCGGTAATCCGCGGCTGTCTCCACGAAATACTCGACTTGCCTGGAGAAATCCTCGAAGCTCTCGATTTTGCGCACCTGGTATTGGACGGCGGCCACGCGGATTTTGCGCTCCCCCTGGCTTTGGCCGGGAACGTGATCGGGGTTCCGCCATTCGATGAAGGTGGCGAAGTTGCGGCTATTGGGATCGGTGATATAGCTGCTCAGTATCCCGCGGACGACGAAGCCCTCGCGCAACTGGAAGCTGAGGACCATGTCCTTGATTTCGCCGTTCTCGACTTTCTTGACGTATTGCTCCGGAGTCATCCCCTGCGGCGCGTTTTTGAACCCGTCGATGCGCCCGCCGGCGATGATGCGCCGCAAGTTGAGGCGGCGGCACAAGGCGCGGCGCGCCTCGTAGAGCTGATGTCCCAGCCCGGCGCCGCGCATTTTCGGATGCACGTAGACGTCGGCGCCGTAAAGGCTGTCCCCCGCCTGGTCGTGATTATGGAAATACCCGCCATCGGTGACGCCGGCATAGGTATGCGGGCGGTAGGGATCGTGGCCGAGATAAACGATGAGCGACGCCACCGCCCCGACGACCTCGCCCTTGTGCTCCGCGACGATTTGGCCTTCGGGGAAAACGCGGATATGGTTCAGCAATTGGCCCTTGCGCCAAACCACGTTTTCTTCCGCCATGGCCGGAAAACAAATTTTATTGAGCGTGATGAGATGGGGTACGTCGTCGTGGCGTGCCCAGCGCAACAGGATTTCCCCGTGGGGAGAATCGAAAGTCCAGAGATTCAAATTTTCACTCCATCCATGCGCCGGGTTTTGAAAAACTCAATCCTTCAGCGCCGCGTTCAAATAATCATCGAAAGGCTTCAAGGCCTTGAACACCTGCAAAACATGTTTAGGGAAATTCGGAGCGACGATTTCCGTATCCGTCGGGCGGTGAACGGCCAAGAACCCCTTGTGTCGCAAGAGGTCGATATGCCGGTGATCGGGCGGATAACCCTTGGGGGTGGTTTTCAAGGTCTCACCTTCCAATGCGCCGAAGTATTTCTTGAACGAAGCCGAAGCCAGGATGCGGTTCAATGCCGCGCCGTCGCTATCGATGGCTTCCCGAATCGCCGCCAACCACGGGGGCGGCGGCTGATAGGCTCCACCCCCAAGCATGGAGTTTTGCGGTTCGATATGGACATAGTAACCCGCCCGGTCATGCACTTGGCTGGCGAAAGCGCCGATATGCGCGCCGAAATGGGTTTTATAAGGCGATTTGTCTTTGGAAAAACGGACATCGCGGTGGATGCGGAAAATACAGCGCTTGGCCTCCAGGCCCTTGACCGAGGCATCAAATTCGGATATGCCGTGGATTAGGAATTCGATGAATTCCTCGAACTCTTCCTTGGCCTTTTCGAAACGCGGCTTGGTGTCTTGAAACCAATCGCGCTCATTGTGAGCGGCCAAATCCTTCAGGTATTTCAGAGTCGACGCCGAGAGCATATCGCCATACAGTAGCAATCGTTTTTGTCCCGGATTACAAAAACGATTGCGGTTCTTTAGGGACTAAAGCAGCATCCCCCCCGAGGCTTCGATGCGTTGGGCATTGATCCAGCGGCTCGATTCGGAAAAGAGCGAGGTGATGAGGGGCCCGATGTCGTCGGGGACGCCTGCGCGGCCGAGGGCGGTCACCGAGGCTATCATCTTATTCATATCGGCATTGTCGCGCACGGCGCCTCCGCCGAAATCCGTTTCAATGGCTCCCGGCGCTATCACATTCACCGTGATGCCCCGCGGTCCGAGCTCCTTGGCGAGATAGCGAGTCAGGGTCTCGACCGCGGCTTTCATGGCCGCGTAAACGATATAGGCGGGGAAGGTGACGCGCGTCAGCCCGCTGGAAACGTTCACGATGCGGCCGCCGTCGGCCATCAAGGGCAATAGTTTTTGAGTCAGGAAAAAGACTCCTTTGAGATGCACCGCCACCTGCCGGTCGAAATCGGCCTCGGTGGTTTCCGCCAAGGTGGCATACAATCCCATGCCCGCATTGTTCAGCAAATGATCGAATCGGTCGCGGCCCCAGGACTTCAGGGTTTCGGCGACCTGGATCGTGAAAGCGTCGAAGGTCGAAACCTCGCCGGCGTCCAAGGGCAGGACGGCGATGCGGCGACCGAGGGATTCGACTTCGGAAACCAAGCTTTTCGCTTCCGCCTCGCCGGTGCGGTAGGTGGCTATCAAATCCCATCCCGCGCGGGCGAGGTGAAGGGCGGTATTGCGGCCCAGTCCGCGGCTGGCTCCGGTGATGAGGGCGATTTTGGTGGGGTGGCTATTCGACACGCTTAAACTCCTGGTTGTGGGTTGGGCGGGGTGTGATTCATTTCCGGGGTTCAGGATAGCCGCGATTTCCTTCCGGACCCATACCGGATTCCCCGAATTTCTTGCCTAATCCTACTAGCAACCCTTCCCAACGCCTTGTTTCAAGGATATTTCTTGCTCAAGGGAGAAATGATCATGGCTTGGCTCGTCGATGAACTCCATTCCTATCTGGGACTCACGAACCGCCAGGAGGGCGTCATCGAGACGGGTATCCCCGGTTTGACCCTCTTCCAATCGATTGCCGCTTCGGTAACGCGTCATGTCGTCTACAAACCCGTCGTTTGCGCCGTGGTGCAAGGGGCCAAGCGCGTCCGCCTCGGCGAGGCCGTCCGAGAGTGCGCCGAAGGGCAAATCCTGGCTATTGGGTTCGACGCGGTTTTGGAGTCGACCATTCTCCAAGGTTCCCCCGAGCGCCCCTACCGGGCGGTCAGTTTTGAATTGGATTTCGCCCTGCTCCAGGAAGTCGCGGCCCGGATGCCCGAGCTTGCCTTGCCCAAAGCCGGTCCGGTGGAAGGACTTTTCGTGGGCGAACGCACCGATCCGCTGGCCGATGCTTTAAGACGGTTATTCCTACTGGCGTCCACCCCGCGGATGGCTCCGGTTCTCGCCCCCGGCATGCAACGGGAAATCGCTTACCATTTGCTTGCGGGTCCGCATGGCCGGGATTTTCTCCGGTTTTCTTTTCCGGGTTCCCACACCCACCTGCTGTCGATGGCGGTGCATGAAATCCAGCGCGATTTAACCCGCCCCTTGCGCGTCCCCGAATTGGCCGCGTCCATCGGCATGAGTCCATCCTTGTTTCATCAACGATTCAAGGAAATGACTTCCTATAGCCCCATTCAATTTCAAAAACGGCTGAGACTGCTCGAAGCCCGCCGCATCATGCTTTCCGAAGGGGCTTTGGCCGGCGACGCCGCTTACCGCGTCGGGTATCAGAGCCTATCGCAATTCAGTCGCGAGTACCATCGGTTATTCGGCATACCTCCGAGGCGCGACCTCGTGGGAACCCGTTCGCCTACCTAGTCCCCGGCGGCGCCGGACAACGATTATTTTTCCCCTTCTATTCGAAACCCCAGGACGTGCTCTCATGGAATACCGGCAATTAGGACATTCAGGCTTTAAGGTTCCCGAGTTGACCCTCGGCACCGGAACCTTCGCGGGCCGAGGCGGCTTTTTCCAGGAATGGGGAAATACCGACGCTCAGGGCGCTTCCCGCCTCGTGGACATTTGCCTGGAAGCGGGCCTCAACATGTTCGATTCAGCGGACATATATTCGGAAGGCGGAGCGGAAGAAGTTTTCGGCCAGGCCATCAAGGGACGGCGGGATCGCGTGCTCATCTCGACCAAGGGCACCTTCCGTTTCGGCAATGGTCCCAATGACGTCGGCTCGTCGCGCTGGCATCTCACGCGCGCCGTGGAAGCCAGCCTCAAGCGCCTGGGCACCGATTATATCGATCTTTACCAATTGCACGCTTTCGACGCGCTGACCCCGATAGAAGAAGCCTTATACGCCCTCGACGGCCTGATCAAGGCCGGCAAAATCCGCTATATCGGCGCTTCGAATTTTTCGGGCTGGCACCTGATGAAATCCCTCGCCATTTCGGAGCGTGAAGGTCTGGCGCGTCATATCGCCCACCAAGCCTATTACTCCCTCGTCGGACGCGATTACGAATGGGAATTGATGCCCCTGGCTCTCGATCAAGGCGTAAGCGCCGTGGTTTGGAGCCCGCTGGGCTGGGGCCGATTGACCGGCAAATTGAGGCGCGGCCAGCCTAAACCCGCCACCAGCCGTTTGAATAGCCAACTAGTCATCGATCTCGGACCCCAGGTGGAAGAGGAATATCTCTTTCAGGTCGTCGATGCCATCGACGAAGTCGCCAAGGAGACCGGAAAGACGGTACCTCAAATCGCCCTCAACTGGCTGCTCCGCCGCCCCACGGTTTCCAGCGTGGTCATCGGTGCGCGCAACGAGGCCCAGCTTCGCGATAATCTCGGCGCCATCGGATGGTCGCTGACGCCTGATCAGGTCGCCAAACTCGACGCCGCCAGCGCCCGCCCTCGGGCCTACCCGTATTGGCATCAACTGGGATTTCAGGAGCGCAACCCTTTGCCCACTCCCTCAGCCTAGTGGTTTCGGTTTCGGGTTCGGGTTCGGCTTTGGCCTCAGCTTGGAGTGCGACGTGGCCAGCGTGAATCAAGCTCGGACGGCGGACAGTCTCGATTTACCGGAAAAACGGTTCGCCACAGCGGCGGCCTTGCGGAAGTGGCTGATGGCGCATCATGGCGACAGCCGCGGAATCTGGCTGGTCTTCGCCAAAAAGGGTACCACCCCGGCTACGGTAACCTATCCTGAAGCGGTGGAAGAGGCCTTGTGCTTCGGCTGGATAGACGGACAAAAGCTCAGCCGGGACGCCTCGACCTACCGGCTGCGCTTCACGCCGCGTTCTCCCCGCAGCATTTGGTCCCAAATCAACAAAAACAAGGTCGCGGTTCTCGAAGCCGCCGGAAGAATGCAAGCCGGCGGGCGGGCTGCCGTCGCCCAAGCGAAAGCCAACGGCCAATGGGAAAGGGCTTATGCCTCCGCCAAAACCGCCGAGGCTCCCGCCGATTGGCTGGCCGCATTGGAAAAACGCCCCAAGGCCAAAGCATTTTTCGCCACGCTTAAAAGCGCGAGTCGCTTCGCGATACTGTATCGCCTGCAAAGCGTCAAGCGCGAGGAAACCCGCGCTCGGAAGATGAAGGAGTTTTTAGCCATGCTTGAGCGTGGCGAAGCGCCGCATCTGTTCAAGAGCCAATAAGCTCCGCCACCGATAAGGGCGAGCGTTGCCATCCCCCAGCCGGCTCCGTCAGAACTGGCTGATGAATTTCCAGGTTTCCCCGGGCACCCAGGAATTGGCGCCTCCCGGGGTGGGAGTATGCGGGCCGACAAAAATGCAGGCGCGGGTCGGATAGCCGGCGGAACAGCCCGTATAGTCCGCGCATTTTGGATTCATGCCGCTCTTGTCGGTGGGAATCAGGGTGGAGGGAATATCCATGTCCTGACAACCGTTCAGCTTCGCGTAATCATTCACTTGCGGCACTCCGTAAGCGGGATATTTGCATGTGCTGTCGGCGGTTCCGTGCGTCATGAAATAGGCTACGGGTTTGCGGTTGGTTTTTTCGCAACCGCTCATCGGGCCTCCCGAGTGAACGGCGACTCCCCTGAACATATCCGAAGCGCCGCAAGCCAGGGCATAAGACATGGATCCTCCCATGCTGAAACCCTCGGCGAAGATACGGTTCGTATCGATACATAATTCACTTTTTAACATGTTCACCAGGGAGGTGATGAAAGGGACGTTTCCAGATGGCCAGCTATTGTTCAAGCCTTGGGGGGCGACGAAAATAGTCGTGCTCTTCCCGCCGGTAGGATTGGCGAGTTCCCAAATGCCATAATAAGGCTTGTTGGTGGCGCCGCTGTTACCGTCGGAGACGTTATTAGCCGTTCCATTGAGCCAATGGATGGAAACGATAAGCCGATACGGCGTGTCGTTTTTGTAATCGTCCGGTATCCGTAAGTTATAAGTCCGGGCCTGGCCGCCGGAGGGGGTGAAGGACAAGGCCTTGCCGGTTTTCAAATTCGAAGTTTTGCCGCATCCAGCGCTATTGCCCCCGGCCGAAGAGCCCGATTCCAGCGTGACATTGGCCGTGGTGTCCAGCGAACCGACGGGAATGGAAAGGGTCTTGTAACCCGTCGCCGTAACCCGCAGGGTATCGACAACCGCGGCGACTTTGGCGAGGTAAGGCGAAGCCGACGTGAATCGCGTCAGGAGGTTATTCCCATTCGAGCCATGATCGCCCGAAGGGGTATAGGTGAAAGTTTGGACATCATTACCCACCCTGGCTTTGACGAAAATCATTTGATTCGAGAGCGGATTCCGGGTGAAATCCCAGAGATAGGTGCCGGCGGAGGCATTCATATCGGCTTCTCGCCGGAGCTGGTTGCCATGCAAGTCGAAAACCTCCACGATAACCGAAGCCGAATGGGTGAGGACAAGCTGCAGCTTGCCTTTCTCGAGCGAGAGGCCTCGCGCCTTGGGAAGGGATCGAATCGCGGTATTGGGGCGGGCTAGGGAATACATCCCGTCGGGTCCCGTCGTATCCTTAATGCCTTGCTGGACCAATTCGACGACGGCTTTATCTACGGCCTGCCCGGTGCCGTTGGAGATTTTTCCCCGCACATTGACGGTCTGAGCAGGAAGGAGGGAAGCGCAAGCCAAAAAAAGCCCAATTGCGGAAAGCCTAATCATGGGGCACCTCGGTTGGGATCGATTTGCCGCTAATATAAGGCTTTGGCCGAGGGGCCGCAGCGCGTCATTTACCACGCACCCAGGTTGAGATGACTCCGTCGCGGAATGGGGGCTTCCCCTCGCCATCGAAAGCGACGGGACAGGCTATCCAAGGCTTTAAATCGGCTTGGCGATGGCGAGAATGCCAATTATCAGCATGGCGATCACGATGCCAATGCCCAAGCCGCGGATAGGCTTCACCGGCTTTCCGTACCGGATGGAACGGCGTACCTGTCCAGACTGCATACCGTGAAACGCCGATAATGCAACCACGATTACCAGCTTTGTCATCAACCAAGGTGAGGCGAACCAGTCTGCCCATAGGGCCAGGGTGACGCCGAATGCCCAAGTCAGCAAGAGAGCGGGGGTCACAATCAGGCGGTCAAATCCAATCAGGGCGATAAGTATCGGGGCTTGGGTCTCCGGCGTCTTACCTGACATGCCGGCAATCATGCGATTGTATCCGAGCATGCCGCCGACAAAGAACACCACCACCGTAACATGCGCCGCCACGAGAAAGGGATAGAGGCTCATCGTGATCGCTCGACCCGTTCGGTTTGGAGGTTCTTCGCCTTTCGCCGAAGCCACGCAATATTGTAAAATCCGCCGAAGGGCAAAAATGCGACGGTGAATAGCCTGGCCAGGTCACGCCCGCTCCAGCCGCCACCCGATACCGTTTGCAGCGCCGTCCAAAGGTAAGCGAGAAAAGCCATGCCGTGAATTGGGCCGAGGATTCGCGAGCCTAGTGGCCAGCCGAGGACATGCTTGGCGGGCACCGCTACACAAACCAGTAATACCAGCGTCGCCGCCTCGCTAATCGACAGTATCTCGAGTCGCTTTAATTGCCCGGCTTCAAGAGAGTAAGCCGTATCCGGAGCTCTCAGTTCGTCAACCATGAAGGTCGCCATTACGCCCTGTCCGGGGTAGCGTCCGGAACCGTTCAATCAGGGACTCGAATGCGTGGCCGGCGCGGGTATCCGCCTTTTCATCGCGGATGAATCGGCTCGAGACATGGTGACTGAGATAGATGCCCTCGAGTTCCCAAACGAATTGGTCCACATCCGTATCAGCTGAAAGATGCCGTTCCTCCACAGCCTCGCGAACCGATTGGCTTAGCAGGGCGCTCCACTTCAATGCAAGCTTTTCCGCGTGATTGCGTACTTCGCCTTCGGTATCATCGAGTTCAAACATAGCGGCCGCCAACGGGCATCCCCCGCTGAGACCGGCTCGACGCGACCATCCGATCCATAATCCAACCAGCGCCTTCAGTCGCGGAAGTCCTCTCGCTACCCGCATAGCGGGCTCGACAATAGTGCGATCAGCGACGCTCGTCATTCGATCGAGCAATTCGATTTGCAATTGGACTTTCGACCGGAAATGCGCAAATAGACCGCTCTTGGATAAACCCGATTCTTCGGCGAGTTGGCCTAGGGTCAGGGCGGAAAGGCCGGCCATGCTCACTTGATCGATACCCAATTGGAGCACCCTTTCCTTCGTCTCATGACCCTTCATGTAAAAAAAAATACGAACGGTCGTGCTAATAATCAAGGGGAAACCCTGTCTGGAGTCGGGTACCCCCACTCACCGCAAAGGTGCGACTTTGCGCGGATTCAACAGATTACCGGCTTTTTCCGGTTTCCAGCCGACGAGACTCTCATCTGGACTGCTTCCGTTTGCCGGCATCGCTTGGATGACCTTGCAGCGATTCGGTTGATGAAACTGCTCTGGCATCCTCTTTCATTTACCGCGCACCAAGGCCTCGATCTCCTCGCGGGCGCGTGGAAGATCCCGGCTCAAGAGCTCATATCCCGACGCGGTGACGCGAACATCATCCTCGAGGCGGATGCAAATTCCCCGGTAACCTTCGGTCACCGATAGGTCATTCGACTTGAGGTAAATGCCGGGTTCCAAGGCGAGGATGACTCCCTCGCTCAAAACGGGTATTCCCTCCGGATTGAAAGCGACGGGATCATGAACGTCCAAGCCCACGGGGTGGCCCAAACCGGTCGGCGCATATTCCAGGTATCGGTTGGAGGCCATGATTTCATCCTTGTCGCCGCTGATAACGCCCTGTCGCAGCAAGCCTTCGATCAATAAGGAGGCGCTGGTTTTAAAAAGGCCGTAAAAATCGACGCCGGGTTTGACCAGGCTCATGACCGAATCCTGGGTTTTGAGGATGATGTCGTAAACGGCGGCCTGCTCCGGCGTGAAAGCGCCATTGACCGGAACGGTACGCGCGAGGTCGGCGGCATAGTAGCCGTATTCGGTACCGAAATCGATCAGCACCAAATCGCCGGCGCGCATTTGCCGGTTATTGGCGGTGTAGTGGATGGTTTCGCTATTCGGTCCCGAGGCGATGATGGTGGTAAAAGCCGTTCGGGGACAGCCGTTCAATCGACTGACGAGATCGAATACCGCTTCGACTTCGAATTCATATTTCCCGGCCTTAACCGATCGAATTCCTTCCTTGAAAGCTTGAACGGAAACGTCCACGCTTTTTTGAATTAGCTGGATTTCCCTTTCGTCCTTGATGAAACGCAAGGAATCCACCTTGGGAATGACATCGAGCACCTGAACGCCATTCACCGCGGAATCCAAGGTGGTCGCGAATGCCTCATTGTCCGAAGCATTGGAATAGATCGCTTGCGTCTGGCCGGCGGCCAGATTGGCTTGGATATAGGTCGGCAGCGAAGCTATCCCATAGGCGGTATCCGCTCCGAAATACTTCATGGCCTCGGAAGTCCTTATTGCGGGACCGAGAAGTTGCGTGGCCGCGGAATCCCTCTCCCCCACGAAAAGGATGAACTCGCTCCCGGAGTCGCCCCGTGGGCGGATGATGGCGGCCGCATTCGCTTCCTCGAATCCGGTCAAGTAATAAAAGGTGGAAGCCGGGCGAAAAACAAATTGCACGTCGCCGTTGCGAAGGAAAAGTTCATGGGTGGCGAGAACGATAGCGCTTCCCGGCGGTAGGCTTTGCGCCAGCCTGTCGCGGCGCGACTTGAACGCCGCGGAATCGTAAGCGATTTCGTAGGGATAGAGTTTAGTGGGAATTTCGGGTCCACCGGGTTCAGTGCCGGTTTTACCGCAGTGAATGAAGAGCAAGGCGAAGAGAAGCGATAAGCCGAGGAGGGTCGCTCGATGGCGGGCGACGCCCATTCGCCCTTGATTTTTCTCAGCCATGATTGAGCTTCATCCCCTCCATAAACTACTTCGGATGCCATCTCGGCGGGAGCCGCGAAATTTTACCCAGCGGCCATGCCCGGGCGAGCCTAGCTTCTTGGATTGCGAAGCATAGGATGAATTGAGGAATATGATGGAATCGCCGACGAAGTCCACGGTGGGCAAATCCCGCGGTTGGGCTCTCTTTTTGGGAATCTTGGTTTTTGTAGCCGGGACGGGTCATGCCCAGCAAGGCCCGAGTCCGCTGACGGGCAAAATCGTTCATGTCATCAACCCTTTTGGCCAGGCCTTGCCGCAAATCGACCTCTCGGGAACCGGCTATACCCTGGAACCCGAACCCGGAAACGCTTATCGCTTCCAATTCAGCAGCCTCGGCGGGGCTTTACAGCCCTGGATGGAAAGTTTCGGCATTCGCACCGCCGACAGGGTATGGCTCGGTCCCACCGGGCTGGGCACCGAAGGCGTTTTCCCTCTGACCGTTTTCGGTACCGCGAGTGAAATCTGGATATCCGTCGATCCCGCGGCTCCGACCTCGGCGCCTATCATCACCACGACGCCTCCTCCCACCCTGCATATCTTCAATCCCTGGGCCCTTGGCCGCCCCGAGCTCATTCTAGGGGGCGTGGTTTATTCGACCTTGATCGACAAAAACCATTGCGGCTGGTATCACGCCTATCTCCCCACCCCCGCAGGCGCGACGGGGTTTTTCAAAAACGCCGACGACGGCGAGCCTTTTGGGGCGGGAGGCCTGGGTGACTCGACCGCCTTTCCCATCGGAACTTTTTTCGGCGCCAACGGACACGATGTCTGGATGGCTTCGCCCACCGAGGTAACCGCCGCGTTTCCGGGGAAATTGGGTTCCTGCACCTATCTCATGGCGGCCACGGTGCATGACATGGCCATGTCCCACCCCGATTATGGCGTGCAGGCCGGCAAAGGCATGGTGAATACCAATCTCGGGGCGGACCACAAGCCCGTGCCGACAACCTTGGCCCCGCCTAATTTCAATACCTGGTTCAATTCCGATCCCGCCAAACCCCTGCCCCTCAAAGGCGCGGAAACCTGCGTGGATTTGGAAATGAGCAAGGCCGACGACGGCCTGTGGGAATACGACTCTTATAATATTCCCGTCTACCGAGGCTTTTTCCCCATCGACGATTTCAATACCCTGGACGCCAATACCGGCCCGTCCTGCAATGTCTCCGGCATTCCCGCCAATGACCGCCACAATTTCGGATTTTGCATGGAATCGCACGCCACCTTCGTTTATAAAAAAGGCCAGGTCTTCGATTTCCGGGGCGACGACGACGTCTGGGTTTTCATCAATGGCAAACTCGCCCTGGACTTGGGGGGCATACACGCCGCCACCGAAGGCCAAATCCGGTTGGATACGCTCGGCTTGGTGGACGGGCAAACCTATCCGTGGGATTTCTTTTTCTGCGAACGCCAGATGTGCGGCTCTTCCCTGCGCATCAAAACCACCATCTATTTCAAACAGCAACGCGCTCTCGATCACAGCGAGGAAAAGCTTGGAGACGGCTCCACCAATTTCAAGGTCATCAAGCGCATCGGGGGCACGGGGGCTTGCGGCAGCGCTGGCGACATCCTCACCGAGGTCACGCCGGGGCCTTTGACCTTCGTGCTTTATCGCGCCGAAGGCGATTCGCTGGGGATTTTGCCCCCGGGCGCCTCTTATGGCGGCATCGAAGTGGGCGCAACCGCCGTCAAGGTGGATACCTCCAAAATCACCGGCTTGCCGGCCGGCCAATACCGCATCGTCTTTTATGAGACTCAAAGCCCGAGGGTTCGCGATGAGGTTTATTTCACCGTGAACGCGCATAATGCCGTCGAATTCGAACCGCCCTATGCGGTGGAGGTCACCTTGGGCCAGACCATACGCGTCGTGGCGGCGAACCGGCACCTCGATAACCTGATCGCCGAGGCCGCCCCCTGGAAGCCGCAATTTACCGCCGGCCTAACCGTTTTCAGCAATGCGGGGCTCACCGCCGCCGTCCAGTCGGGCCAGGCTCTCACCACCGCCGCCACGGGTTTCGACACCTTGTGGGTGGCCGGCAATCCCGCCATCGACATCGACCAGACCTATACCCTGTCCATTCCCGGCAGCTTGAAAAGCGTGGTCGTAACTTTCAAGGTACCCCCGCTGGATTTACCCAGGGCCGTCTCCGCTTTCATCTACGACGACGATGGCGACGGCCGCGCCGACAGGCTGGACGTCGCTTACGATCGGGACATCACAGCGACCTTGCCCAAGACCGTCGCCTGGCGCTGGCCGGATTCCGATCCCCTTTCCCCGGCCCTACCCGCGGCTAACCTGGCCGCCCACTTGCAAGGTGGAACCCGGCTCTCCTTCGCGGGAAACGCCCTATCCAACGGCATCATCACCCTGGGCCAAGGCCTTTTCGTTTCCACCTATCCCGCCCGCCAAGGTAAGGACTCGGCGCAAACCATTCCCATCCTCGACAAAATCGGGCCAGTGATCACCGGAGCCGCCATGCACCTGGGTGACATGAACGATACCTTGCGCATGACCTTCAGCGAGCCGCTCTCACCGGCGACCCGCAATGCGGCCGCGGCCGAGCTTTTCGCTTACCAAATCGGCGGTTCCGACGTACCGGTGGCCATAGCGCCCTTGTCCACGCTGTGGAATCCCGATGCCAGCGCCGTGGATTTGGTTTTCCTGTCCACCTCGACGCCCAAGCCTAAATCCGGGGATTTGGTCCGGCTCAACGACGGACCGGGACTCGCCACCGACGCCGCCGGCAATGGCCCTGGCGCGCAATCCCGGTTCCGGGTGATTACCGGTGACAAGCGTACCGGGCTCAAAACCATTACTTATCGCGAAATCGCGCCTGACGCCGCCTTGCTGTCCGGACCGGTTTTCAACCCCAGCCTCGAAATGACCGGCACCACGGTCGAGGAAGCCGCCGAGCGCACCGGGCGCATGGGTTATTTGCTCGTCCTCGATCTGGCCGATTATGCCATCGGCGACGGCTTGACCCCCATCGATCCCGCCCAGGTCTCGCTGGAATACGAGGTGGCGCTTTTCACCAATCTGGGAGTTCCGGTGGCTTCGGAGAAAGGCCGGGTGGCTTGCACCGACCTCATTTATTCCGGCGATTGCCGCAGCCATCGCGGCCATGTCTTCCTCGGCTGGAATTACACTTCGAACGGTGGCCAAAAGGTGGGAACCGGCGCCTATATCGCCCGCTTCAAATACCATGTGCGGGCCCAAGGCAAGGCGGAAGCGCCGGGACAATTGACGCAGCGGTGGGGTTTGCTGCGCAGGAATTAGGCGTTTAACTCAGGGGCCGGCTTCCAACCAAAGGAAAAATCCGGCTTGCGGGCGCGCGCATCGGCGCGCATGATCGGGGAAGCTTTCGACCAATGGGAATAGGCCCGCAACCGCGAGCGCCTCGCCCGAAATCGAATCCATCGCGATCTTGGATACCGGAACATTGATTCGGTAGGCGATGGCGCCGGTAGGCAAAGCCTGGCTTTTGTACCCATACCATTCCACGGCGGGAAAGCCGATAACCGGCGCCGATCTTGGGTGGCGGTTCCGCCCGCCGCATACAACCGGCCCAGGCTAATGCCAATGCCGCCGAGGCGGCTAGGGAGACCCCACCCGCGTCTTTCATACGTTCTTGTCGATATAGGGATCCATGACAAACCCCTCGTCCGCGGGCTTAGAAAAGAAGCGCCGTCAATCCACGATTTGGATTTTCACCACCTGGGCGGCATGCCCCGAAGCCGTGGCGGTGGCGATATAGAAGCCAGGCGATAAGGCCAAAGGGGCTAGGTCGACGGCGCCGTCCGCCCCCAGCGCCGCGTCGGAAATTCTACCTAAAACGTTTCCCGCCAGATTACCGATGAAAATCGTCACGGGAGACATACCGAAACCGGAAAATCCGACCACTTGATGGGAGCGGCTTAGGCGCCGCACCGAACCCCGTTCGCTCGAAACCAATCCTGTAGGCGCCGCGACCTTCACCGCATTGGACGCCGCTCCCAATCCACCCATGGCATTGGCGGCCCGCACGGTCACCATGTCGCCGACCGCCACCGAACCCGCATCCACGCTGGGGGTAATGACATTGGCCTGGTACTTGCCGTTTTTGAAAATGACCCATCCCAGGGCGTCGGCGTCGTCATTCCAAGTCAGCTTGCTTCCCTCCTGCTTCAATACCGGGGCGGCGACTTGCTTCGTGAGGTTCTGCGGCTGCCAGTTGTCGCTGCCGCCCAGCACCCCCGCGACCGTGTACTTGCCCGCTTCCGCATCCGATAGCACGGGGTTTAAATTCACGGTGACGCCATCCTTGGTATAGCTCTTTCGCCTATTGCCCAAATCGATCAAGGATCCCGATGACGTCACGCTTTTGTATTCCGCGAAGACCTTGGGATTGGAATTCATGGGGTCGCCCCAACCCGCCGCCGCCGGCAGTTTTTTCATGGTGGTCCGCAAGAAAACGGCGCGGGCCGTTCCCCAGGACCGTCCCAGGTTGAAATCGGTGACGTCCCCGTCGATGACGCACTCATCGAAGACATAACCCCAATTCGTCGAAGTCTGGGGAGCCACCATGGCGCTCTTTTTCATTTCATAGAGCTGGACGCCTTTGAAAAAAACGTCGCCGTCGCCGCAGATGAAATCGGTGGTGCCGTGGATTTGCCCGTGCTCCCAATAGGTGCGAGTGCCTTTAGTGTAATAGGTATCCTGGGTGCTCAAGAGCCGGACGTTTTTATAAACGAATTGATTGCCTTGCTCCATCACCGCGACATGCCTTCCGGTCACGTTATAGGTGGAAGGATCCCCGTAATTGGCGCGGTTCATGATGGAAAGGTCTTGCAAATAAATGCTATTGGCCTTATTGAAATACAGGGTCGCGGTGATGCTGATGCCCTCGTCCTTCGACTTGTTGTAGATCACCGTCTTATCCTCGCTTTGTCCCACGAAAGAGACATTGGAGGTGGTGAAGGTGGTCATTTGATTGGCGTTGCCGGTCAAGCCGCCGATATTGTATTCGCCGTCCGGAAAGAAAATGACGAAACGATTCGCGGCAGAAGCGCTTTGGGATGCGGCGGCCATGGCCGCCTTGAAATCGCCGTTCACGCCGACGACGAAGTCGAATTTCTTTTTCGTCAAAGCAAATCCCGGCGGCACCAGGGCCAGGGAGGCGAGCCATAGGGTCATTCCCATCGAGGTCATGCCTTTCCACTTTCGCCCCGGCATGTCTAATCCGCCAGGACTCCGCGCTTCACGATGCACCGCTTACTTCTCCCTGAATGAACGAGTTGTCTTCAGCGTCTACCATACCTCGATTTGGCGTTTTTATGGGGGTAAAAATCCGGCAGTCTACCGTTCATGGCGGGTATACCATGCCCAAAGACAAGGTTTGGTCCATTTCTTTTACCCGATTGGAATCGAATGCTTCGAAAGACGCCCCTGGGGGCGCTTCTTCGCCGAAAATTGCATTCCGCCGATTCGCTGAAAAGGCTGTCCGGTTACGGCCTCTCCGGCCGAACGAATTCGCCAACCTTCAACTCCCGCCGGTCTTTCCAGCCAGGCATCCATTGGAACGCGGATTTTGGCACGCCGTCCTTTATCGACGAGGAAGCCTTTATCGTGGCAGCCTGCCCCCATGTTCGAATTCGTGAAGGCCGGCTCGACTTGGACCCAGACCCTCAAGGTGGTGAAATAGAACCAGGGCTTAGGCCTTGGGTGGGACGGGCTGCTTAGGCGCCTCGCGCCAAATGCCGCCGACCGCGAACTTTTCCCAACTCCAACGCAGCCATTGCAGGAGCCGCCGGGCGAGCCACAACGACCAAGCCAGCATCGCCAATCGATACACCCACATGGGAAGGGACAAAACCCACCCCGTGGGGAATGCGCCTTGGGCCCTATCCTGAAACCATCGCAAGACCCCGGCATAGGACCCATTTCCGGTGACTTGCATATCCGGTGAACTGAGCAGACCTTCGGGCACCGCGGCCAACAACATGCCGAATGCGAGGATGGCCAGCCCCGCCGCGGCGATTTGGAAAAGGTTATGCCGTTTGGGCTTCCAGGACGCGGCATGTTTCTCGCGATAACGCAAGGTGAGAAATAGCGCCAATAGCGGCGCGGTGGCGTAGACATTCACCATGGAAGTCCCCAAAAAAAGCAAAGCCCAATCCACGAATCCCAGCGGAGTGATGCGCGCCCGCCCCAGCAGCCAGGCGATTCCGGTCAGCACCGCCAGCACCCCCCAAAGCAGGAGCGCGGGGCCGATGGCGTTTCCGCCCACCCAAAGCACCCAGCGGTCGCCGGGCATTTCGATTTGCAGGGAAAGATTGGCCGCCTCGTCTCCGAGCTTCACCTGGGGGGACTTTTGCAGGACGCTTATCCCTTCCGGTTGTTTCCACGCGAGTTGGACGTTTTGGATGCCCGGATGCAAGGGGATGGCGAGAGCGCCTTTCCGCTGGGTCAGGGGTTGCTCCACTCCGTCCAGCCGTAAAAATTCCAACCGCGCCGCCGGCGGCAGTTCCACGCGGGTGACGTCGCCTTGGCCCGCCCGCACGGTGAGGTTCAGGCTACCCGCGGTTTCCCGCTTGCCGGGTTGAACCGTCAGCGCGGCGCTTTCGATGGTCTTCACCGCGCCGCTGGCGGCTTGCGGTTCCGAGATGACCAAGGCCAGGGAATCGCCGGGCAGGGGTTTCCATTGCGGTCCGCCCTGGCCACCGGGGGGAAGCATGGGCGACAATCCCGAGGACTCGATATGCCAGCGCGAAGAAGCCTCCACGCTCCAGGTTTCGGCCCGCTGGGAAAGGTTTCCGGCCACCCAGGTGAGCACGGCCGATCTATCCACCGCCGAACGCCAACCGGTTTCCGGCTGGCCCTCTTGCAAACTGACCATGGCGGTACCGCGGGTTTCGGCCATGCCGGAACTGGTCGGATGTTCGAAAGGCAAAAGCGGCACCTCGACGGTAAAGGCCCCGGTTTCAGGGGCGATGCGCACCACGCGGGTTTCCAGCATCCATTCCTGATCGAGTACGAGGTTGCGGATCACCTGCACGAAGGGGGGGATGGGATCGGGCGTCAGCTCCGGACCGGAATGGGTGGCGGTGGGGGCTTCCCGCCGTTGCAGCACCAAGGCCCCGTTTTCGGTGCGGCCCGAGATAAGGCCCTGCACGGAATATTCCGCCGCCTGCACTTTCAGGTTGCGCGCCTTGTCGCCGAAGTTGAGCTCCAGGCGCGGACCCAGGATGCGTCCCTCCAAAGTTACGGCATGACGGCCGCGAGGCAAGGCGATGGCCAAGCTGCCATTGGACAGTTTGATCGCTCCCGCCGCGGGCTTGCCCCCCAGCCGGATGGCTTCCCAGGCAAACTGGCCTTCCCCCGGCTTTGGTAATGCCGCGAAGGCGGTATCCGCCGCGTCGAAGATCAGGTTCAGGACCAGACGGTCGCCTTTCACCTCCAATCGCCCGCCATTCATCTCGGCGCACGAGGGAGCGCAATCGCGCGGGGCCGACATGCGCTCCGCCAATTGTTGCAGCAGGTTGTCCGGCGGGAAATCCCCCGCCCGGACCGCACCTGCCGGCGCCAGAACCGATCCGGCGGCGAGCAGTAGGGTAACGAATATGTTACGATTCGCTCCAGTGGAACCGGCTGGACCGGTACCGCCGCCATCGCCGCTGCGCATCGCCCGAGCCGCCGGGAATGCCAGCATGAGCAGCAAGACCCCGGGCAAGAGGGCCTGCAGCGCGCGCAGGATGCGGGTTAGCCAGGGGCGCGCCATGATGAGGGTGAGCTTTTCGCCTGCGGGCACCGGACCCGACCAAAACAAACCGGCGGACTCCCAACCCCAGGCGGGTTCGCCGGGTCCCGATTGCACCTTGGATGCATTGTCGTTGAACCGGTTTTGCCTGGCTTTACGCGGATAGCCCGCGCCGAGTCCCTTGCTCACCCTTCCCGCGCTTTTCAGTTGCGCATCTCCGGCTTCGGCTTGCTCCATCGGGGGCGCGTTTTGGGGCATCGGCATAGGCATGACCATAGGCGCTTCCTTTTCCTGCATACCCGAATGGTCCGAGCTATAACCATATCCGCCCGCGAGGTCCAGCATGTTGTAATTGGAATTCCTGAAGGACGTCGAACCCGGTCCATCGAGTTGGGGATAGAGCGCTTTGCGCGCATGCACGATGGCGAAAGGGATCCAGATAGCGGCCAATACCGCGAAACTCACCAGGCGATACCCATTTGCCCATCGCCGCAACTTTCCTTCCGGCAGGACTTTCCACAAACCCATCGCTGCCAAAAGATTCAGCCAAAGCAAACCGGAAATCCCGTCTTCCTGGGAGAGAAGGACGAAACAAATCAAGGCCACCACGGCCGGGACCCAGCCGGCCAGGCGCAATACGCCCAGGGTCAGGATGCAAAGCAAAAAAACATCCCAGAGCGACCAGTCCGTGATCCAGGATTGGCCCACCGAATCCGGACCTTCGGCATGAATGAGTTTCCATCCCGGGGGCAAATGCAGGGTAGCCTGCACTCCTTGGAAATCCTGGTTCCATCCGGTAGCCGGTATTGCGCCTTGACCTCGATCGAAGCGCGACAGGGCCAGCACGCTCAGGGATCCCGCCGGCATTTCGACGCCGGCATGGTTTTTCAGGGAGGTGATCATCACCGGTTCTCCCATCGCCTCCACGCGGCCCAATCGGAAACCGCCTTCCATTTCCAGGCGCGAACGCGCCGGCAGGCTACCGGACAACCCGTCCCTCACCGTCATGCCTTTCCCCGAGAAATCCAGCCACAGATCGCGGATAAGGCGTAAATCGTTGGCCACGGGTACCGGGTTTCCGCGTTGTTTCTCCTCCAAGCGTAAAGTGTCGCGCGCCGTCAACCGGTAGGCGGGCAGGCTCTTCCATTCGGCCGGCATGGCCCACTGGGAAGGATCGATCAAGGTCGCTCCGGTCAATTCCACCACCCGCAAATCGCGCTGGGCCTCGAAGGACCAGATCTCCTCTTGCGGCCATAGACTGTCCAGCGGCGCCATACCGGTTTTTACCACCGGTTCCAGGAAGCGGCTGACGACCCGAATGGCATGGTCACCCGCGCGCAATTGCGCGCGCAGGCGTCCCTCCGGGGTGATGCGCAAAGGGATGTCGCTTTGAATCGACAAAACGGCCGAACCTTCCGGCAAAAACCGACCCGTGAGGATTTCCCGGTCACGGCCCGATACCGAAACGGTCAGATAGGTTTCCAACCGCATGGGAATCCCATCCATGAGCTTGCGATAGACGCGCAAGGTGAGGGGCGCTTCTTCACCCGTCGTATCGACCCGGGTCGGCGCCCCGAGTTGCAAATTCCCGTCGCCGGACATTTCGGGAACCGCCACCGGCTTTCCCTTGAGGCGCAAGGTCATTAAGGCTGAAGAACTCGGTACTTGCAGGGATTGTGGCAGCTTATTCCAGGCAAAAGTTCCCGAAATCTCATGCTCACCCGGGGTGAGTTGCACCTGGGGCAAACCGGCACGCAGCACCACCGGCAAGACGGAAGCGCCTTCACGGACATTTTGAGGCCAGGCATCGGAATTGCCAGGAAGCCCTACCCATTGTTTTCCGAAGACGATGACCGATTGGATAAACGAACCGCCCGTTTCGCCTAAATCCAATTTCAGCGAACCGTAAGTGACGCAAATCGCGCCGGCTTCCTCATGCTCCGGGCAACCCCATTGGGGATGCTGGTCCGCGACCCAGGCTTTCCAGGGACGCAAAGCCTCGGGGACTTGAATGTCGCGAGCTTGGGCGGCAGGCGCGTTGAAAACGGCTCCCAGCATGCAGGCGGTGACGGAAACTTTTGCGAGTGTGGCGAATGTCACTGGCGATGGGAACCGGCGGAGGGGAATCATAGATGGAACGAAATCTACTTCCCCGCCATTTCGAGCAACGCGTTTGAGGTGGTGGGTCGGGCTAGGAGTTTCCTTGCTGCCTCCCGAAACCTTCTACATTCAAAGCTCCTGGGAGGAGCGATTCATGAAAATGGGGAACGCTAAAACGCCCATGCTCGCCGTCTTGGCGGTATTATTCATCGGCTTCCGCACCCCCATGGCGCAGACCAAGCCTCCGGAGTCGAGCGGCAAGATCAAGAAAGTATTGCTTTACAACAAGTTCGGCGGTTTTGAGGTCACCCACGGCATCTCGCGGACCAAAGAAATTTTTTCGAAGCTTTCCACCGACAAAGGTTTCGAATTAATCCAACTGGAAACCGACACTCTCATCACGCTGGATTTCCTCAAGCGGTTCCAGGTCATTGTTTGGAACAACAATACCAATGGCATGGCCTCCATCCCAAGCGCCACAGCGCGCCAAGCCGTGCTCGATTACCTTGATCAAGGCGGCGGATGGCTGCTTATCCACAAGGCCGGCGATCACTCCAATACCTGGCCCGGCCTTGCCGAAACCATGGGCACGAAATTCAACTCGCATTCCATCGTTGAGTTTTCCGAGGTCGTGATGGACCCGGACGCACGGGCTGATGAGGAACTGAAATGGATGATCGATGGATTTCCTGAATTTTTTCGGATGAAGGACTTGTTTTTAAGTTTCGACAAAACGGTGCGGCCACTGCCGGGCGTGACCGTGGTCGCGACCACTCGCGGCATTCCCGGAGTTTCCCAGGCCTTCCTCCCCGTGGCGGATGGGAGCGGGGACAATGTTTATATCTGGGCGCGCAGGGTTGGACAGGGGCGGCTACTCTACAACGCCATCGGCTCCGGGTATGATACCCTCTTCGAAGAAAATGACGGCCTTGTAGCCCGGATGTATTGGGAGAACCTTCGCTATGCCGCCGGCGATTATCGAAATGGATGCACTACCCTTGCTAGCCCCGGCTTCGATCCCGCGGCTCGCGTCCATGTCGAAACCCGGTGCGACGCGACCGGCCTCCGGCCCACCTTGCGCCGCGCCAGGCCTGGGGAATCGACAAGGCATAACCGGTTGGGGGTGGCCGCTCCTCATGGGTCGTCCTCCGTCCAATTTCGAAACCTGCGAGGCGCCAGGATACCGGAGCGGGATTTACCAGCCGAGTCCCGTGGGATAATATCCCATTGAATTCCGAGGGTCACGGCCTGGTGTTGAGAAAACCGGATATCAGGGGTTGTTGTTCGGGCCGCGTTCAATGGCTCCGATATCGCATCCATTGGATTTGCGGGGCCATCCTCGCTCATCCGTCGAGGGGCAATGGTATCCCGATGTCGGATTGAAATAATTGCCCCGCAAGGGGCTGTCCGACTGGGGCAGGTGATTCGGCAAGGCGAACCCGTCATTGGTCGTACCCGTGGAGAGGCTAGCGAGCTTGGGATCGAATGGGCTGTTATCGGTGCCCACGCCCCAAGTACCGCCGGTGCCCAAGACGCTGCAATTGCCTATGCGGCCGACCACATTGGTGTACTTGGAAAATCCCGGCGTGCCGGAAATGCGGTAGCAGTCTTCGGTGCGGTAGGTAATTGTAGGCGTCGGAAAAGCCACCGTATTGGTGGCGAAAACGTTTCCGTCCCAATGTCCGGTTCCCGTATATCCCTCGAATACGACGCCGCCGCCCGCATTGACTTCCTGGTCGATAATGCTATTCGAAACGCCCGCTTTGTTGTTGGCGATGGTATTGTGATAGAAATAGCTCGGTTTGGAATTGGCTTGCAATAGGATGCCGCCGCCCTTTCGGTCCGCCTCGTTCCCGCTGAAGGTGTTATTGTGCATGTTCAGGGTGACATTGCCGTTAACTTGGATGCCGCCGCCCCGGCAGGCCTTGTTCTTGCTGATGGTCGAATTGTGGAGGCTGAAATACCCCGTCTGCGTGCCCGCGATATAGGCGATACCGCCGCCGCCGGAGGTTTGTCCTCCTCCGCAGCCGCCGATTTGGGTATTCACGTTGCCCTCCACGAGGGACTTCATCATGTAGAAGTTGCGCGTGCCTTGGAGCCTTATGCCCGATCCGTTGAGGGAGGACTTATTGTTCAGGAAACGGCAATAATAGATCTGGATGTCGTCGGCAAAATAGACATCGAGCCCGCCGCCGCCGGCATTGCTGCTGTAACCGTTCTGCACCGTGATCCCGCTAAGAGTGAGGGTTGGCTTGTATCCGGTGGCCGCTATGACCGCGAAGACGGTTTTGTTTCCCTTGCCGTCGAAGATATAGCCCTGGGGATTCTGGTTGTTGCGTGAGCCGATGACCTGCACATGGCCTTTGGTGAGCTTAACCGTGATGGCCGGCTCCCAGGTAATGGTATTGCCGTTGGAATCCCGCCGCCAATCCAAATTCAGGATATAGGTATTGGCCGGATTCGCATCCGCTTCCGCGAAGGCGTCGGTTAGCTGAAGTGAATAGCTGATCGCTTTCGTAATGGTCTGCTGGGCTTCAGGGATTCCCACCAGGGATGCCACCGCCAAAAGGGGAAGCGCAAAGGAAAGGCCCGGGCGGGCGCGTTTGCTCAGGGAAAAAATCATGATGATATCCTTTTAGCCGGCCGGCATGGCGCGGCGAAAGGATTAGATGCTTGGAACAAGGAAAATGCTTCATTGTCCCCACCAGGCCTGTCGTTTAAAACTCTTGCCGTCCGCCTTCAGGAGGAGACGAAACAGGGCGGGTCCCCGATGCGGGGGAAGCAACAGGGTCAAGGCGTGATCACCCGAGGCCAGTGCGGATCGGAATAGCGTTTTCGAGCTTCGCCCGTCCAGCGCATGGAGGGTGAGAGTGACTTCGCCGGCGAAAGGAAGGGTCATTTGCGCCCGGACCAGGCTCGGCATACCCGCGCCCCGCACCGAAAAAGCGCCGGCCGGGTCGGAAGGCCATGGGGTTTGCGGCAAAAGGATCGGTGGCGGGGATTCCGCCAGCAAAACCATGCCCCGGTCACCGACTAGGGCCACGCGCCCAGGACCGATGCTGGCCATATTGAAAACCACGATTTCGGTAGGCACTTCCAGGGGAATCCAGGTTTTGCCGAAATCCGTGGTCATGCGAATCACGGAGTAATGTCCCCAAGCGCCCGAAACCAAGGCGGTATCCCCGCCTAGCCAGCTTACGGTGAATAGATAATCGTCGGGGCTGCCGGTGTTCTGCGCCACCCAGGTTTCCCCGCCATCGCGGGTGACCAAGGCGGTTCCATGCGCGCCCACGGCCATGCCGACCCGGCTATCGCGGAAAGCGAAGCCATAAAGGTTTTCCGTCGTGGGTAGGGCGACCTTGGACCAATGGGATCCGCCATCCTGGGTTCGCATCATGACGCCTTGATAGCCGACGATGAAGCCCTCTTTCGCATCCCGGAACCCGATGCCGCTCAGGTTTTCCCCGTTCAAGTCCGGATGCGGCGGCAGAGCTTCCCAACTATGGCCGCCATCCCCCGTTTTCCACCAGCCCCCATACTGACCAACGGCGATAGCCGAAAGCGAATCGCTCCAAGCCACCCCGAAAATGACCCCGACCTTGGGTGAAGTCGAGCTTTCCGCCCAGGTTTCCCCACCGTCTTCGGTATAAGAGAGGACGCCATGGTAGCCAGCCAAAATCCCACGCCGTTTCTCTTCCCCCTGGAAGGATCCGGCTAAATAAAGATCGGTGCCGGCTTTTTCTTCCCAGGTTTGACCGGCATCGGTCGTTTTCAAGATCAATCCGTCTTGGCCATAGGCGAGCCAAATCGACGGCGCAAGCACGGTCATGCCTTGCAAGGCGGTATGGGGGCCTTGGCTCACAAAATGCCAAGAGCCGGAATTTTCCTCGCGTTTGAGGATGACGCCGGAATTTCCCACCAGGAATTCGCGCCCCGACGGGGCCAGAGCGGAAGCCGCGAGATAAAGCCCGGTCACCGGTGGAGAGGCGGTCCAGGTCATACCCTCATCGGCCGACTTCCAAATGCCGCCATCGCTACCGCTCGCGAGAATGACGCCGTTTTGCCACCTCACATGCCTGACGAAGTATTCCGAATCGATGATCGAAGTTCGCCAGGACCGGCCGCCGTCGACCGTCACCGCCGCCGTCCCTCTTTCCGTCACCAGGATGGCCCGCAACGAATCCGCCACCGTCACGCCCGTGATCAATTCGTCCACCGGGGAAGGAAGGCTATCCCAATGCAAGCCGCCATCCCGGCTTCGCAGCACGAGTCCTTCGTCGCCGACGGCCAGGGCATGTCCGGAGGCGTCGCAACCCAAGCCCAATAAGGGATAACCCAATAAGCCCGTCCGCACGGTGCGCCACGATTGGCCCTCATCGGCGCTGCGCGCGATGAGTCCGCTTTGTCCCACGGCCAGCAAAACCTGGGAGCCGCATTCGCGGATATCATAGAGGGAGCCGGGCAAGGAATCCGTCCTCCGCCAGGCGATTTTCTCGGTCGAGGTTTTGCGTATCCGTCCCTCGGAATCCACCGAGAGGATATCCTTTTCCCGAATGATGGCGGCAACCATGTCATTGGCCCCCAAACCTCCCCCGATGTCCTGCCAGGAATCCCCACCATCGGTGGAACGGTAAACCTCGCCATCGTCGGCGACAATCCAGCCGCGATCGGCCGAGGTAAAGCCGATTTGAATGAGGTGATTACCCGTCGGTTTGGGATTGGACCACTCGAATTTCCAGGGGGTGCGGGCGGCCTCGGTTACCCCGGTAAGCATGGATAGGGCCGCCAGCAGCAAAACCGCCGTCAAGGTTGAAGAATGAGGGGATTTTTGCAGCATTGTCCCTGGTGGTGAAAGGCCCTGAGAGCTGATCCGAAAGTAACCCTTTGACGCCCTTGGGCCGGGCGAATTCTCTGCGAGTTTGGGAGGGTGCCGCCCATCCGCGCCGATAGGTGACGGTTTGGCCGAAGACCAAATCCTGGTACGCGTGCGGGCCACTTCCATGTATGCCGATATTTGTGCCTCATGCGCGGAGAAGCGACCGGCACAATCGTGATTCAGGTGGCATAGTCCGCCGGTTCTCCCCAGCATCCTATACGGTCTCCGCAGTCGCCTAAGGCGACGTTTTCCCATCTTTCTTCAATAGAATGAAATACATCCCGGAGGGAAGCGCCGCGCCTTCGGAATTGGTGCCGTCCCAGTAAACGGCATGGGTGCCGGCCCCTAAATTTCCCCGCAAGAGCACCGCGCGCGCCTTTCCATCCAAATCGTGCACGCTCACATCGACGCGGCTTTTCTTTTCCAATTCAAAGCGGTAGACCACTTGTAAGGTCCGATTCCAAGAGCCGAGTTGGTAAGGGGCATATGCCCGGGTGGAAGCCAAGCGGCGCGAGGCCTCGCGAAGTTGAAGCGATGTGCTCCCCGCATCAGCCGCAAAGCAATAGAAGTACCCTTCGCCGCCACCTGCCTCCAGGTTGGCCTGGGTGCAGCCGTTTGTCACATGCGACAAGTTCCAACAGGATTGGCAAATATTGGATTGAATACCCGACCGGTTGTGGTGTCCCACGATGGCCGATCCCGATGTGGCGCTCGTCCAGCCGCCACAGGTACTGTCGGCACCGGCGGTTGGGGCCATGCCATCGATCTTGGAACCCGTCACAATGTCGTGACGGGCAACGGTCAAGCCGCGATGCGTCAACCCATTGGCGGCGTTGATGGTGTTGCGATTGCTGGTGTCGTGCAGCGCCGTCAAATTCGCGGCTATCATCACCTTATTTGCGTTGAACCAAGGTCCAGCGCCAATACGATCGCGCGCGTTCACGATCGGACTCTGGGTACTCAGGTAGGCGCGCCATAAGCGATCCCCCGCCCCCACCGAATCGGCGAGTTGCTGGCAATGCGCGTCCGCCCCGGCAAGACCGCCGAAGTCGCCTCCCGTCTCCAGGCTACGGCCGGTGATAAAGAAGCTGAGCGACGAGTCCACCACCTGCGCATGCGGCGTGACGTAGGTAACTGCGAGGACAATGAGAATCGCGATAGCTAACCGGATCTTCGCGGACTGTGGTTCTCCAGGCATAGGCCCTCCGTTGGCGTTCTCCCGGAAGTAAACCTAGCTTCGTGATGACCATCACCGCCCAGGTCACGCGCTTCAAACCGGGCCATACGGTCTTCGGTGAAACCATCAATGGATTTCAATGGAAGAATGCCTGAGCCTTAGTCGAACTAAAAGACAATCTTAAAACCCAAGGCGATTTCCACTTCGACCGCTTTTTTACGGTGATCTGGGTCCCAGGACTTAGAGTGGCACAAATATCGAAATTTTGGGGAACCCTCGACTCGAAGAATTGCTTCTAGGGCAAACCTTGGCCTATATTAATAAAGAGGTTTTACCATGGCCGCTGCCTTACAGTCATATGCAGGTTCTGATGGGCTTGAGCCTGAGGTTCTTGATAGCATGCTCAAAGCCGTGGCCGAAGCGCAAGTGAAAGCCTTGTCCATTGGTAGCGTCTTGGTTGCAGGAGCGAATGAATCCGGTGAGCAGTACCTTTGGGAAATTGATGGCCACGGAAGCAGAACTCAAATAAAGCCGCTCGCTCCTCCCGTCCGTTATCCTGCAGGCACCTCATTTCAAATCCCGTGACAACTCTCCCCGTTTAAAAGCCCCAGCAAAGACATTTCCAATTCCTAAACCAAGTACTCCTGCACGATTTTGACGGCCTGATTCATCTTTTCCGAAGGACCGCTCCAAATCTGTTTCCAGACTTTCGTCGGGTAAGGCTTATCCGTCACTTGTATGGTCAGTTCCTTGTCTCTGCCATCGTATGAGATGATGACACTGGTTTCCTTGACTCGAAATGCCGCATAGCCCGAACCGAATGCGTAGGCGCTAAAGCGAATTTCCAGCAATTCACTGGGTGTCTGACCAAAGAGGAGTTTTTGAATCTGCCGATACTCTTCGATGATGTTCATGGTTTTTCGTCACCCCGGATGTATCGGGTAATCAAAACACATCGAAGGGACCCTGAGCAAGCCGCTAGGCGGAAATAATCACAAAGCCGGTAAGGGGTTAGGGAGGTGGTAGCGCCTCAGGGATTTGAACCCCCGGACAAACGGATGATGATTCCGCTTACCTCATCCCAAATTCGACGAATTCGCAGCAGAATCGACCCTTTTAAATCCCTACTGCACGAACGGTGTCCATCCCCAGGACTGAACTTAGCCCGATTCAAGGTTGCCATAACCCATTGGCATCGTTAAAGATGTTTCGATGATGGATTAGAGTCCAAGGCAATTTCACTCATCGCATTGAAGTCATCTTGAGCGTTAGCGGGAAGGTTTGGATCTAATCCCATGAAGGGGAGATAGGCCTTCCCGATTCCCAGATTAGACCGTATGTTTGGTCCACCTATGCCCTAAACGTAGCTTGGGGCGCCTATTCTCATTTTCAGGAAATCATGAATCAGCAAGCTCTTTCTTCCTTCATTTGGTCGGTTGCCGATCTCTTGCGCGGCGACTTCAAACAATCGGAATACGGCAAGGTGATTTTGCCTTTTACGGTTTTGCGGCGACTCGATTGTGTTTTGGAAAAAACCAAGGAGGCCGTGCTCGAAGAACTCAAGGCTATGAAGATTGCGAAAATCAATCCCGAGCCTTTTTTGTTAAGGAAGTCTGGCCAGAGCTTTTACAATACCTCCAGGCTCAATTTGGAAAACATGTTGGGCGATCCGGACCATATTCATCAGAATCTCGGCAAATACATCCAGTCTTTCTCGGCCTCGGCCCGCGACATTTTCGATCACTTCGAATTTCAAACCCAGCTTGACCGCCTTGAAAAGGCGGGCCTGCTTTTTCTCGTGACCCGGAAATTCACCCAAGTCGACTTGCATCCCAAACAAGTCGATAACCACCAAATGGGTTTGGCCTTTGAAGAGTTGATTCGCAAATTCGCAGAACTCTCGAATGAAACGGCGGGAGAGCATTTCACCCCGCGCGAAGTGATTCGTCTCATGGTGAGCCTCATCTTTTACGAAGATGACGAGGCGCTATCCAAGCCGGGCACGGTGCGCACGATTTATGATCCCACCGCGGGCACGGGCGGCATGCTTTCGGTTGCCGGCGAATATTTGCGCGAGCACAATCCCAAGGGGCGCCTGACGGTTCATGGGCAAGAATTGAATTCCGAATCATATGCCATTTGCAAAGCCGATATGATGATCAAGAGTCAATCGGTTGAGAATATCGTCTTGGGCAATACCCTCTCTGAAGACGGGCATAGCCACAAAAAATTCGACTACATGCTTTCGAATCCTCCCTTTGGCGTCGAGTGGAAAAAGGTTGAGAGGGAAGTCCGCAAAGAGCATGAAGAACGTGGTTTCGATGGCCGTTTTGGACCAGGCCTGCCGCGGGTTTCTGACGGATCTTTGCTTTTTCTCATGCATTTGATCGCGAAAATGCGCCCCGCCAAAGACGGAGGCTGCCGCTTCGGCATTGTGCTCAATGGTTCGCCGCTCTTCACCGGCGGCGCGGGTTCGGGCGAAAGCGAAATCCGCAAGTATGTCTTAGAGAATGATTTGCTAGAAGCCATTATCGCTTTGCCTTCCGACATGTTTTACAATACCGGCATTTCCACCTATGTCTGGATTCTAAGCAATCGCAAGTCGAAAGAAAGACAGGGCAAGGTGCAGCTCATCGATGCCAGCGAGATGTGGCAAAAAATGCGCAAGAGCCTAGGCTCAAAGCGAAAAGAGCTTTCTGACGCGCATATCGCCGAAATCACCCGTCTCTTCGGCCAATTCAAAGCCGCCAAAAAAGACGGGAAGCCCATCAGCAAGATTTTCAAGAATCAAGACTTCGGCTATACCACCATTACCGTGGAGCGCCCGCTACGCGATGCCAAAGGCGAAATCGTGCTTGGCACCAAGGGCAAATTCAAAGGCAAACCCCAACCCGATTCCAGCTTGCGCGACACCGAGAATATTCCTCTAGGCGAGAGCATCCAAGCCTATTTCAAACGCGAAGTCTTGCCCCATGCCCCCGATGCCTGGATAGACGAAGAAAAAACCGTAGTGGGTTATGAAATCCCTTTCAACCGTCACTTCTATGTCTTTCAACCTCCCCGCCCCTTGAGCGAAATCGACGCCGACTTGAAGGCAACAACCGATAAAATCAAGACCATGATTGCAGGGCTCAGCGCATGAGTTTGCAGAGATACCCGAAGTATAAAGACAGCGGCGTCGAGTGGTTGGGCGAGGTGCCGGATGGGTGGGAAGTGATTCGTCTTAGTAGAATCACATGGGTTAGGGCTCGATTAGGTTGGAAGGGTTTAAAAGCGGATGAATATGTTGAAGATGGATTTGCCTTTCTTGCAACACCCAATATCAAAGGCAGACAAATTGATTTTGAAAATGTCAACCAAATCAGCAAAGCGCGGTTTGATGAATCTCCCGAAATTAAACTTTCTGTTGGAGATGTGTTGTTGGCAAAGGATGGCTCGACATTGGGGATTGTAAATGTTGTAAAGTCCCTTCCCAGAGCAACTACGGTCAATAGTTCAATTGCAGTTATCACCCCTAACAAAAAGCTTCTTGGCGAATATCTCTGTTTTTCATTTCAATCATCTTATCTTGAAAACACTATCCAATTATTAAAAGGTGGAATGGGGGTACCTCATCTTTTTCAGGATGACATCAATAGATTTCTCATCCCCCTTCCACCCCTCCCCGAACAAACCGCCATCGCGGCCTTTCTCGATCGTGAAACCGGCAAAATCGATGCCCTCGTCTCCGAGCAAGAAAAGCTGATTGCTCTGCTCAAAGAGAAACGCCAAGCCCTCATTTCGCATGCGGTGACCAAGGGCCTAGACCCCAAGGCCAAGATGAAAGATTCGGGGTTCGAGTGGTTGGGCGAGGTACCGGAGGGGTGGGAGGTGAGGCCAATTAAAACTTGGTTTGATACGAGAAGCGGCGGAACGCCAGATACAGGGAAGAGGGATATTTATTATACGGATGAAAATGGAATACCCTGGATTCGGTCAACCGATCTAAACAATGATCGACTAACTACACATGAATTAACGATTACTGAATTGGGTATGAAAAACTCCGCCTGCGAACTAATCCCCAGTGAATCAGTTTTAATTGCGATGTATGGTGGTGACGGCACGGTAGGGAAAAATGCTTTGCTTTTAAAAGCTGCATGCATAAACCAGGCAGTTTGTGCCCTACTTCCGAATAGTCATTTTGACTTTAATTTTTCATTTCGATATTTCCAATTTTACCGACCTTACTGGATGATTGGCGCAGAAAGTTCAAGGAAGGATCCAAATATCAGCCAAGCACTAATTCGAAATAGTCCGATTGTAAGACCACCTCTCCCCGAACAAACTGCCATCTCAGCTTTTCTCGATCGCGAAACCGGCAAAATCGATGCCCTCATGCAAGAGGCTGAACGTGGGATTGAGCTTTTGAAAGAACGACGTTCCGCCTTGATTTCGACGGCGGTGACAGGCAAAATCGATGTGAGGGGATTGGGATAAGCCAGCAGTATCCCGCGCCCCGCACGGTCGGCGAATTGCTTCACTAAGGCTGGGATCACTTTTTGCCCAAGTCTCCTTGAATGAGGTCATTCAAAGAGGCGACCCCCTTTGCTTTGAGAGAATTCCCCAACTCCATATCGCCGCGAACACCAAAGTCGCGGTTGTATTGCTTTTCAATCGTACCCATATGGGTGTCATCTCGCTTGTTACGCAACAGGCCATTGTCATTGCGGCTGCGCTCTCCGCGCATACCAGGTGCATCTTTGGCCATAAAAGCCTCCATCTGGGGGAAATTCCCCTGGTTGACATTATACCGTAATATATTGGATATTGTCAACATGCAATCTGGTGGCACTTCCGATATCCATGCTCTTTTCGCCAAACGCTTGAGCCAAGCTCGCCGTATGGCGGGTCTATCTCTACGCGAACTGTCTGATAAAATGCAGCCCTCGGTCAGTTATAATGCTCTACACAAATACGAAAGCGGGGAAATGCTGCCTGAATCCGGCATTTTGCTCTCCCTGGCTCAAGCCCTTGTTCAACCGGTCGATTTTTTCTTTCGACCCATGACCGTCAATCTGGAAACCATTGAGTTCCGCAAGAAATCCAAGCTCACCCCAAAGCAAATCGAGGCCATACGGGAGCAGGCGACCGATTTCTTCGAGCGGTACTTGCAAGTGGAGCAGGCCTTGGGCCTCGATACGCATTTTGGGAATCCTTTAGCGAATCGCATGATCACCCAGACTCATGATGTCGAGCATGCTGTCGAATCATTACGGGATCAGTGGAAGCTCGGATGGTCTCCTTTGTCGAATGTGGTGGAGTTGTTGGAGCACCGGCATATTAAGGTTTTATTACACAGCTTTGATCCCGGTTTTGATGGCTTTTCGGGCTGGAGTGGAAATACACCCGTCATCGTCTTGAATAGCTCCTTTTCAAAAGATCGGATACGCTTCACCGCTTTGCATGAACTTGGGCATTTATTGTTGAAATTCGATTCTTCCTTTGATGAAAAAGAAATTGAAAAGTTATGCCATCGGTTTGCGGGTGCCATGCTTTTACCCGAACAGGTTTTCAAAGAAGAGTTCGGGGGATACCGGGAACAAATCTCGCTGGAAGAGCTTAAGGATATCAAGGAGGACTACGGCATTTCGATAGCCGCCATCATGATGCGGGCGCGTGATTTGGAGTATGTCAGCGATTCCCTATTAAAACATTTTTGGAAACTGCGTATGGCAAAGGGGTGGGACAAGAATGAGCCAGGCGATTATACCGGTGAGGCTTTTCCCAATCGCTTCGATCAATTGCTGCACCGCGCTGCCGCGACTGAAGCTTTGAGCCTGTCGTTAGCTGCCAGCTTGGGTAAAATAAAGCTGGCGGATTTTCGGGAAGGCCTACAATTCATCCCTTGATTCTGGTTATACACGATGCGAACATCATCATTGATCTCCAAGTCGCTGGGTTGCTAGCGGATTTCTTGGGCCTTGATCTGGAAAGCCACACCTCGGATTTGATTCTGGATGAATTGAATCAGCCTATTTCCGATCAAATCGCATCGCGACAAATCAAGATCAAGATATGGTCGGCCAAGGAAATGGCGGAAATCGTACTGAATCAGCGCAGCCAACCAAAACCCATATCCATCCCAGATTGTTCAGTTATGCTGCTGGCTCAGAAAATGAACGGTGTTCTTCTAACTGGTGACGCCAACCTACGGTTTTGTGCTGAGCGTATCGGAATCCAAGTTCATGGAACATTATGGATTTTCGATCAATTGGTTGCCGCTTCCCTTCTGGCACCCCCCGAAGCGGCGGATCGATTGGAAAGGCTGCTGGAAAGCGGCCGTCGCCTGCCTGAATCGATTGTAAGGCATAGGTTGGAACAATGGCGAAAAGGCTAATAGGTGCCGCCACTTGTTGAATTTTGGCTGCAAACCATACCTTAATCTATTTCTTAGTTAAGAATAGCCGACAAACCTTAACTAAGGCTTCTCGTTAGTAAAGGAAAAACCAGCCTCCATGAGCCAGCACCGCGAAATTTCCTTCGAAAACGACATTTGCGAGCATTTGGCCTCCAATGGTTGGTTCTACGAGGCCGGGGATGCCCAAGTCTATGACCGGGAGCGGGCTTTATTTGCTCCTGATGTCCTCGCCTGGGTGAAAGCGTCGCAACCCAAGGTTTGGGATGCACTCGCCAAAAGCCATGGGCTGTCGGCGGAATCCGTGCTGTTTGACCGCCTGCGCAAGCAAATGAATGAGCAAGGGACTTTGGCCCTACTTCGCAATGGGCTGGAAATGGTCGGCATCCGCGGCAAAATCGAATTGGCCCAATTCAAGCCGACCATGGCCATGAATCCCGATTTAGAAACCAAATATGCGGCGAATCGTTTGCGGGTCATTCGCCAATTGCGGTATTCCGTGCAAAATGAAAATGCCATTGACTTGGGGCTTTTTCTCAATGGCTTGCCCATTGCTACGGTCGAACTTAAAACCGACTTCACCCAATGCGTAGACGATGCCATCGATCAATACCGCTTCGATAGGCAACCCAAACCCAAGGGGCAGAATACCAGCGAGCCCCTGCTTGACTTTCCCAGAGGCGCGCTGGTTCATTTTGCGGTGAGCAATTCCGAAGTGTTTATGTCGACGCGATTGGAGGGCAAACACACCTCGTTCTTGCCGTTTAATCAGGGCGATCATCAGGGCAAAGGCAACCCGGTGAATCCATCGGGCCATAAAACCGCTTATCTCTGGGAAAAGGTGCTCCAACGCGACAGCCTGCTTGAAATCATTGGACGTTTCTTAGTTTCGAAAAAAGACGACAAGAAAAAATTGGTCGGGTATATCTTCCCCAGATATCATCAATTAGATGCGGTGCGATCTCTTGTCTCCAAGATTTTGGAGGAAGGCGCTGGCCATAAATATCTGATTCAACATTCAGCCGGTTCCGGAAAAACCAATACTATCGCTTGGTCAGCCCATTTTCTTTCCGATTTGCACGATAGCCGACAAAACAAAATCTTCGATACGATTTTGGTGGTGAGTGATAGGACGGTTTTGGATTCGCAGTTGCGCGATGCCATGTTTGAATTTGAGCGGACTCTGGGTGTGGTGGCTTCTATTTCAGGTGAATCCCAAAGTAAGAGCGGCGAATTAGCCGCTTCGCTTGCGGGAGGAGCCAAAATCGTGGTTTGCACGGTGCAAACCTTTCCCTTTGCCATCAAGGCTGTTCAAGAATTGGCGGCGACCAAGGGCAAACGCTTCGCGGTCATCGCGGATGAAGCCCATAGCTCGCAATCGGGCGAAACATCGGCTAAGCTGAAAGAGCTGTTAAGCATTGAAGAGCAAGGCGAATTATCCGATGGCGGCGAAATCAGCACCGAAGACATTCTTGCGGCGAATATGACGGCCAGGGCAAGCCAAGGGGTTACCTTCGTGGCCTTCACGGCAACCCCTAAACCCAAAACCCTGGAAATCTTTGGGCGACCACCCAACCCTTCCCTTGCGGCCGGTCCCGAAAATATCCCGACACCTTTTCATGTGTACAGCATGCGCCAAGCCATTGAAGAGGGCTTCATTCTGGATGTTCTGAAGAATTACACCCCTTATAAGTTGGCTTTCAAGCTGGCCAATGAGGGCAAAGAACTCGATAGCGAAGTTGAAAAAAGTGCGGCCATGAAGGGGATCATGCGCTGGGTTCGGCTACACGATTACAATATCTCACAGAAGGTCCAAATCGTCATAGAACATTTCCGCGAAAATGTCGCGCCTCTTTTATCCGGTCATGCCAAGGCGATGGTGGTGGTCGGGAGCCGCCTAGAAGCGGTGCGCTGGCATTTAGCCATGGACAAATACATAAAATCCCAAGGCTATAAGCTCGGGGCCTTGGTGGCCTTTTCAGGCGAAGTGAACGATCCCGAATCCGGAACCGAACCCTTTACCGAAACCAGTCGAAACCTGAACCCACTTCTGAAAGGGCGGGATATTCGCGACGCTTTCAAAACGGACGAGTACCAAATCCTTTTAGTGGCCAATAAATTTCAGACTGGCTTCGATCAACCCTTGCTTTGCGGCATGTATGTCGATAAGCGATTAGCGGGCATCCAGGCGGTGCAAACCCTTTCTCGCCTTAATCGCGCCTACAAAGGCGAGTTCGGGCTCAAGGATACAACCTTTATTCTCGATTTCATCAATGATCCCGAAGAGGTTTTGAAGGCTTTTAAGACTTACCATGCCACCGCTGAATTGGAGACCACCACCGACCCCAATTTGGTCTATGATTTGCGCGCCAAACTGGATGCCACCGGCAATTATGATGACTTTGAAGTCAATCGGGTCGTTGAAGCTGAATTGAAAAGCACAGACCAGGCGGCCCTATCGGCTGCTATCGCTCCCGTTGCCGATAGACTCTTGCGTCGATTCAGAAGCCTTAAGGAAGCACTGAATGCCGCAAAGGACGCTGAAGATTCAAAGCGCGAAAAATCCAGCCGCGAAGAAATGGACGCCCTGCTTTTGTTCAAGCAAAACATGGTGACCTATTTGCGGGTCTATACCTTCCTGTCGCAAATTTTCGACTATGGCAATAACGAGGTCGAGAAGCGAGCCATTTTCTTTAGGCGGCTCTTACCCCTTCTTGAATTCGGCCGTGAACGCCAAGAGGTGGACCTTTCCAAGGTGATTCTCACCCACCATAAATTGAAAGACCTGGGCCGACGAAACTTGCCCCTATCTCAAGGCGAAGCGGACAAAATCAAACCCATGACCGACGTGGGTAGCGCCCAGATAAAAGAACCTGAAATGGTTTATCTGGCCGAAATCTTGGTCAAGGTGAATGACTTGTTCGAAGGTGAGGTAACCGATGACGACAAATTGGTTTATGTGAACAATGTGCTCAAATCCAAACTTCTTGAATCGGACACTTTAAAAGAGCAGGCCACGAATAACACTAAAGAACAATTCTTAAATTCCCCCGACCTAAATAGGGAAATCCTCAATGCCATCATGGACGCCCTCAGCGCCCATACTGTTATGAGCAGACAAGCTCTAGACTCCGAAAAGATCCGCGAGGGCCTTAAGGGTATTCTGCTTGGTCCGGGCAGGCTTTATGAGGCGCTGAGGGTAGGGTTGGCTGGATGAACCAACCCTTAAGACTATTTAACCGCCATGGTATCAGCATTCAATGGTGCTTTTTCTTGGGAAACCTCATTTAAGTTCACTTTAGGGGAAAAAAGTTCTTCTAAAATTTTCTTTTTCCAATCTGGCCATCCATTCATCCGTGCCCCTGCTTTTTGGATCTGGTCAATCATTGAAAGTTCATTTGAAGGCATATTTTGACTCCTCTCGATTTTCCCATGCCGATTCGAGCGCTTCTCCATTTGTGCCGAATAATAGCTTATCATGCAATTCAATGAATTTAAAGGCGATTTCTTCGTGATCAAGGTATTTGACCGGTGATTGTTGAATTCTTGGCGAAGCATCCTCTGGTCTTGGGAGTTTGAAGTTTCCGGTATCATCTTTTCGTTTGCGCATTTGAAAAAAGCCTTGATATATGGTCGGAGAAATCCCGACAAAGGGTTCAAATTTCACTGCATTCGGCAACGTGTCGTGCTCACTTGAATCTGTTTTGATTGATTTGTTGTAGAGTTTTTTGGCTAGACTCTTCGGATAAGGCTCGATATACACTACACGTCGAATACCAGCGCCAATAATGTGCCGAGCGCACATATGACAAGGGAATGTCGTACAATAAAGGGTCGTTGAATTTATAGAGATGCCCTTTCTCGCAGCGCCAACAATTGCTGACATTTCCGCGTGAATGATCCTTCCAAATTCAATTAAACTGGTAATTCTTGCATTTTCAAATGATGACTTTAATCTTCCAGAAATTATCTCTCTTACCAATTCTGTCGTTTGCTTTTCTTTTTGTTCTGCGGCAAGCCAATCGTGATCTTTAAATTTACCTATTACTTCCTTTATTATTTCATACTTCATTGAAGTATTTGAATCATACCCAATTTCAAAATCTCTATCTTGAATATTGTCTTCTTCCCAAATAGTGCCGCCGTCAGGACTTGGGACTTCATTGCAACCTGTCACAACTACTTCGCCATCTTGGGTTGCAATTGCCGCGCCAACCTGCCTCGATAAATCAGAAGACCGAAGCGATGCGGCTTTTGCGAAATACATTCCTGATTCATCTTTTCGGGGGGTATGGAGTTTTGTTCCAAACCAAATACTTAAAAATCTATGGATTTCTTGGGGGAATTTTATATCGGAAATATTTATAAAAATATCACCCATTGGGAAGGCTTCAGAAACATTTTGGCCATAGTCTTTTTTGCCCGATCTAGAATCTTTTGTTAATAGAAACTCTGACTTTTTTTGCAAATCTGACGCTTCTGGAATTTGCTCTGATGCGCGAATTTTCTGCTTCAAGAACTCAATCATCTTTGCTTTTGGGGAATAAACGCTTATAAGCAAAAACGCGTCACCGTAGATTTTTTTTAAAGTAACAATTTCGGCTGGTTGCTTTAATGAGTTGAAAATATACGCGTGCCTTTGATTGGGTACTTTGGGGTTACCGCTTTTATTTTCACGTACTTGGTGGATTCTTGGTATCGCACAAAGCGCGAGAGCATCACCAAGCTTTATTTTTTCCCGTAAATCATCGCCTGCATCCATGAAGTTATTGATGCGAATAAATTGTGATTCCGAACTTAGGGAATTTAAGTTTGCATACCTTGGTATTTCAGAAAGCACTTTGCTCATCTTTATTATAGTCGAGGTGTATTTGAAATAGTTCAAGGTCGATGTTAGTTGACCGGCGACCTCATCAAGATCACATCCAGCTGCCCCTACTAATCCGAAGAACAGTTCTGGGCTATTCGGTTCTTGTTCAAACATATTCATACAAACCTCAGTCTACCCCCGTTTAGGAATGCTTAAGGAATATAGGTTCATACCAATATTTACAATGCATCTTTGGACATTCTTGCAAAAACATCCATTCGTTTATTGTGCTCCTGCCTGCTTGCATAGGTAAGGCCATTGCAATGGCGACAAGCAAAGTATCGGTAGCCAGGGGGTAAATGCAGCTTAGCCACTTTGTGAGGGCAGGATTTCCCATTGCGGATTGTCGGATATTTGAACCAATACCGGATACCGCCAAAGTTAGGCATGGAGGGAATCAGTAAAATGGGCTCCTCGACTTGTTCTGATTCATGATCGCGTTTTCGGGTGAACCTCAGAGTGAGGGATAGGAAGCCCTTTCCTTCATCCCGAATCGAATAATTCACCGATTCTGTCTTTTCCCCGGTTGAGGTCCGGGTCCAAGTCAAAACCCGTTCGCTAGGATGCAAAAGCGCCTTTGCTTGTTTAGGCGAAAGACGTCCAACGTGAGGCATTGCTCAACCTGAATTTTTTTGCTGGTATATCGAAACAATAACCACTTCCCATTCCACCCATAAGCCCCTTAATTTTTTAACCGTAATCATTAGCAGACCTCAGCAATTCGAGACAACGCCAACACTAGGCAGGGCTAGGAAAAGCCTGCTTCAAGTTGCCAATTGAATCGGTGCGAATCTGTCCAGGATGCCTGGTTCAGTGTGATTGGGAGGAGTCCACAAAGAGTCCACCTTTGCGTCGCAATGAGGGGTAAAGCAGGGTATTTCCGACCTAACCTAAGATGTCGATTTTAATTGGATGCAGCGAAATTCGGAAAATCAGGGGTTAGGGAGGTGGTAGCGCCTCAGGGATTTGAACCCCGGACAAACGGATTATGATTCCGCTGCTCTAACCAACTGAGCTAAGGCGCCACATTCCCTCACGGGAAGGGCAATAGTAATAAGGCTTTAGGGGGGGTGCAAGCAAAGCGCGCGTGCGGATTTACCTCAAAAACCGCCTAAGCCAGGTTGTCCAAGGCTTTTTCAAGGTCTTGAACCGCAAGGGTTAATTGCGCGATGACGGCATCCTGGTCGGTCTTGCCGTGCAGGATGGAATAGTCGTCCAGGATGGCCTCGCCCCGAAGCGTTTCTTTGTCCAATTCACGTTTGAGCCGGGCGGGTAAATCCTGTAAGATAGGCCGCCATGGATCCAGGGCTTGCCTCCAGGGAGAATCGAAAGGCAAGCCCAAAGCCCGCAAGGCGGGCTCGCAGCATAGGGCTCGCGCCTGGGAGTCGGCGGCCATTTCGGGTTCGGCGCCCCAACGCAGCAAGGCCAATCGCAGGAATTGCTCGTAGGCGGCCAAGGACTTCGACAATTGGTCCTGACGCAGGAAATTCTGCCCGAGTCCGGGGATATCCTGGGGTAGAAAACAACCTTTGCCCTCGCCGGTTTTGATGCGGCCAACCGCGGTTTGCATCGGCTTGAGGCGTTCATAAGCCTCGGCCACCTTGGCGATGATGTCGGGGCTGAAAAGGCGGCCCGCGAAAAAACCGTCCCGGATCAATCCATGCGGCAAGATGAACGGATTCAGGAGATGGTGCCGGCTCTTGTCCCGCTGCAAGTACTTGAAACTGTTGCGGACCAAGGCATAAAGGTTTTCGGCCCACAAATAGCCCGGGCGGATTTCATTCAGTCCCGTCAGCCCCCCGGTGGCCGCCACGGTGGGTTGCACCAAAAGCGAGAAGGGGTAACTTACGCGTTGCGGTTGGGTGATGAGGCCCGAAGCCAAAAGCGAATAAGGCGCGTCATCGAAACGGGCCGGGAATTTGACGGCGCACCCCAAACCGAAAAACACGCCTTCTCCCGGGCGGATTTCCTGATCGGGTTTTTTGCCGGTATGGTTGCTGCCCACCTTGGCGCCATAGGCGATATTGCCCCGCCCCTCGGGCCAAAGCGCCGCGATGAGCAAGGACTGGTGATGGAAGCCTACGAAGGGGCCGAGAAAACAGGCCGTGACCTCGCCCTTGGCGATATGGGTATTGGGACCGATCACGCTTTGGGAAACCATTCCCGATTCTTCCACGGCGGAGAATTCGAGCATGAGGGTATGGCTTATCGATCCGGCCTCTTGCACTGCCGCGCCCGCCTGCAAAAACGATTGCACCAGACGCGCGCCGGTTCCGATGCGGCAAGGGGCATCGGCTTGGCTCATGAGCGCGCACCGCGAAATAAGGGAGGCCCCGCAAACCTCCGCGCCTTCGCCTATCCAACTGTCCTCGATGCGGCCATTGCCGATGACTTTCGCACCCGGCCCCACAAAGGCATAATCGCTGCCGAGCGACCCGATTTCCCGGGCGACATGGTCTTGAAAGAGTTTTTGATCGGCGGGAGAAAGGCTCAGGGCCCATTCGCCCTCTTGCAGGTAGATGCCGTCCCAAAACCATAAGCATCGGCTGCCGGTTTCATCGCCGGGATGGATGCAATGCCCCAGGGAAAATCTTTGGCCGCTGCCGCAGGAAAGGCTCTGGGTCTGGGCGACGATGGCCCCATCCCCGATCAAGCAATGATCCATCCTGCCCACCGAATCGATGGCGGCGGCGCCTATCACGCTATCCTCTATCCAGCTATTGCGGATGCCCACGGGCCAAGCCAGGCCGCGACCGTCGATAAGCGCGCCGGAAGCCGCCTTGAGGCTGATCCTCCCCGCGAAATGGGACCCGGAAATGGGCGGCAATGCGCCTTCGCCCGCGACCCGCACCTGCGACCAATCCGCGCAGGTATTTCCCTGCGCGATGAGCGCGGCCCGCTCTTTCGCGGAAAGGGCCCGCCCTTCGGCCATCCGCGTCGCGATCCGGCCCAAGGCAGTCAGGGAGGAGGCCAAGGCCGAGGTTTTCATGGCGCGTTGAAAGCAATCGCGCAAGGCGTCCAATCGGGAGGTTTCGGGTAGCATAAGCTTAAGGTTACCTCTAAAAACCGGCTTTCGAAAGTGAGGGCGGTAAGAAGGGTTCATTCGCGATTCGGGTTAACTTTGCTTGCATGTCGGCTTCCGGACCCATCCATGCTTTTTTTGATTTCGACGATACCTTGGCTTCCGGCGACAGCATTCTCTATTGGATGCGATTTTACTACTCCCAAAGGCCCAAGCGCCGGATTTTCCAGCTGGCGAACGGCATCGGCCTCGCCCTTTATCTCTTGCGCTTCATCGATAGCCGGGCTTTAAAGCGGCTGTTTCTCTGGCCTTTGGCTTTTGAAAAGCCCGCCGAATTGGACAGGCTGGCGCAGAAATTCGTTTTGACCGATTTGGCGCGACGCTTCCACAAACCGGTTTTACAAAGGCTTTGGAGTCATCACCTCCTGGGCCACCAAGTCGTGATCATCTCGGCCAGCGCCACTTTTTATCTCAAGCATTTGCAAGCCCTCTTGCCGCCCGTGCGCATCCTGGGAACGGAGATGCTTTGGCCTGAAAAGGGGCTGCGTTTTCCCCGCTACCGCGACGGAAATTTAAAGGGCTCGCAAAAAGTCGAATTGCTCAAAACCCTGGGTTATGCCGAGGCCGGCCCATTGGGATTCGCTTATTCCGATCACCACCACGACATGCCGCTTTTGGCTTTCGCCGAATTTCCCACCTGCGTTTTCCCCACCCCGACCCTTCGCCGGCGGGCCAAGACCTTGGGTTGGCCGGTGTGGACGTGGCCGGGACGTCCTAAGCCCTGGAAAACCAAGGCCAATAAATTGGGTTTGCTGCTCTTCGCCGCCGAGTGGTTTCCCGAAATCGCCGAAGGAGCGGATCAAGCCTTGCCCGGCTTGCCGCCCCATGGCCATAGCCAGGTGTTTTTGATCGAGCATGCCCAGGCCTTGAGAGCGAGAGTCCTGGAGAAATACCACGGGGATGCCGGAGAAAAAGCGGCGCAAAAAGTATTGGGTCCTAAGTGGGCCGATTACGACCCCGTTAGAGTCCCAAGGGTCGTATGACAACCCCCGGGAAATTCAGGTTTACCTGCTGAAATTCATGCGCCCCATGGCGTCCAAACGCGTGCCACTGGGCAAGACGAAGACACCCGGCTTGAGGCGGGTCTGACGTAAACCCGCTCGCTGCGACAGCCGCGACCAAATGGCCGAAGCCTTGTTCAGGACGACGTCGCGGGTATTGGTCGACGCCGCCATGGACACATTATTGACCGTCTGGGTGGCGTAACCGTCCTTGCTTAGAGTCAAGGTTCCGTTATTCACCGAAGCGGCAATGCGTCCAAAACCATATTCGCCGTTTTCATCGGTGGTGGTTTCCAAGGTAATGGCCGAGCCTCCGCCCCCCGATCGGAATACCACCTTGACTCCCGCTATGGCCGCGCTGTCATTATCCCGCACCACGCCGGTCAAGGCCTTGGTATTGGAATCGCTCACCTCGACCAGGAATATCATCAAGGTGTCCATTCCGTTTTCGGAGACTACCCGGGTACCGGCTTTGACGACATAGCCGTCGGCGAGGGCGGTCACGGTATAATTCCCGGTCAGCACGTCCTCGAAAGTGGCGTAACCCTCGTCGTCCGTTTCGCCTTGGGCTTCATTACCGCCGCTGATGGCGGTCAAGGCCGCTCCGGAGAGGGGCGAGGTGGAATCTACGCCGACATAGACGACCAAGGTGCCCTTAGTCGGCGGGGCGATGGTCAAATTCACCGTGGTGGTCGAGTCGCTGCGAACCGTGACATTGTTCTGGGTACGGGTGGTATAGCCGGTTTTGGAAGCGACCAGCGAATAGCCGTTGGAAGCGGGCACCGATTCAAAAGCGAATTTTCCATCCTCGTCGGTCGTGGCCGTGTCGGCGAAGACGACGGTTCCGGCGCCTCCGCCCGTGGTGCGCCTCAGGATGACCGTCACCCCTTGGGCGGCCGAGCTATCGGGCAAGGCCAAAACCACGCCCTCCAACTTGCCCGGCGCGGCAGGGGGATCCAAGTAAACATTGACCTTGGTGTCGACCGCTGCGGTCGAATTCACGTTATTGACCGTTCGGCTGACATATCCCTCCGCGGAAACGATCAAGCTATAGCCGCTGGCCACCGGTACCTCTCCGAAAGAGAATTTCCCTTCGTCGTCCGACAGGGCCGTATCTGAGAAGACGACCGTGGCGCCACCCCCGCCGCCCGTGGTCCGGCGCAGGACGACCATGGCTCCCGCCAAACCTGAACTGTCGGAAGACTTCATAACCGTTCCGGAAACCGAACCGGGGGTTCCGGCCGGGGCCAGGACGAAATCGGCCGTGGTGGTGGAGTCGCTGCCCACCCGGACATTGGCGCGGGTGAGGGTGTCGAGTCCCGCCGCTTGCGCCAGCAGGGTATAGCCGCTCGCGCTGGGGACCTCGGTAAAGGAGTATTTGCCTTCTTCGTCCGTGGTGACCGTGTCCGCGAAGGCGACCGCGCCGCCACCGCCGCCCGTGGTGCGACGAAGGATGATGGTCGCCCCTTCGACAACCGAACTATCCGGCAATTTTTTCACCACGCCCGACACCGTGCCCGGATTGGGGGTGGGCGCCAGGCCGATGGCCAGGGTGACCGTGGTATCGGCATTGGCTATGTTCGAGAAATTGTTGGAAGACACGAAGCCCTCCTTGCTGACCGCGACGGTATAGTTCCCGACCGCCAATTCCGTGAATCCGAATTCGCCGGTTTCGTTTGTCATTGCCGTATCGATTGACTGGTTTCCCATGCGCAGGATGACCCTGGCCTCGACGATGGCGGAGTTGCCTCCCTGCTTGGTCACCGTGCCGTTGATCGTCGCTGCCTGGATTCCCGTCGGCAGCAGGAATGCGAGCAATAATCCCCCCAATAACCTTTTCATAGTCTCCCCTTTTAAGTCGGAACGAAACGTCCCGCATCCCGGAAAGATATGCTTTCGGCGGCGTCAATTTCATATTTCATATTCGTAACGTTTATGAGCATTTCAGTGCGCACCGAACGGTTCAGGGTACCGGGGGAAGCGCACCGGGCGGGACGGGCTTGGCCGAACCGGAACGCTATCTTTTGCCACGAAACCGACTTCGTCCGCCCCCTCTCACCGCCAAGGCCCTTGCCGTGACCCAACCCACTTCCGCCTCAGCCGCCTCGGGCTTCTCCCTGGAAACCAGCACCTACCGGGGCTCGACCGCCTATTTGATGGCCTCCGGCGCCGCCGAGCCCTTCATGCAGCCCTGGTATGAGCCGATATCCTGCACCCCCAAGGACACCGGCATGCCCATGGGGGGCATAGGCTCGGCGTTTACCTTGACCCCCGCCGGCACCACGCCGGTGCTCTCCGGCATAGGCGGCCTGCATATCACCGCAAAACCCGGCGAAACTCTGGCCTTGCACTCCTTCTTTTTCGCCGAAAGGGAAGCCGCCGCCCAATTGCAGGTGCTGGATGCGGCCGGGGTTTTGCGCCGCAACCGTTTCGTCCCCTTGGTCGACTCGCAAGGCAAACCTTGGTTGACGGGCGATGAAACCGCGGAAGAGGCCGCCGCCGCCGTGAGTCGGATGGAGGCCGACCCCGGCTTGTATTTCCACAACGCCGCGGCGCTCGAGCGCTGGCATGTCGAATTGTCGCCCAAAACCCGGCAAGCCCTGGCGCATGGGCCTTCCGAGAGCCTGTCGCAAGCCCTTTTGCTGGATGTTTTCGGCAAATCCCTGGCCAAGCCCTGCCGCTTCCAAACCTCCTTGACCGGGGACGCCGGCTTGGCCGACGGTCGTGAAGGGGTGGCGGGACAAAAGCCCTATCCTTCGGAAGCCATGGATTACCAAGGCCTTTATCCCCTGGCCTCGACGCGTTTCCAAGCGGATGGCCATGGCCTGCGCCTCAGCGAACTCGCCTATACCCCGGTGATAGCCGGCGACGAGAAATGGTGCAGCCTGCCGGTATCGGGAACGAGTTTTACCCTGGAAAACCCCACTTCAAAGGCCTTGGAAGCGACCGTGGTTTTCGCCTTGGAAAACATGGTGGGAGACGACGTCATCAAGGCCCGCCCCGGCGTACAAGACGCCTGGTTCCACTTGGTGAAAACCGCCCGTTTTCAAACCGGCCAGAGGGTGGAAATGGATTTGGGCGGTGACCGGAAGGCTTTGGGCTTTACCCTGGGACAAGAGCCGGGTAAAGCCGGCGGCGATTTGCGGGGGGAGGTTTCGGTCCTGGTCGAGATCCCCGCCTTGAACGAAGGCGACGGATTCTGGGCAACCCTCGCCCCCAATGCCTATGCCTCGCAAACCGAGGGCCTCATCGCTGAAGCCTTGCAGACGGGAAGGCTGCCCGCCGGAGGCGAAAGCCCCTTGGTCACCGGCCGCGAGCGCAGGATGGCGGCGCTTTGCGTGACCGTGCTCCTGCCACCGGGATCGCAAAAAAGCGTCCACATCGCCCTGGCCCTGGATTTCCCCGACATCGCTTTGCGCGGTTTCGCTTCGCAAAAGAAATACACCCGCTTTTACCCGCCGACGGGTGAAAGCGTCTCCAGGTCGGCAAAGCTGGCGGCCGACTTGCTGCGGAACCGCGAAGACCTTTTAGCCCGTATCCGGAACGATCACGCCGCCTTACCGCATTTGGGGAAATTACCCGGGCTGTTGGCCACGGGCGAAAGCGCGGCGGGCCTCCGCCTGCTCACCCAATTGGCCAATAATCTCGGCTTTATCGCCGACGCCACGGTTTGGGACGTCGAGGACAGGTTCTGGATGCGCGAATGCGCCGACTATCCCTTTTTCAACTCCCTCGACGTTTATTTCTACGGCAGCTTCGCCCTCTTGCATCTATTGCCCCGCCTCGACGGTTGCGTCCTGAAGGAGTTTGCCGCCTCGATTCTGGCCGAGGACTCCCGCACGCGACGGCATTGGGAATACATGCACGAACCTTTCGCCGACCTTCCCGAGGCTCGTCTCGAAGGCCCGCGCGGCGTTCCCGGGGCCGTTCCCCACGACATGGGAAGCCCGTTCGATCCCGCTCCCGACGCCTATATCTGGCATAACGTCAAACTCTGGAAGGACTTGGCGCCCAAATACCTGCTCATGGTCTGGCGTCATTTCAAGGTTACCGGTAACCGCGATATTCTGGCCGCCTGCTGGCCGGCGGCCAAGGCCGCCTTGGATTACCTCGACGCCATGCGCCTTCCCGGCGAAGCCCTGCCCATGACCGGCGGAACCGACGACACCTTCGACAATCTCGAATCGCGAGGCATTTCCATTTATTGCGGATCGCTTTGGATAGCCGCCCTGGCGGCCGGCGAAGCCCTGGCGGAGGAATTGGGCCAGGGCGAAATCGCCGCGTACTGGCGCGGTTTGCAGGCCGCCGCCCGTCCCGCGGTGACGCAGACCCTCTGGGACGAAAAGGACGGCTATTACCATTTCTGGAACGACCCGCGCGACGGCAGCCGGAGCGACGACGTTTTCGCCGATCAATTGCTGGCGGATTTATGGCTGCGCCTGTTGGGTTTGCCGGAGCTAACCCCCGACGACAAGGCCCGCCGCGCCGCCAAAACCGTCTTCGCCAAAAACTTCCAGGCCCGCAACCGCTGGATAGGCCCAGCCAACCTGGTGGCCAAGGACGGTTCCACCCTGGAGGCATTTCAGGCCCAGGACGTCTGGCTCGGTATCCAATTCAGCCTGGCCGCCGTATCCGCCGATCTCGGCCTTGACTCCGAGAGCTGGGAGCTGCTGGAAGTCAGCTATCACAACCTTTACGAGATGGCCCGCATCCCCTTCGGCGCCCCCGAAGGCTTTAACGGCAGCGTCGTCCTGACCGCGCCCATCCTGGCGGCACGGCTGGGGCTGGATGCGGCGACCGCCCGGGACGTCCTCCAAAAGCTCAGGGCGCTTGGCCTATTAAGCCCCGATTTCCGCTGCGACGCCAAGTCGCGGATGGGCCTGAATGATTTCGCCCTTGCCTATCGCTCTTCCGCGCGGACCGACGCGGGGGAAGGGGCGGAAAAGGATCCTGGCTTCATCGCCGCCCTGCACCACTTCGTGCAAACCCATGCCCTGCAATACACGGCGGGCAGGTATTTGCGGCCGGGCATGTTATGGTCGCTTTTGGGATTGGTCGGCAAACCGGCTTAATGGGCCGCCGCCGCATTGCTGCGGAGGCGGTATTGGCAGGCCTTTTCCAGGGCCTCGGTCAGTTGGGAACTGGAAAAGGGCTTGCGCAGGTATTGCACTTCGCCTCGCCTGACCAGGGGAAGCAAGGCTTCGCTTTCATTGTACCCACTGATGAAAACCACCGGCAAATCGGCGATCTTTCCCCGGATGTCATGGAACAAATCAATGCCCGAGCGGCCCGCCAGCATGATGTCGATGATGGCGGCGTCGATGGTATTGGCCTCCAAAACCCCCATGGCCTCCTGGGCGTCCAAGGCGAGCAAGGGCTGATATCCCCGGCCTTGCAGCATGATTTCCAAGGCTTGTAAAATGCCCGTTTCATCGTCCACGACCAGCACCTGGGGTGGGTTATGCTTGCCGAAAACCCTGGCTTCGCCATGCGGCTCGGAGGGTGCGGCCGAAACCTTCTCCTCCCTAACCCGTTTGGTTCCCATTTCTTCGCCTGCAGCCGTTTCCCCGCTTTGCGGCAGCCAGACCTCCATGGTTGTCCCCTTGCCCACTTCCCCCGTTATGCGGACGCTGCCTTTATGGGCTTTGACTATGCCCAATACCGCCGCGAGCCCCAGCCCCCGGCCTTTGGTCTTGGTGGTGAAAAAGGGATCGAAAATACGGGTGATTTGATCCTTGGGAATCCCGCAACCATTGTCGGAAACCCTGAATACGACGTACTTACCGCTCGGCAAGGGCGATACGAAGCCATTGCCCTCCTTGCCGTTTTCACGGTAATCCAACTCGAGGGTGTCGACTAGGACCCGGCCTTCCTCCTCGATGGAGTCCGCGGCATTGTGCACCAGGTTCATGATGACTTGCCGGATCTGGGTCGGGTCGCCGTAAATGGATCCCACCGCCTGCGAAGCCTTCATTTCCAGATGGACCCGGCGCGGTATGCTGACCCGGCAGAATTCCAGAATCTCCTGGGCCATGGATTTGATATCCAAGGTCTGCGACCGGAAACGTCCCCGGCCCGAATAGGCCAGCATTTGCGAGGTCAATTCCGCCGCCCTTTCCGTGGCCAGCCGGATACTCGCCAGGTAACGCGAGGTCGGGTTGTCTTCGGCCTCGGTATTGGCCTGGATGGCCAATTCGGCATTGGCCAGGATAATGCCCAGGATATTGTTGAAGTCATGGGCTATGCCGCTGGCCATCAGCCCCAGGCTTTCCAGCCGCTGGGTCTCATAGAGCTTGGCCTGCATGCGCGCATTGTCCTGCAGGATGCGATCGCGCTCCAGAATGCTGCGGAGGGTCTTTTCCAGCAGGAAAGGATCGATATGATCCTTGACCAGATAGTCCACCGCGCCAAGGGATATGGCTTCCACCCCCAGCCTCACGTCTTCGCGGCCGGAGTATAGGATCATGGGCCGCCGGCAACCCCGCTTGGCCGCCTCGCTGATCAATTCCATCCCGCTTTTCCCGCCCAGGTTCTGATCGATGAAGCAAACGTCGAAGTCGTTCCGGCAAACGGCCTGTATTCCGTCTTCAAACTCGGGCACCCACTCGAAACGGCATTCCATACCGGGAATGGATTCGAGGTTGGCGCGCAACAAGTCGGCATCGACCGCATTGTCGTCGATCAACAGAAGGTTTAAAGACAAAGCCATGGACCACCTCGAATACTTCGGGAATTACCTGAGCCTAGGATTTTACCATCCGCCTTGGTCATTTTGTCAAGAAGAGGTTAAGTCTTTCTGTTTTAAAGGCTTTTTCAGGTGATTTCGAGGGTAAACCAGGCACAATAGTGTCCACTCCCACCCGATTTTCCTCCGACCTATCCCGCCGGTCACGGATAACTTGGGTTGAAGCATGGCCGGCCCGGAATGGGCCATCCCCCATCTCCCAAGGACATCTTATGCGACGGAATCTATGCCTTTGCCTCGCTCATCTCGCTCTGGCCGTTTCTTTGCGGGCGGCTTCGCCGACCGACGCTCCCATGGGGTGGGCCTCCGCCAATGGAGGCACCACGGGAGGGGCGGGAGGCACCGAGGTGACGGTCACCACCATGGCGGACCTGCAGAAATACGCCAAGATGTCGGGCAAGTACATCATCTGGGTCAAGGGCACCCTGGGGAGTTACGGCACGCGCGGCAACGGCAATGGCGACCGGGTGACGCTCTCCAACGACAAGTCCATCCTCGGCCTTCCCGGCGCCCATGTCAAGGGCGGGTTCGATCTCAACAACGTGAAGAATGTCATCATGCGCAATCTCATCGTCGAAGGTCCGGGAGCGGTCGACAATGACGGAGGCACGGCCGGCGAGAGCCGCCAGGACGCCATTTCCGTGGTGAACGAAGCGAAGAATATCTGGTTCGACCATCTCAGCGTGCTGGACGGCGAAGACGGCAATACCGACATCACCAAGGCCTCGGATTTCGTGACCGTCAGTTGGACGAAGTTCAGCTATACCGACAAGTCTTACGAATCCGGGGTCTCCGGCATGTCCCACCGCTATTGCAATCTGCTGGGCGGCAGCGACACCGAGAAGTCCTCGGGAGGCGTGACTTCCGAAGGCAAACTGAACGTCACCTTTTACAAGACTTGGTGGGGGACCGGCGTGGCCGAACGCATGCCGCGCGTGCGCTTCGGCAAGGTGCATGTGGCCAATTGCCTTTTCAACAGCACCGATAAAGGGCAGGGCCATTGCGTGCGAGCCGCCTATAAAGCCAATGTCCTGGTGGAAAGTAATGTGTTTATCGGCCAGAAAAAACCCATCGATCTTTTCGACAACGATTTCACGGCCATCACGGTGAAGAACAATACCTTCACCAATTGCAGCGGCAATACCGCCGGGTCGGGAACGGCTTTTACCCCGCCTTATACCCTGACCCTGGGCGCTACCGCTTCGCTGGAAAAAGAAATCACCGACGCCGCCACCGGCGCCGGACCCACCCTCACCTGGACCACGACCACTTCCATCGCGCCGATGCCTGGGCGTTCGCCCTCATTTCACCGGCAAATGGGTCCAAGCGGGGCTTGGATCATCGTCCCCGAGGCGGACGGGGATATCCGGGTGCTGGACGCGCTGGGGAAAAGGATTCCAAGCCGATAGTGCCTGGGCGGGCAAACTCATCTCTTCCGGGCATGAAAAAGGCCCCGGGGCTAAGCTCCGGGGCCTTTGACCCACCTACCGGAAACGGCGAGGGGATTACTTAGGCGCCCGCATGCCTTTGCTCCGGATTTCTTCGCTCAGGATACGGCCGGGAACCACGGACAATCCGCTTACCCGGTGAACCCGCTTATACTCCTTGAGGCTTTCCCGGTCGACGCGCTCGATGGCTTCCGTGCCCTCCCAACGGTAGAAGTGCACCGAAAGTTGATCGAGGTCGGTGTCGGACAGGCTCGCGTCGGGAATCTTGACGATGACATTGGCTTCCTCGTCCTTCTCGAAATGATGGCCTTGCGGCCCCTTGCCGTCCGGGGAAGAGAATCCCCGCCGCTCGAATGGATCGACATGGGCCTGAACGCTTATCACGTCGGACCCTTTGGAGACCTCGGCGATGATTGGCCCGGCCGCTTCTTCGGAAACCAGGGGGTCGCCCTCGACTTCCACGGCGCGAACCAGGCTATAGCCGCCATCCGCCTTGAGCTTGAACACGCAATGCAGGTGGGTGCGACCCTTGGCCGACGCCGCCTTGGAAGATGACGGCACCGCGCGGGGAGCCGCGTGGTTCGCCTTGCCGAGGCGCTGGTATTCCGCCATGGGATCGGCCTTGGATGCTTGTTCCGGCGGGGGCATGCCTCCGGCAGCCGGACCACGCTGATCCGCTTGGCTATCGCCCGGTGCGCCGGGATTGGCGGGAGCGGCGAGCAAGGGCGCGGCCATGAGGGCCAGGCCCAGACCCGCCAGGGCGGCGAATCCTTGAGGCCGGATAATGTGGTACTTGGTCATCATATGCATTCCTTGGGTCAAAGTTTTATTCGAATCCATCTTCGCGGATTCATTTTTCATTCGATTCTTTCCGGACTTGTCCGATTCATCCGCCCGGTGGATTTTCCGCCCATCCATCAGGGGAACCCGTCGGACCAGGGAGCGGCGTCGTATAGGGCCGTGTAAATCCAGTGGTAATACAACCGATCGAGGGTGAAACCCGGATTGGTATACCGGATCATTCCGAACCATTCCGAATTGTGGATGTACACCCCCGAATTTCCGGTGGATCCGTCATAGTGGACGGGATCCACGATGTCCCCGCTGCCGAGATTCCAACCGCCTACCCAATCGCCGACATAGTTGGCCGACAGGGCGGTGCCGCTGGAAATTAAGGCGGCGAGGTATTCGATGGACCAGTTCGAGGTATTGTACACATACAAGTCGTCCTTACCGTCCTTATTGGCGTCCGCGACATAAAGCCGATCGCCGGAAGTATGGGTCCATCCCGGCGCGGAATTGCCCGGGGACCAGTATTCCTTGATATTGGAAAGGTTGGTTCCCGACGATTTCATCATGGCCAGGTAGGCGGTGCCGCCCCAATCGTATCCGTTCCAGACATACAGATCGGATTTGTTGTCCCCGTCGAAATCACCGACCAGCAATTGGTCCGACGATCCCATGGTCCAGCCCGGCAGGGAATTGGTGAATACCTTGATGACCGAAAAGTTCGTTCCCGTGGATTTGAGCATGCCGACGTATTTCGACGAGCCCCAGTCATAGTAATTCTGCACGTAGATGTCCGTTTTGCCGTCGTTGTCGAAGTCTCCCAGCAGAAACCGGTCATTCCCGCCCATGGTCCAGCCCGGCCAGGAGGTGCTTTGGTTCATGACCATGGTCAAGGCGGTTCCGCTGCTGGTGAACATGCCGACCCGGTTGCCGCTGATGAAGGCCTGCAGCAAGAGGTCGGCCTTATTGTCGCCATTGAAATCGCCGACCATCGCCCGGTCATAAGGGTTCAGGTTCCAGGTGCCCAGGGTGGTGGTGTAAACCTTGATGCATTGGAAACCGGTGCCGGTGGATTTGAGCATGCCGACCCTATGATTGGGAGAGGCGGTCAGGCTCGACACGACGTATAAATCGGTTTTGCCGTCATTGTCGAAATCACCCGGATAAAAGTTGTCATCGGGCCTCAAGGTCCAGACCGCTCCGCCGGCGCCGGCGGGAATGGTGTGGTTATGCACCCCCGCCAGGCTCATGGTATAAGGTGCCGATCCGCTGGATTTGTAGATGAGCAATTCGTGGTAATGCTTGAGCACCACGTCTTCCTTTCCGTCGCCGCTGAAGTCGCCGTAATAGGGCTTATCGAAGGTCTGATCCAGTTTGGGATAGAGGATTTTCTTAAGATGGGTATAGCAAACCGGACAATAGTTCGGCGTATTCGAATTCATGCGGCAATTGGATACGGGACGGTAAATCTGGGTGTCTTTCGTCGCGCACCCCTGGAAGGCGCCCACGGTGCGGTTGGCGTCCATACCCGCGCCGAAGGTCGTGGGCAGGGAGGTGGACGGATTGACGAAGCGCTTCCAATAGATGGTGGTGCGGGTCAAATCCGTGGTGCAATTCACCCCGTTGATGGACCCTCCGGTATACGCCCCGCCGCCGGTATATTCGTCGGAAAGGCCGCCGAAGCCGTGCCCCATCTCGTGGGCGACGGTCGTCCAGCTCACGCCGCGCGGCAAAACCAGGCGGCCTCCGCCCCCGCAGCCTCCGAAATTCGGGTTGTTCAGGAAAATGACCACGTAATCGGCATTGGGCACGTTGGCGGCGAGCGCGTTCTGGATCAGGGTCTCGGACTGGGCGGAGGGCTCCACCCAGCAATGCGCCCAGGAACCGGAATAGATGTACTTGAGCGGAGTATTGCGCATGGTGGTCGAAACGATGATGTCGTCATTCGGATTGGTGGGCGTGCCGTTCTCATTGTACACGCGGGTGCTCACTGTGCTGTCCACCGAAGTAAGGTTCACGCGGTACACGTTGAATGCGCTCGAGTTCTCCTTGTAGAAATCGTTGTCGAACACGCCGTTCGTGATGAAGTTGGCGACATCGGTATTGAAGCGCGTTTGCTGCGAGGAATTGTAGCCGTCGCCGAGAACGGCGATCACCTTCTTTCCGGCATCGGGTCCGTTGTCGATGATCTTCGTCGCCGCGGCTTGCGCCCCGGCGGACCCTATCAGCAATGCACCCCACAGTAGGGATTGGGACGGGATTTTCATGCTCACCTTTCTGTTGCGGCGCGCATACGCGCGCATCGGTTAGTTGAAGACGGATGGATGTTTTCGCGATCGCGTCCGTAACATAATTACGCGCGACGCCGGAAAGGCCATTTCGATCGAATGTCAAATGGACAAAGGGACACCGCTAAAATCGCATAAATATTTTTAGTAACGATACGTTTGATTGTGTTTCGTCATTCGCCTCCACGGCTTTTTGCGATCCAACCTATAGCGAAGGGCGCGGCTCCGCAATCACCTGGGCGGGAGTACTCGCCGCGGGTTAAGGGAAAGAAGCGGCGCGAAATCATGCCCATGCCGAAATAAAAGGGTGGCCTGCTATCGGAGCACCGCGACCTTTTCAGCCGGGAAAAACCAAATGCATGAACATGAATACCTGCCGCGATGCGAAGGATAGACTAGAGCATTCGCCAGGGTCTCGATGGACGGCGATAGGCGAATCCGAGCCGGAAAGGGAGGTGAAAAATCCTCGTTGAAAGGGAGGATTGCAGGCATCGCCTCGGCCGTGCATTGTATTATTTGAAGTAGCGATTCGCCGAATCCTGCCATTCATCTCACCCTTTGGAAATCCATGGCAAACCTCTTCGGACTTTTCTCCACTTCCGCCTTCATGCCCCATGGCCACTGCTATTTATGGCAGCCCTCGGTATTGTGGGCCCAGGTGGTCTCCGACGGCCTCATCGGGCTGGCCTATTTCGCCATCCCCTTCATACTTTACCGCTTCCTCAAAGCCAGGCCGGACATCGAATTCCGCCCGCTTTTTTTGCTTTTCGTCGCGTTTATCCTGCTTTGCGGCGGCACGCATTTCCTCGCCGTCGTCAATGTCTGGTATCCGTTCTATTACCTCGACAGCGTCCTAAAGGCCGCTACCGCCGTCGTATCGGTTCTGGCCGCCATCCGGTTGGCATTCCTATTGCCTCAAATCATCGCCTTGCCCAGCCCCGCGGCCTTGAAAACGGCCAATGAAAAACTGCGGCGGCTTTCGGCTGAAAAAGAAAAGGCCAATGAAGAGCGTTTTCAATTGGCCCTGGAGGCTTCGCCCAATGCCATCCTGGTCGCCGACGCCGAAAACCGCATCGCCTTCGCGAATGCCCAGACCCAGCATATTTTCGGCTATAGCCAGGAGGAATTGCTCAACCAGCCCCTCGACGTCCTCATTCCCAAGGCCTCGCGCCAGGCGCACGCGCATCATGTCGAAGGGTTCAGGCAAGAGCCCCAAATGCGTTTCATGGGGGCGGGCCGCGAGGTGCGCGGCCTCAGGAAAAGCGGCGAGGAGTTTCCGGCCGAAATCGCTCTCGGTCCTTTTCGCTACGCGGGACAATTGAACGTGATAGCCTTCGTCGCCGACATATCCGGCCGGAAATCCGCCGAGGATAAAATCCTGCGCCAATCCTCGGAACTCGCGCGCTCCAACCAGGATCTCGAATCCTTCGCTTATGCCGCCTCGCACGATTTGCAGGAGCCTTTGCGCGGCATGTTGGGTTATTTGCAGCTCCTGCAAAGGCAATTTCAAAAAGAGATGGCCCCCAAGGCGGTCCATTACCTGGAACAGGCCATAGCCTCGGGCGGGCGCATGCGCACCCTCATGGAAGCGCTTTTGCAGTATAGCCGTATCGGCCGGACAAGCCAGTTGCACCCCATACGGCTCGAATCCCTTCTCGACGCCATCGCCGCCGACTTGCACGCCGCGCTCGAGGAATGCGGGGCGGAATTGCGGTACGATAACCTGCCCACGGTGCAATACGATGCCTTGGAATTAAGGCAAGTCTTCCAGAATCTCATCAGCAATGCCGTCAAATTCCGGACCGAGGCGCCGCCGCTCATCCGCGTCGCGGCGGAAAAGCGGGATGACGGCTGGGTTTTCAGCGTCAGCGACAATGGCATCGGCATACCCGAGGAATTCCACGGCAAGCTTTTCCAACTTTTCCAGCGGCTGCATTCCCGAGCGGCCTATCCCGGTTCGGGCATTGGGCTGGCCCTGGTGGCCAAGGCCATCCGGTCCCACGGCGGCAGGATTTGGGTCGAATCGAACGCGGCCGGCGGAACTACCTTCTATTTTACCTTCGGTCCCGATTTCGCAATCACCTTACCCTAGGAAAAGGGCCGTATGCCTTTTCGAAAACGAAAACCCTCGCTCTTATTGATCGAAGACAATCCGGCCGATATCGAATTGGTGCAGGAATGGGTGCGCGAACGCGGCCTCGATCTCGAAATCGGCTTGGCTGGGGACAGCGACGAGGCCATGGCCCGCCTGGAAGCCCATTACCAGGATAGCTCTGGCCACCTGCCCGATCTCATCATGCTGGACATCAACCTGCCGAGGGTATCCGGCTTGGATTTCTTGAAAACCATCAAGGACGACCTGCGTTTCTGCAGAATACCCATCGTGATGTTGACCAGTTCCAAGGCCCAGGACGATGTCGACCGGAGCTACTCGGCGCATGCCAATGCTTATGTCCACAAGGGCGTGGAACTGGATCGCTTTTTCCGATCCCTGAATTGCATTTATTGCCTATTCTTCGAAACGGCGGTATTGCCCCAAAATTGAAGCGGAATAACCCTGGATTGGCCGGTTTCAGTCCCAATTAACCCTGGTTTCGCGACATTTCCTTACAGATACCCCAAAGACAAGATGCTGGGGTTAGCCTTAATTTTTGCAGTTTTGCAATAGGAGGTCCATATGGATTCGGCGGAAAACGGCTTGGCGCCCACCAAGGCGGAGACTTCGGCATCGTCCCGTGAGTTATCGGAAATCACGGCTACCGACGCCACGACGGCGGCATCCCCAGCCAAGGTGGAAGAGCCGGTACGCTTTCGGAGGCTCATCGACGCCTTGCGGAAAACCACGGCGGAATACTATTCGTCGGGACAAGGGGTACCCGTAACCGTACAGTGGCGGACCAACCGTCCCTATTATTTCGGGCAAGGGGAACCCCAGCTCATCGTCATCATCAAGGAGCTGAGCGGCGTCGCCGCCTTGGCCTCCCTGGATGCCACCACGGTCATCGAAGCCTACATGGCCGATGACATCGAATTCCAGGGCGATATCCTTTCTTTCCACAGCTTCCGCAACATGACCACGGACAACCATCCGCTCAGCTATTTGTGGACCTTTATCCGCCCCCTGTTTTTCGGGCAGACCAAGACGGATCGGAAAAGCATATCCGGGCATTACGATTATCCCCAGGATTTTTACCTGCGCTGGCTCGACGCGCGCCACCGTTGCTATTCCCAGGGCGTATTCGAAAACGACGATGAAAGCCTGGAAGACGCCCAGACCCGCAAATTCGAATTCGCTTTGGAAGCGTCGGGCGCCAAGCCCGGCATGACCTTGTTGGATATCGGAGGGGGTTGGGGATCCATGACCGAATTCGCCGGTAAACGCGGCATCAAGGTCACCTCCCTCACCATCAGCGATGAAAGCGAAGCCTTCATCAAGGGCATCATCGCCAAAAACGATTTGAAAACCGCCCAGGTGGTGAATTGCCATCTTTACGAATTCGACCCCGGGTATCAATTCGACGCCATCGTGAACCTGGGCGTCACCGAACATCTCACCGATTACGCCAAGTCGCAGGCCACTTACTTGCGCTTGCTCAAACCGGGCGCCAAGATTTATCTCGACGCCAGCGCTTGCCGCGAGAAATACAAGTTCCACAGCTTCATTTACCGTTATATCTACCCTTACAATTGCTCCCCGCTCTGCCTGCACGACTATTTCACCCACCTCTCGAATAGCCCGCTCATGCTGCGCGGACTTTGGGATGACCGGCACAGCTATTACCTGACGGCCAAGCATTGGGCGCTCAACCTGGAAAAACACCGGGAAGAAATCGCCACGCGCTGGAGCGAAGAGCTATTCCGCAAATTCCAGATCTACCTCTGGGGCACCGCGGACGTGTTCAAGCGGGATATCATGCAGGCCTATCGATGGGTCCTGGAAAAACCCCTCTAGCGGCGACTGAAGAGGCGGCGGGCCCGGATACGGCCGCCGCCGATCTTGCCGTCGGCCCATCCGAACCTGCTCCCGGGCTTCCCGGCGTTTGGGCGCCGCCACCCCTGGTTTTCCTCATCCCATGGCTTTTAGGCCGGTACTTGGAATCGAGATGGCCTTTGACGCCGGGTATGCCTTCCTGGGTGGCTTGGGCGGGGTTCGCCCTCTTGATAGCGAGCCAGGCCTGGATATTCCGCTGCCTGATCACCTTGCGCATGCATAAGACCCCGGTCAGCCCTTATCGGCCTACCCAGGCCTTATGCCGCCTGGGGCCTTATGGCTATTCCCGGAATCCCATCTATCTGGGCTTTATCGCGGTTTACCTGGGTCTTGCGCTGTTATTCAAGGTGGGGTGGGCCTTTCCCCTTCTCCTGCCCGCCTGGGCCATTTTGCATTGGGGCGTCATCGCCCGTGAAGAGCGCTATCTGGCCCGGAGATTCGGGGCGGAATACGCCGCCTATGGCGAAGCTGTGAGACGGTGGCTTTAGCGCGGCGCTTCGCTGATGACCGCTAAACGATACGCTGGTAATACCGGCCCTGGGGCGGAGCCGCCAGCAGGGCGGTCACTTCGGCGATTTTTTCCTTCGGGATGATGGCGGCCGCGGCTTGATGGGCGGCGATGGATTCCCAGGTTTCCACGACGACCAGCCGGCTCTTATCCTCCGAATCGGCCAGCAATTCGCAATGCAGGGCGCCGGGCGCCTTTTCGACGGCGGCGATGACCGCGAGTAAGAATTCCTTGAGCGCCGGGGTTTTGCCATTCGCCGCCTGGAATTCGTTGATGCGCGTGATATACAAAGGACGCTCCTGGGCCGATAGGGAATTTTTGCAAGCATAAAGTATCAAATCCGGCCAAGCAACCGGTATTCACCTCACGCCCATCCCAAAATGGATACGCGAAGTTCTGAAACCGGGACTCCCGATCCCGGCTCCCGCTATGGCAAAACCGTGAAGCGGGAAGAAAAGGCCGGCCTGGCGCGGCTGTGACCCACGGCACAGTTCTTGATGAAGTCAATCCTTAGATTCGTTTGGCCCGCTCGTGCGGTCGAGGCGCATCCGGCGACAGAAGGGTTACCCGCAACCCTTTGCCGGACAGCTTAGGCCGGGAAAGCGAGCGGGATCCGGGCCGGGAAAGTGGAGTCCGGGGCGTCATGGGATATGGCTCCACTTCTCCCGGATTCCTGGAATGGGCTTAACGGCGATAGGTCTCGCGCGGCTTCTCTTCCGGCTTGCCGGTAAAGTGATTCACTAGCCTCGTCCACAGGGGGGCTTTATTTTCGTGAAGCACTTCGGGCCGCGAAGGCTTTTCACCCCTGTCCTGGCGGGCGGGGGAATTCGAACGTTGCCCGCCCTGGCCATAACCATTCCGCGAATTCGTCCGCGAGGCGTGGCCATCGTTGCGAGACTGGCCGCCACGGCTTCCTTGCCCATCGCTTCTCCCGCCCGAGGATGACCCTCCGGCGGATTGGCGGGTCTGGAAAGTCCTCTCGCCACTGGGGCGGCTGACGCGCGCCTGGCCCGAGCCTTGGGCCGGGCTTCTTCGCGCCTGGCCTTGTCCGCCCTGGGACCGGCCCCGAGCCGGACCTCTTTCGCGGCGGCGGTCGCCGCCATCATCCATTTCCATGGGAATGGTATTCAATTGCTCCAGCCCTTCGGGGATGGCGCGCACCTCGATGGGCAATTGGGTCAGCCTTTCGATGGAGCGCAAGTAAGGGCGCTCTTCGCGGGAACAGAAGGACAATGCCTTGCCCTCGGCTCCCGCCCGGGCGGTGCGGCCGATGCGGTGCACGTAGGTTTCGGGCTCATTGGGCAAGTCGTAATTGACGACGAGGTCGATGCCCTTGACGTCGATGCCGCGCGCCGCCAAATCGGTGGCGACCAGAATCCGCACTTCGCCGTCGCGAAAGGCGTTGAGGGCCTTTTGGCGGGCGCCCTGGCTCTTATTGCCATGGATGGCGAAAGCCGACAGGTTTTGTTTTTCCAGGTTGCGGCAAATGCGATCGGCGCCGTGCTTGGTGCGTGAGAAAACCAGCACGCGCTTGGCGGCTTCGGCTACCACGACTTCGCGCAAGAGCACCGGCTTGCCGGATTTCTCGATGAAGTAAACCGATTGATCGATGCGCTCGGGCGTGCTCGAAACCGGGGCGACTTCGACTCGCTTGGGATTGCGCAGCCACTGGGCGGCGATGCCGGCGATTTCATTGGGCATGGTGGCGGAAAAGAGGAGGGTCTGCCTTTCCTTGGGCACATGGGAGACGATGCGCTTGACGTCGGGCAGAAAGCCCATGTCGAGCATGCGATCAGCTTCGTCGAGCACCAGCACTTCGACGCGCTCCAGGCTTACCGCGCCTTGGTTGAGGAAATCGAGCAAACGGCCGGGGGTGGCCACGATGATGTCGGCTCCGCGGCGCAAGGCCTGGCGTTGCGGCTCTTCGCCGACGCCGCCGAAGATTTGCACCAGGCGCAAAGGCAAGTCCGCGCCATAGGCTTTGAAGTTATCGGCGACCTGGACGCACAGTTCACGGGTGGGAGTCAATACCAGGCAGCGGGGCAGGACGCCGCCGCGAGAGGTGCTCGGCCGGTTGCTCTCGGATAAGCGTTGCAGCACGGGCAAGGCGAAAGCCGCCGTTTTGCCGGTGCCGGTTTGGGCCAGGCCGAGCAAGTCGTTTCCGGCCAGGACCGGGGGAATGGATCCCGCTTGGATGGGGGTGGGATGGGTATATCCCTTGCGTTCGAGGGCTCGGAGCAAGGGCGCGCTGGTCAATAATTGCGCGAAGGTGGGGGACTGGTGCATGACCGTCTCCTGATGGATAAGACGCCTTGGACTCGGAAAGAGCCTGGGCATGGGCTGTTCAAGCCTGCCGCGAAAGGCGTCAGCTTCAACCCGGATCGCTAAGGATCGCGATGGCAAAAGCCGAATGGATGAGGGGTTGGGTTGGGCCAGTTCAGTTCGGCTGGGAAGCCGTGCGGCAATGGGCCGGTATCCGGACATCGCTTCGTTTCTCAGTGAGGACAACCCCTCGCGACGGCCAGGACGCCTCAAAAGGTGGGCGTCGGGCATAAGCTTCCGAAATAAAGCGCGTCTTGTCAAGTACTCCGGAAGCGGTATTGGGGGCGATAGGGATTTTAGGGGCATATCCCTGCGCCAATGCGCGGTCAGGTTAACTTCTCGCCATGATTCTCTTCGGGAATGCGCATGACCTGGGCCTTCGCCTCAAAAGCGACTCCCGTTTCCATTTGGCTTTCCGGTATTTGGAACTCTGCTTTCAAACAGGAAGCGAAGAAAACCTTCGCCTGACCCAAATGGCCGAGGGCAAGGCCAAACGCATCGACATCCAAGGCGATCTCTATGCGATGGAACAGGTTTACACCACCCGTCAGCGCCCGGATTGTTTTTTTGAGTCGCATCGCCGCCATATCGACGTGCAATGCTTTTTATCGGGCGAAGAAGGCATCGAAGTCCTTCCGATTACCCAATTGAAGATCGACAAACCTTTCGACGAGGCCCGCGATCTCATCACTTACCACGACCGCAAGGACGCGACGCGCTTGACTTTGAAAGCGGGGGAAGCGGCCGTCTTTTTTCCGTCCGACGGGCATATGCCGGGTCTGCAAATCGCCGGGCCTTGCCTCGTGCGCAAGACCGTTGTGAAGGTGCCCGTGTAGTCAGGGTTTCTTTAAAGGCGCCTCGCTCCGAAGAACCCCAGCAACTCATTCGCGAAAACCTCCGGTACTTCCATCGCCGCGAAATGTCCGCCCTTCTTCATCACGGAGAAATTCGCCACGCGGACCTTTCTTTCCGCCCACTCCATCGGGAATTGCGCCTCTTTGGGGAAGAGCGAAATTCCCGTCGGTGTTTCCACCTTTTGCGAGGATTTTAAACCTCCGCTGTATTGTGCCCGGGCATTTTCAGCATAAGTCCGGATCGAGGAGTTAATCGATTGCCCGACCCAGTAAATCATGATTTGCGTGATCAAATCGTCCTTGGTGAGGCAGCTTTCCAAATCGCCTTCATGATCGCTCCAGGCATAAAATTTCTCGATCATCCAGGAAGCCAAACCCACTGGGCTGTCATTGAGGGCATACCCCAGGGTTTGCGGCTTGGTCGACTGGATCATGTTGAAGGCGCCGTCCGCGAAAAACCAGCGCTGAATGACTTGCCCGAACTCTTGTTCGGCCGGGCTCATGGTACCCCAATCTTCCGAGCCATTGGGATAGCCCACGTCAGTCAAGTGAATGGCGGGAATGTTTTGAGTGAATTGTACCGCGAGGGATTTGGTAATCTCGGATCCCATATCACCGCCGGCGGCGAAATAGTTGGAATAACCCAGCACCTCAACCATGAGCTTGTGGAATAACTTCGCGGTTTTGTCGGTATTCATGGCGATTTGCTGGGAAAATCCGAATCCGGGAATGGAAGGGATGACGACGTCGAAAGAATGCGCGCTCTTTGCGGGGTCGGTTATCAGGGGCAAGACTTTGAGAAAGCGATAAAAGGAGTCGGGCCAGCCATGGCAGAGCAGGAGAGGCGATTTGTCCTTTCCCTTGCCCTTCACATGCACATAGTGAATCGTGACGCCGTCGATTTCCACTTTGAATTGGGGATGACGGTTGATTTCGGTCTCATGTCTTCGCCAGTCGTAATCCTTTTGCCAATAGGCGGCCAGATCGCGCAAGTACCGGGGATTGGTTCCGTAATTCCAACCGGCGTTTTCCGGTTCGTCCGTCCAACGGGTATGCTCCAATCTTAGGGAAAGATCGTCCAGTACCTCTTGGGGAACATTGATTTTAAAGGGTTTGATGGCGTACATGGTTTTCTCCTTCTGGTTTGATGATGGGAGAAAACTAGGCCGCGACCCTACCCAGCCATTGTAAAAATTTTACCTGCTCGGAGGACCGAATATCATCTCGGGCAACAAGCGCCCATTCTCCACGTCCAATTGGTATTTCAAATAGTCGGTGGGATTTAAGCCCGAAAAATGAAAGAACTCTTTGGTGAGGTGAGCCTGATCGTAATAGCCGTGGCGGTTAACCAGGGAAAACCATTCGATTCGCTTTTTCAGCCTTTGAATTTCCGCAGCGACCTGGTGGAACCGGTGCATCCTTTGCAGGTATTTCGGGGAGAAACCCGTATGCTTTTTCAAAAGGTGAATGACATGCTTTTGCGAGTAGCCTGATTTACGGATCAACCAGTCGATGGGTTGGTCGATATTCTTGTCGAAAAACCTAACGATGTCCAGTTCCATGCCGCTCTCCATGGAGCACCCCATGAAATAGCTCTCGATGAGCTTGAATGTATCTGGAATGGTGGCGGCGTTGATAATCCTTTGGTAAAGATGGCGGAACGAGGGTCCAAGCAAATCCTCAGCCTCCACGCCCACCGCCTCCATGGCGGTGATCGGGATTTTGGTGAGCGCGAAAAAACCGCCCGCCGAAAAACGGATGCTGATGATGGTGGATTCCGGATTGTTTTTATAGACAATGGCCTGCTTTTGTATCCCGGAAAACCACGCATGCCTAAGCTCGCGTTTTGCTTGCAAGCCGGTGTCGAAATAAAGCGTATTCCGAGCACTTTCATTGATCTCAATGACGAGATTGATGCCGCCATCAGGCAACTCTTTCAGATAGGGGATGGGCATAGATCCGTTCACATAAACGATATGCCTGATAAAGCCCGCCAAAGGATGGCCGGGTATGTGCTTATATACCCCCATGACGGCTTAAATAGTATTCCATCCGTACCCGATCAATCCGCGTGGAATTGCTGGATCCGTCTCCCCAACCCATCGAACTGAAATCCAAGGCCAAAGAATTCCGATTTTACCGGGCGCATCGGGCGGCTCAGGGACAAGCCCACGGGTATTTCCGGGCTTTCGGTCGAAAAGGGTGAAGCCGGAAGCCCCGCTTGGTTGAATAGCGAAGGCTCGGGCCGGTCCGACCACGCATAGCGCACCCGGGTCGGGTTGGAAACCGACGGGCTGCTTACCACCACGGTATCCCCGCGAATGACCGCATCGCCCCAAACCCAACTCCCGTTGGCCGAGGCGATGGCGAATCCCGAAAGCTTTCCGCCCTTGGCGACCAAACCTCCTTCGGCGTGACGAAACCGCAAACGGACTTGATTCCCCGCCAGGGTTTTGGAGGCTAATAGCGGACCGGAATGAATCAAGTCGCTTTCGCCATAGGTGAGCGCCCGCGCGGCCAGTGAAAGACGGCGGCCGGCTTCGGGTTTATTCGGATAATGCCAGTCACCCACGCCGATATCGAAATTGACCGTCATCGCGGTATTGGCTTCCCGCAATCCCAGCCTTTGCCCTTCCCGGACCTGGGCGACATAGCTCACATTATCGGGAGCCGGGGTGCCCGACGTGCTGGAGAGTTGTCCGAAATAAAAAGGGAAGTCGCCCTGGCCCCAAGCCTTGCGCCAGCCTGGTATCAATAGGCCGAAGCGATTGGCGTAGAGGGGCGCGTCGGTGGCATTGCAGTTTTGCTCGCCCTGTATCCAAATCGTCCCTTTGAGGCCATAACCGAGCACCGGAGTCACCCACGTCTCCCACATGCTCCCCTTGTCCGCATTGGTGATGGAGGGATTGGCCGCCAAGGTGGCCGGATCCATCCATTGGGTAATGGTGGTTCCCCCCACCGCGGTGACGACAAGGCCCACGGCCACTCCCGTGGCCTTGCGGATTTCCTGGCCGAAGAAATACCCGGTGGCGGATAAATCCCCCGCCGTGGATGGCGAAACCACCAACCAGGGATTGGTTCCGCCCACGGTCTGGCCGGGTTGCCGAGTGGTGAAAAACCGCAGCTTGGAATCGTCGGCTTTTTTCAGCGAGTCGGCGAGCTCGGGGTAAAAGCTGAGGCGGGTATCCATATTGGATTGCCCGGCGACTTGCCAGACCTCGCCGATATAAATGTCTTGGGCCGTCACCTTATTGTTACCCTGGAAGGTGAGGGTCAGCGGCCCTTGCGCCGGCATCGGATCCAGCCTTAATTTCCAATTGCCATCGGCGGGCGTGGTCACCGATTGGGTTTGATTGCCCAGCGTGACCGTGACTTTCTCCCCGGCGGCGGCTTTTCCCCAGAAGGGGATAACCATGTCCCGTTGCAAGACGGCATGGTCGCCGAAAGTCTTGGAAACGGTGACGGCGGAAAAGCCCGGGGACAAACCCAGGAGCACACCGATCGACGTGCGAATCCAGCGGCTAAAACCCCGCGTAATCCGGCAGGCTTCGCCCCATGAAAATGATTCTTCTCTCATGGGTTTCCAGATTTACCGGTTAAGGCTCGGCCTCGGAGATCGCGATACGCAGGATTTGTATTTCCCGGAGCGAGCACCCGAAACCCTTGGACAGGGGATGACGACGATCTCTCCATGCGGCGATTCCCGCGCGGCGCATTCGAGGCAAGCCCGGTGGAGCCTCCCTGGAAAAGCGCCCAAGCGTTCATGGCCTCAGCCGGCATGGTCGTGGAAACCTTGACCTGCGAGCCGAGCAATTTCCCGGAAGAGTTTTGCCATCCCTGAAAGGTTTCGTTGGCATTAGGCCGAACCTTTAAGGTGAGCGGCGCCCCAGCGGGGTAGTCCCCCGCCGCGGTGATGACGCCGGCATTCTTTTTATTGGATTGAACCGCGAGGGGATAAAGAGAAGCCAACCCTTCGGACAATGCTCCCACCTGGGGATGATCTTTGAGTTCGGCGATGCCTTTGGCCACCAATCGGGCCATGGCCAAAGCGCCCATTTCCTGAAAGTGGGTGCCATCGCTGCTGCCGTCCGGGAAGTTGGGGTACTCTCCTGGCTCCAATCCCAGAAACAAGAATCGGGTGATGTAATCGCGTCCCAGTCCGACGAAAAGATCCTTGGACTTTTTTTCCAAATCGATGAAAGGCACTTGTTGCGCCTTCACCACCCTTTGCATGGCGGTGTAGTAGTCGTTGGCGCCTTCATTGAAGACCTCACGAAACGTTTCACCGTTCCAGGCATTCATGTTCATGGGAGAAACCAGAACCGGAATAGCGCCTTTGCTTCTGGATTCGGTGACGTATTGGGTCAAAAATTTCCGGTATTGGGCCGTGTCGGCGTGGCGTTCCGCCTTGGTATCGCGATCGTTGTGGCCGAATTGAATGAAGACGAAATCCCCGGTTTGCAGGGTGGCCAATACCGTCGCCCAGCGCCCCTCTTCGATAAAACTGCGCGAACTGCGGCCCCCGATGGCGCGATTATCGATGACAACCTTTCCCTCCTGGAAATAATGGCTGATTTCTTGGCCCCAGCCGCATTGGGGATAATAGGAGTCGTTATAAGTCATCACGGTGGAATCGCCGATGATGACGAGTCGCGCCGGCGAAGCTAAAGAAACCCAAGCCACGCCGATCGCGACCAAGGCGGGTAAAAAAACGCCCAGAAAGAGAATGCGGCCCAGCCTCAGCGGGCTTGGCCAACGAAGACATTGGATCATGGAATCCCCTCTACCCGATGAACTTATCGCCAAAGAGAAAATTCGGGTGCCGGTTTAGCGCCGGCCGCAGTAGGGACCCAAACGCGTCGGCCGTCCAGACGCCACGCATAACCCGCCTTGGCCTGCCTGCGCCGAATCCGCGAGGTTCCCGAATCGCCGGGCTTGCCCGCAAGGCCCACCATGCCACCCTCGATTTGAAAGGTCATGGTGTCTTGCACCGCGCTGATATGGATAAGGCTCAATCCCGATTCGGAACCGTCCCACCACCTGGAGTCCGGCACCGTCTGCGCGGTCAAGGCATCGTTATTGCCGAGGTGGAACAAATCGTTGGCTCCCCCGCCGTTCACGTTGCTCTCCAAATCGAATTTGCCGTCCGCCTGCACCACCGAAACGCTGTAATGCCGGGACGGGGTGCGGTCTTGCAGAGAGTTGTCGCCGTTCTCGTCCACATGCCAAACCATCAGCCCCTCATCGGGCATATTGGCCCAGCGGCCTTTCTTGGCGACGTTCTCGATCACATAGGCCTCCTGAAGATACCTTGGATTGCCGTAAACGTAGGTGGCTCGTCCATTGGAAGCTACGGGTACCGAGCCATTGGCACCGGCTTTCAAATCCAGTATCGGCTCCCATCCCGCGTCGGCGCGTAAATAGGCATTGGGCGGTTGAGGATTCTTGGCATGCTGGCCGGACATGAGGCAATAGGAGCCGATGCCGCGCGAGTCGCTGTCATAGTCGTAGAGATCCGGCCAACCGAAAATCAAATGCCCGGATTCGTGGACGAAGGTGCCGATGGTGAGGGCGGAACCGATATAGGCCAGCATGTAACCGCTTAACCTGACGCCGTCGAAGGTCAGGGTGGGGATATTGCCGCGATGGGCCCAAAGCCCCTGAGCCCAGACCTTGCCAGCCGAACCGGCGAAAAGCACGTTGACGCTGCGCACCCTTCCCGTCGAACTGAGGCTGAGTTTGGAAAAGTCATATCCTTTCTCGTGCAAGGCCTGCAGGGTTTCCTTGATCAACTCCAGCGCGCCGGCATAACCGTCGTCGCGATCGTAATAGTCCTTGGTATAGCGGGCGGTGTAATAGTCGGTGACTTCCAGGTTGTATTCGAATTTCCCGTGGGATACGTCCAGGAAATAGTCCCGGATCGACCCATTATTCCCGTTGACTTTGAACCCATTCAAATTGGCCATGTCGCCGATTTGTTCCTTGGGGATGGTGGCCGGCACGTCGGGGAAATCCACCAGCACGATCACGCCGGTCACTTTCAGAATCGAGTCCCCGGCCGAAGCGGCGGATCGAGCCGAGGAGGATGCGATCTTGCCCAAGGGTTTGAGACGGTCCGACCCATCTATCTGGCCAGCGTCCCCTGCCTCCAGCCCCAATTCCCGGATCGCGCGCGAGCGGATACGGTGCCGGGCTTCGCGCTTGAGATCCTGGCCGGGATCAATGCCGCCCAGCGCCGAGCCGGCGAGGGATGGGGAGGAAGGGGCGAGTGATCCGCCATGATAGACCATGCCGGTCGAAACCCATTCCGTGCTGTCGCCATTCAATGCGGCATAGCAAATGGCGCCGGTGCGGGGATCCCGCATCACGGTGTATCCGTCCAGGCTTTCGCCGCGCGCATAGAACTCATCGCCGAACAGGCGCACATCGACCTGCGAGCCGTCCGGCTGCTCCATGGTCATGATTTCGCCGGTGTGGGGAGCGGCCGCGGTCGAACGCGCTCCCGCCCCCAAGCATCCCAAGGCAAGCAGGGAAACCCGAACACACCAAGCGGTTTGGTTTGTCACATTCGCTCCCCGTGAACGGAACCATTTCCCCCCGGAACGCATCCAGCCGGTTGGGGTCAGGCAAATCTACCGGCGGAGTGGAAAGCGCGCCGTCGAAAAGAGACAAGTCGAAAGTGCCGGATCCTCAATAAACGCGCATGCTGGCGACGATACCCGGAAAATCCTCGTTCGCCGGGAAATGCGCCGCCCTATCGCTGAAGGTCACCACGATTTGCTTGCCGCGATTGACGAGAAGGTATTGGCGGTAATGAAGCAGGAATCCCGCTTGGGTGGATTCGTATTCGATGCGGGCCAGGTCATGGCCGTCGATGACGACCACGGTATCCTGCCAGGCGGTCGCATCCGTTATCTGCGCCAAAATCTGGGTTTTGATTTGGGGAAGCTCGGTGGCCCAATCCGCGCTCGAGGAATGCGCGCCTGCGATGATATTGACATTGGGGGAAAAATTCGCGATGGGAGGGCCGATGGCGACCAAATCGGGGACGACGTCGCCGTATTTCTGATCGGTGCGGAATTGCCAGACCGGTGGAAAGGTCATGGACAAGCCGAAAGCCGAATTGGAGTAGGCGCCGTTCTTGATGCTGCGCGGATCGAGGTCGGACTCGGTACAACCCATCCAAACCACGGCTGCCGACACGCAAATCCATAACCCAAACGATTTCATAGGCCTCTCCTTATCTCCATTCCGGATTAAACCCTTTCCGCAGGAGAGAAACCAGTCCTTACCGCTCTTTCGACGGCAAGGTGAAGAAGAAGGTCGCGCCTTCGTCGAGCGCGGCCTGCACCCATACCCTGCCGCCATGCCTTTGGATGATGCGGCTGACAATGGACAGGCCGATGCCGGTGCCGGGGAATTCGCTGGCCTTGTGCATGCGCTGGAAGACGCCGAATAACTTGGATCCGAACCGCATGTCGAATCCCGCGCCATTGTCGCGGACATGATAAATCGTTTCGTCCCCCTCGCGCGTGAAGCCCACGTCGATTTCCGCTGCGGGTTTTTTGCCGGTGAACTTGAAGGCATTGGACAGGAGGTTGACCAATACCTGCCGGATGAGACCCTTATCCGCCCGGACCGGAGGCAAATCGCCTATCCTTACCGTGATGCGCCTATCGCCCTGATCTTTTCCCAACTCCTCGGCGATTTCCATGGCCTCGGCTTTCAAGTCCACCTCGGTCAAGGACAAGGATTGGCGGCTCAAACGGGAAAGGCGCAGCAAGTCTTCTATCAAGACCTCCATTTTCTTCACCCCGTCCAGGATTTTTTCGATGGGCATCCGGGCCTCGCCGGGCAGCGCGGGGGCGAAATCCTCCTTCAGGATTTCAGCGAATCCCCCGATATGCCGCAAGGGCGCCCGCAAATCATGGGAAATCGAATAGGAAAACGCCTCCAATTCCTTATTCGCGGCCTCGAGTTCGGCCGTCCTCTGGGAGACGCGGCGGGAAAGCTCGGCATTCTCCAGGCGCAGGCGGCGCACGGCGAGCGACCTTTCGAGGACGGGCAAAATGGTATTCAGTTTGAAAGGCTTGAGCACATAATCGAAGGCCCCGCATTTCATCGCCTCCACCGCGGTATCGATGGTTCCGTGGCCGGTCATGACGATGACCATCAAATCGGCGCGCCGCTCACGGGCCGCGCGCAAGAGCTCCAGGCCATTCATTTCGGGCATTCTCAAATCCGTCAGCAAAATGTCGAACGGTTCGGAGTCGAGGGCGAACAAGGCTTTGGTGGGCGAGGAAAATCCCGCCACGGTGAATCCCGCTTCCCGCAAGGTGAAGACGAGGGCCTCGAGTTGCGGCACTTCGTCGTCGACCACCAAAAGGCGGCCCTTGCCCGAATCGGTCACGCCGCCTCCCCCTGGTTGAGGCAATCCAGCAAAACCTTCCGCAGGTCAGCCAGCTTGGGCGGTTTGGCCAAAACCCGGAAGACATAGGGAGGCACTTCCCCCTCGGCCACCAGCCTTTGACCCCAACCGGTCAAGAGAATGACCGGAGCCGAAACCTCGGCCTCATGGACGGCGGCGGCCACCTTGCCGCCATCGACATAGGGCATGCCCAAATCGGTGATAACGGCCTGGAATGGCCGGCCGGTGACGCTGGTTTTCAGGTAGGCCTCTATCCCCAATTGGCCGCCATTGGCCGTCTCCACCGTGTGGCCGTCCTCGGATAAAGCGTCGGAGAGGGATTTCAAGATCAGGGGATCGTCGTCCACCACCAGGATTTTCATGGCCGCCGGGAGGATGGACGCGGCCGGGCGTTTGACTTGGGCCACGTTCACCGCTATCGGGAAGGTCAACCGCATGGTCGTCCCTTTTCCCGGCGCGCTTTCGATTTCGACGGTCGCGCCATGCCTTTGCATCACGCCGTAAACCATGGCCAGCCCCAGCCCCGTTCCCCGCTCTCCCTTGGTGGTGTAAAACGGCTCCAAACAGCGTTTCCGGGTTTCCTCGTCCATTCCCGCCCCGGTATCGGCGACTTCCAGCAGGATATGGCCGCTCCCCGAAGGGCGCGTCCGCAAGGTGAGGGCGCCGCCTTCGGGCATGGCATCGAAGGCGTTGAAGAAAAGATTGGTGAGCGCCTCCCGGATCTCCGCTTCCACGCCCATGACGGCGGGGAGATTTTCCTGGAAATCCGTTTGGATGTCGATGACAATGCCCCGCTGTTGGGGAATATCATGCCATCGCGCGCGGGTGAGATCGATGACTTGCCTCAGGGCGCGGTTCAAGTCCACCGGCAGGAGATCGATTTGCGGCTCGTGCTGGCGGTAGAATTCACGCAGCCGGGCCACGGTGGCCGCCACGTCTTCGATGGCATGCGAAATGGTTTGCAAATGTTCGCGGGCCTTGGGGCTGAGCTGGGTCTCTTTTTCCAGCAGGTATTCCGCATACAGGGACACCGGCGAAATCGCGTTATTGATGTCATGGGCTATGCCGCTCGCCATTTGCCCCAAGGCGCGGAGGCGCTCCTGTTGCAAAACGGTTTGCTGGGATCGGCGCAGGTCTTCGTTGACCTGCCGCAATTCCGAGTAGAGATTGGCTTGGTTGGAGGCGAGGCCGGCCTGTTCGCAAAGCTGGCGCAGGAATTCGCAGTCCATGCTTGAGAATCCATTCGGCCGGCGGCGGGCCGCCACCAGGACGCCGAAGACCTTTCCGTCCACCAATAAGGGAGCGAGCACGAGGGATCGGAATCCATGCTCGGCCATGCGCTTGGGGAAGGGGAAATCGACGAGGGAAATGTCGGGCTCGTAGACGAGATTGCCTTTCATGCACCGGGAAAGGCCGTTGGAATCGATGGGAATGCCGGATTGGCCGATGATTCCCATTTTGCCCGCCAAATCGCTGCTCTTGGTTCCAATGGCCAGCAGGGAAAGCGTGTCGGAGCCGGGCTCTTTGAGGCAAATGCCGATGAAGTCCAAGGGCAAATCGTTTTCCAGCGTGACGGTAATCACTTGGAAAATACTGCGCGGATCGAGGCGCTCCGCTATGGCCCGGGTCACCCGGTTCAGCAATTCCATGCGGGCCATTTGCTCCTGGATTCTATCCAGCATGTGATTGAAGGCGTCCGACAAAAAGGCGAGTTCTCCCGTGCCGAGTTTGGCGGCGCGAGCCGAGTAATCCCCATGGGCGGAAACCTTGCGCGCGGCTTCCGCCAGGGCCAGGATGGGAATCGATATTTGCCTTTGCAAAGCCTTGGAAAGGAAATAGGCGAGAAGGCAGGCGATGATAGCCATCACCCCGGCAAAGCTGCCGTATAATTTCAGCCTGGCCATGCCGGCTTGCAAATCGGATGAAACGTAAAGGGTTCCCAGCCGTTTGTGGCCTTGCGCCACCGGGTGCCAAACCACCAGTTTTTCCGATTCGAACCGGTACCCCTCCCCATCGGGCGCGCTGGGGAGGCTTTCGGCGCGCAAAGCTTCCGGGTAATGGCAGAACAGCCGGCCTTTGGCGTCGTAAAGCGCCGCCGCCAGGATATGCGGCTCGGCTTTCAGGGCCGATAGGATTTCCTGCGCGTCGCCTTGATCCTCAAAGGCCAGGGCCGCCGTGATATTGGTCGAAATCATGGCCGAGAGGATGGTGAGCTGCTGGGCCGTTCCCCGGCGGAAGGTGAAATACTCGTAGGCGGAAAAACCGATGCAGGTCAAGACCAGCACCGACCCGCTGGTCAAGAGCATCATGGCCATCAGCCGTTTGCGCAAGGGTAATTTGCGGATGGGCATGGGCCTATTCCTCGCCCGGCGCCACGATTTCAGCGAGGCGCAGCAATTTGGAGCTGACTTCAAGATCGGCGGCTTGCACCGCCTTCAGGTTGACTTGCAGGCGAATCTTGCCCTCCCGGGTCACGAAACCGATCATGCCGCCGCGCTCGGAAAAATCTCGGCTATCCCCTACCGTGAGAATGCGCCTTTCCTTCAAAGCCTTCGCCACCGCTTCGGTCTTCAAATCCCGCATGCCGACGAAAAGGACATGGCAATCCTTGACGTCTTCCAGCTTTTCGAATCGCTTGACTACGATGGGATGATTCAAGGCCTTTTCCCCGCGCACCACCGCGTCGAGATAAAAGCTGAAAGGATCCGGCCCCAGGATGCCGACCACCAGGGGCGCGTCAGGTCCCGGAAACTCGCTTTTCGGCCACTCGACGAATTGGGTGAAATTGAATAGGAAGACGGCCTTGACTTGGTATTCCTTGTCGGGAGCGGCCGCATAGGCAGGGCTAGCCGGTTGGCCCAGGAGAGCCAGCAGCAAAGCCGCCGCCTTCAAACCCTTCACAAACGCCACGCTATTTTTCCATAGACCGAGCGCGGTATCTCTTGCACCGCCCTGTCCTTGACCGCGAATTCGGGGTCCCGGTCGTCGGCGAGGTTGCGCCCGAATACGGACAGGGAAAGCCCGCGGTGAACCCAGGTTATCCCCGCGTCGTAGGTGAAACGGGCCTGGACGGCCGGCTTGGGAAGATCGTCGATATAGCGCCCGGCGGCATTCAACTGAAAGCCCGCCGGCAAGTCGGTCAGGGACTGGAAGGTGATTTGGAAAGCGGGATCATTCCATTCTCCCCGCGGCGTGGTGAGATCGGTATGCCCGCTTTTCTCCCAGAGATCCTTTTCCAAATAAGTATACCCCGCCTGCAAGGTCCACCCGGGCAAAGGTTGGCCGCGCGCCGAAAGTTCTATGCCTCTCGAGTCTCCCATGAGGCCATTCCGGAATTCAACGGTGAAATTGGTGTCGGCGATATAAGGGAGTTCCGTCGATCGCAAGTCGTCGTAGCGATGGTAAAAAGCGGCGACGGAAAGGGAAAGGATCTCCGCCGGTTGGATGCGATAACCCAATTCATAGGCGGTCAATTCTTCCGAATCAAAATAGGGGCTGCCGGCGAAATGAGGGACAATCGCGGGCACGGGAGGCATCGGCGCATAGAGTTCCACGTCGATACGGCTGGGCGTACGCACGGCGCGCGACAGGGCTCCCCAGAGGGTTTGGATATGGCCCGGCGACCATGCCAGCCTGGCGGAAGGCTGGGCATTCCATCCCGAAAGGCCGAGGTCTTTCCGACTGGAATAATTCTCGTGCTCGAGCTTGGATCCCAAGGTCAATCTCAAATCCTCCAGCAAGAGGATTTCATCCTGAAGAAAGACATTGAAGCGATGCATGTCTTTATCGGCCGGCAGAAAAGCCAGGGAAACCAGGTTTCCCACTTCATCTTGCATGATGCGATGCCCCAGGCCCCAGGTGAGGCTTTGCCTTTCCCCCAAGGGGAGGCGGTGATGCAATTCAATATCATAAGTCCGCATGTCGTCGGTGAAGGTGAAACCCGGCCCCAAAGTCGCCTCTTTATAAGCGCGATCGAAATAGATCTGAAGCTGGATATCCGATTCCGGCGAGAAGGGATGGGTCCACCGGCCGAGGACGTTTTGTCCGGCGACTTCGGTTTTACCGGTGGCGATTTCTCCGAAGGCGCTTTCGTATAAGTCGCCCTGCAAGGTCAGCTTGTCGGAGGAAGGTGCCTTCCAGTCGAGGCGAAACCCGCTTTGGAAAAGCCCGGAGGCGTTCTTGGCCCGCTTGCCGTCGGCGAGAAGCGAGGGGTTCCTGTCCCGGCTTTGGCCATAGACGCGCAGGAAGGCATTGGGAGCGATTTTTTCCCCGAAGCGCGCCATGAGGAAGTCGCGATCATAAGTGCCCCCACCGGTCGCCACATAGGCCCCTTGGGTCGCTTCGGCGTCCTTGGTGACGATATTGATGACGCCATTCACCGCATTGCTGCCCCAAAGCGTGCCTCCAGGACCGCTGACGACCTCGATTCTTTCCACATCCTCGAGGAATACATGCTGGGACTCCCAGAAGACTCCGGAATAGAGCGGAGTATAAACCGTGCGCCCGTCTATCATCACCAGCAACTTATTAGCCGCCGTATGGTTGAAGCCGCGCGCGCTGATGGCCCATTCGCGGCCATCCAATTGGGCCACTTGCAAGTTGGAGGCCAACTTCAAAGCGTCCGGCAAGGTCAATGCCCCCGACCGGCGTATTTCTTCTTGGGTGATGACTTGAATGGCGGAAGGGGCGGTATTCAATTTCTCGGCATGCCGGGAAACCAAGGTCACCTCGACATCCATCAACTCTTCGAGGCTCAACTGCTTCAAGGCGCTGGGAGCGAGAACGGGATTGTCATTTTGGCCAAATAACCCATGGGCCGCGAATAGGAAGACAACCGGGGAAAATCGCCTACCAGTCATGATTTGGCCGCTTCCACCCATGTTCAGCCTCCCGGGGTTTGTCAATATTACATCGGTAGGATGAGGAAAGGCCCTAAAAATCCGGTTCCGAATAGGCGCTTCAGCCCGGAACTCCAAGTATGATGTCAGGGGCCTCAAATTCCGCTGCCAGAATTTGGCCTATAGGCCAAGCGCGTGGAACCGCCCGCCGACCCCGGAAGGAGACGAATCCCATTCACCTGGATGAGGGCGGGGCCTATCAGAGCGGGTGGGCAGCCTCCCGCACCCAATGCCGACCTTCTCCCATAGCCTTGACGAATTCGGAAACCAAAGCATTGCCGGCCTGTCCGTTCGCGAGGATCACGCCCTGCTTGGAAAAGAGGCGTTCCGTCGATTTCGGATCCGTCCCCAAGAGCTTAGCCAGGTTCCGATCCGCGGCGCGGAGGCAATCGGCATTGGCCGCATCGGCCCCTAGGGTCTTGCAATGCTTGAAGGCGTCCCGTATGAATTCCAGCGCATCCGGCTCGTCGAGGAGCGCGGCCGGGTTGCCGACGCCGCCCGGGATATAAAGCGCATCGAATAGGACGGACGCGGCGGTGAGCAAGCTGAAATCGGCCTCGATCTCCATGCCCTTGCGTCCCTTGAGCATTCCGAGGCGGGGCGCTACGATCTTGGCCTGCGCCCCCTGCGCGGAGAGAGCCTTTGAAATCTGCGCCACCTGTGCGTCCTCGAATCCTTCGGCGACCAGCACGGCCACCTTGCGTGTCCGGATACCCTTGATGGTGCCGGCCATGCTCAGCGCGGCCGATGGCTTCACCTGGCCCGCGGCCACCTTGGGTTGGTAATCCCTGGGGTCGCCGTCGGCGGGGATGCTACGGTTCAAAGGTGGTTCGATCTTGACGGGCAACGCGATACCCAGCCCCGCTCCCACCTTGGCCGCCAAGTCCTCGTCGACCCTGGCCAGGATCCCCACCATGCGTTCGCGGACGGCGGGAACCTCGACCTTGCCCAGCTCAAACCGAAAAGCCCTGACGATATGATCCTTCTCCGGCTTGGATTGGCTGTTGTAAAACAAGGTCGCCTGGCTGAAATGATCGAAAAAGCTTTCGCTACGGCCCCGGATCTTGGCGCCGTCCACCTTTTCCGCGTAGCTGACGAATCCTCCCTGCGCGGCGCGGGCCTGCATGGGACAACCGCCTCCCAAGGTATTCGGCTCGTAGCTGACGCGACCGGTATTGATGGCCTGCCGCATCATGCCGTCGCGCTGGTTATTGTGCACGGGCACGACGGGCCGGTTGATGGGGATTTCGTGGAAATTGGGGCTCCCCAGGCGCTTGAGCTGGGTATCGGTATAAGAGAAGAGCCGGCCTTGCAGCAGGGGATCATTGGAGAAGTCGATGCCCGGCACGATATGCCCCGGATGAAACGCCACCTGCTCGGTCTCGGCGAAGAAATTGTCGGGATTGCGGTTCAAGGTCATTCTCCCGATCCGCATTACGGGCACCTTCTCTTCGGGGATGAGCTTGGTCGGGTCCAGCAAGTCGAAGCCGAACTTGAACTCGTCCTTCTCCCTGACGAGTTGCACGCCCAACTCCCATTCCGGGAAGTCCCCGTTCTCGATGGCCTCCCACAGATCCCGGCGATGGAAATCCGGATCCTTGCCGGAGATCTTTTGAGCCTCTTCCCACACCACCGAATGCAGGCCCAGCAAAGGCTTCCAATGGAACTTGACGAAATGCGCTTCTCCGGCCGCATTCACGAAACGGAAAGTATGCACCCCGAATCCTTCCATCATGCGGTAACTGCGGGGAATGGCCCGGTCCGACATGAGCCACATGATCATGTGGGTGGACTCCGGCATGAGCGAAATGAAATCCCAGAAGGTATCGTGCGCCGAGGCCGCCTGGGGGATCTCGCGGTGGGGCTCCGGCTTGACGGCATGGATGAGGTCCGGGAATTTGATCGCGTCCTGGATGAAGAAGACGGGCATGTTGTTGCCCACCAAATCGTAATTGCCTTCCTGGGTGTAGAACTTGACCGCGAACCCCCGGACGTCGCGGGCCAAATCCGTGGAACCGCGCGAACCGGCGACCGTGGAGAAGCGGGCGAAGACCGGCGTTTTCAGGGACGGATCCGCGAGGAAACCGGCCTTGGTGTATTTCGCCATGGACTCATAGACCTGGAAAAAGCCATGCGCGGCGGCGCCGCGCGCATGCACGATGCGCTCGGGGATCCGTTCATGATCGAAATGGGTGATCTTCTCCCGCAGGATGAAATCCTCGAGCAAGGTAGGCCCGCGCTCTCCGGACTTGAGGGAATTCTGGTTGTCATTAATCTTCACGGCCTGATTCGTGGTCAGCAGGGTATCGGCCCCGTTTTCACGATCCGCCTGCAAATCGGCGGACTTGGTATCGAAGGTCGGTTTTCGGTTCCGGGCGTCCGTTTTCTTGGTCTTTTTCATGTAAGCGGGCCTTCCGTGGCATTCAAGGGTCGGTGTGCGTCGTCGCCAAAGAACGCATTGGGAAGACGATCTCCAAGCGGGATTTGAAAATCCCGGCGCGCCGAATAGGCCCTTCAGCCCGGAACTCCAAGGATGACGTCAGCGGCCTCGAATTCCGCCGCCAGAATTTGGCCTATATGCCAGGCGCCTGTTTCCTTCGCCGGCTTCCGGTGTGAAACCGTCAAGAGAATGCCGTCGGGGGTCTGGAATGAAAATTCGATCGTCGTCTGACCCGGGGTCATCGAAAGCAGGGACCCTCGCAACCGGTTCATGCCGCGCGCGGACCCGCCCGCCGACCCCGGAAGGAGCCGAATCCAATTCGCCTTGATGAGGGCATAGGCGTCATCGCCTTCCTTCAAGCCGAGGGTTTCCCAACCGGCGCGGGTGATTTCAGCGATCCATTGTTCATGTGGCCCGACTTGCAGGCGGACTCGCGCTATCAACCGTTTTTTTTGGATGCCCGCGACCTTACCCCAGATTTGATTGCGCGCGCTGATTTTAAGCGACATCTTTTTGGCCAATAGTTCAAAGCGCTCCCAATCCCCGGCTCCGACCCTCAGGTTCCGTAAAAACCTCCGATGCTCCTCGCCATAGGCGGCGTACACCTTCAATAAGTCGCGGGCATAATCCGTAAGCCGGGTGCCCCCTCCTTTTTTTCCGCCGGCGACGCTTTCGACCAGGGGCTTTTCGGACATGGCATTCAATTGGTTGACGGCGTCCCAGGCCGTGCGATAGCTGATGCCAACGGCTTTACCGGCCTGGGTCAGCGATCCGGTTTCCGCGATTTTCAGCAGCAGGTTGAGGCGATGGCCGCTGAGGAAAGGCTTGCCTTCCAAGCTCAGCCAAAAGTCGCTTTCAGGCCGGGGATTAAGCCGAGGCGGCATGTCTCGCTCCTTTTCGGGCATCGGTTAAATCGGCGGCCGCGTTTTGCGGTTCAAGAGAAAAAGCGTCAACAGCGATCCGAAAGAGAATAAGCAAAGGATCAGCGCGTACCGGTGAGCCGCGCCGAAATTCAAGGCTTCGACTTCGTCGTAAACCGCCATGGAAGCCACCAGGGTCTTGCCCGGGATTTTTCCGCCTATCATCAGGACGACGCCGAATTCGCCCACGGTATGGGCAAAAGTCAGCACCAAACCGGCCAAAAGCGAAGGCTTGATATTCGGGAATTGGATGCGGACAAAGGTTTGCAAGCGCGAAGCGCCCAAGGCATAAGACGCATCGCTCAGGGAACGGGGTTGGTTTTCCAGGCCTGAGAGGATGGGATTGACCATGAAAGGCAGGCTGAACAGCACCGAACCCACCACCAGCCCCCCAAAGGTGAAAGGCAGCGATATTCCCAGCCATGCTTTGAACCAGCTGCCGGGCGCATGCTCGGGACTGGAAAGGATGAGCAGATAAAAACCGATGACGGTGGGGGGCAAAACCAAGGGCATATTGACCAAGGTTTGCAAGGGATAACGCCACCAGGAACGCATGTGATGGAGGCCGTAAACCAGGGGCATGGCCAGCAGGAATAATGCCGCCGAGGTGGCCGTGGCCAGTTGGAGAGTCAACCAAAGGGGAGCGAAATCCAAGGGCGGCTTTCCCGGTTTCAGGCTTGCCTAAGGCAGGCCATAACCGTATTGGGCGAGTATGGATCGGGCGGATTCGGAATGGAGATAATCGCAAAAGGCTTGCGACAGCCGGGGCCGGTTCTCCGCTCCGTATTTCAGGATCACCGCTCCTTGGGCGATCGGATCGTAGAGGGCGGAATCCACCTCCACCCAATGCCCCTTGCCCGCCGTCACCGGCGCCGTCACCACCGACTTGGCGCTGAAACCCACATTGGCGTGGCCCGATAAAATGTATTGGCTGACCTGGGAGATATTCTCGCCGAATACGAGCTTGCTTTCCACCCTGGGAAAAACCCCCGCGCGCCGCATGGCCTTTTCCGCTTCGCGTCCATAGGGCGCCAACCTGGGATCGGCCAGGGCGATTTTTTCGATGGCGGCGTTTTCCAGCGAGGATAGCCCCGGCGATAAATCGAGATCGCGGGCGGCCCATAAAACCAGTTTGCCATAAGCGTATAGGATGGGCGGAGCGGAAGCATAGCCCGAGCGGTAAAGCGTATCCGGGAAATTCATGTCGGCCGACACGAAGACATCGAAAGGGGCCCCATGGCGGATTTGGGTCGTCCATTTGCCCGAAGATCCATAGGCGGCGTTCACCTCGACGCCGGTTCGCCGTTGGAAATCGATTTTCAATTCCTCCATGGCGAATTGAACATTGGCGGCCACCGCCACGGTAAGCTGGGCTAGGCTTGGCGAAACCAGGCAGAGGACGCAAAGACCCGCCCTGAGGCGCCAAAGGCCATCCTGCGCGCCACGGAACCGTCGTATAGCACCTTGCATAACGCTGCGCAATATAGCCGGCCTCCTAACGACCGGCAACATGGCGCTTTCCAAGGCCGGTTTGGGGCGGGGAATTGGGTTATGCCCGCTTCTAAACCATATTCTTCCCAAGCGAGGAAAAAACCATGAATCCATCCCGTCGTTTCATTTGCGTCATTTGCGGCCATGTTTATGATGAGGCCTTCGGCGACCCGGATACCGGTATCGCGGCCGGAACCCGTTGGGAAGAGATACCCGATTCCTGGACCTGCCCCGAATGCGGCGCGACCAAGGCCGACTTCGAGCTCGAGACCTGATCGCGCATGCGCACCCCTTTCCTCGTCGTTGATCTTCCCCGCATTTCCCGGTGGAGCCGGCTCCTGCTCGCCTTGGCTCCAAGCCTCGTCCCGGGGGCCTTCTCATTCGACATGGATTTCCGTTATTCTCCCTTGCCGGCCGAGACCGGCCATTTGAGGGAATCCCTATCCCCGGCCGATATCGATAAGGATGGTGACCTGGATTTTTTCACGGGACGTTATGGTTCCACGGCTTGGTATGAAAACCTCGGCGGCGGACAATGGCAAAGGCATACCCTCAGCGATTCAACCGATACCGACGTAGGGGCCGTCGCCTTGGATGTGGACGGGGACGGGTGGGTGGACCGCATCGCCGGTTCCTGGTGGTACCGGAACCCCGGGGCAGGGGGCGGACTTTTTACGGCCTACCGTTACGGGTATGCCTATTACGCGCATGACATGAAGACGGGCGACATCGACGGTGACGGCCGCTCCGACGTGATATCCATCATTGCCCGGGAAATCTTCTGGCTCAAGCGGCCCGAAGACCCGCTCCTTGGCGAGCCGTGGGAAAGGGATACCATCGTCGCCGGAGACGAGTACGCCACCCAGCACGGCGGCCTTTCGGTCGGCGACATCGACGGCGATGGCGATCTCGACGTAGCCAGATTGGATTGCTGGTTCGAGAACCCGGGCGATGGAAAGGGGATTTGGACCCGTCATGACGGACCCGATTTCGGTAAACCCGGGCCTTGGGGGCTCACCGGCCGGGCCATGGTGATCGATATGGACGGAGACGGGGCCAATGACTTGCTCCAAGCCGAATGCGATTACGGCAATGGCAGGGTGGCTTGGTTCCGCAATCTGGATGGGCATGGGGGAAGCTGGGAAACCCACCTCATCAAGGACAGCACCGACGGCCAGGACTTCCATTCCCTGGTGGTCGCGGACTTCGACCAGGACGGCGATTCGGACATTTTCTCCATGGGCGGCCCCAATGGATCCGGAATGCCCAAAGCTTATCTCTGGGAGCGGTTGGATTCGACGGGCACGCTCTGGAAAGAGCATATCCTTCTCGAGGGAATCAACGGGCATGAGGCCGCCGCCGGGGATTTCGACGGCGACGGGGACATGGACATCCTAGCCAAGATCTTCGGCGACTCCGTGCATTTTCTGCTGGAAAACCAGCTTATCCCTTCCGCACCGATACGGCCGGGACGAAAACGACAGGCGGCCCTAAGCCCGCCCCCGCCTCGTCCATGGTTCATGACCCCCTTGGGCCTGGTCGATCCCCTCGGCCGCCCTTACCGTTTTCCCCAACCCCAGCCGGCGGGCAATCGCCGACGGTAGGCGGGAGGGGACTTTGAGATCCCTCGGCCTTCCTCAATGCAAGCGCAACAATTCGACCAGGCCTTGATCGATGCGCTCGGGATTCTGGTATTGGGGATAATCGGCGAATAGGCTTTCACCCCGGCTGAGCAGACCGAAATCGAGGTTCTTGTAATTCCAATAGCTCCAGCCGATGCCGCTCTTACCGAGCAAGGTCAAGAGGTCGTCGAGCCATCGCAATTGCGAAGCCCGATCGGCTCCGCCGACATAAACCCCGAATTCATTGCAGATCACCGGCACGCCATGCTTTTCTCGGAAACGGATGACAGGTTCCAATTGCCGCTCCATGCGGGCGGCGTCCCATTTCCCGGCTTCGACCGGCAGGTGGCCGTGCTCATCTTGAACGGCTTGGTAATCGCCGGGATAGGTCTGCCTTTGCTGGTAAACCTGCGGCATCCAGGAGGCCATTTGATGGGTGAAGAAAATCGAGCTGTAATAATGGACGACGTAGAGCACATTGTCGTCGTCGAAGGGAGTCAGGTCGCGGAATTCCTGGGGATTGCTCCAGCGATTGGAGCCGATGGCCAAGGTGGCCTTGGGGGCGTGATGGCGGATATGCGCCGCGATTTCATCCTTGACGGCATTCCAAATCGCGTTTTCGGGGGCCACCGGTTCATTCAGGATTTCCAGCACCACGCCCGAATCGTTACCGTAGCGCTCGGCGAGGTGGCTCCACACCTGTTTGCATTGCCCGCGCACTTCGGGATCGAAGAAAAAGGCCTGCACCTGCTTGGTGCCCTGGTGGAAATCGTGTCCGGGACAGCGGTGCAAATCGAAGAGCAAGGTCAAGCCCCGCTCGCGTATGCCCGCGATGGCCTTATCGAGCCGCCGGAGAATGTCCTCGCGCGGCTTGAGGGTGGCTTCGTCGAAGACGTGGAACCAGTCGACGGGCAAGCGGATATGGTTGAAGCCCCAGGCCTTGACCCGGTCGAAATCTTCCGGCCCCAGGAAGCTGTCGAGATGGCCGGCCAGCCCGGGAAAGGTTTGCGGATCTTTCTCTTCGATGGCGTCGACCTGGCTGAACCAGCCGCCGAAATTCACGCCGCGCAACGGCTTGGACAAATGGCTAGATATCAGGCTCAAAACCCCTCCATTCCCATTTCATAGAGCTTCTTAGTGGTTTCCACATTGCGCGTGGTTGCTTCGACGCCCAACTCTTTTTCCATGTAGGCATTGGAAAAGAGAGTGTCGGCGTAGCCGCCCTTGCTGAGCAGGTAAACCTCGTCGTTGAGCGGGTAGCATTCATCCTCGCCGCTGACTTTTTCGGCCAGGGCCTTGACCGCTTCGGTGGTGGGCGTCGCGCTGAGAAAGGTGATGTACACCCTCTGGCCGTCGAATAATTTCCGGCGGGCGAAGGGGTTGCTTTCGATGATTTTGGCGAACTCCATCACCGATCTCAGGATGACCACGATGTCGTGGCCGAATTTTTTCTTGATGCCCGCGCGGATCAAATCGATGATTTCCTGCCGGTCTTTTTTCGGGGTCTTGAAAACCACATTGCCGGTTTGGATATAGGTCTTGACGCCCGTGAATTTGAAGGATTGGAAAAGCTTTTTCAGGTCTTCCATGGGGATGACGTTTTTACCGCTGACATTGATTCCCCTCAAAAGGGCGACATAGCTATTCATAGAATCCGATCAATCAGGTTAAGGAACAATCAAAACGGGGCCGGTTTGGGGTCGTATCGGCCTAACTTATCATTTCTCCCACCTGAAATAACCGATTTTAACTGAATTTTCGTGTTTTTTGCTTTCCCTGGGGTAAAATAGGCCCTGATCGGAAGAGCCTCATGAATTTGGCGAGCCTGCATAAGTTTTCCAAGCCCACGGATTACGCCTTTATCCAAAAGACCATACCCCTACTGGGTCTTTTCGGTTTCGGCGGGCACCTCGCTTTTTATTTCATCCTCCGGCATGCCTTCGGCTATTGGGAAAACTGGGAATTCCGCGCGATAGCGGCTTTGCTTTATGGCGCGCTCTGGTTTTACCCCAAGGAAAAGCCGCTCACCGCCTGGCAAAAGCAATACTTCGAAGGCGTCATCGCCTTGACCCTGCCTTTTCTTTTCACCCTCTTCTTCCTGAAAAACGGGGGCAATGTCTATTGGTTTTCCTCCCTGGTTTTCGCGGGGCTTTTGCATGGTTTATTGTCGAAGCCGCATTATTACGCCTGGTGTTACCCTCTCTTCGCCTTTTTGGCGACCCTCACCGCCCTTTACCACTACCCCGAAACCTCGGCCTGGGTGGGCGAAAGCCTGCAAGCGCAACTGGTGGCTTATTTCCTGGGCTTCATCACCACCGGCGTCAAAACCACCATGGAGTTGTCCCACGTGAAAATCATGCAAAGCCAAATGGCCCTCGCCCAGGCCGAGCATGACTTGCAAAAAGCCGAAGCGACCCGCCAGGCTTACGAGGAATTGAAAAAACGCGAGGAGCTCATCCGCATTTTCGTCCGCCCCTCCCTGGTCAAGGAAATCCACCACGGAAAGGATCCCTCGTCCTTCCAGCCCGTCATCAGCAATCTCGCCATCATGTTTTGCGACATCCGCGAATTCACCCAGCTCACCGAGGCCCTCAACCCCTACGAGGGGCAAAGCTTCCTCAACCAATACTTCACCATGATGACCCATCCCATCGTGAACAACGGGGGCGAGGTCGATAAAATCATCGGAGACTGCGTGATGGGGATATTTCCCAACGGGGATTGCGCGGTGCGCGCCGCCATCGACATGCGCCTGGCCTTGCAGAAATTCAACCAGAAAATGTATGCCGAGGGCAAGCCGAAAATCCGCAACGGCATCGGCATCGCCAAGGGCGACGTCATGCAGGGCAATTTCGGATCGTTCGAGAAAATGGACAGGACCGTCATCGGCGAGGCCGTCAACATCGCCTCGCGCCTCGAATCGAAGACCAAGATGTACAACCTCGAGGTTGTGGTCACCGAGGACGTCATCCGCGATTTGCCCCCGGACGCCAAGCATTACCGGTGGATAGATCTGGTGCAGGTCAAGGGTTCCAGCCGCCATATCAAGCTCTACGAGATTTACGGCCACCAGCCCCTGGAAGTGCGGCGCTTCAAGGACGAAAGCCGCGACCTGCTCGAAAAAGCCCTCACCATCTATTTCCGCAAGGGATTCAGCGACGCGTCGCGGCTTTTCCGCGCCATGCTGCAAAAGGTACCCCCCCACCGCCTCATACCCAATGACTTGATGGACAATATCCTGCGCTATTACATCTCGCATTGCGACGCCTGGATCAACGACCGCACCGGCGCCTGGGAACAAATCGAGAAGTGGGAAGGAGTGCATATCTTTTTCGAGAAATGACCGCCCGCCCCGCGCCCACGGCTTATTCCCACAAACGGCCTTCCGCTCTGCTCAGCCTCGTGCGCGGCCTGCTTTGGGTAACGCGCCCATTACCCTGGCTGGGCGCCCGCCTGGCCTTGCGCCTGTACCTGACCCCGAACCTGGGTTTCCGCAAGCATCGCCCCTTTCCGCTGCTAAGCCGGATATCGTCCGAATGGCCGCTGACCGTCGGGGGCAAAAAGATCATGGCTTACCGTTGGGGCGACGGGCCCGCCGTTTTGCTGGTGCATGGCTGGGAAAGCGGCATGAGTCATTTTTCCGCCCTCATCCCGGCCCTTTTGTCGCGAGGTTTCAGCGCGGTCGCATTCGACGCGCCCGGGCATGGGAAATCGCCTGGCCGCCAGACCCATCTTCTCGAAATCACGGCTCTCATCCGGGAAGCGGCGGAAGGCGTCGAAAACGGCTTTTACGGCATGATAGGGCATTCCTTCGGGGGCATGGCCATCCTTTACGCGGCCGTCCACGGGGTGAAGGCGGAGAGGGTCATCACCCTGAGCACTCCCGAATCTTTCCGCGGTTTATTCGACAAGTTCTGCCTGTCGCTGCGCATCGGAGGCAAGCAAAAGCAGGCCTTTTGGCGAAGAGTGATCCGGCTTTTCCAGGAAGAGGGGCGGGACATGGACGCGGATTTTTCCGCCCTGGCGAATCTGCCGAAACTGACCTGCCCCGCCCTCATCATCCACGATTTGGATGACGCCGTGATTCCCGTGCGCGAAGCGGAAAACCTCGCGGCCGCCAATCCCCGGGCCCAATTTTTCCGCTCGCGGGGATTGGGACATAATCGCCTGATGAACGATCCCGCCGTCGTCGCTCTTTGCGCGGATTTTTTGGCCAGGCCCGCCTGAGGTAATCCTCGCCGGGATCGCCGGACCCGGGCGGGGATGGGTTCTATCTTAGGCTGACCTGAATCCGTCCTTGAGGTCGCCCTATGCCTTCGCTTTTTCCCCCGGCACTTTTTCGCATGGCCCTCGGGCTGCTGGCGGCGGGGTCGGTATTCCTCGCTTGCCAGCGGAAAGAAAAAACGGCCGCCGCCGAGCGCGATGAAAAAGCCGCCGCCTCCTTCATCCAAGCCCATACCCATGGCGTGATCTCGTCGGGCGATCCCGTCCGCATCGAATTCGTCAATCCCGTCCGCGGCGCGGCGAAGAAAGGCGACGCGGAAGCCGGAGGCCTATTGGAGTTTTCCCCCTATGTCAAAGGGAAAACCGAATGGGCCGATTCGCAATCCCTGGTCTTTTATCCCGAGCGCCCCATGAAACGGGGAGAGCAATACCGCGTCACCGTGCATTTGGAAAAGTTGCCCGCCGGATCGGCCGGAGGCGCTTCGCAGGGAGGCCGCTTCGAATTCGGGTTCCGGATCATGGAGCAATTCTTCGAAACCAAATCGGAGGGATTGGAAAACCTGCCCGACGGAAACGGCGAATGGCAGAAACTGCCCGGCCTTTTGACCTTGGCGGACGGGGAAAGCCGGGAAAACATTCCCGCGATGTTGCACGCTTCCCAGGAAGGCCGGGAGCTTCCCGTGCGCTGGGAATTCGGATCCGAGGGCCGCGAGCATCGCTTCGTCGTCGACAGCCTGCGCCGCCTGGCGGAACCTTCGGCGGTGATATTGCGCTGGAGCGGCAAACCCATCGGGATGAAGGTGGGACGCGCGGATACGGTGGCGATTCCGGCTATCGGGACATTCAAGGTATTGTCGGTCAGCCCCAATCCGGGCAATGACCGGTTCGTATGGATACGCTTTTCCGATCCGCCGCAAGCCGGGCTGGATTTCCGCGGCCTCATCGGCATCGCCTCCCAGGCCAAGCTTCGCTTTGAAGCCGAAGGCAATTCCGTAAAAGTCTTCAGCAGCCAGCCCTGGCTGGGAAAGAAGACCGTGGAAATCGCGCCGGGCATCCGCAATGCCGCCGGAAAAAACCTGGAGAATCCCGGATCCTTCGCCGTCGTCTTCGAGGAAATCAATCCCGCCGTCCGCTTTGTCGGCAAAGGCGTCATCCTGCCCAATAGCGAGGAGCTGTGGCTGCCCATCGAGGCCGTCAATCTCCAATCGCTGCATGTCGAAATCGTGCAAGTCTATGCCGACAATATTCCCCAATTCCTGCAAATCAACGATTTGGGCGGCGATTATGAATTGCGCCGCGTCGGGCGCCCGGTTTTCGCCAAGACCATGGCCCTGAATCCTTCGCCGTCCAAACAAAGCGACTGGTCGCGTTATACCCTCGACTTGGGCGAATGGGCCCGCAAGCAGGCCGATCCGGGCAGCCTTTACCGCATCACCTTGTCTTTTCGCCCCGCCCATTCGACCTATCCCTGCCCCGACAGCGCCTGGGCGCCCGAGGAAAAGGCATCCGGCGCCTGGGACGATGAAGAGCCGGAGGCGAGCGGCTGGGACGGCATCGAAACCTATGCCTACGATTCGGATTACCGTTGGCAAGACCGGGACAATCCCTGCACGCCTTCGTATTACCGGTATGGCCGGACGGTTTCCCGCAATGTCCTCGCCTCCAATGTCGGCTTGATGGCCACGGCGGGTGGGCCAGGACGGATTTCGGTCATCGCCACCGACTTGATGACGGCCTTGCCCCTGGCCGGAGCCGACGTCGAAGCGCTGAATTACCAGCGCCAGATCATCGCCACCGGTTTGACCGACGACATCGGCTTTTCCCAATTGGAGCTCAGCGGCAAGCCCTTTTTGCTGCGCGTCGGCAAGGGGAAACAAAAAGGTTACCTCAAGCTGGACGACGCGGGCGCCATGCAAATGGGCCAATTCGACATCGGTGGTACGGCGGCCCAGCAGGGATTGAAAGGCTTTCTCTACGGCGAAAGGGGGGTGTGGCGGCCGGGCGACTCCCTCTACCTGACCTTCATCCTCGAGGACAAACTCAAGCGCCTGCCCCCCGGGCAACCCGTGGCCTTTGAATTGGCCGACCCCCGCGGCCGGGTGGTCCGCAGCATGACCCGCGTTTCGCCCAACGGGTTTTACTCCTTCGCCACCGCGACCGACGCGGACGCGCCCACGGGGAATTATCTCGCCCGCGTCAAGGCCGGGCCGGCGGTCTTCGAGGAAAAGGTCAAGGTCGAAACCGTGGTGCCCAACCGCCTGAAAATCAAAATCGATTTCCAGCCCAAGCCCCTGACGCGCACCTCTCCCGTGCAGGGAAACATGCAAGTGACTTGGCTCAGCGGCGCCAAGGCCAAAAACCTCCGCGCCGACGTGGAAATGACCTTGAAGAGCGCCGCGCCCGATTTTCCCGGCCTCAATGGTTTCAGCCTCAGCGATCCTTTGCGCCGTTTCGAACCCGAATCGCAACAACTCTTCGCGGGGACCCTGGACGGCGAAGGCAAGGCCTCGTTTTCCCAGTCCCCCCATTTGAATGGCCAGGCCCCGGGCATGCTCCAGGCCTCGTTTCTGACCCGCGTCATGGAAGCCGGCGGCGGTTTCAGCGTGGACAGGACGACCCTCGCCTTTCACCCCTACGGCGCCTATGTCGGCATCAAGGCTCCGCCTGGCGATCGCGCCCGCGGCATGCTCTTGACCGATACTCCCCACGACGTCGACATCCGGCTCGTTTCTCCCACGGGGGAGAAAATCGAGCGGGGAAAAATCCAGGTCACCCTGTACAAGGTGGATTGGCGCTGGTGGTGGGAAAAGAACAAGGACGACGCGGACTATCTCGGCGAAGAATCCCGCCAAATCCTGCGGGTAGACACGGTCGACGCGCGCCAGGGCGCGGCGCATTGGGCCCTGACGGTGAAGCATCCCGATTGGGGCCGCTTCCTCATCCGCGCCTGCGACATTTCGGTTAAGTCCGGCGGCCATTGCGCGGGTGAATTCGTCTACCTGGATTGGCCCGGGTGGGCGGGCCGCAGCCAAGGGCAAGGGGCGGGAGAAGGCGCAGCCATCCTCGCCATGACCACCGATAAGACGCATTACGCCGTGGGCGAAAAAGCCCGTTTGACCTTGCCCAGCCCCAAGGGCGGACGCGCCTTGATCAGTTTGGAAAAAGGCAATGCCGTCTTGAAAAAATACTGGCTCGATTTGCGGAACCAGGAAACCGTGCATGAAATCGCCTTGACCGCCGAAATGGCTCCCAATGTCTATGTCCACGTCACCGTCTTGCAGCCCCACGCGCAAACCGAAAACGACATGCCCATCCGCCTTTACAATGTCGTGCCGCTATTCGTCGAAGATCCCGGGACCCGCCTGCATCCCGTGATTCAGGTGAAGCCGGAAATCTTCCGTCCGAACGAAAAAGCCGAGGTGACGGTTTCGGAAAAGGATCAAAGGGCCATGACCTATACCGTGGCTATTGTCGATGAGGGCCTCCTGGATTTGACCCGCTTCCCAACCCCCGATCCCTGGGATAGGTTCTATGCCCGCGAGGCCTTGGGCGTCAAAACCTGGGATCTTTATGATCATGTCGCCGGCGCCTATGGAGCCAGGCTCGAACGGCTCTTGTCCATCGGCGGCGACGAGAGCGGCATCAAGACCCCCGAAGGGAAAAAGGGCAATCGCTTTCCCCCGGTGGTGCGCTTCCTCGGGCCCTTCACCTTGGACAAAGGGCAAAAGGCCAAGCATGCCTTCCTCCTCCCGTCCTATGTGGGTTCGGTGCGGGTCATGGTGGTGGCCGGCAAAGACGGGGCTTATGGCGAGACGGAAAAACCGGTGGCCGTGCGCAAGCCGCTCATGGTGCTGGGGACCTTGCCCCGGCAGCTCGCCCCCGGCGATTCATTCAGCCTGCCCATTTCGGTTTTCGCCATGGAGCCTTCCATCCGGCAAGTCGCCGTCGAGGTTTCGGTGACCGGGCCCCTGCAAGTCTCGGGAGCGAGCAGGAAAACCATGACTTTCGCCGAACCTTCGGACGAATTGATCGCCTTCGATTTGGCCGCGCGGGATCAAGTGGGCTGGGCCGATGTCCGTATCAAGGCGCGCAGCGGCGGGGAAACCGCCGAGCAAAACCTGCGCATCGAAATCCGCAATCCGAATACCCGCGTCACCGACGTGCAATCCGTCTTGCTGAACCCGGGCGAGACCTGGAAACCGCCGGTTCGTATCTCCGGCGTTACCGGCACCCACTCGGCCGCGCTGGAATTGTCCCGCATGCCCGCCATCGAACTCGGCAAGCACCTGGATTATCTCTTGCAATATCCCCACGGCTGCGTCGAGCAAACCGTCTCCTCGGCCTTCCCGCAATTGTACTTGGCCAACCTGATGGATTTGTCGCCCGACGATCAAAGCCGCGTCGAAAAGAACGTCAAGGCCGCCATCCATCGCCTGCGGGGATTTCAAACCGCCGGGGGTGGCTTCGGTTATTGGCCCGGCGACGAACAACCGCAAGCCTGGTCGACGAATTATGCCGGCCATTTCCTCCTTGAGGCGGAGAAAAAAGGCTATGCCTTGCCGCAGGGGATGCTTGCCGGCTGGACGCGTTTCCAGGTGGCCAAGGCGCAGGCCTGGCGCGATGACGGCAACCAGCATCGGCAAATGGAACAAGCCTATCGCCTCTATGCCTTGGCCTTGGCGGGACGGGTGGAAATCGGCGCCATGAACCGCCTGAAAGAAACCCCCAAGCTCACCCTGGCCGCGCGCTGGCAATTGGGAGCGGCCTATTTTCTCGCGGGACAAAAGGAAGCCGCGCGGGAACTCGTGAAAGGGAATGCCCTCGCCCTGCCCGGCTATACCGAATTGGACGGCACCTTCGGCACGGCTTTGCGCGACAAGGCCATGATGCTCGACGTGCTTTGCCTTTTGGAAATGAAAAACGACGCCACTCCCTTGATGCGGGATATAGCCGAGTCCCTGACCGGCCCGGATCTATGGAGCACGCAAACCACGGCTTTCTCCCTGCTGGCCCTGAGCCATTATGCGGGATCGCTATTTGATCCCGGCGAACCGGCTCCTTTCAGCTATGCCTGGAGGGGCAAAACCCAAAGCGGCGAAATCGGCCGGGCGCTCACCCAGTTAGCCTTGCCGCTTACGCCGGGGCAGGGAGCGGACAGCTCGCTTACGGTCGCCAATCCCGGCAAGAATCCTTTGCATGCGCGGCTCATCGTCTCCGGCATTCCCGCTCTCGGGCAAGAAAGCGAATCGAGCCGGGGACTTGGCTTGGAACTCCTCTTCCGCGATGCGTCGGGCGATGTCATCGATCCGTCCAACCTCACCCAAGGCCGTGATTTCGTGGCGGAATACCGCGTCGTTAACCGCAGTCCGGCCCGCGGCGAATTGCGGCAACTGGCCCTGTCGGCCCTCTTTCCCTCGGGCTGGGAAATCCGGAATGCCCGCCTCGATCCGACGGCGGGAAACCAGGGGTCTTTCGATTACCAGGACATCCGCGACGATCGGGTGCTGACTTATTTCGCTTTGAAAGCCGGCGAGGTAAAGGTCTTCCGCTTTTATCTGAACGCGGCCTACCTGGGGCATTTCGGGCTGCCGCAAAACAAGGTCGAGGCCATGTATGATCCGGCGCTGCATGCGCGGTTAAGAGGCATGCCCGTTACCGTTTCCGCCTCCGACGGTGATTAGAACCCATCTCAAAAGTCATTCGTCGGACAAAGCCCGAGCGAGACCGAGACCAAGCAGGAGCGCGAAGCAGCGATATTGGTTGAAATATCGCGATGGAGCGCGACGAACTTGGCCGAAGGTCGTAGCCGGGCGACTCCAGAAGGATTTTTGAGATGGGTTCTAGGACAAGCCGGAAGGCCGGGGCATCCGAGCATACGCCCGCCCGGTGGGTCCGGTGGATCCAGATCGCCGCCCTCGGCGCGACCGTCGGCTTGGGCCTGGGATTTTATTTCCTATTGCCCCGCCCGCTTTTCCACGATCCGGTTTCCACCGTGCTTTTCGCGCGCGACGGCCAATTCCTCGGCGCCAAAATCGCCGCTGACGGCCAGTGGCGCTTTCCCGAAACGGATACCTGTCCCCGGCGTTTCGCGGCGGCGGCCGTCGCTTTCGAAGACAAACGGTTTTACCGCCATATCGGCCTCGATCCCCTCGCCATCGTCCGCGCCTTCTGGATCAATGTCCGCGCGGGAAAAATTTTGAGCGGGGCCAGCACCTTGAGCATGCAAGTCATCCGCCTTTCGCGGCAGGGACAAGCCAGGACATGGACGGAAAAGATCCGCGAGGCGGTTTTGACCTTGCGGCTCGAAGCGGGCTATGACAAAAACGAAATCCTCGCGCTCTATGCCTCGCATGCTCCCTTCGGAGGCAATGTGGTGGGTTTGTCCGCCGCGGCCTGGCGCTATTTCGGACGCGGACCCGAACGCCTGTCCTGGGGCGAAGCGGCCTTATTAGCCGTCTTGCCCAATAGCCCGTCCCTCATCCATCCCGGCCGCAACCGCGACGCCTTGAAAGCCAAGCGCGACGCTCTCCTGCATCGTTTGCATGGACTGGGGCTTTTCGATAGCACGACTCTGGTCCTGGCCAAGGCCGAGACCTTGCCTCCCAAACCGCTTGACCTACCCCGGCTGGCGCCGCACCTGCTGGAAAGGTTGGCCCGTGAAAAGCCGGACGGTTTTTCCAAAACGCCATCGACCCTCGACGCCGCTTTGCAAAGGCAGGTCTTGGAAGTGCTCGCTTATCATGCCCCCAGGCTGGCCGGCCAGGGCATAGCCAATGCGGCCGCCCTGGTTTTGCATGTCCCCAGCGGGGAAGTCCTGGCTTATGCGGGCAATGTCGAAAGTCCGGACGGAGCGGGGTCCGGCGACGACGGTTATGCGGTGGACATCATCACCTCGCCGCGCAGCACGGGCAGCCTCTTGAAACCTTTTCTCTATGCTTCCCTGCTCTCGGCCGGGGAAATCCTGCCCGGCACCCTCGAACCCGATATCCCATCACCCATCGGGGGCTATGCCCCCCGGAATTTCGATCGCGGCTACGAAGGCGCGGTGCCCGCCCACATGGCCTTGCAACGATCCTTGAATGTTCCCGCGGTGTATATGCTGCGCGATTACGGCATCGAGAGGTTTTTGCAAACCCTGCGTCGTCTCGGCATGACCACGGCCGATAGGGGAGCCGACGATTACGGCCTCTCCCTCATCCTGGGCGGAGCCGAAGGCACCTTATGGGAATTGGCGTCCCTCTATGCGGGCCTCGCCCGCGAAGCCTTGCGTTTTTCCGACCCGGCAGGAGGCACCGGCGCGCCGAGATCGGCGTTTTTCAGCGCGCATTACCTGAGCCGGGAAGCGCCTGGCGATCGATTCAGGCCATCCGGGGTAACCGATGCGTCACCCCGGAGGGATGCCGCGCATTCGCCCATCGATCCCGCCGGGGCCTGGCTCACCTTGCAGACCATGGCCGACCTCGCGCGGCCCGACCAGGAGAAATACTGGCGGAGCTTTTCCTCCAGCCGGTGGGTAGCCTGGAAAACCGGCACCAGCTTCGGCTTCCGCGACGCCTGGGCCATTGGCGTGACGCCCGAATACGCGGTGGCGGTCTGGGTGGGAAACGCGTCGGGGCAGGGACGCCCCGGCATGACCGGCATGCAAGTCGCCGCTCCCCTGCTCTTTAACATTTACGACGGACTGCCCGCCACTTCCCTTTTTCCAAAGCCCATCGGTTCGCTCACGCGCATTCCGGTTTGCCGCCAAAGCGGGATGCGGCCCTCGCCGCTCTGCCCCCAAATCGACAGCGCCTGGATCCCATATGCCGGTTTGCATACCCCGCCCTGCCCTTACCATCAACTCGTCCATCTCGCGGCCAAGGAGGATTTTCGGGTGCATGACGATTGCGAAAACGTAGTGGACATGCGACACCCGGCCTTTTTCGTCTTGCCGCCCACGCAGGAATGGTTTTACCGCCAAAGGCATAGCGATTATAAACCCCTTCCCCCTTGGCGACCCGATTGCGAAGCCACGCGGACCTCCCCGGAAAAAAACCGCTCCCTGGCCTTGCTCTATCCCCGAGGCCCCGGAAAGATTTACCTGCCGAAAGGTTTCGGAGGCGAGGCCGGCGCGGCGGTTTTCCAGGCCGTGCATCGTAACCCCAAGGCTACGGTCTATTGGTATTTGGATCAGGACTTTCTGGGAGAGACCGTCGAATTCCACGAACTCGAAGTCAGGCCCAAGCCCGGGCGCCACCGCCTATTGCTCATCGACGATCAGGGCGAAAGGCTGGAGACGGGCTTTGAGGTATTGGCGCGGTGAAGGGCGGGGGTTCCCCTAAAGCCGTCGGCATGTATCCGCGATGCACAACTCGATGCGTTCACTGGATTGGGCGGGAATTTGGATCCAACCCTGTCGGAACGCGATTTGCAGAGTATCCTCCGGTCCTGATCCCACTCTCACGCTTCCGCAACCCATATTGGCATCGCTCCGCCAAAAGCGCAGGTCGAATGGACTCTTTCCTGGAGCCCTGATAACTCGCTTTTCCGATCCCAATTGAAGAGTGTCCTGAGAAACAAGCGATGTCCGAACCGCCGCGAAAAGGGGTTGCGGGATCCTACCGCCGAGAACTATCGAATCAAGTCCGTACCCGAAAAAGTTAAGCTCGGATCGATCGCCGGAAAGAGTGAATCCCGAGGTCTCGAAATCCCGGGAAACATAACTCCCCTCACGAATGGAATAAGCGTAATGGAGGGCCTTGTCGCCGATATGGAAAGTCAGGCTTTCGGGGACGGGTATGTAACGTCCAACCCCTTCATCGTCCAAGGCCAGCATCTCCGGATAGGTTTTTCCTCGGTAATAGGTCGTGCAAATCACGGAATAGGGACGGGCATCCTGGAGAAATTCGAGGAGCAGGGTATCAGAGATATATTCTACGTCGGAACCCGTGAATTTTTTGCAGTCCTCATTGGAATCAGATCGGACACAGAGGCGAAGCGAATCGAAGCGCGCCGGCATGGGGACGCGCAAGAACAAACGTTCTCTCATCCAGCAAGATGAGGATGTGTCGATGCGGTATTGGATATTGGATTTTTGAAGCAGGGTTCCCGGGACGGTTTCGGTTTGAAAGCAGGAAAAAAGAAAGAGAACCACCCAGCCTGCAATCAATCCACCGCGAATAGGGTTTATCCTATTTGAAACTATTATATCCATTCCGCCCTGTTCAATCTTCTCTTACGAGGCGGATCCGGTGAAATACAAGAAGGTCGGGCATGAAGACTTACACAGGAAAGGAATGGTTTTACTCTCCGCCTTCGTGCAAACCCAATCCATGGCGATGCGACTCCAGATAGGTCGTCCGTACCCGATGGCGGTAAATGGGAACACCCACGAGATCAGACGGATACTGGTCCAGCGATGCGCGGAGATCAATCCACCAGACGTCGGTGTCGGCGTGATTCACGTCTACCAGCCCGCGTACGAACTCGAGATAAGACCCACGCGGAAGCTGACCTTTCGCGGCCAGGGCCTGAAAGACGTTAAATACCGAGTCCGGAAATTCGGCCGGCTTATTCACCCACCCCAGAATCGACGCAAGTAATTCCTTTTCCGTCAGGGGAGGTTGCAGGCGACCGGTTGAATCCGCTCGCGCGCGACGATTGAATTCAGCGACGGCTACCTCGAACATCACGGGCGTCGGGTAGCCTTCTCGCGAGAGCTCCGCTACTGTCCATCCGGGTCCACTGGGCACGTAGACATCATTCGAGACTCCTCCTGGATCCTTCAAGTCTGGGTTTGCGCCAGGTTCGCGAGATGAACCACAAGCGCCCAACGATAGTGCGAAAGCGAGGATTACCCATCTCCCAGGATTGATAGGGTGCGTGTTCCTTCGGCCAGAGCCGGCGGTTTTACTCGATGACGGAGTATGCATCGGCGTCATTGCTCGGGCCACGGGTACCATTCCAGCGAATCGTCCTCTCGTGCACAGGTTGTCCGGACCACTGATCGATGACCTGGATTCCCGATGCCCCTCACAATCCTTTTTCATGGCTATCCCCCTCACTTCCCGATGCAAAAGCCCGCGAAGAGTCGGTGCAGGACGTCGTCGGCGGTGACTTCGCCCAGCAATTCGCGTAAGGCCATGACGGCCTCGCGCGCTTCGAAGGCTAGGATTTCGATGGCGGGCTCGCTATCGAGTTGGTGCAAGGCCGCCGTCAGCCTGTCGGCGGCTTTTTGCAAAGCATCCCTCTGCCTCTCCGTGGTCAAATAGACCTCGTCCTCCCCACCATCCTGCTTGCCTTCGGCGGGGTGACCGCTCCTCTCGCCTCCAAAGACCCGCGCGTCCAGCTCCGCAATCAATTCAGGCAATCCCCCGCCATCGGGATTGGCCACATCCAGGGCGCCCGGCGCGCCTTGAAAGCCTTTGCAGTCCCGGCGCGTCCGCACCCGTAACCAAGGAGTGACGTCACCGGCAAGATGCCCTCGATACACATTCCCCGTGACCGCTTCTCCGGGCAGCTCATTTCCCGGCGCCTTATCGCCCGGCGGCAAGGTGCCGTCTTCTATCCACAGGCGCAAGTCGGCCTTGGCCGCCTGTTGGCGGGTTTTGTCCTGCGCCCGCGCGTCGAGGTCATCCACCGCTTCGCCCAGGCCCGCCGTGTCGATCAAATGCACCAACCCTGAAGGCAAATGCAAGGGCACTTCCACGAAGTCGCGGGTCGTACCGGGCCTATCCGAAACCAAAAGCCTTTCCTCGCGCAGCAAGGCATTGATGAGGCTGCTCTTGCCGGCATTGGGCGAGCCGACCAAAACCACGCGCGGGATTTTCTGCAAACGCGAACCCCGGGCATGGGTGGCCAAAAGCGCCTGCACTTCCCCCAGCACCTCCACCAGGCGCGGGCGCCAAGAGGCATAATCGGGGTCGGCTTCTTCTTCCGCGAAATCGACGTCGAGTTCGAGCCTGACCAGGAGGTCTATCATTTTTTGCCGCAAAGCCTTGAGTCGGCGCGAAAGGGCGCCGTCGAGAACCTTGCCGGCGTGGTTGAGGGCGGCCTTGCTTTGCGCATGCACCAAGGCCATCAGGCCCTCGGCCTGCACCAGGTCGAGCTTGCCGTTCTCGCAGGCGCGCCGCGTGAATTCGCCGGGGCCGGCGAGGCGGATACCCGGAAGACATAGAACGGCGGCGACCAGGGACTCGACCAGCAGGGGATTGCCATGCGGAAAAATTTCCAGGACATCTTCGCCCGTGGGGCTATGCGGCGCGGGATAAAAGACGAAATTCAACCGATCGAGTTTTTCGCCGGTGGCGGGATGCCGGAATATCCCGTAATGCATGTGGCGCGGCTTCAACGCCTTCAGCGGCGGCAATGGCGATGGGCCTGATTCCGCGCCGGTCGCCGCCCCAACCTCCAACGCCTCGGCGCCATCCCCTGCGAGGGAAAGGCCCCGGCCCAGGCAGAACCGGGCGACCTCGCGGCATTCGGGTCCGGTCAGCCGGATGATGGCCAGCCCCGAAACCCCCGAAGGGGTCGAGAGGGCAATGATGGTATCCGTATCCTTCACCGGCCACCTCGATACGGGAAACCCGCGGGTTTCCCTGCCGTTTATTTGCCCTTGGGCCCGGCGCCGGGTTTGCGCTTGCCGATAATGGGCTTGGCGGGTTTGGGCTTGCCCATGGCCGCGGCGGCTTTCTCGCTTTCGGCCAGCCTCTTCTTGCTGGTTTGCACCCAGGTCTGGGCGATGGTGAAGAGATTGGAAACGCTCCAGTAAACCACCAGACCCGAGGGGAAAGAACAGGAGAAGACGAACATCATGATGGGCATGAGCCAGACCATGGCCTTTTGATTCGGATCCTTCACCGTCATGCGCATTTGCACGTACATGGTGCCCGCCATGAGGAAAGGCAATACGGTCAAGCCCACCGGGAAGAGATAAGGCACCTTGAGCGACGGCATGATCACGTCGGGCAGGCTGAGGTCGGTGATCCAGCCGAAGAAATAAGCCTCCTTGAGCTCCACCGAACGCCCCAGCACATTGAAGAGCGCGATGAAGATGGGCATTTGCAAGAGCATGGGAAAGCAGCCCAAAACCGGCGCCAGGGGTGAAATGCCGACCTGTTTGTAATAGGCCATCATCTCCTGCTGCGCTTTCTGGGCATTGCCCTTATTGCGCTCGCGGATTTTGCTGATCTCGGGCTGGTGCTCCTGCATGCGCGCCATCTGGCGGGTTTGCGACAAGGTCAGCGGCAAGGTGACCAGGCGGACCAGGAGGGTGAGCAGGATAATGGCTATGCCCCAGTTGGGGATGAGGGAGTGGAAGAAGTTCAGCAAGTGCAAGACGAGGCCGCAAAGCTTCACGTACCAGATATCGGCGCGGAAGAAGCTTTCCCAGCCCGTGAACAGGATTTGCTCGTAGTTGCGGTCATAGGCGCGGATTTTATCGTATTGCAGGGGCAAGACCATGAAATCGAAATCGAGCGCGCCCTCTTCCCACATATTATTGCTGAGCTTCATCCCGTATTCATGCGGGTAGCCTTTTTCATGCCCTTCGGGAAGCCGGCCCTCCGCGTCGACGCGGACATTGGTTTCCTTATGGAAGTCGATGAGGCCGGCCACGTACTTGCGGCGCAAACCGACCCAGCGCAAAACGCCGCTTTCGGCATTGAAGGATTTTTTGCCGTCGAAGGTTTCGCGCGAAGCGCTGATGCCGTTATCGAAGACCAACTCGCTGAAAAAGCTGTTCATCAAACCGAAACCCTTGCCGACGGGAATGGGCTCGGTCTCGGAAAGCCCGGCTTTCCATTCCAAGGACCAGGTATCGACCGGTCCGGGGATGACGGCGCGATGGTGCACCGAGGGGCTGTCGGGGTAGAAGGTATAGCGGCGCATGATCTCGCGCCCATCGGCGAGCCGCAGGCGGAAGGCGATGCGGAGCGAATCGCTCACGACCCGGTACTCGCCGCGCTGGGCGTCGGAGTGCCATATCCGCTTGGAGAGATCCTGGCGGTTGAGGCTGAGCGATAAGGCCCCCCCGTGAGCCGGATCGATGAGCTGGGTATTGTGCAGCGGCTTGCCATGCAGGCTGTCTATGCTCAATTCGGAAATCATGGCGCCCTGATTATCGAGGACCATGGTGAAGCGATTGGTCTTCACGGTGATTTTCTGGCGGGCGACCTTGGGCAAGGTGTCGACGGCCGCGCTATCCTTGGCCGCGGCGACGCCGGCCGAAACGCCGGTATCCGCGGTCTCGCCCGCTTCGCTGTCGATGGCATAGTCCGGAGCCGAATCTTCGGCGCTCGGTCCCATGGCGGTCAAACCCTTGCTCGAAGCCTTGGGGGCGGCTTTCACCAAAGCCAGCGAATCGGCTACCGCCTTCTCATGCGCTTGCTTGGCTTGTTTGCTTTTATACTGGGTCCATGACATGAACATGGCCATCAGGACGAGATATCCTATGAGCCGCCAACGGTTAAACTTCAAAGCGTCCTCGCTTTTTTGGATGAGGTGATGCGATGCGGGCCGCCCAGGCGGAAAACCTGGCCAGGGGACCGGGTCCCAAATGCCGCGACTCGCGTAAGGATTCGCCCAGGCTGAGCCGGGACTCGGGAACCGGATCGAAACCGGCGGGATACAGGGGTTGGCAGCGCCAGAGGCGCCAGGCCGTCAAGATGAGGCCTTTCAGGGAGCCATGATTTTCCAGGGCTTCCAGGGCATAATGCGAACAGGAGGGGTGAAAGCGACAGCAGCCCTGGAAAAAAGCGGGATGCACGCCTTGGTAAACGCGAACCGCCCCGCGCAATATCCGGCGGGGACGGATCATGGTGCGGCCGCGACCTGGATTTCCTGCGGCAGGGCCAACAGGCGAGTGACCAAGTCCTCGCCTTTTTGCCGCAAGGCCCGGCGCGTCAGGGAAGAAGCGGGGGGCATGACGTCGAATACCACCCAGGTGGGGGCCGTAACTTCGTGGAAACGCTTGCGAAACACCTCGCGCAAGACGCGCCTGATGCTATTACGCATGACGGCATTGCCGGTTTTCTTTCGCACGATGAATCCTAAACGGGTCTGGTCCACCGTCTCGGCACGCAAATACCGGAGGTTGAGAGGCGGTGATTTCAAGGACTTCCCCTTCTCCAGCACGGCCTTGAACATCCAGGGCCGGGTGAGTCGATGCGAGGGCCGGGGCTTATCCGGAGCTTTTCCGGGGGGAAGCTGCCCGGAGATCAATCAAATGTCCTTGAACGCCATTCCGTCGCTGACCGTGAGCTTGTGACGGCCCTTGGCGCGGCGGCTATTCAGGACTTTGCGGCCGTCCTTGGTGGCCATGCGCGCACGGAAACCATGCTTGTTCACACGCTTGCGATTCCGTGGCTGGAAGGTACGCTTCATAAAGTCTTCCCGAGCTAGATATAAGGGGGATTCAATGTACTTCCCCAACCCCTTTAAATTCAAGGGCATGCAGCCCAAGGCTTTGCGGACCGGTCCCCGGCCGGTTTTAGCTTGGTGGGCATTTTTGCTGGCCACCCTATTGTGGGCATTCCGCTGGAAAAGCGGGGTTTTAGCCGGCAATTTACAGAAAACCGGTCGCTTCAGCCGCTCTTTGGGGCCTGCTTTTCATTGGCATTTGCTCTATCACGCCGCCCGCGATCTGCTCTCCTTTTTAACCCTCACCTATCCCAAAACCATTTATCTCGCCCGAGGCAGCGCAAACGCCCTGACTGCCATGCAAAGCGGACCTTGCTTGTTTTTGACGGCTCATTTGCACCATTTCGAGGCTTTGGGAGCCTATTTAAGCGCGCAAGGCGTGCCCCTGATCGCCGTCGCCAGGCCGATGAGCCGCCCTTTCGCCCAAGCCTGGTTGGCCCGTTTGCGGCAAAGGATGGGCTTGCGCATTCTCTGGAGCGAAAGGCCGAAACGGCCATCCGCTTCGGTTGAAACCATCCGGCGTCCTTTGGCGAAAAAGCCCGCCTCTTCCCTGTGGCTGCGGGAAGGCCTTCATCACCTCGACCGGGGCGGATGCCTGGCCATGCTTTGGGATCAAAAGCCTCCTTCCGCCCATGGGGTGCCGGGTCGGTTTTTCGGCCAACCCGTCCTTTGCGATCCCTTGCCGCTCTTTGTTTTGCGACGCCGTGAACTTCCGGTTTTCGCCGGGCTATTGGCGCCTAATGGCGAGGTGAGGTTGATCCGTATCGATGGAAAGGCGGCCGCTTCTCGCGCAGAGCGGCTGGAAAAAACGTTGTCGGGTGGGCAGCCGCAAGCAGGGGACAGGCTGCTGGCCCGCTACCACCGCTGGCTCGAAGCGGTTTCGCGGAATTACCCCCGTCACGCTTACTGGCTATTGCATCGCAGGTTCGATTCCTGGGCTTGATTCTTTCCCATGGCCTTGGCCTGGTAAAGGGCCTTGTCGGCATGCTCCAAAAGCTCTTTCGGATTCATGTCCTCCGCCGGCAGGGTATGGGCATAACCCATGGAAACGGTCACCTTGCCGTGAATGGAATGGCTATGCGGCAAATCCAGATCGCGGACGGCCTGCAGCATTTTTTCGACGATGTGCTGGGAGCCTTCCTCGTCGGTGCTCGGCAGGATGGCGACGAATTCCTCGCCGCCATAGCGCGCTATCAAATCCATGGGACGCTTCAGGGTGCCGCGCAGGGCCACCGCCACGCGCCTTAGGCAATCGTCTCCGGCGGTGTGGCCGTAATGATCGTTGAAGGCCTTGAAGTTGTCGACGTCCATCATGATCAAGGTCATCATGTAGCCGTTGCGCAGGCAGTTATTCCAGAGCTTGACGTATTGCTCTTCGAAATAGCGGCGGTTATGGATACCCGACAAGACGTCGACCTGGGCCAATTCCTGCAGCATGTCGGAGCGGATTTTCAGGTTGACGTGATTGGTCACGCGCGCCCTCACCGAGGTGGGGCGGAAGGGCTTGCAGATGAAATCCGAAGCGCCTATCGAAAAACCCTTTTCCTCGTCTTCCACCGAGTCCTTGTCGGTGACGAAAATGATGGGTATGCCCTGGGTGGCCTCGTCTTCCTTGAGCCGCCGGCAAATCTCGAATCCGCCCGAATCGGGAAGGCTGACATGGAGGAGGATGAGTTCGGGAGGATCGTTTCCCCGCGCGATGTTCAAGGCCGTGCTTCCGGTGGACGCCACCTGAATCCGGTATCGTCCCGCCAGTAAATTGGACAATACCTCGATATGGAGGGGCTCATCATCGGCGATGAGGACGGGGGAAAGGGCGCTTGCCTTCATTGCTTCACTACAAACCCAAATAGCACCATTAAGGCCTTTTGCCAGAGCCTAGAGCCTACCACAAGCGGGGGCGCATTGCAATGAGTACCCACCCATTATCCTGTCAACCCGTGATTTTATCATCGTCCAGAAAGGAAGCTGAACGAGATTTTTAAGGGCATTTAGACGCTAGCTTCGGTTTTCCCAATACAGGGGTTCCCGATGCAGATGCGCTACCGCTAGGATTTCGAGTATGTCTTGATGGATTGAATAGACTAGGCCGTATGGGAAGCCTGGAATAATTGCTCTTCGAATTCCGTGGGCGATTTCACCGCTGATTTCTGGAAATACACAGATTCGTCTCTTTGTTAAATCCAAAGCTTGGGCGAAGCGCCTTCCCAATCCTACCTGTTGAACCTCGTACCATTCAATGGTTTCGGCCAATTCAATTTTTGCCGCCTCACCGAAGAGGATGTTCACCTCAAATATTTCCGCATCACGTCATCATATGAATGTGTCCGCATTTTTCCAGATCGCATCATTTTCTGCCTTTTAAGCGATTCCTTTGCCCACAACTTGTCGATTTCCGGATCAGGTTTATCGAAATCGGCCAGGATGTATTCTACAACCAGCTGCTTTTCCGCATCGCTCAGATCGTTGATTTGCTTCTGAAGGTCTCTGCTGATTTTCTTCATTGCGCGCCAATTCCTTACTGGCTCCAAAAATAGCTTCACCTTCCTGAAGGGGAAATGGAAGGGGCTGTCTTTCAACCCCCGCCCAAGGTCATTTTGCGGCTAAAAGCGATTTCCGGCGTCTTCAGGACGACGATGAAGGATGCCGGCAAACGGCCCTGGCCGGATAAATCCACTTCGTGCTTGCCCGCCGAGAATTCCTTGGCCGCCAATTCCGCGATTTCTTCGCCTTGGAAATTATAAGCCTTGAGGGAAACGTAACTGGCCTTGGGGATTTCAAAAGCCAAGGAGAAGTCTCCTTTCGCGCCGCTCGTCAAAGATCCGCCCAAATCGTAACCGGGCCGGGAGGGCAAGACGCCTATGCCCGTGCTGGGTTGCTTGGCGAGGATGGAGAGCATGGTCGTCGCATAGCGCTGGCCGAAGGTGCGGTAGCTGGCGGCGTTGAAATGCAAACCGTCACCCCTATCCGATAGTCCCGCGGAGGATATCACATAGGAATTGGGGAGGGTCTTGGGAAGGTTTTGAATCATGGTGCTGGGTTTCACCAAGTCGCCCGCCAGGAAAGGGATGTCCGCGGCCTTGAGGCCCAAATCCTTGATCAGGTTGTCATAAACCAACTTGACCTCGGCGGCCCACTGGTTGGTCTTGGATCCCGATTCGCCCTGATGGAAAAGAAAGCCCTTGATGACCCCGTCTTTTTGGGCGAGCTTGGCGATTTCCACCAGGCGGCCATAAGGGTTGCCGCCGTATTGATTGGCGATGTCCTGCATCCAGCTCGCTTCGCCGCTCACATAACTCTGGTATTTGTCCTTATCGAACATTTCAATGGCGCATCCCGCCACGGAAACATTGATGACGCCCACCTTGATGGTGGCCGGCAAACTGTCGACCAGGGTGCGGCCGAAATAGTCGGCGGGGTTGAGCCCGGTTCCGCAACGGCAAAGCGGAGGCACGGCCGTATACCATTTTCCTTTTTGCCGGGTCGTTCCCGAGCAATTGAAATCGACGGCGGCCATGGTCTGAAAGCGCTCGCTCACCCCGGTTTTATCCACCGCTTCGGGGGTGGCATTCCCTTCCATATTCGACTGACCGAAGGCCAGGTAAATCTGGAAATTGGGGTCGGGCGTCTGGGAAAAGGTTGCGGCAGCGCCCCATAAGAGTGCCGCCGAAAGGGAAACGATTCCGCGCAAACCCCGTTTTTGATGCATAAGCCTCTTTTTCATAAACCTCTTCCTTCCCCGCCATACAGTATCGAAATCAGGCCAAAACGTGGGGACGAAAATCGCCGAAATGGGGCATGGCCCAGGAAGGGTGATGCACCCGGGAAGACGGTGACGCGCATCAACAACAAATTTTACTCTTTGTTTATCCCAGGGGGCAATATGCCGGCTTCCACTCGCGTTTCCGCCCTGATGCAGCCCTTACCCAGCCACCGCCAAGGCATGGGAACCATCCGTTATCCCGGCGGCGTGGCCTTTCGCGTTTGGGCCCCGTTCGCGGATGCCGTCCATGTCGCGGGAACTTTCAATCAATGGGATAAAACCGCCCATCCTTTCGCCAGCGAGGGCAATGGCTATTGGTCGGTCGACGTGCCCGGAGCCAAGGTCGGCCACGAATACCAATTCGTCATCCGCCGCGGGGAAGAGGAACTCTGGCATAAAAACCCCTATGCCAGCGAAGTCGTCAATTCATCGGGAAACGCCGTCATCCACAACCCGAATTTCGACTGGTCGGGCGATGCCTTTGTGATGCCCCCTTGGAATGAATTGGTGATTTATGAAATGCATGTCGGCACCTTCAACCGACTGCCCGATCAAAACCGCGGGGACTTCCATAGCCTCATCGCGAAATTACCCTACCTGAACGATCTCGGCGTCAATGCCATCGAAATCATGCCGGTGCTGGAATTTCCCATGGACGATAGCTGGGGCTATAATCCTTCCGATCCCTTTTCCATCGAATCCGGTCTGGGAGGCCCGCAGGGATTGCATGCCATGGTCAAGGCCGCCCATCAGCACGGCATGGCGGTGATCATGGATGTGGTTTACAACCATTTCGGGCCCGGCGATCTCGATCTCTGGCGTTTCGACGGCTGGTCCGATGGCGAACACGATGGCGGGATTTATTTCTATGACCGGTCGCGGGCGCATACCGAGTGGGGGCATACCCGCCCCGATTATGGCCGCCCCGAAGTGCGGCAATACCTGCGCGACAATGCCTTGTTCTGGCTCGACAAATACCGTATCGACGGCTTGCGTTTCGATTCGGTGATCAATATCCGCCGCGGCGATAGCGGCGATTTGCCCGATGGCTGGAGCCTATTGCAGTGGATCAACAATGAAATCACCTGGAGCCAGCCTTGGAAAATCACCATTGCCGAGGATTTGCAAAACAATGAATGGATAACCAAGGACACCGCTTCGGGAGGGGCGGGCTTCGGTTCCCAATGGGATGCCGGCTTTGTCCACCCCATCCGCCAGGCCATTATCACTCCGAACGATCAGGACCGGAATTTATTCGCCGTCGCCAATGCCTTGGAGCATGGCTATGGACCCGATGCCATGAAGCGGGTGGTTTACACCGAATCTCATGATGAAGTGGCCAATGGTCATGCGCGCGTTTCCGAGGAAATCTGGCCGGGTCATGCCTCGTCCTGGTTTTCCCGCAAGCGCTCCACCCTCGGAGCCGCTTTGGTTTTTACCGCCCCCGGTATTCCCATGATTTTCCAGGGCCAGGAATTTCTGGAGGACGGTTTTTTCGGCGATATCGACCCCCTGGACTGGAACAAGCTCGTGCTTTTTTCGGGCATTCATTTGCTTTACCGCGATCTCATCCGGTTGCGTCGCAACTGGTTCAACCAAACCCGCGGCCTATGCGGACATGGCAGGAATGTCCATCACATCAATAACGGGGATAAGGTCTTGGCCTTCCACCGCTGGCAAAACGGCGGGCCTGGCGATGACGTGGTGGTGGTGGCGAATTTCGCCGATCGCGGGTATGAACGCTATTCCATCGGTTTTCCCCGCCCGGGATTATGGCGGGTGCGGTTCAATAGCGACTGGCAGGGCTATAGCGAGGATTTCGGCAATCACCTCGGTTATGACACCCATACTCATGATATCGGGCGGGATGGCATGCCTTGCGCCGCCGATATCGGCCTGGGGCCTTATTCGGTTTTGATCCTGTCGCAGGACTTTTAACCGGCAACCGTGAAATAAGCGTGACATAAACTGTCACCCCTGGCTTAGTATCATAAAGCCTGGATTTGCTGGTAAATCCATTGACATCCGGAGACTCCCATGGCCAACACGATTAAGCCCATTCCCGACGGCTATCACACCGTCACTCCCTATCTGTCCCTAAACAATGCTTCGGGGGCCATCGATTTCTACAAGCGGGCTTTCGGAGCCGAGGAAATTTACCGCTTGGACATGCCCGACGGGAAGGTCGGCCACGCCGAATTGCAAATCGGAAATTCGCGCGTCATGGTTTCCGATGAATTTCCCGACATGCCCGATGCGGTGACGGCGTCACCGATCACGGTCGGAAACACCACCGCCAGCCTATGCGTCTATGTCCAAGACGTGGATGAGGCTTTCGCCCGCGCCATTGAAGCCGGCGGTGTGGTCAAGCGCGCGGTGGCTGACCAATTTTACGGCGACCGCAGCGGGGTGCTGGAGGATCCCTCCGGCCATATCTGGACCTTGCTCACCCATGTCGAAGACGTCAGCCCGGATGAAATGCGCAAGCGCATGGCGTCCATGGCGATGGGATAGAGGATAAGCCATACGGTTAGGCGGCTATTTCCCGGGCTGGCGGAGCATTTTCACCACTTCGCTGGCATGTTTTTCCTCGGCGAGTATCATTTCGCGGGCATATTCTTCGAGTGCCACGGATTTTCCCTCGACGAGGTTCAGCAATTCGCGGTAAAGTTTCAGCCCCTCCCGTTCGGCTTCCAATGACTCCTGGAGTATGGTGCCGACATCGTGTTTATGGCTTTCGAGGAGCGGGCCGACCGCCAGCGAGGGATGTTCGTCGAGGGTGGTAATCCACTCCCCCGCCGCTTGCGCATGCGCCATCGACTCGACCGCCTGATCCCGCAGCCAGGAGACGATGGGAATGCGGTTGAAGCCGAAAACCATCAGGGAATAATGGGTATAACGGACCACCCCCGCCAATTCCAATTCCAGGATATGGTTCAAGGTCTGCACCACCGATTTTTTATCCACACCGTTCAATTCCATGAGCGTCTCCTTTCGAGGATGGGTTAGGGATAAGCTAGGTACATCGAAGCCGCGAGGCCTCCAGGATTCGGCTCCCTCCGGATTAATTTTTTGCCATGACCCGCATTCGCCTTACCGATAACGCCGCCGCCATCGATTTCAAGCAAGTGCGGGCGCTGCTCGCCGACTCGTATTGGGTGCCTGGGATAACTTTGAAGCGGGTGCGTTTGGTGGCGGCGAATAGCCTGGTGGTCGCGGCCATTCTCCGGCGTGGGCGCGAAGGCGGCGATGAGGTGCTCGCTTATGGCCGGGTGGTCTCCGATGGCAGCAGGTTCGCTTACCTGGCTGATATCATGGTGCATCCCGATCACCGCGGACAAGGCTTGGGCAAACGCATCGCCGGGTATTTGATCGGCCACCGCAAGGTCAAAGCGGTAGACCTTTGGTTACTGATGACCAAGGACGCCCATGGCCTATACGCGCAGTTCGGATTCGGTTCCCTGGATTTTCCCGATCGCGTGATGATGAAGCGCGGGTTAAGTAAGCTTGATCCGTGCGACCCCCTACGGCCAAAAAATCCAAGCCCTCGCTAAAGACCCTCAAGCAAGCCTTTCTCTCCATCATCTGGCCGAGGCGCAATTTGCTTTTGCTCGGCTTATTGCTCATCACGGTGAACCGGGTTTGCGGCCTGGTATTGCCGGGATCGACCAAATGGCTTTTGGATGGTGTCATCCCCCACCGCGATTTCAGCTTACTGAAATGGCTATTGGTATCGGTGGGCGCGGCGGTTTTCATTCAGTCGGTGACCTCCTTCATCTTGACCAGGCTGCTCGCCGTCGAGGCCCAGCATTTGATCTCCAAGCTGCGCGTGCAAATGCAAAAGCATATCATCCGGCTGCCGGTGGGGTTTTTCGACAGCACCAAGAGCGGCGTCCTCCTCTCGCGCATCATGAATGATCCCGAAGGGGTGCGCAACCTGGTGGGGACGGGGGTGGTGCAATTGGTGGGCGGCTTGATGACGGCCGTCATTTCCTTTTTTCTCCTCCTGCGCATCAGCGCCTGGCTCACCCTCGCCAGCCTTTTCCCATTGCTCTGCTTCACCTTCATATCCTTCAAAGCCTTTTCCCGCATCCGGCCGATTTTCCGGGAACGCGGCAAAGTCACCGCCGACGTCACCGGCCGGCTCACCGAAACCCTCGGCGGCATCCGCGTGGTCAAAGGCTTTCACGCCGAAGAGAAGGAAGTCGAGGTCTTTGAAAAAGGAGTGGACAATCTTTTTCTCAACGTGAAAAAATCCCTGACCACCACCAGCCTCGTCACCAGCCTGGCCACCTTGCTGCTCGGCGTGACCTCGGTCCTCATCATGGGACTCGGAGGAAAATTCATCCTGCAGGGGAGCATGTCGGTAGGTGACTTCGTCGCCTTCACCCTCTATCTCGGGTTTCTGGTGGCCCCCATCGTGCAGATGAGCAATATCGGCTCGCAATTGACGGAGGCCTTCGCCGGCCTCGATCGCATGAATGAAATTCTCGCCCTCGAACCCGAAGGCAGGGAGAAGGAGCGCGTGCAATCCTTGGACAGGGTCGAGGGAGGGATTCGCTTCGAGAAGGTTCATTTCCAATACGACTCCGGCAAGGAGGTCTTGCATGGCATCGATTTGGACATTCTCGCCGGTTCCGTGACGGCCCTGGTGGGATCATCCGGATCGGGTAAAACCACCATCGCCGGTTTGGCGGCTTCCTTTTTAAAACCGGCGAGCGGCCGGATTTTCATCGATGGCCATGACTTGGCAACCATTCCCCTGGCCGATTTCCGCCGCCACATCGCGGTCGTCTTGCAAGACGAATTCCTCTTTGAAGGCACCCTGCGGGACAATTTGCTATTCGGCAAGCCCGAAGCTTCCGCCCTGGAAATCGAGCAGGCGATGAAAGACGCCCATTTGCAGGACTTCGTAGCCAGCCTCGACTTGGGTCTCGATACCTTGATCGGTGAACGAGGCGTGAAACTATCGGGAGGCCAAAGGCAAAGAGTGGCCATCGCCCGGGCCCTGATCGCCAATCCCAGGATTTTATTCCTGGATGAAGCCACTTCGAATCTCGACGCCGAAAGCGAAATGCTCATTCAATCCAGTTTGGAGGGATTGATGCGGGGGAGAACGACCTTGGTCATCGCCCACCGGCTTTCCACCATCCGGAAGGCGCGGCAAATCCTCGTCATTGAAAACGGCGAAGTGATGGAACGCGGCACCCATGAGGAGTTGATCGCCAGGGAAGGGCGTTATTTCCAATTATTCACCTACCAATCGCGTATATGAGTGAGTCCTGGCTGATTGGAGGAGAGAGACGAAGCCGGCGGGAGGTCTCGCCCCGCCCGCTATCCATTTCCGGATGGTTTCCACCGCCGTCGAATCGGTGTGAAGCAAGGCCTTCCCCTGGGGCATTGGAAGTCCGAACCAGACCGCATTGGCGTCGGAGGTGATCTTGTTATAGAGGGCGCTGGCCTCCGGATGGCCGGGTATCACCCTTCTCGTGGCCCCGTGATCCCCGAAGGAGGGCATCATCAAGCGTTGATACGCCTGGCCGGATTCAAAATTCACCCCCGAATCGCTACCTCCGCTTTGGAATTCGCCTATCCCGTCCGTACTGTGACAGCCCAGGCAATACATCTTGAATATGGGTAGCACTTCCAGGGTGAAAGCGTCATAGCACGCCGTATGCGCCGGATTGGCCGAATCGCAATCGCCGCAGGGCGCCGCGCCATGATTATCGCAGGCCGGCGCGACGGGAATATCCTCCTGGGAGCAGCCCCAAGTGAAAACGGCCACAGCCGCCAGTAAGAATTCCGGGAGTCTCCCGGACTTCCGCCTCCCTCTTTTTTGCGGCATGCTCTCCTGGGTCATTCAACGCATGCCGGTCATGATTTTCGCGGCGATCAAGGCGTCTTTTCCCCGGAGCTTCGCTATCAGGAGGCCCCGATGGCTAAGTCCATCGGGGAATGGGAAAGCCTGCAACCCGGTGACGTCGAAAGTCCCGAGGGAAGATCCCTGGATGCCCTGCAGGGAGAGGGAGGTAAAGCCCGTGCCCTGCCATTGGATTTGCAGCCTTCCGGAAACGGTACGTATCAGGGGTCCCGCCATGGGGATATCCCGATTGGCGATACCGGATGTCATGAAGGGTTGCGAATCCGAAATCGAATTCAAGGTGTAATACGCGTCATTCGTCCATACCGTCTGCGCCGATTGGGATTGCAGGCCGGCGCCTAGGGTGATATGCACCACTTTTCCCGCCGTCATGCCGTCGAGTTGCAGATAGACCCGCTTGCGATCCTCGGAAACCTGAACCGCGGTTACCGTCAGCGGAGCCACGCCTTGCGGATCGTTGTAGTAGTTGACGGTAGGCGTGTAATACCAATTCTCCACCGTATAAAAACTCGCTTGGTTCGCCATCTGGCCTACCGGCTGGGAGAATTCGATTTCCAGTCCGCCTTTGCGGGAACGCACCGCCATCATCTCGAAGACCGCCGCATCGGGCTGCGGGATCAATTTCTGGGGGCCGTTGGGGCCCATGGCCAGGGTCATCTCGCCCAGGTAAATGACCCCTTTCTCATCAACGACCATCCTGTCCACCGGCGATTTCAAGCCCCCTGTAAAGAAAAAGGCCGCGCCTTGGTAAGCGCCGTTCACCTTCTCCACGAAGGCCCGGAATAGGCTGAGCTTGGCCCAATCCCCGTAGAGAAATTGGCCGGCATAGCGCCCTGAGGTCATGTAAAGCGGCTGGGTCGGGGAATTGTTAAAAACCTGATAGGGCAGGTGGATGCTGGGCGGGGTCACCTCGCCGCGCGTCCCGCCCAAGCTAAAGCCATAGAACTTGCCCGGCTGGATATGGGTCAGAATGGAGGCCGGCCGCCAGGTTCCTTGGTTGTCCGTCACGAAGATTTCGTCATCCGGTCCCCATCCTATCCCGTTCGGCGACCGGAGGCCGCTGGCAATCACTTCATAAGGACCGCCCTCGATGGGGATTTTGACCACGGTGCCCCGATCGGTGCTTCTCGATACGGGCGAACCCAGGGTCATGTAGAGGTATCCGTCTTTATAGATCGGCCCATAAGAATAAGCCAGATTGGCGTCGTCGGGGGGCAAGTCGGCCAAGGTCTCCTTGGTTTCGAAAACGCCGTCGCCATCGGCATCGGCCAAACGGATCAGTTTATTGATTTCGCCGATATAGATCTTTCCGTCCACCACTTTGACGCCCATGGCATCGAGGAATTTATCGGCCACGAGGGTGCAAGTGACGTTACGGGGATCACCCTGAATATTCGAGAGGATATAGGCCTGCCCCCAGTTTGCCCTTCCGAAGGCCGCTCCTCCGGCGGCTTTCGCGGTATCCCCCCGGTAGGTCGTGATGATCATTCTGCCATCGGGCAGGAAGTCCATGCCGGTGATGCCGGAATTGAAATTCGCCAGCGGGATGTCCACCAATTGGTAGCCGGGATGCTTGCGCGATTGCGCCGACAGGCCCGATGTCAGGGATAATAACAGGACGAGGACGAGTTTTCCGGGGGAAATCCCCTGCATGCCTTTGCCCGCCTTTGATTCCGCGCTCATGGGCGCCTCCTTAACGTTTTACTGGAGGATGGAAACCTTGCGTATGAAATCCCTTCCCCCGATACGGACCTTCACCAGGTACACGCCCGTACCCTCCGCGGAGGCGTCCCATTCGACGACTTGGCCTCCCGTGGCCGCATCATTCCTGACCCGACGCCCCCGGTTATCGTAGATGGCTATGCCGGCGGGCTGATCGGAAGGGGGTAATGAAATGGTGATGCGCGATCCGGAAACACTGGAATGGATTTTCGGGCCGCCCGGATTCCTCGCCGACATCCTCTCGCGTAGTCCCGTGCCCGCTTCGAAAGGATCGGCGATGGGCTGGGTGGAAATGATGACTTCGTCGATCCAGGTTTGCGCCATGGGGTAGGCGTCATTCGCGGTCCTTCCCAGTGAAAAGGGCCCGACCCAGATGTCGCGGTAGGCGCTGGTGGTTTGATCGCTTTTGAAGGTATAGTCGGAAAAATCGATGAAGGTCTTCAAAGGCTGGTTTTCCTCCGCCATCGAAACCCGGACGACGCTATTGGGCTGGCCCCAGGCGCCAATCTTCTGCTCGTAATAGAAGGTCATCCATTGATCCGCCTTGTAACGCAAGCATCCTGCCTTGTTCTGGCTCGAGCAAATCGTACCGTCCTGGTTCCACATCAGGGCGTAATTGCCCGAACCCAAGGATTTCCGGAGGTAACTGCTACCGCATGCCGAGTAAAGGATGGGGAAGCCTCCGAAGTCCTGGTTCAGCATGGCGACTTCCATATTCGGGCCGCAGGGCGTCCCGTCGTAAATGACGAATTGCTTGAAGCCCTCGCCTCCCAGGTCGATGTCGATCATTTCGGGCGAAAAACGCTGGCGCCATTGCAGGTAAAGGGAACGTCCTTCCCCAAAATCGGCGCCCAGTTTGGTCGTGAGGTTGCCCGGCGATTCGCCGGCGCTGGGCGCGATGTCGACTCGCATGGACGCGGTGCCGGAAGCCTTCACCGCATTGTCGAACTTGGCACCCCCCATCAAAGTGACTCCGGACGCGGTATTATCCAGGCCCAGGCATTTCACCACCCCGGTGACGGTGCACCGGTTCTGGAAATTCCTATCCGCATCCGTCTGGGCCACGGCGAGGTAAGGAAGAATGATTCCCGCCGGCAAGAGGGGCAAGGCGATTGCTTTCAGTACCGATAAAGGGGTCATGGGTTTTCTCCCGCGAGTTTTGCCATCGATACCTTGGCGCCATCCGAACGGATAGGGTCGCCTTGTCGCCTGCAGAATCTAGGCCTGGCACGAGAGGAGCGATATCGGAACCCGGCTGTACCGTTAAATTCCGTGGCATCCTTTGCCACAAATCACCGGCTTCATCATGCGAGCCATTCTGTAAAACGAAGATCCGGATCACCCGCTAAGGTTGGGATAGGCGGCGCCCGGCGGCGGCGTCCAGGCCGTTGCAAAAATTGCCTCACTTTCCACGACCGGCCCGGAAATGCGATGGCTTGGACCGTGCTCCGCCCTACATTACCCCTACCCCAAGGGCGGAGCCTTCATGAATACCATCTTGATTCGGAGAGCCGGTTGGATCACCCCGGTTTACGCGGTTTGCATGCTCATGGAAGCGGTCGCGCAACCCCTGCCGCTGGTCTATGAAGCCGAAAATACGGGCGCCGCTTGTCCCATGCCCACCCCTCCCGCCCTCGACCAGGCCAAGGCCTATGCCATGCTGCCCGACCCTTTCGCCAAAGCCGATGGGAGTGGCCCGATCAAAAAGTTCAGCGAATGGACCTGCAGGCGCGCCGAGATCAAGGCTCAAATGGAAGCGATCGAGATCGGTCGCAAGCCGCCTAAGCCAAAGGACATCACGGCTACCTATTCCGGCGGCACCCTGACGGTCAATGTCACCGAAGCCAATGGCAAATCGCTTACCCTGACTTCCAAAATCGTCCTGCCTTCGGGAGCCGGTCCCTTTCCGGCGGTCATCGGATTGGATGGCGCCGCCGGCAGCCTTCCCGCCAATGTCTTCAGCAGCCGCAATATCGCCCAAATCCCCTTCACGACTCGCCAGGTCACCGTAGACGGGAAAAAGAGCGCCTCGGATCCTTTCTTCCAGCTCTATCCGGAGCTGCTCTCCAATGGCCAATATTCCGCGTGGTCATGGGGGATAAGTCGCCTGATCGATGGCCTTGAACTCGTCAAGACCCAGCTTCCCATCGACACCAAGCACTTGGCCGTGACCGGTTGCTCGCGTTGGGGCAAGGGCGCCTTATTCGCGGGCGCCTTCGATGAGCGTATCGCCTTGACCTTGCCGCAGGAATCGGGTGGGGGTGGCGTGCCTGCCTGGAGGGTTTCCGAAACCCTGGGCAATGTGGAAAAGCTCGGCGCGACCGATCACAACTGGTTCATGGAAAGCATGTTCAAATGGGCCGGGTCCAATGTCACGAAACTGCCGCATGATCATCACGAACTGGTGGCGATGATAGCTCCGCGCGCCGTTTTCATCATCGGCAACGGGGCCCTGGACTATGAGTGGTTGGCGGAGCAGTCGGCTTATGTGTCGAGCCGGGCCGCCGAGGAGGTTTATAAAGCCTTGGGCATTCCCGACCGGTTCGGCTTTTCCCATTCAGGGCATGCCCATTGCGGTTTTCCCGACAACCAAGCGACCGACTTGAACGCCTTCGTGGACAAGTTCTTGCTGGGTAAAACCGCCAATACCACGGGCATTTCGACCAATCCCTTCGCCAACGTGGACTACAACAAGTGGATAAGCGCATGGAAAGGCCAAACCATTACCCCCGACGCCACCTGGATCGGAAATGCTCGTTTCGCGGGAACCGGCCAGCCCGTTACCGTGAGTTCCCTGAATTCGAAAGTCATCATCGAAGCGAAAGGGCGTTTCACCTACCAATGGCTGAATCACCGCGGACAACGCATCGAATCCGGAGAAGGTACGGGCAGGACGGTGATGACCTGGAATCCGCCGGTGGGTCTTTATCTGCTCCAGGTCACCTTGAACGGCGTCTCCCATTCCCTGAAGATCACCAAAACCTGAATTCCCCAAGGATCGCTTCGCGTTGCAACCTTTGCCACGCTTGTCTCCCTTTGGGTGCCGGGAATCATGTGCCTGATTCGATCAATGCCCTACATTAGGGGGATGGGCGAGGCGAAAGGCGGGACGATTTTCGATTGCCTGGATTACCGGGAATTTCTGAGGCAACGCTACCAGACATTCAAGCGCAAGTCCCCGGCCTTCTCGTATCGCTATATCGCCGGCAAGGTGGGAATGGATGCCGGGTCCCTGAATGGGATCCTGAAAGGCAAGCGTAAGCTGGATCCCGCCTTGGCCGGCAAGGTGGCCCAGGTCTTCGGCCTGAACATCTATGAAAAAGGTTACTTCGAAGCCCTGGTGCTTTACTGCCAGGCCAAAAACCATTCGGAGAGAACCATCCTGCTGGAAAAACTATTGCGCCTTCGCGGCATCCAGATCAAAAAGCTGGAAGGGCGGCAATTCGAATTCTACCGGAAATGGTATTACTCCGCGCTGCGTGAACTGCTGAGTTGCCATCCCGGGCCATGCGACGCTTCGGCCCTCGGGAAACTTTTACGCCCCCCCATCAGCGCGCAGGAGACACGGGAAGCCTTGCGGCTGCTCCTCGACCTGGGATTGATCGAGGCTAAGGGTGACGGCACCTACCAAGCGAGTGAGAGCCTGATCACCTCGGGAGAGGGTGCGCGCGCCGCCGCCATGAATGACTTCCACCTCGCCATGGCGGGCCTGGCGGCCCAGGCCATCCACGACATCGATCCCGGAGAACGGGATTTCTCGGCCTTAACCTTGAACTGCTCCCCGGAAGCATTGCAGGACGTAAAAGGCATCCTCAGCCAAGCGCGCCGCGAAATCCTGCAACGGGTGGAAAAGGATGTCCGCTCCGAAATCGTGCTCCAGATCAACTTCCAGGCCTTCCCGCTCTCGCGCAGGTTGGGGCCGGGGGCCAAGTGATTTTCGCCCCGGCCCGTTTCCTCCGACTAAGGGTACTTGGCCTCCTGAGCGGAGGCCTTTTTCCCCTTCTGGTCGGCTGCCAGGGACCCTTGGCGGGCGGGGGATCCGAAGCGACCAACGGGAATGTCGTGGCGGGCCGCCTCGAATACGCCGACGGAACCGCGGGCGGGTATGCCCGCATCTGGCTGCGTCCCGCCGAATACCTGAAAGACACGGCCGAAGCCGACGGACCCGAGCCGGCCCCAGATGCGATAGCCGATAGGGAGGGGCGCTTTTCGCTGGATTCCCTGACCGCCGGCACCTATCTCCTTGAAGCCCGGGATGGCGACGGCAAAGGCACTATCCGATATTTGTCCATTGGACCAACCGATACGAGTCTTTCCCCGGATACCTTGCGGGCCCTGGGGACTCTGGAAGGCCGGTTGGAAAGGCTCGGCCATGTGCCCCAACGGGCCTATGCCCGTATTTACGGTCTGGAAAGAATAGCCCAGGCCGACAGCACCGGATATTTCGCTTTCCGCGATTTGCCCGCCGGTCCATTCGGGATACAAGGCGTTTCTTCCCTGCCGGGTTACGGGTTTCAAAAGGCAGCGCCTGCGCTCATTTATCCGGAGGGCGATACCCGGCTGGAAACCCTGGCCCTCATCGCCTCCGCGGAAGAGGATTATTCCACATGGCCCTTCTCGCGGCAGCTCTCCCTCGCCACCGACAGCCTTGCGCCGGGTGAAACCCTGGTGGATTTCCCGCTCCTCGTCCGTTTGCATGCGGGGAATTTCGATTTCACTCAATCCAGCGGGAGCGATATCCGCTTGTCGGCCGCCGACGGTCATCACCTCGCCTACGAAGTGGAGCATTGGGACGCTCAGGCCAGGCAGGCGGAGATCTGGGTCAGGCTGGATTCCCTGGTCCGAGGCGAACCCATCCAACTGAACCTGCATTGGGGTCGCCTGCAAGCGCCGGATTTCTCTTTCGGTCCCGCCCTATTCCCTTCCTTCGGAGGAGTTTGGCATTTGCAGACGAGACCCGGCCTGTATGGGGAGATGGTATCCCCTGACGCTTCTCCAGGCGCAGCCCGAATGGTCGGTCAGGTCTATACCGGCGACTTGAGTGGTGCCATCGGGCCCGGTGCGGGATTCCGCGGCTCCGAAGCCCTGATGGCCGCCGGCTACCCTGGACTCTGGCCCGAAAACGGTTTCACCATTTCCGCTTGGATACAAGTAAGCGGCATCCCTTCCACCGGGGCCGGCATCCTCAGCCTCGGGGACAGTTATGTCCTCCGGGTGGAGCCATCGGGAGCCTTGCGATTCTTCTATTACAATGACACGATTATCAGGGCCGAACCGGAACTCGGACCTTGGGTGGATGCCACCACGCTTCAGAAGGTCAATGACGGGGATTGGCATTGGGTGGCCGGCGTCCTATCGGCCGATTCATTGCGGGTCTACATCGATGGCGAAATCCGCGCCGCCGTGCGCGCCCGCGGCCCCGTCACCTATGGACGCGGCTCGGACCTATTCATCGGCGTCCATGGCGGCTTGGAGAATGGCTTCCGCTTCCATGGGCAAATCGACGAAGTGAGGATAGGCGGCCAAGCGCGCTCCCTCGCATGGATGAGGTTGACCTACCAAACCCAGAAGCCGGGATCCTCCGCGCTCACTTTCCGCTAAGCCTTCGTTTGGACAGTCTGGCCGGTATTTGGTTGTCGCAACCCTGATTTTTCTAAGCCATAATTCCTTAACCTCTCCGCCTGCCCTGGGGTGAGGATTGTACCTTCGGTAACAGACCCGCATTTGTTTTGGATTTTTGATTGTGTATTCGAGTGAGTTATGGTAGTTAGCTTGCCGCGCGTTCTTATCTGGATTTTCACCCTGGTGCTTGTTCTCGGCTGCACCCGGGAAGAAATTCATGCGCCACCACCTGAGCTTGCCCCACCCCCGCCGGGAATGCTATCCCTACTTTCCCAAGGCCACCGTGTATCCTTAGGCTCTTCCGACGCTTATGCCAAAACCGACGAGGAGTGGCCAAGGCCCACGGTCGATTTCCGCTATGACTTCTTTCTCGATAGCACCGAAGTCACCCAAGCCCAATACCTCGACCTCATGGGACGCAACCCCGTCCCCGACGACAAGTTCGGACAAGGGCCCGATTACCCCGTCTACTTCGTCACCTTTTACGACGCCCTGCTTTTCTGCAATGCCCGCAGCAAGGCCGAAAACCGCGACACCGTCTATGCCTATACCCAAGCCAAGCTCGATGGCGACGGGCGGGCCTATGACCTGGTGGGTCTCAATATCCATTTCGAGAAAAAGGGCTATCGGCTGCCCACCGAAGCCGAATGGGAATTCGCGGCCCGCGATGGCAAGAATACCGCCTTCCCCTGGGGCTCCGATTTCGACACCCTCGCCGCCAAGCAAATAGCCTGGTTCAATGCCAATGCCGACGGCAAGACCCATCCCGTGGGGTATCTCCAAGCGAATTCGCGCGGCTTCAAGGACCTCTTCGGCAATGTCATGGAATGGGTCAATGATTGGAAAGCGGCCTACCCCCAGGGAGAGGTGCAAAACTTCCTGGGGGCCCAAGTCGCCGGAGCCCTGGCCGAAAAGGCCGTGAAAGGCGGAGCTTTTTCTTTCGACCTCCGTTACTTGCGGCCCTCGGCCCGCTCGGCCAATTACGCCACCTTGCCCAGTTCCTCAGCCGAGTATGTCGGTTTCCGCTGTGCCTTGGGGGCCATCCCCAATGGACATTATGCCTCACCCAATGGCGTGCATGCCGCCACCCCGCCAGTCAACTTGTTCACCGATGGGGCGATTTCCTTCTTCAAACGCTTTGCCGCCAAGCTGGTCTTTGTCAATACCACTTCCCGCTCCAGGACCTTGGCCTTGGTCGACTTCACCCGCTTCCCCGTGAGGATGAAGGAGTATTTCAACGATACTCTGGTCTTCACCCCCGCCCTATCTCCCGACGGCAATTGGGTGGCCTATGGCCATCGCGACGAGGGCGATGCCCGGCCCGGGCCCTTGGTCATCCGCTCCTTGGGCGAGGATGCCGCCACCCATACTTTGCCGGGTATCGAGGGCTGCATTCCCAGGTGGTGGGTCGATGAGGCGGTGAAAGACACCTTCCTGGTCTATGCTTCCACTTGCCGCTATAATCTCGACCCCGACTGGTCGCAGGATAAAACTTACCGGGTCTTGATCCGGGGCGGATGGTCCATCGGCCAACCGGAAGTCATCGCCCAGGGCGGCTATCACGATGGCCTCTCCGACGACGGGCAATTCTTCACCACGGGTTTTCCCCGGCTCAAGACCTTGAACCGCCTCAGCGGGGCGACGAAAACCCTCTTCTCCTCCCCGGGCAATGGCAAAAGGGCCAAGGATACCTCCCAGGTTTGCAATGTCTCCTTGCCGCCGGATTTTTCACACCAACCGGAAATCATGCTCTTGGATTTCGGGGACAATGACAGCAATGCCTTTGTCGGCCGGCCTTATGGCTTGCACGAAATCCTCTTCCGCATCGATACCGCGGGCAAGGTCACCCATTTCTATGGCCCCGCTCCGGGCTATGTCGCCTGGCAAGACGCCGAATGGTCCAATCACAAATCCTTTGCTATCGCTGTGGGCGAGGACAAGGGACGCAATTACTCCGGCATCCTCGCCATCAACCTCGACGACAGAACCACCCTGCCCATCGCCAAGGGAAACAGCCTCCGCCAACCCAGCCTGTGGATCTCTAAAACCGATACCGGTTTCACCGAAATGGCCAAAGGGATTCAGGACAGCATGGCGCTTTACGATACGCCTGCGCGCGATTGGCCTCAATCCGTGCTGGCTGCGAAGATGAAATTGATTTGGGAGCAGCGAAACGCGGCCAATGCGATTTTTTTGGGAAGCTCCCATGTCATGCACGGAATATCCCCGGAAGAATTCAAGAATTTATCCCTGCTGAACCTGGCGTATGCGGGAGGGGGGGTTCAGGATGCGAAGGAGATATTCCGCCACTATGCCCTGCCTTCCATGAAGCGGCTAAGCACAGTTTTTATTGAAATCCATCTCGGTTGGATGTTTCAACCTGGAGGCGGCTCGTACCCGAATTATTGGGATGTGATGACGGCTTCGACCCTAGGCTATCGGTACGACAAAAACCATGGCTATTGGGATAGCCTCGATGTCGAAGCGATGGATTGGGCCATCCAACGTATCCCTTATCCCGACTATGTGGACGAAAGAGGCTTTATCCCAGCCGACCATGACGGGTGGGGACCTTCGCAACCGGTTTTACAGGTGCTTTCTTTGCTGCGATACCAAGCCAAGGATCCCGCTTTGACGCAGAATCTCGCTTATTTGGATACTCTGGTGCGTGAAGCGACAATGCGGGGCAAACAGGTGGGATTGGTTGTTTTCCCGCAAAGCCCGAATTACCGGAATACCAAATATTATGGGAAATACGGCCCCACCCGAGTTTTAGCCAAATCGCTATTGGCCAGTCTGCAAACCCAATGCGAAGCGAATCCTTTATGCCGGTTCTACGATGCCCATTTGGACGGTAAACATGACTTTGATTCCACGGATTTCGCCGACGAAGATCATCTTAGTCCTTCCGGAGCCATCAAGCTCAGTCATCGCCTGGACAGCTTGGCGGGATCCTGGGTAACCCTTCCCTAAGACCCTATCCTTGCCAAGCTCGGATGGCATTACCTTATCCTCGCCTTTCAACCAGCCTTATCGTTTGGCAAGGGATAAACCGTGTCCTTCAATCCTTCTTCCGCGCGATTTGTTCCCAGCTTTGAAGAGTTGGTCGAGGCGCCTTTCGAAGGCGGTATCAATGCGCTGGCTTGGGCACGCCCGCTTACGGGGGACTTTGCCGAAATCGTGGGCAAACTCCACTCGGCCGAGAGCGTCCAGATATTGAGCCCCACGCGACTCGAATCGCTGGAGTTAACCGAAGCGGGACGAATCGCCCGCGATCACCTGCTCCAGGATTTAGCGCGGCTTCAAGCCCTCGGCTGCGATCCTCAATTGAATTGCATACGCGGCTATCCCCGCGACACCGCCGGCTTGGGGATTGCAACCGATGTTTATTCGTTTCACGTCGACAGCGCTCCCTGCCCCACCGATACCTGGCTCTGTACTTATCACGGCGAACCGAGCCAGATACTTCCCAACCACGAGGCATTGCGATGCGTGGAGGATGCGGCCACCCGGGCGCAATTATTAAAGGTATGGGGAGGGAGGGACGACGAGGCATTTGCCGAATTCCTCGCGGAGCATGCTTACGATTTGCACTTCACCCCCAAGGCGGGAAGCCGACCCGTTTCGATGGGCCTCTTCCATCTTTGGCGCATCTCGGTGCAATACCCAGGCAGCCCCGTGCCTGCCTGCATTCATCGCGCGCCGGAGGATGGGCCAGATTCTCGGGCGCGCTTATTGTTAATCGCCTAGAAACCGTCTCCAAAGCCATTCGTCGGGCAAAGCCCGAGCGAGACGGAGACCAAGCAGGAGCTATCCCAGGATTCCAACTGCGGCTTTAACCATCTAGGAAACACCCCTCTTAGGTAACCTGTAAGTTACCTTTCCTCGATACCCCCTCTCTTCGCCACATCTTGTAAATTGAAGGGATGCATCCTTTCCTACCCATCGTATCCATGGTTTTAAACGGCATGGGCGCCTTTTTGACCTGGTATTTGTTTCGCACCATTCGGCCCGATCCGGCCCTTCTGCCCCACCAGGACATTTTTATCGTCCCCATCGGATTCGCCCTGGTTTTCGGTCTTCCCTTGGCCGCCTGGCTTTGGTTCAAGGGCATACGGTATCCCCTGCTAGTCGCCTTGGTGATGGCGGCGGTGCTCGGCGCTTTGCTCTACGTCATGCCATAAAAAAACCCACCCCCGCCATGGGGATGGGTTTTTCCAAAATCAGCCGCGCTCGTGCAGGCTAGACTCAAAGCCTTGCCGGGCTCAGTGGTGGTGCCCACCTTCGCCATGGGCATGACCGTGTTCGATTTCATCCTGGGTGGCGGCTCGGACCGAAGCGATGCGAACCTTGAAATTCAACTCTTGTCCGGCCAGGGGGTGATTGCCGTCCAAGGTGACTTCATCGGGCGAAATATCGGTAATGCTCATCACCTGGTCTTCGCCGTCTTCATCTTCGACCACGATTTCCATACCTTCTTCCAGTGGTTCCATATCTTTGAATTCACTGCGGGGTACCTTTTGGATGAGCTCGTCATCGAAAACGCCATAGCCGTCCTCAGCCGAAACCTTCACCTCGAGATTGTCCCCTAGGGACTTGCCATCCAAAGCCTTTTCTAAGCCATCCACGATTTGACCTAACCCTTGGATATACAGCAAGGGCTCACTTCCCTCATTGGAATCCAAGACTTCGCCTTTTCCGTCCTTTAAAGTGTATTCGATGCCGATGACATGATGATTGGCGACCTTCATGATTTCCTCCCTATGGGATGGGGTTGAGCAATTGCCCACCATTATTTGCGGGACTAAAGTAGGAAACTCAAACCCTTATATCTTGTTCGGTTAGCGGGGATTTGATTTGGTTTCACGTGAAACAAAATCACCCCACCGGTTCATGAGAAAAATCGTCACTTCGGCTACCCTTGCCAGGGTAGGTAACTTTATGGGTCTATGTCCAATCTCATGTTCGACCCGGAATCCCTGCCGGAAAAGGCGCAAGAAAAACTCCGGGCTGTAGAAGAACTCTACACCAAATGGAATAAAAGCATCAATCTCGTCAGCGAACGCGATGAAAAGAAGATCTGGGAACGACATATTGTCGACTCACTCCAGGCCATTCCGCTCTTTCACGAGGTTAATAAAATCGCCGACATGGGAAGCGGGGTTGGACTTCCAGCCGTTCCCCTGGCCATAGCTTGCCCCGAAGTCGATGTTTTCGCGATAGAGCCCATCTTGAAAAAATGCGTTCTCATCCAGGAAATCATCCGCGAAGTGCGGCTGCCGAACCTGCATGTCCAAAATGACCGGACTGAAAAGGTTTTCCTCTCCCACATGGACGTGGTGATTTGCCGTGCCTTTGGAGAATTCCATCGCGATGCCAAGCTCGCCTATAAGATGCTGAAACCCGGGGGCATGTTCATGACCCATAAAGCCTCGCCCGAACCCGAACCGCCCGAAGGTTATGAGCGCCATGAAAATCACGCCTATCAATTACCCACCCATTCCCGCCGTTTTTATGTAGTCGTCGCACACAAGGCTGGTGAGATGTGACCCGAATCATAGCTGCCTGCAATCAAAAAGGTGGCGTTGGCAAGACAACCACCTGCGTCAATACCGCGGCGGCCATGGCCGCGCTGGAAAAACGCGTGCTCCTGGTCGATATGGATCCCCAGGCTAATTGCACCCAAGGTATGGGATTGGATCAAGTCGAACGGGATGCCGATCTTTACGATGCCCTGGTATGGGCCGAAGATGCCGTAGCCCCCGAGCGTGTCAAGCCGCTGGTCGAGAAGACTTGCATGAATTTTCTCGAGATGCTGCCCTGTTCGCGAGCCCTGTCAGGCTTGGAAATCCAACTGGTCAATGGGCGCAACCGGGAACGAAGACTGCAAAAAATACTCGCGCCCTTGAAAGACGATTACGACTTCATCTTCATCGATTCGCCACCGAGCTTATCCTTGCTTACCCTGAATGTGCTGACGGCGGCCGATTCGGTGCTCATCCCCATCCAATGCGAATACTACGCCTTGCAGGGATTGGCCGAGCTTTTGAATACCATACGGCTCGTCCAGCAAAGCCTCAATCCCAAATTGTCCATCGAAGGCGCCTTGTTGACCATGTTCGACAGCCGGCTCAATCTCAGCAAGCAAGTGGTCGAGGACGTGCAAAACACATTCTCGGAAAAGGTTTTTAAAACCATTATCCCGCGCAGCGTGAAACTGTCCGAAGCCCCCAGCTTCGGGAAACCCATCATTCTCTACGACGTACTATCCCTCGGGGCCATGCGCTATATGGAATTGGCCAAGGAAATCCTTTCCCACCATTCGGTCGCGGACGCCGTGGCACCATGAGCGGCGCCAGTAACATGCACGTTACCTTCGCCGGCCGCCGCCCAGCCACCCCGGCCGCGAGTTCCGTGCGAGACCGAAGGTCGAAGCAGGGATGTCTGAGCGCCCGCGGTGGCCTGGCCTCGGCCATAGGCTTCCCCGCAGGGAATCCCTCAGCCCACCGCTTCGAGGTCGCCCCGTGAACATGACCCGCAAAGCCCTGGGCAAAGGTCTCGAAGCCATCTTCGCCAATATCGGCACCGAGGTGGTCAACCACCAAACCGGAAGCGATTTGCATGAAGTCGACATTTCGCGCATCGTACCCAACCCCTTTCAACCCCGGCGCGAATTCAGCCAGGAAGAAATCGGTGAATTAGCGGAAAGCATCCGGGAAAAGGGCTTGCTCCAGCCCGTCCTTTTACGCCACCACCAGGGCAATTACCAGCTCATCGCCGGGGAAAGGCGTTTCCGCGCCTTCACCCAACTCGGGCGCAAAGCCATACCGGCCCAAGTCCGCGATCAAGTCAGCGACCGGGACATGATGGAATTGGCGCTGATCGAAAACATCCAGCGCGTCCAACTCGGACCCATCGAAGAAGCCATCGCCTATGACCGCCTCTCCCAGGAAGTCGGCGTCACCCATGACGAAATCGCGCGCAAGGTGGGCAAAAGCCGAGCCGCGGTTTCCAATGCCATGCGCCTGCTTAAACTGGAACCCGAAGTGCAGCAATTGCTGCAATCGGGGAAATTGACGGCCGGCCATGGCCGGGCCTTGATAGGCCTGCCCGCCGCCCGGCAAATCGCGATGGCCAGGAAAATCGCCGAGGAAAAGTGGAATGTCCGCGACGCGGAAGACGGCAAAAAGCCGCCGGCACCGAAAAAAACTCCCGATCCCAACGAACGGGCCCTAGTTGATAGATTGCGTCTGGCCCTGGGCACCCAGGTCACCGTGCGCGGCAAACCCGGAAAAGGAGTCATCGAAGTGCAATACATGAGCCGCGACGATCTCTCCCGGCTAATCCAGCTTTTTGAACTCGGCGCCGAAAGGATGACGGGCGGGGCTCCCTAGCCCGCCATCACCCGCTTGCGGCGGGAAAATACCATGGCGAAGAAACGCTATGTCACCCTGCAAATCATTCCCGACGATTCCACGGAAACGTGGACCTTCCGGATGCGCTATGTCTTTTTCGAATTCCTGTTCTACGCCGGCATCATCGCCCTCTTGGCGCTCGCCATCGGCTCGGTCCGTATCACCCAAATCAATGCCAAGCTGCTGACGGCCAACCATCTCGCCGACGAGAACAAGGAATTGGTCGAACGGCAGAAAAAAATGCAATTGCTGGAGCATGAGCTGACCCTCATCGCCGAGAGGGAAAAGGCGATACGCCGGCTATTGCAAGCCTTCGCCTCCGAAGACACCGTCAGCCACGCCGAAACGGGAAGGGCTTCCGTCATTCCCGACCTGGCCAAGTACCTGGCCAAGGTGCGCGGGCTCGAGAAGCAAATCCGCGTCAAGAATGCCACGGGAATGCGCGATCATGTCCCCGATATCTGGCCGGTGGCGGGCATCGTCAGCCGAGGCTATGTCCGCAGCACCCAGCCCGATCTCGACCACGAGGCGCTCGACATCGTCGCCGCCGAAAACGCCCTGGTCTCCGCCTCAGCCAAGGGCATTGTCACCGCGACCGGCCTCGACGAGGATTTAGGCCGCTATGTCAAGGTCGACCACGACTTCGATATCGAAACGGTTTACGGGCATTTAAGCGAGTCCCTGGTCCAGGTCGGCGACCACCTCGACAAAGGGTCCCCTCTGGGGCTGGTCGGCAATACCGGCAATAGTCTAGGCCCACATTTGCACTATGAGATTATCTTCAAGGGCCAACCCGTCGATCCCATGAAGTACTTGCGATAAACAATGCTCGCGAAACGACCCCAACCCTTTTCCTCATCCGAGGCCAGCATGTCCAAGCCAACAACCGCCAGCATGACCTTTATCAGCGATGGAGCCAAAATCCAAGGCGACCTCGTGGTGGATCACGATTTGAGGGTGGAGGGCCTGGTCAAAGGCATTTTGCAGGTGGGCGGAACCTTGGTCTTGGGGCCCACGGGACGCATCGAAGGCGATGTCACCGTCCGCTCGGCCACCCTGGCCGGCCAATTAACGGGAAATATCAAGGCCAGCGAAAAAATCGTGATGGAAACCAAGTCCGTCTTGATCGGGGACTTGGAAACACGCGAACTCATTATCAATGAGGGAGCCGTTTTCCAAGGCAAAAGCACCATGCGCGCGGACACCAGCCCCCAACTTTAATCCCGGTGGGTTTGCATGCCGGCGAATTCTTGGCTGAAACCCTTGCAACTCGGATGGTCGATAACTCTATGGTTGACCCTAGGGGTAGGCGGGGGCCTATGGGTGGACAAACATTTCCAGACGAGCCCCCTCGCCCTGGTTTTGGGAACCCTATTGGCCTTTGCCGCATGCGCTTGGAGCCTGATCCGGCTAGTGAAAACCCTGGACCGGGAAGACGCCTCTAAAAACCGACTTTAACCTGGACGCAATTCGGTTTCAACCCTTTTAGTCCGGGCCATTTCTTATTAATCTTGCGGCCCGTTCCAGGGAAGATTGCCACGTGCCAAATACGCCGAACTCCACCCCCGTCGCAAGTCATCAAGACTTGTCAACGTTTTTGCGTCAGGTCGCCATGACCCTGGCCATTTTGGCGGCGGTGGCGTTTATTGGCACCAAACTGAGCCAAACCTATCGCTTTGATTTGGCATTGTTAGGAATTGGCTTGATGGCCATGAATGCCGTCGGCGCCATCAGCCCTTTGCACTGGTATCGCAGGGCCAATCCCATCCGCATTTATTTCATTTCCATGGGCATTCGACTTCTGGCCGTCGGGGCATTCACCATAGCCCTGGTCCTTCCCGAAAATTTCGGCATGCATGATGCTATGTCTTTCGTCCTGACTGCCATGGTTGCCTTTGTGGCTTTCACCGGATTGGAAGTTCGGCACATGATACGCAACCAAATGACCCTTCTATCCACCCCCTGATCCTTTCATGACGCGTTCCCTTCCCATCTCCCTACGCTTCGGCGCCCGGTTAGCCGCCTGGGTTTTCCTGCTTTTGCCGCTTTTCGCCGTCGCATCGGCCCAGGGCGCCGAGTCGGGCCACGGCGAGGATTTGGGCGGATACATGATGCACCATTTATCCAACGGGAATGAATGGAAAATCACCCCGCTGGGCCCCACCGTCCATTTGCCCCAAGGCTGGATCGTCGGCGGCATCGACATGAGCATCACCCTGCATGTCTTGCTGCTCTTGCTGTCGGTGGTTTTGCTCGTCATCATTCTCCTGCCCGCGGCCAAGCGTCTGGCCCTGGCGCCCACGGGCAAGCTCGGTCATGTCATGGAAGTCTTCGTGCTCTTCATCCGCGACGAAGTTGTCAAGCCCAACCTCGGCGACGAGGACGCTCCCAAGTGGACCCCGTTTTTCCTGACGCTTTTCTTTTTCATCCTCGCCTTGAACTTGATAGGCCTCTTGCCCGGCTTCGCCGCCGTCACCGGCAACATCAATTTCACCGCCTCCATGTCCATCTTGATTTTCATCATTTTCAACGCGGCCGGAGTCATGCGCAATGGCTTGGGACACTATGTCTCCAATATCGTGCCCAAGGGATTGCCCATCGCGGTCATGCCGCTCATCGCCGTCATCGAATTTCTCGGCCTGTTCACCAAGACCTTCGCGCTGGCCATCCGTCTTTTCGCCAATATGACGGCGGGCCACGTTTTGATCATGTCCCTGCTCGGGCTCATCATCGTTTTCAAAACCATACTGGCATCGATAGCCTTCGTGCCCTTCACCCTCTTCATTTACCTGATAGAGGTTTTGGTGGCATTCCTGCAGGCCTATGTCTTCACCCTTTTAGCCAGCCTTTTCGTGGGATCGGCTATTCACCAGGAACACTGATCCGCCCGACGGATCAATCGCCTCACCGGACCTTTTACACCTCTTAGCATCAATTCGTCACAAGGAGTTTGCAATGGCACTCGAGAACGCAAGCATGGGACTGCTTTCCGCCGGTATCGGCGCTGGATTGGCCGCCATCGGCGCCGGCATCGGCATCGGCCGTCTGGCCGGTTCGGCCTTGGAGGGCATTGCCCGCCAGCCCGAAGCTTCGGGCAATATCCGCACCACCATGTTGATAGCCGCCGCCCTCGTCGAAGGCGTGGCTCTCTTCGCCGAAGTTATTTGCATCATCCTGGCCTTTAAGTGAGCCTAGCCCGCAAGGCTAAGTCACCGAGGATATACGGATGAACGCGAATCTCCATGGCACCCTGCTGGCGCAAGCCGGTGAGGCGGGTCACGCGGGCGAAGAGGCCCATGGGGCCGTGACGGCCACGCATGCCGAAACCCAGGATCACGGCGGATCTTCCCTGCCGCCTTTCCTCCGTTTCGATCCCGGCGTCGGCATCTGGACCATCATCACCTTCGTTTTGCTGCTGGTCGTGCTCAAAAAGCTGGCCTGGAAACCCATTTTGGCTTCCCTGGACGAGCGCGAGCGCACCATCAAGGGCAGCCTCGATCAAGCCTTGAAGCTGCAAACCGAAAATGCCCGGCTCGCCGAAGAGCAAAAGCGCATTCTCGAAGCGGCCCGAGTCGACGCCGCCGGCATCGTGCAAAACGCCAAGGAAGCCGCCGAGGCCTTGCGCCGCCAAATCGAGCAAACCGCGCAAGCGGAAAAAGCCCGCATCCTGGCTTCCGCCCAGCAGGAAATCGAAACGCATAAACGCGCGGCTCTCGCCGAATTGCGCAAGACCACGGCCGAACTCAGCATCGATATCGCGGAGAAACTCATTCGCCGGAATCTCGATGACGACAAGAATCGCGCCCTGGTCGACAAGTTGATCGCCGAAGTCGGCGGAGCCAAAGGCTGAGGTTGACGGATGGCCCACGCCGCGCGATTCATGAAAGCAGCCAAGGTCTATGCCCGCACGGTATTTGAGCTGGCGCAAGCGCAGGGCGTCGCCGACGAGGTGACGGCGGAAATGCGGGCTTTGGCGTCGCTTTTCGCGGCGGAAGCCGGGGTGCGATCGGCCTTGCAGAATCCCATCCTTTCGGGCGAGAAAAAAGCGACCCTGGCCCAGCCCCTCATCGCCCGGGCCACCGCTTTGACCGGCAAGCTGATCCGCTTGCTGGCGGAGAAAAACCGCCTGGCGGTATTGCCCGACCTCGCGGACGCCTACTTGCGCATCGAGGAACAGGCGCGGCATATCCAGCGCGCCAAGGTGGTGAGCGCCAAGCCCATGACCGAGGCCCAATTGCAGGCGCTTTCGCAAATCCTGGCGGCCAAGCGGCCGGGAATGACCTATCAACTCGAGAACACCGTCGACGATCATCTCGTCGCCGGTTTCCGCGTCGAAGAAGGGGACAATGTCCTCGACGCTTCGCTGCGCAATAAGCTCGATCAACTCAAGCAAAGGCTCGCCGCTTAGCCGGCCGGCCGCAAATATTTACGGCAATCAAGGAATGAACCAACCATGGCCATCGAAGTAAAGTCGGACGAAATCTCGGCAATACTGCGCAAGCAGTTGGAGACCCTCGATCTCGCCAGCGAGACCTATGAGACCGGCACGGTGCTGCAAGTCGGCGACGGTATCGCCCGCGTTTATGGCTTGTCCAAAGCCATGTCCGGCGAAATGGTCGAAGTGGTCACCGCCAAAGGCCGCATCAGCGCCCTCGTGCTCAATCTCGAAGACGACAATGTCGGCATCGCCCTCCTGGGCAATGCCGCCGACGTCAGCGAAGGCGACAAGGTCATGCGCACCGGTAAAATCGCCTCGGTGCCCGTGGGCGACGCCATCCTGGGCCGCATCATCAACGCCTTGGGCGAAGCCATCGACGGCGGACCGGCCATCGCCGGCACCGAAATGCGCCCCATCGAATTCAAGGCGCCCGGCATCATCCGCCGCCAGAACGTGCATGAGCCGTTGGAAACCGGCATCAAGGCCATCGATACCATGATCCCCGTGGGCCGCGGCCAGCGCGAGCTCATCATCGGCGACCGCAAGACCGGCAAGACGGCCATCGCCCTGGACACCATCATCAACCAGAAGGGCAAGGGCGTCAAGTGCATCTACGTGGCCATCGGCCAAAAGCAGAGCACGGTCGCCATGGTGGTGGAAAAATTGCGCCAGGCCGGCGCGATGGAATACACTTGCGTGGTCGCGGCCAATGCCTCCGACCCCGCGCCCCTGCAATACCTCGCCCCCTACTGCGGCGTGACCATGGGCGAGTACTTCATGTACAATGGCGGCCATAGCCTGCTCATCTACGACGATTTGACCAAGCAGGCCCAGGCCTACCGCCAGCTTTCGCTTTTGCTGCGCCGCCCTCCCGGCCGCGAAGCCTACCCCGGCGACGTCTTTTACGTGCATAGCCGCCTTTTGGAACGCGCCGCCAAGATGTCCGAAGCCGAAGGCTCGGGATCGCTCACGGCCCTGCCCATCATCGAAACCCAGGCCGGCGACGTCTCGGCCTATATCCCCACTAACGTGATTTCCATCACGGACGGGCAAATCTTCCTCGACGCCAATATGTTCAACGCGGGCCAGCGGCCGGCGGTGGACGTGGGGCTTTCGGTTTCCCGCGTCGGCGGCGACGCCCAGATCAAGGCGACCAAGCAGGTGGCCGGCACCTTGCGCCTGACCTTGGCCCAATACCGGGAACTGGCCGCCTTCTCCCAATTCGCCTCCGATCTCGATAAGGCCACCCAAAAGCAATTGGCCCGCGGCGAGCGCCTCATGCGCCTGCTCCGCCAAGGCCAATACCAGCCCTACCGCATCGGCAAGACCATCTTCACCATCTTCGCGGGTAACCAGGGTTTCACCGATGAGGTCCCGGTCTCGGACATTCCCCGCTACGAAGGCGAATTGCTGCAATACATGGACTTGAAGCACGCCGCCCTTTTCGACGAGATCGAGAAGAAGCAGAAGCTCGACGACGACCTCATGGCGCGCATGAAGGAAGCTTTGACGGAATTCGCCAAACAATTCTCCGTGCACCAGGGCTGAGGCATAGGAAGACATGGCGAGCATCAAGGAATTGCGCCTCAAGATCAAGGCGCTGAAAAACACCAGCAAAATCACCGCGGCCATGAAAATGGTCTCGGCGGCTCGCTTGCGCAAGGCCCAGGAAGCGTATAGCCGCTCCAAGCCTTATTACGAGCGCATGGTGGACATGCTCGACAGGGTCTTGGCCTCGGTCGACGACGTCTCGCACCCGCTCATGGTGAAGCGCGAATTGAAAAGCCGCCGTTATGTCGTGGTCGCCTCCGACCGCGGGCTTTGCGGAGCCTTCAATAACGGGCTCCTGCGCACATTCGCCCGCAGGCCCGCGGATCAAAGCCCGGCGGACAGCCTGGGCGTGGGTCGCCGCGCGCGCGATTTCCTGAACCGCACCCGCACGGCCGTGCTCGCCAATCCGAATGTCATCGCCAATACCCCCTCGTACGCCAATGCGGAAATCATCGCCAAGGGCCTCATCCAGGATTTCCAATCCGGCAAATGCGACGAAGTGGTCTTGGTATTCAACCGCTTCAAGAACGCGTTGAGCCAAATCCCCACCATGGTGACCATCCTGCCCTTCAAGCGCGAAACGCTGGCGGCCGAAGGCGGGCTCCCGGTCCGGGATCCCGAAGCGGCCGTGGCCGAGCCGCACGGCATGCGCGACGATTATTTCCTCGAGCCGAGTCCGGAAAAACTCTTCGCCGAATTGCTGCCCAAACTGGTGACCTTGCAGGTCTTCCGGGCGCTTTTGGAAAACGCGGTGGGCGAGCACAGCGCCCGCATGACGGCCATGGACAATGCCACGCGCAATACCAAGGATCTCATCGGCAGTTATACCCTCACCATGAATCGCCTGCGCCAGGCGGCGATTACCCGTGAGTTGATTGAAATTGTATCGGGCGCCGAAGCCCTCAACGGTTAAGAGTAAAGACAAGGAAGCGAGTCTCGACAATGGGCAAAACAGGAAACGGCAGCATAGTCGCGGTCATGGGACCGGTGGTGGACGTGAGCTTCGAAGGGCAGGAATTGCCCGCCATTCTCACCGGCCTCAAAACCAGCAATGCCTCGATCGGGCCTGAGGAAAACAACCTCATCCTCGAAGTGGCCTTGCATCTGGGTGACAATCTCGTCCGCACCATAGCCATGGACAGCACCGATGGCCTGGTGCGCGGCCAGGCCGTCGTCAATACCGGCGTGCCCATTTCGGTTCCCGTGGGGGACGGGACCTTGGGCCGCATCCTGAACGTCACCGGCGACGCCATCGACAATCAGGGTCCGGTGAACTCCGTCCGTCTCGATCCCATCCATAAGCTGCCTCCCGCCTTTACCAACCAAAGCACGCGCGCCGAGGTCCTGGTCACCGGCATCAAGGTCGTGGACTTGCTCGCTCCTTACGCCAAGGGCGGCAAAATCGGCCTCTTCGGCGGCGCCGGCGTGGGCAAGACCGTCATCATCATGGAGCTCATCAACAATATCGCCAAGCAGCACGGCGGCTACTCGGTTTTCGCCGGCGTGGGAGAGCGTACCCGCGAAGGTACGGCGCTCTATGGCGAAATGAAGGAAAGCGGCGTTCTCGACAAGACCTGCCTGGTCTATGGCCAGATGAACGAGCCCCCGGGCGCGCGTTTACGCGTCGCCCTGACCGCCCTCACCATCGCCGAATACTTCCGCGATGACAAGAACCAGGACGTGCTGCTCTTCGTCGACAATATGTTCCGGTTCACCCAGGCGGGTTCCGAAGTATCGGCCTTGCTCGGTCGCATCCCTTCGGCGGTGGGTTATCAGCCCACCCTCGGTACCGAAATGGGCGACTTGCAGGAGCGCATCACCTCGACCCTGAACGGATCCATCACCTCCATCCAGGCCATTTACGTGCCGGCCGACGATTACACCGACCCGGCCCCGGCGACGACCTTCACCCACTTGGACGCGACCACCAACCTGTCGCGCGCCATTTCGGAATTGGGCATTTATCCCGCCGTCGATCCCCTGGATTCGTCATCCCGCATCCTCGACCCGCAAGTGGTGGGCGATGAGCATTACCAGGTCGCCCGCGGCGTGCAATCCATTTTGCAGCGCTACAAGGAATTGCAGGACATCATCGCCATTCTCGGCATGGACGAGCTTTCCGAAGACGATCGCAAGGTCGTCGGCCGCGCCCGCCGCGTGCAAAAGTTCCTCAGCCAGCCCTTCCACGTGGCCGAAATCTTCACCGGCCGGCCCGGCAAATTCGTCAAGCTGGAAGACACCATCCGCTCCTTCAAGGAAATCCTCGACGGCAAGCACGATGACTTGCCCGAAGACGCCTTTTACATGGTGGGCTCCATCGACGAGGTGGTCCAAAAGGCCGCCGATATCCGTAAGGCTGGTTAACGAAAATGCGGCTGCGTATCCTCACTCCCGAAAAAAACCTCTTCGACGGCGAGGTGGACCGAGTCCTTTTGCCCGGCGAAGACGGCGGTTTTGAAGTGCTGAAGGACCATGCGCCCATTCTCTCCAGCTTGGTTCCCGGCGAGGTCCGCGTCGCGGTAGGCAAAAAGGAAAGCCCTTATTTCGTGTCGGGCGGCTTCTTTGAATTCGCCCACAACCAGGGCATTATCCTCGCCGATACGGCGGAGACCCCGGCCGAAATCAAGGTGGATAGGGCCAAAGCGGCCTTGGAGCGCGCCGAAAAACGGCTGCAGGAGTCCAAGGTCAGGGAAATCGACATGATACGCGCCCAACAGGCGCTCCTGCGCGCCATTTCCCGCTTGCGCTTCGCCGGCAAATACGGCGCGCCCTCGGCTTCCGAGTAACCCCCCGATTCCCGATATAGGTGGGGTCATGCCCAATCGCCGCCTCCTGCTATGCCTGGGCACAACCCAGGCTCTCAATGCCTCGGCGATGCCCATCAGCTTCATCGCGGGCTCCCTGGCCGCCGTTTCCATAGCCGGGAATAACGGCCGATTCGCCGGAGCCCCGTTATTCATCAGCCTGACCACCGCCGCCGTGATCACTTTTTTCCTGGGCAAAAAGCTCGGGCATTGGGGCTATCGGGTATCCTTGCTCTCCGCCTGCCTGCTGGGCATGGCCGGCAATGCCATGGCCGCCTGGGGAGCCTGGCAAAACTCCTTGCCGGTTTTTCTATTGGCCTTCGCGGGCAACGGGGCGGCTTTCGGGCTCACGTCATTCGCGCGTTACGCGGCGGCTGAGATCAGCGAGCCCGAATTCAAAGGGCGGGCCATCGGCCTGGTCGTTTTGGGGAGCACCTTGGGGGCCATCGCGGGCCCGTGGCTCGTAAGCCTGGGGGGGCAATGGGCCGAAGCCTTGCACGCGCCCAAAGCCATCGGCCCCTGGGTCGTCGCCATCCTGATTTATGCCCTAGCTTGGCTCAACCTCTTCCTATTTCTCAAGCCCGATATCCGCTCAGGCAAGCCTGCTCGCGGCCCAGCGGGGCCCAACCCCCATTCGGCTTGGAAAATCATCCGGAAGCCCGAAATCGCCCTCACTCTTTTAGCCGGCATGTCGGCCCAGGGCGCCATGGCTTTCATCATGTCCATCACTCCTTTGCATATGCATGCCTGCCACTACCCCATGACTTCCATTTCCTGGGTTTTGAGCAGCCATTTTCTCGGCATGTTCGGCCTTTCGGTGCTTTCCGGTTGGCTGGCCGATAAAATGGGTAAGAAAACCTCCATCGCCATGGGGAGCGTGGTCTTGATCCTTTCCTGTTGGCTCGCTCCCAGGGCGGACAGCCTCTTGCCCCTGATGCTGGCCTTATTCCTGTTGGGTTGGGGATGGAATCTCTGTTTCCTCGGCGTTTCGGCGACCCTCGCCGCTACCGTAACCGATGAGTTTCGTAGCCGGGTCCAGGGCGTTCAGGAATCGCTGATCAACGCGGCGTCCAGCCTGTCCAGCCTCATGAGCGGGTTGGCTTTCGCGACCTTGGGTTATGGCGCCATGAGCGCGGTGGGTTTCGCCCTATCGGTATTACCCGCGCTCGTCTGGCTGCGCGATCGGCGCGACTCGCCCCCAGCCAAGGCCTGAATTTTCCTGGTATATTGCCGGTCATGACTACCGCCAAATACCAGCCCGACGTCTCCAGCCGCCTCATCCTCATCGCCTTCACGGCGACATCTTTCCTGCTCACCGCCTGCGCCCAGTCCGCAGGATGGAAAGGGGGGGATGCCTGCACCCAGATCGGGAAAAACCGCGAGGAAATCAGCCTTCTCGAAAACCAAATCGCCGCCCTGCGCGCCAAAGCCGACGGCGAAGGGGAGGCGGAAGAGGACGAAGCCAGGGAAATGCAAATCCAGGGCCTCGAGGACAAGAAAAAGGACTTGCAATTCTCCAGTGAATCCTTGCAACCCCAATGCACTCCGAATCCCAACCCGCCCCGCAATGAAAGCAATGCCCAGAAAATCGAAAGGGAATTGGACCGGTGAAGTCCAAGACGCCCGATGAAATCATCGCGGGCTTGGGACTCATCCCCCACCCCGAAGGGGGGCATTATCGCGAAATCATCCGATCGCCAAGACGCCTGGAAATTCCGGATTCCGGAACCCGAAACGCCGTCACCTCCATTTATTTTCTTTTGCAAAAAGGAGAGGTCAGCCGCTGGCACCGGGTCGCGTCGGATGAAATTTGGATTTGGCTCGAGGGCGACGCGATGGAATTGCATGCCAGCGACTTGCTTGCCTATGCCATCCATGAATTAAGTCACGAGAACCGGCAGGTTTTGGTTCCCGCCCATCATTGGCAGGCCGCGAAAACCAAGGGCCAATACTCTTTGATGGCTTGCATCGTGGCCCCTGGATTCGATTTCCAGGATTTCGAGTTGATAGAGCCCGCCTCCACTCCGGCCCGAAAGTTATTGGAACTGCACCCTAGTACAAACCTCTTTATGTAAATAGGGGTGACCGGAGCATTTCCCGGCGCCCGCGAAGGGGTGATGCATGCGCGAGCAGGGCGACAAGTCGATTAACCGTTTGGGGTGTTGGTTCGATGACGCCGGCGCCTGTTTCCGCATCCATGCCCCCCAGGCGCAGTCCATCCAATGGGTATGCGACCGGGAAACTGAACGGCATGCCATGCAAAAAGAAGCGGCCGGGACTTGGTTTCTCACCTTGCCCGATTTCAAACCCGGCGGTTTATACCGCTATCTCGTCGATGGCAAAGGACCATTTCCCGACCCCGTCTCGAGATTCCAACCCCATGGCGTGCATGGCCCGTCGCAAGGCATCGATCTTCGATCCCTTTCATTCCACGCCTCGACGCCGCCCTTGCCTTCCCCGGCGCAGAGAATCATCTACGAATTGCATGTGGGCACTTTCACCCCCGAAGGCACTTTCCGCGCGGCCATGGCCAAGCTCCCCTACCTGCAGGATTTGGGGGTGACTTGCCTGGAATTGATGCCCATAGCCGAATTTCCCGGCGGCCGCGGGTGGGGGTATGACGGCGTCTCGCTCTTCGCGCCCAGCCGCAATTACGGAACTCCCGAGGACTTGGTCGCCTTCGTCGACAAGAGCCATGCCTTAGGGCTTTCCGTCCTCCTCGACGTGGTCTACAACCACTTCGGCCCGGACGGCAATTACCTGGGGGTGTTTAGCGCCGGCTATTTCAATCCCCGGATTCAAACGCCTTGGGGATCGGCTCTGAACTTCGACGGCGAGGGAAACGAGGCGATCCGGCATTTCTTTTACGAGAACGCTTTGCAATGGCTGCGCGACTACCGCTTCGATGGGTTAAGACTCGACGCCACCCATGCGATTTGCGATGACAGCCAGTCGCCTTTCTTAAGCCGGTTGCGGCATGTCCTGCGGGAGAAAATACCCGAACGCGATGTCCTGATTTACGCGGAAGATCACCGCAATCCCAACCGCTTTTGCCTGGGAGAAGACCAAGGCGGTTTCGCATTCGACGGGGTCTGGGCCGACGATTTGCACCATCACCTCCGCCGCCATACCGCCGGGGACAACCAAGGGTATTATAAGCCTTTCGATGGATCCCTGGCGAATATCTGCAAAACCTTGGAAGGAGGCTGGTTCCGCGACGGCAGCGGTAAGACCGGCATCCTCGCGCAGGGCAGCGATCCCCAAGCCCTGGATTATTCCCGTTTCGTCGTCTGCCTCCAAAACCACGATCAAATCGGCAACCGGGCTCTCGGTGGACGGCTGCACCACGAAATCCCCGAAGACGTGTACCGTGCCCTCAGCGCCTTATTGCTTTTGGCTCCCGAAACCCCGCTGCTATTCATGGGACAGGAGTGGGCCTGTTCCTCGCCATTCCTGTACTTCACCGATCACCATCCGGAATTGGGCGCCTTGGTGACCGAGGGACGGCGCAAGGAGTTCGCGGGTTTTACCGCTTTCGCCGACGAAGCGTCCCGCCGCCTCATCCCCGATCCCCAGGCGGAATCGACCTGGAAAAACAGCCGCTTGCCCTGGAGCGAATTGTCCGTCCCGCGGCACGACTCGGTCCGCCGATTCTACCGGGCCCTGCTCACCTTGCGCAAAACCCATCCCGCCCTGCAATCGGTCAGGCGCGGGGACTTCTCGGCCACGCCCGCGGGGGAAACGGGGCTAATCCTGGAGAGGCGCCACGGGGATCACCGCCTCTTGGCCGCCATTTGCCTCCGCCCCCAAGGCGGCGAGATCCGCCTGCCGCCCAGCCCAGGGGGAATCTGGCGGCCGCACTTGACCTCCGAAGACCAGGAACCCGGATCGCCGCCGGGCCGTAACCCAATGGTTAACCCGCAAAAGGACGGCGGCCTGGATTTGCGTTTCAGCCGGGCGGGTGCCTGGATAGCCGTCCACCCATCCTGAGTGAAAGCGCCCCATCCATGAGCATTCCCTTATCGACTTATCGCCTGCAAATGCGGGGGGATTTTCCATTTTCCGAAGCGCAAAAAAGCGTGGCCTATCTCAGTCGCCTGGGCATTGGGGACCTTTACCTGAGCCCCGTGCTTTTGGCCAAGCCCGGCAGTCCGCATGGCTACGACATTTGCGATCATAACCGCATCAATCCCGAATTGGGCGGCGATGAGGGCTTTGACTCCCTGTCCGAAAGCATGAAAACCGCCGGCCTGGGTTGCATCATCGATATCGTGCCCAATCACATGGGCGCCGAACCCAAGAGCAATTCATGGTGGTGGGACGTGCTGGAAAACGGCCCGTCTTCGCCCTATAGCGCCTATTTCGACATCGATTGGAAGCCGCTCAAACGGGAGTTGAAAGACAAGGTCCTCCTCCCGGTGCTGGGCGACCAATACGGGCGCGTGCTGGAACGCGGGGAAATGCGGCTAGGTTGCGTCGACGGCGCCTTCATCCTGCAATACTTCGATCATCAATTCCCGATCAATCCGCGCACGGCACCCCTGGTGCTGGACAATCCCGAGGGAGGCGAGCTCGGTTTTGAAGACGCCGAGGCGGAAACCGAATTCCTGAGCATACTGACTTCGCTCCGCAATTTGCCCACCTATCTCGAAACCGAACCTTCCCGCACCAAGGAAAGGCAAAGGGAAAAAGAGGTGGCCAAAAAACGCCTGGCCGGGCTGATGGAAAAATCCCGGGAAGCGGCTGACTATGTCGCCCGGCGCATCGAAGCCGTCAATGGCCAAGTCCAATCCCCCGCCAGTTTCGATCGCCTGCATGAACTCCTCGAACACCAAACCTACCGGCTGGCGTATTGGCGGACGGCGGGACATGAAATCAATTACCGGCGGTTTTTCGACATCAACGGGCTGCTCGGCATGCGCATGGAAAACGAGGAGGTGGTCGAGGCCACCCATGCCCTGGTCATACGCCTGGTGGCCGAAGGGAAGGTCACGGGCATACGTCTCGACCATATCGACGGACTTTACGATCCGCCCCAGTACTTGCGCCGCCTGCGCGATAAATTGCAAGCCGCGGCTGCGGCCCAGGGGCCCGATAAGGACGGCGAAAAAGAAACGATTTACGTCGTCGTCGAGAAAATCCTCTGCGGCGAGGAAAAACTCCCCGAGACCTGGCCGGTGCAGGGAACCACGGGCTATGAATTCCTGAACGACGTCAACGCCGTTTTCGTCGACGCCAATGGGTTGAAAAAACTGGTGCGCTCCCATCACCAGTTCACCGGGGAAACCCAAAGCTTCGGCCAGGAAGTCTTGCATTGCAAGCGCCTGATCCTGGACACCTCCCTGGGCAGTGAGCTCAACGTGCTCGCCAATATCCTCAATCAAATGTCCGAGGCCGACCGCAATTGCCGCGATTTCACTTTGGAGGCCTTGCGCGACGCGCTGCGCGAAGTCATCACCTATTTCCCGATTTACCGCACCTATATCAGCGCCGACGGCATAGCGCCATTCGATCGCAAGGAAGTGAATGATGCCCTCGGCCGCGCCATGCGGAAAAATCCCGCCATGGAAAGCTCCATCTTCGCTTTCTTGAAAGCCGTTTTATTGCCCTTGGATAATCATCCCGAAAGTATGCCCGGAGCTTCGCTGCCGGTAGGGCAAAGGCTGGATTTCACCATGCGCTTCCAGCAATTGAGCGGGCCGGTTCAGGCCAAGGGGGTGGAGGACACGGCCTTTTACCGGCACAGCGTTTTGATCTCGCTCAATGACGTGGGCGGCGAGCCCGACTCCCAGGGCTTGGAGCCGTCGGAGTTTCACCAGCGCATCGCGGAAAGGGCGAAAACCTTTCCGTTGACCTTGCTGGCTACCGCCACCCATGATACCAAACGCGGCGAAGACGCCCGGGCCCGCATCAATCAGATCTCCCATTTCTCCGACGACTGGCGCCGCATCCTGTCCCCGCTTTCGCGGCTTTCCCTGCGCTTCCGCAAGACGGGCCAAGGCGGCGAAATCCCCTCGCGCGCCGACGAATACTTGCTTTATCAGACCTTGGTGGGATGCTGGCCCTTGGAAAGCGATGGCCGACCCTCCCTTCCCGAACGGGATTTCCTGAACCGGATCCTGGAATTCATGATCAAGGCCGTGCGGGAAGCCAAGGTGCATACCAGTTGGATAAGTCCCAATGAAGACTATGAGCATGGCCTCGCCGACTTCATCGAAACCCTGATTTTGGGAAAAGGCAGCCAACCCTTCCAAAAGATCTTTTTCCCTTTCCTGACCCCTATCGCCTACATGGGCACGAGGCAAAGCCTGGCGCAACTCGTCCTGAAATGCGCTTGCCCCGGCATACCCGATATTTATCAAGGCACCGAGTTCTGGGACCTTTCCCTGGTCGACCCCGATAATAGGCGAAAAGTGGATTATGGCTTACGCGAAAAATCCCTCTCCACGATGGAACCGTATATCGATCCGGAATCCTGGCCCGAGGATCGCGGCTCCTGGGCCAAGGCATTGGATGCGCGCTGGGCGACCGGAGAGATCAAGCAATACGTGATGGCCCGTTGCCTGCGTTGGCGGCAAGGGCACCCTTCCCTTTTCATGTCCGGTGCTTACCAACCCTTGTCCATCCGGGCCTCGGACGGCCTCTCGACGGGAGCGCTCGCATTCGCCCGCACCCAGGGGGACCAAATCCTCATCGTGTGCGTACAAACCCGTCTCGAACCGGAAAAGGCGCCTTTGGATTTGCTTTTGCCCGCCGAATGGGGGGAGATAAAGTGGCGTCAGATTTTCACGGGTTCGATCTTTACCGCCCTACCCGGCGATCCTGGCCCGAGGCTTGACCTATTACCGCTCTTTCAGGAATTCCCGGTTATCTGGCTGTGCTCGAGATGACCGCGAAACCAGGGCTCATTTAGAGCGCTTCCGGATTACCTTGTGGAGATGAATGAATGGTCCTTGGCCCATATCCTGGTTGGCGCGGCCGGGCTCCTGGGCTCTTTAACCGTCCACGCCGCCTTGCCCTCGGACGTCACTTTCACGCCGTTTTACGACACGACCCAAATCAGCTTCTTGCAACCGACCCATGTCGGCCAGGTACCCGGCGACGTCAATCGCATGGTCGTCGTCGAAAGGCCGGGCCGGGTAAGCTTATTGGAAAAGACCGGGGCGACCTATACCCGGCGCGACTGGTTCAGCGTCAACGCCGATACCTCGACCCATTGGGACGGGGCATGGGATGTCGCCTTCCATCCCCAATTCCCCGCCAAGCCGCTTTTCTATTTCCTCTATCGCCAGCCTACCGGTCCGAGAAGCTCGGTGATCGAGGAGTGGCAAGTCGACGGCCCCGATCTGGCAAACCCCAGGAAGGTCCGCACCATCCTCGCTTTCCCCCAGAAAGAAATCCATTCCTCGGGCGACATGGAATTCGGTCCCGACGGATACCTCTATACTTCCCAAGGCGACCGGCAACAAAGCGGCCAGGATAAAAACCAGTTGTGGGGCAAGGTGTCCCGCATCGACGTCGATCATCAAGACCCGGGCAAGGAATACGCCGTCCCCGCCGACAATCCCTTCATCGGCCAAAGCGCCTATAGCCCGGAAATCTGGGCCATGGGATTCCGCGTCCCCTGGCGGTTTTCATTCGACGCCAAGACGGGCGACCTTTATTTGGGCGATGTCGGCGACGCGGTGAGCGATGAATTGAATATCGTGGAGAAAGGAAAAAACTACGGGGCCGGGGTGGTCGAAGGCGAATGCGAACTCAACGATTGCTCACCTTATGTCGAACCGGTCTGGGCGATGACCCGCACCGAAGGCGGCTGCATTATCGGGGGCCATGTCTACCGGGCCGATTCCAATTCGGTTTTCTACGGGGCCTATATCTTCGCGGACTACCAGGAGCAATGGTTATGGGGCGCCGTCCTCAATCCCCAAAAGAACGGCCTTACCGAAAAGAAAAAGCTCCTCGATAAAAACGCCAAGACCCCGGGACGCATTTCAGCCCTGGGAGAGGATGCCGCCGGCAATCTCTACGCCGCCTTTTACCGCGAAACCGGCGCCAACCGCCAGACCCATATTTTCAAGCTCACCCACCCCCAATTGCGTCCGGCCACGACCTCGCTAAGCCCCTCGGCCCGCAGAAGCCGCCGGCTATTGCTGCGCATGAGCCGGGCCATGCTGCCCGGTTACCGCCTCGATGGCCGCCGCTTGCCCGGCATCCATCGCAAGACAGGCTCTACGTCGCCTGCCTCTCCAGGGCGTGGCGGACGATTCGCTCGATGAATTTCCGATAGTCCATGCCCGCCTTGCGCGCGGCTTCGGCCATTTCCTCGCCCTGGGTGATGTCGGGGTTGGGATTGGCCTCGAGCACGTAAATCTCCTCGCGCGGCGTGATGCGCAAATCCAGGCGGGCGTAATCGCGCAATTGCAATATCCGGAAAGCCTTGCGGCAAACCACCTCCACCTTGGCGGATAATTTCTGCGGCAAGTCGGCGAAACCGAATTCGATTTTCCATTTGTCGCGATAGCCTTTATTCCACTTGACCTGGTAGGTCGCCAAAACCGGGCCGCCCGTATCCCCGTTGCCGAAACGGATTTCATAAGGAGGCAAAACCTGCGGGCGGCGGTTTCCCAAAAGCCCGATATACACTTCGTGGCCTTCGATGTATTCCTCGGCGATGGCGTCTTGCTTGAAACGCTCGTGCAGCATGGAGACCCGCTCGCGCAAACCCCCTTCGTCATGCACCAAGGAGGCGTTGGATATGCCTTCGGATCCATCGCCGAAGGCCGGCTTGACCACCAGCGGGAAATAAAGGTTGCGGGGAAAGCGCAAATTCCGGCCCAAAGGAAAAACCCAGAAACCCGGCACCCGTATCCCGACGGTGGAAAGGATTTGCTTGCCCAGCGCCTTGTCCCGGCAAAGCATGAGGCCCGCCGACCCGGAGCCGGTAAAAGGAATATTCATCATCTCCAAAAGGCCGGCCACGTTCTTGTCGTGGCGCCTGTCATTGGCGAATTGCTCGGCGAAGTTGAACACCAAATCGGGCGGGTTCTTCTCAATGCCTTCGACCATGGGTTCGATGCGGTCGTAAATGCCCAGGACTTGCACCTCATGTCCCAACCCCCGCAAGGCCCGCAAAACGTCGTATTCCATCGACGGCGTTCCGGGTTTGACGCTGAAATCGGGATCTTCCTTGGTGATGAGAACTTCTTCCACGACGGCGGTGATGCTCAGTTTCCGGCCTTTCCTCATTTTTCGGCGTGTCTTTCCTTGATTCTTTTCATCGAAGCCAATACCGAAGTCATCAAGGCCGTCAATTGCATGAGGCTTTTCTCCGGGGAATGCTTCAATCTTAAATCCAAATTCCGCGTCCTCAGCATCAATTTTTCGAAGAGCCGGTCGACATCGTATTTGCGCTGCGGGACGAAGCCGGCGATGCCGTCGATGAGCGGTTTCCGGTGCCGCCTTAAAAACGGCAGGGCTTTTTCCGGCGGCGCGCCCACGTCTCCCGCGGCGAAGATGCGCAACAAACCCGAGTCATAATAGCCGGGGAATTCCGCCCCCAAATACCTTCGCTTTCTCCGGTAATAATTTTCCAGGGTCGAAGTCATTCTCTCCGCCGACCAGGGCGTCGATACCGACTTGACCCGGGGCGGCGTGGCGCCGACTTCCAGCATCAGGCGATCGATGAATTCCAGCTTTTCCCGGGCCGCCCAGCCCTGGTAGCGGCTTTTCCAATCCAGTCCCGGCGTCAACCAAACCGCGAAGGTCTCGGCGAAATCCTCGTCGGGATGCGACTGGGCGTAATGATTCTCCAGATGAACCACGAAGCGTTTGGAATAGGGTTTGGCGGGATAAGTGACGTTGAAATAAGGCGTGTCGAAAGCGCCGAACAACTCTTTCCATCCCTTGCGCGCGAAAAGCCGGTAAGCGTAATTGAAGGCGTGGCCGGCCTCGTGGCGCATGAGCCTCAAGCACCACGACTCCGTGTCGCCTTCGGCTTCGAGCATCATTTTTTTCTCCAGCGAAACGAGCCGGGGATGGGCCAGGTAAAAAGGCAAACCGATGATGGGAACGCGATCGGGGCAAAGCCATTCGTCGGCGAGATAAAAAGCGGGCTTGAATTCCAAGCCCTTCGAAGCCAATTCCCGGTGGAATTTCTCCACGCGCGTTTCGAGGGAAGAAGCGGTCACCGACAAACCCAATTCGCGGATGCGCACCTTCAGCAATTCCTCGTCGGGCAAATGCTCCCAGGCGGCGGCTTTCTTCGGAGGATGATCCGAAGCGGCGCTTTCAAGACGCTTGCCGGAGCGGCCGACGGTCATGGCTCCTCGGCATGCTTGGCGTTGATTTCATCGCGCAAGGTCGAATTGTCCCAGGCCTGGTCGCCCGTGCCTTTTTCGCTTAAAGGCCTTTCGCGCAGCATTTCCTCGGCCTCGGCGATTTTTTCCCGGAGTTTCCGCACGTAATTTTTTTCGTCGCCCCAATGCGCCGCGAGTTCGCGCATGGCGGCGTCATTGTGCTTGTGATAGGCCTGGGTGGCGCGGTGCGCCCGGTAGGCCCGCCTCCCCATGACCCGCAGCGCTTCCTCCCCCATTTGCAAGGCGGAGTAATACACCTCGCGGTAAACCTTGCAATGCCCTTCCCGCACCAAGGTATACGCGTCATGCCGGCTGGTTGCCCGGGCCAATATCGGCAAGTTGGGATAATGCTGCCTGACCAGACGCGCGATACCGAGGATTTTTTCCGACTCGTCCACGGCGATGATGAATAAACGCGCGTTTTCTATCCCCGCCGATTGCAGCAAATCCAGCCGCGAAGCGTCGCCATAATAAGCCATCATGCCGAGTTTCCGCGTCCCCTCGATCAAGGCGGGATTCACGTCCAAGACCGTGGTGTGGACGCCATTGGCTTTCAATAACCGGCCCACCACATTGCCCATGCGGCCGAAGCCGGCGATAATCACCGTTCCTTCCTCGCTTTCGATGGCATCCGGGGGCGGGGCATGCTTGGCTTGGGCGGATTTGAGTCCCGGAAGAATCATCCTATCCAAGGCCAGGATAAGCAAGGGCGTTATGGCCATGGTCAAGGCCACGACGGCCGTCCATAAACGCTGGCCTTCGGAAGTGAATATCCCATTCCTGTCGGCGACCCCCAGGAGCACGAAAGCGAATTCCCCGATTTGGCAAAGGCCCAGGGCGAAAATGAGTTTATCTCCCAGCGGATAGCGGAATAAATGACCCAAGCCGTAAAGGACGGTGAATTTCACCAGCATGAGTCCCAAGGCCGCGCCGATGACCAGCAGGAAATGGTTTTGCAAGTAAACCAAATCGACGCCCGAGCCCACGGTGAGAAAGAAAAGCCCCAATAACAATCCTTTGAAAGGCTCGATGTCGCCTTCTAATTCATGCCGGTATTCGCTGTCGGCCAAAACCACGCCCGCCAGAAAGGTCCCCAAAGCCGGGCTCAATCCCACCCCTTCCATGAGCAGGGTAATGCCCAAGACCAGGGCCAGGGCCGTAGCGGTGAATGCTTCGCGTAAATGGGTTTGCGCCACCATGCGGAAAAGCGGACGCAATAAAAAACGCCCTCCGATGATGACGGCGGCCACCGCTAAAAAGATGGCCAAGACCTGAAACCCAATGGGCCAATTGCCGATGCCGTGGGCATGCGCGTCGGCGGGACCGCTTCCCTTTTCCAGCCCGGGCATGGCCAAAAGCGGCATGAGAGCGAGAATGGGAATCACCGCCAAGTCCTGGAACAGCAAAACCGAAAATCCACTTTGTCCCGCCTGGGTTTTCATCCAGCCGCGTTCCTTGAAAATCTGCAGGACGATGGCGGTCGAAGACATGGAAATGATAATGCCCAGGGCCAATCCCTGGCGCCAATCCAAACGCAAGGCCTTAGCCAAACCCCAGGTGACCAGGGTGGTAATCGCCACTTGGGCCGATCCCAATCCCAGGATGGGAAGACGCAGCCGCCATAACAGGCCCGGCTTCAATTCCAACCCCACGAGGAAAAGCATCATGATGACGCCGAATTCCGAAAAGGTCCTGACATCCCCGCTGGAATCGCCGGTTAATTGGAATCCAAAAGGCCCGATAATCATGCCGGCCACCAAATAACCCAGCACCGGCGACAAGCCTATTTTTTTCGCGATAGGTACGCTGATGACGGCCGCCAACAGGTAAATGAAAGCCTGCCACAAGAACCCGTTCTCCATCAAAACGCCTCCGCCAGGTTTTCCATGCCGAGGAACTTTTCCTTATCCCAATTCCCTTGAATCAATCCTTGCAGTAACCGCCGGTATTTTTCGCCCCACTGCGAAACCGCCTCGGCGTCGGAAAAACGCAAAGAGCCATGCACCACGAAGGGTGCCAGGTAATGCATTCCGCACAAGTAAGCGGTTTGATCGAAAGGAGCCAGAAACTGCTTCACCGTGAATCGGTTATTCCCGTGCTGGGAATAAGCTTCCTGGGGACCGCCGGCGGTGATGGCGTTGAAAAGGAATTTCCCTTTCAAAGCCGAACCTTTGGCGCCATAAGCGAAACCGTGTTCGAATACCAAATCCAGCCATTGCTTCAATAAAGGCGGACAGCTATACCAATAAAAAGGATGGTGCAAAACGATGATGTCGTTTTCCTGCAATAGCCTTTGTTCCTTGGGAATGTCGATGTCGAAGTGCGGGTATTTTTCATAGAGATCGTGAAAGGTGAGATTCGGTATTTCCCGGATGGACTCGATCAAGCGGATATTGACCCGCGACCTTTCCAAGGCCGGGTGGCAAAAAATCAGCAGGAGTCTTTGTGGCGCAATCATGGCTTGAAATAGACCTACTTTTAAAGAATGTCGACAAGCCCCAGCACTACGCATCCCCAGGCCGCCGAATCCTTCCAGGCTTTGCGTCAAGAATTGGCGAAAGTCATTATCGGCCAGGAAGAGATCATCGAAAAAATCCTCATCGCCTTGCTTTGCCGGGGTCATGTCCTTTTGGTCGGCCCGCCGGGCATGGCCAAAACCCTTTTGGTGCAGACTTTCGCCTCGGCCCTGCATTTGCCTTATGGGCGCATCCAATTTACGCCGGATTTAATGCCCTCCGACATCCTGGGTTCGGAAATCCTCCAGGAAGACCGGGCGACGGGTCAAAAAACCTGGAATTTCGTCAAGGGTCCGATTTTCACCCAAATCCTTTTGGCGGATGAAATCAACCGCACCCCCCCTAAGACCCAGGCCGCCCTCTTGCAAGCCATGCAAGAAAAAACCGTCACCTTATTTGGCCGTACCGAAACCCTAGCCCAACCCTTTATGGTCTTGGCCACCCAAAATCCCATTGAGCAAGAAGGGACCTATCCCCTTCCCGAAGCCCAGCTCGACCGTTTTCTCTTCAGCCTCTATCTCGACTATCCCAGCCGTGAACAGGAATTGGCCATAGCCCGTCTCCATACCCGCCGGTCGGATGCCCAGGTCAAACCCGTCCTTGGCCCTGAAGACATTCTCAGGCTCCAGGAAGGCGTCTTGTCCATGACCCTGCCCGAACACATCTTCGCCTTGGCGGTGAACTGGATAAGGGCCACCAGGCCGACTCCCGACAATCCCATCGAGGAAGTCCACCGTTATGTCCGTTGGGGTGCCGGACCCCGGGCTTTGCAATACCTCTTATTGGCCGCCAAGGCCCGGGCCTTGCTTCATGGGCGGCCCATGCCCATCGAAGAGGATTTGAAAAGCTTATTCCTCGCCGCCATGGGTCATCGCATCCATTTGAATTTCCATGCCGAAGCCGAAAACGTGAAAATGAACGACTTGCTGGCTTTGATCCTGAAGCGGAATTGAGCTTTCACCTCTATCCCCAAGGTTCTAGTTTAACTAAAGAGATCTTGATCTTTAGGAATAGGGTTAGGCTCGTTGATTGGAATGCAAAACCCAGTCATTTCTTTCCTAAGGCCTTATGGGTAAGGGACCTATAACAATCTTCGCAGGTGGGATACTTTGAGAGAAATTCATCTGAAACTTGAATTTTTTCCTCAGGAAAGAATGTTGAAAACCGGTTTTCCTCGCCAACTCACAACCCATTCCCATCCCGGCAAGCAAAACCGTTTGGAGCGGCTTGTTTTCAACAATTGTGGATAAAGTTTGAGGATTTAACCTTTACAGAATATTCAAATCAAGGAGGTGTCATGAAAGTTGCGTCCGTATTAAGCCTGGGTCTGGTCTTGCTCACCTTAGCTTGCAAAAAAGAGCCCGAAAGAAAGGTTTATTTCGGTAACCTGGTCGACGGAGCCGAAGTCCAGAGTCCTTTCGTGGTGGAGATGAAGGCGGAAAACCTCATCGTCGAACCCGCCACCTTAGGCATCAATGACGGCCATGGGCATTTCCATATCATCATCGATAATCCCTTGCCCGCGACCAAGAGCCCCATTCCCAAGAATGAGCAGCATATCCATTATGGAGGGGGTCAAACCCAGGACACCTTGGATTTGCCGATGGGCGAACATTCCTTGATCCTGCAATTCGCCACCGGCGATCATATTCCTTACGATCCCCAGATCAAGCAGGAAATCCATATCAAGGTCACCAGCCGTCTGGAACCCGCTCCGGCCGATTCCACCTTGGATAGTTTGACCATGGCGCCCTAAAACCTGATTTTTCAGGGGGAGGTGAAGTCCGCCTTAACCTCCCCCTAGCCTCAACCCGTTATCGCCAGGAGCTTGGCCGGTATCGGCTTCCCCCTCCGAATACCCGCTATTGTTACCTTGCCCCCTGCTTCGCGCTAATCCGGCGCCTAGGGCCGTTCGAGCCACGTCTCAAGGAGAAATATGAGAATTCGCAAATGGGTATCCGCGCTTGGCATGGCCGGCATGTTCTTGACGGGATGCAATCAATCCGGAGGAAGCCACGCTTCCCGGGAACTCGTCACCGACAAAGATAAAGTCAGCTATGCCATCGGCCTCGACATCGGGCGCAGCCTGCAGCAGCAGTCCATCGATACCACGGCCATCGACTTGACCAAGCTTCATTTCGGCATCCAAGACGTCTTGCAAGGAAGCAAACAGCTCTTGACCGATTCGCAATTGAACGAAGTCATGATGGGCTTCCAGCAAAAAATGATGAAGCAACAGGATTCATTGCGCACCGTAAAAGCGGATTCCAATAAAAAGGCCGGCGAAGAATTCCTGGCTAAGAACGCCAAGGAAGAAGGCGTTGTGACCTTGCCCAGCGGGTTGCAATACAAAGTCATCACCGAGGGCAAAGGCAAAAAACCCGATTCCTCCAGCACGGTCACCGTGCATTATACCGGCACCTTGCTGGACGGCACCGAATTCGATTCTTCCGTCAAGCGCGGCCAACCGGCCACCTTTCCCGTGAAGGGCGTCATACCCGGTTGGACCGAGGCCCTTCCCCTCATGGCGGTGGGATCGAAATGGAAACTCTTCATTCCTCCCTCCTCGGCCTATGGAGCCAATGGCGCCGGACAACAAATCGGGCCGAATTCGACCCTCATTTTCGAAGTCGAATTATTGTCCATCGCCGACGCCGCCTCGGCGTCCGATCCCCATGCCGGACATGGCCACTAGAGCCGGTCGCGAAATCCCCTGGGTGATTTCTCGGCCCTAAGTCCGTTTTCTTGGGAATGTTGCCGGAAGAGAAAAAAGCGGAATGGTTGGACGCCCAACGCGATTGGCCGGGCGCCCTCTACCATTCCGGCAAAATAGCCGACTTGGACGACTGCGCGCAGTTGCGGAGGGAAATCCGGTTCTGGCTGGCCCAGCCCATACCCGATGAGACCCGCGAATTCCTGCGGGTTTTTCAGCAGCGCGTCGTCATCCACGAAGGCGATTTAAAATCCGACACCTTCAAATGCACCTTGGGCGAATGCGGGTAGTTTGAAATCACTGCGGATATTTGAGCGTAATTAGAAGCTTAAGAGAAGCTTGAGCCTAATGGGCAATATTTAAAAAATTGACCAGCGTCACAACTAGGGGGGAATCAACCACTTACTATTGCAGTCCATGAGGTTTAACCCTACTTTTGGCCGCAAATGAAAACTCTTTTCCTGACTTTCCGCCTTCCTTTCTTTTTGTTGCTTTTCGCCGCTTATCTGCCCACCCTTGGCGCCCCCAAACTCGACTACACCAAGGTCAAGGGCCTATACAAGGAAGGCGAATTCGAAAAGGTCAGGGACGAACTCGAAACCTTTCTGAAAAAGGCCGACTCGCATGCCAGCCGCGAGGACAAAATCACCGCCTATAAATACCTGGGCGTCATTTACGGCAGCAAACCCGGCGGCAAACCCCAGTCCGAAACCTATTTCTTCCGGCTTTTCGACTTGGCCCCCAAGGTGAATTTGACCGAACTCTACGTTTCCTCCTCGGTCGACCAAATCTTCCGCGATACGCGCGAACGGTTTATCGCCGAAAAACAGTCTTCCGGATCGGTGGATGAATTCGGCAATCCTAAAATCGACGATGATACCCAAGGCGAGCAAATGACCATGGCCGCTCAAAAGGGAAAAGCGTCCGACTCCCTGGGCATCAAGGAATCCAAGGCGCCGATTAAAAATGAACCCAAGTCGCAACCCAAGCTGGGACAAAAAAAGATGAAGGTCTGGCCTTGGGTGCTGGGAGCCGCGGTCGTGGGCGGCGGGGTTGGGGTCTATCTCATGACTTCCCAAGCGCAGCCCGAAGAACACAAAACACTTGAAGCCGGCTTTTAAGCCAAAGAGAATCCGATGAAATGGAAAACGTTGCCGAAGACGGGTTTGAAGTATGTGGGAGTCGTTTGCGCGGCCATCCTCCTCGCGGCTCTTTCAAGCTGTAATGTGAATGATCCCGTCGTATCGACTACCCTGAAATTAAAGCTGAACGATTCCTTATCGCTCAGCCAAGGGCTATACGATTCCGTGCGCGTCGATCTCTATGACGGCGACAATAATCTTTTCATCGACGGCATCTTTCACGGCCCTTACGATAAATCGAGGGATTCCGTTACCCTGGCGAATTTACCCCTGGGAAACAATGCCCCCAATCCCCTGTTGATTGAAATCACCGGTTACCGTAAAAACGGAGGCGTCGCCAAAATATCCATAGCCATCGTCGATAATGTCAGCTCCGATCCGGATTTCGCTTGGATCCCCTCGGATACCACCGGCGTCCATCCCAACCCCGACACCTCTCATTCGGATACCACCCGGCCCACCCGCATCGTTTTCTTGACCGACAATCCTTTAAGCTTCAACGTGGGCGACGATGCCATCCGTTTGCGGGCGTCGGTATTGCCCGCCACGGCCGGCCAAGGCCTGGGCTGGAAAACCTCCAATCCGGCGGTGGCCGCTCTCATCGGCCAGGATTCGCTGCGACCCGGGGTGGCCGGCACCGCTACCCTCACCGCTTTTTCCACCCTCGACACCACCCTCACCGCCACCCTCGTCGTGCTGGTATCCCCTAAAATCGTCCATCCCGATTCCATCGACATCAAGACCACCTCGCCCCTCACCCTCTCCCTCTCAAGCGTCCCCGTCGCCCTTTCCGCCTCCGTCCTCCCTTCCACCGCCGACCCCCGCATCGAGTGGATAAGCCAAACCCCCCTCATCGCCGCCATCGAGAACGGCAACTATGTGCGTCCCATCGCCGTGGGC